>ERZ808051.281-NODE-281-length-62723-cov-24.603598_pt1 | contig 62723 bp, 64 predicted proteins | sample MGYA00380199_ERZ808051 | MGnify/ENA primary metagenome ERZ808051 (study PRJEB31490, sample SAMN06133391) | mouse gut metagenome | isolation source: J11 | host: mice | place: China: Chengdu | collected 2015-05 ... | reverse complement strand
CGAAAGGGTTTGCGAAAAGGTTCGCGAAAGGGTTTGCGAAAAGGTTCGCGAAAGGGTTTGCGAAAAGGTTCGCGAAAGGGTTTGCGAAAAGGTTCGCGAAAAGGTCCACGAAAAAACCCGCGGGGGAAACAAGAGGAAAAGGAGAATGCCCTATGGCAGAAAAATCGAAGGTTTACTTTGCGGACTTCCGCTGTCCCAGCTGGCGGGAGAATCTGCCCCAGAAGCTGGCCCGCCTGATGATGACCGCAGGCTTCGGTGAAATCGACATGGAAGACAAATACGTCGCCATCAAAATGCACTTCGGTGAGCCGGGGAACCTGGCCTACCTCCGGCCCAACTGGGCCAGGGCGGTGGCGGACCTGGTGAAATCCCAGGGCGGCAAGCCCTTCCTGACGGACGCCAACACTCTGTACGTGGGCGGGCGGAAAAACGCCCTGGACCACATTGAGTCCGCCTATGTCAACGGCTTCACCCCCTACTCCACCGGCTGCCACATCATCATTGCCGACGGGCTGAAGGGCACCGACGAGGTCTGCGTTCCCGTGGAGGGCGGCGAGTACGTCAAGGAGGCCAAAATCGGCCGGGCCGTGATGGACGCGGATGTGTTCGTCTCCCTCACCCACTTCAAGGGCCACGAGCAGGCCGGCATGGGCGGCGTGCTGAAAAACATCGGCATGGGCTGCGGAAGCCGGGCGGGTAAGATGGAGCAGCACAACTCCGGAAAGCCCTTCGTCAAGGAAAAGGCCTGTGTGGGCTGCAAGGCCTGCGCCAAAATCTGCGCCCACGGCGCGCCCCAGTTCGGCCCCGACGGCAAGGCCCATATCGACACGGACAAATGCGTAGGCTGCGGCCGGTGCCTGGCGGTCTGCCCCAAGGACGCCATTCAGTGCATGTTTGACGAGGCCCCGGAGATTCTGAACAGGAAGATTGCCGAGTACACCAAGGCGGTGGTGGAGGGCCGGCCCTGCTTCCATGTGTCCCTGGTGCTGGATATCTCTCCCAACTGCGACTGTCACGCCGAGAACGACGCGCCCATTGCCGCCGACGTGGGCATGTTCGCCTCCTTCGACCCGGTGGCGCTGGACCAGGCCTGCGCCGACGCGGTGGTGGCCCAGCCGCCCCTGCCGGGCTCCATGCTGTTTGACGAGGGCGTCGACTGTTCCTGCGGCGACGTCTTCAAGGCCGCTCATCCGGACACCCACTGGCAGTCCTGCCTGGAGCACGCGGAGAAGCTGGGCCTGGGAACCCGGGCGTATGAGCTTGTCAAAATTTGACTAAAATTTCACATTCCCCCTTGCATCGAAGAGACCGATAAGGTATGATGGGAACAACATGTTTCAAAGGCCCATCAGCCGGTCCTGCGACTTTTGCCGCGGCCGTAAACCGGCCGCGGCTTTTTCATCCCTTCCGGAGTTCCCAGGAAATTCCCAGGAAATTTTCAGGAAATTTTCAGGAAAATTCCAGAAAAGCCTGTCGCACATCCGCGGAGCGCCGTCTAATACTCATTTCAAATAAAACGATTCGTTTTATTTGAAACAGAACCGCATTCTGCGTTTCCGTTTTGCGCCAGAATGGCGCAAAACACGTCTCATAAGAATCCAACGCGCTTTCAGCGCTGTCAAAAGCTTTTGAATGGATTCTAGGGCCTGATCACATAAGCCCACGCGCACGTCTTTTCGGCAAATTTTGCCGCCTGCTTCGTTAAAAATTTTTACCGTACGCCAGTACGCCTGCAAATTTTTGCCTCGCATCCGGCTAAAATTTGCTCGAAAATCCGCACATGTGGTTTATGTGAACAGCCCCTAGCACAAGCGGTCCTTTCCCGTCATGCCGCTTCTCCCGTCCGCCGGGACCGCTCCCCTGTCCGGCGGGAAGCATTCCGGCCCATCCGGTATCCCCGGCGATGAATACAGGTTCTAACCATCCCGCGCCCATCATAGGATACACCATCACGACCGAGAGGTGGACAACATGACGACGAAAAATGAGGTGCTGCTGGAGGGCCTGGTTCTGGCGGAGCCGGAATGGTCCCATGAAAACCACGGGAATCAGTTTTACCGCGTGACTCTGCAGGTGCCCCGGCTGTCCGGACAGGTGGACGTCCTGCCCCTGCTGGCGCCGGGAGCTCTGGCGGCGCAGACAGCGCCGGGCCGGCTGCTTCGGGTCCGGGGCCAGCTGCGTTCCTTTAACAACCGCAGCGGCGTGGGCAGCCGCCTGGTGCTGACGGTCTATGCCCAGGAGTTCCAGCCGGGGCTGGACGAGGCCTGCAACCAGATCACCCTGGCGGGGGCCCTGTGCAAGCCGCCGGTGTTCCGCCGGACGCCTCTGGGCCGGAGCATCTGCGACCTGATGCTGGCGGTGCCCCGGCGCTATGGCCGGGCGGACTATCTGCCCGTCATCGCCTGGGGCCAGCTGGCGGTCAAGGCCAGCCGCCTTCAGGTGGGGGACCCCCTGGCTCTGGAGGGCCGGGTCCAGAGCCGTACATATTACAAGAATCTGGACTCCGGCGAGACGGAGGAACGGGTGGCATATGAGGTCTCTGTGATGCGCCTGCTGGACGGGGCGGAGCTGGAGGAGACCGAGACGGCGGCCGCAGTAAAAGGGCCCTCCGCGTAAGCGGGGGGCCCTTTCGCCGCAGGGGACGGATTTGAAAGTTTGAAAGAGAGAGGTTTTTACAGGAAGTTCATGAGGTTAAAGGCCAGAATCAGGCCGGAGAACACGATGGACACGGTGGAGCAGAGCTTGATGAGGATGTTCAGGGAGGGGCCGGAGGTGTCCTTGAAGGGGTCGCCCACGGTGTCGCCCACCACGGCGGCCTTGTGCTGCTCGGAGCCCTTGCCGCCGTGGTGCCCGGACTCGATGTATTTCTTGGCGTTGTCCCAGGCGCCGCCGGCGTTGGACATGAACACCGCCATGGCGAAGCCGGAGACGGACACGCCGCCCAGCAGGCCAACCACGCCGGTGGGTCCCAGAATCAGGCCGGTGACGATGGGCACCACAATGGCCAGCACGGCGGGGGAGACCATCTCCCGCAGCGCGCCCTTGGTGCACAGGCCCACGCATGAGGCGTAGTCCGGCTCGGCCTTGTACTCCATGATGCCGGGGATTTCCCTGAACTGGCGGCGGACCTCCACCACGATGGACTGGGCCGCCTTCTGCACGGCGTTCATGGTTTCGGCGGTGAAGACGAAGGTCAGCATGGCGCCGATGAAGAGACCCACCAGAACCGTGGGGCTGGTGAGGGTGAAATTCAGATTTTCCGCCGTGCGCTCCTGGACGATGTTGACATAGCTGACCAGCAGGGCCAGGGCGGTGAGGGAGGCGGAGCCGATGGCAAAGCCCTTGCCGGTGGCGGCGGTGGTGTTGCCCAGGGAGTCCAGGGCGTCGGTGCGCTGGCGGACGGTCTCCGGCAGGCCGCTCATCTCGGCAATGCCGCCGGCGTTGTCGGCCACGGGGCCGTAAGCGTCCGTCGCCAGGGTGATGCCCAGGGTGGAGAGCATTCCCACGCCGGCGATGCCGATGCCGTAGAGCCCTCTGTTAAAGGCGTCGCTGAACACGCCCGCCGCGTCCATGATGTAGATGGAGCCGCCGGCGGCGAAGTAGCTCACCAGCACCGCCGCCGCCACGATGACGATGGAGACGAAGGTGGACTTGAGACCCAGGGAGATGCCGCCGATGATGATGGTGGCGGAGCCGGTTTCGGAGGCCGCCGCCAGGTCCTGGGTGGGCTTGTAGGTGTCGGAAGTGTAGTACTCGGTGAAGTAGCCGATGGCGCAGCCCCCCGCCAGTCCGCAGAGGATGGCAATGTACACGCCCCAGCTGCCCAGAATGAACCGGGTCAGGGGAGCCGCCAGCACCGCCGCCAGGGCCGCCGCGGTATAGGTGCCGGTGCGCAGGCTCTTCAGAAGGGACTCCTGGGTGGCGTCCTCCCGGGTCTTCACCAGGAAGGAGCCCAGGATAGAGCAGAGAATGCCGCAGACCGCCAGGGCCATGGGCAGCAGCATGCCGTTCCAGCCGTAGCCGCCCACAGCGCCCAGGGCGAAGGTGGCCAGGATGGAACCCACATAGGACTCGTAGAGGTCCGCGCCCATGCCGGCCACGTCGCCTACGTTGTCGCCCACGTTGTCCGCGATGGTGGCGGGGTTCCGGGGGTCGTCCTCGGGGATGCCGGCCTCCACCTTGCCCACCAGGTCCGCGCCCACGTCGGCGGCCTTGGTGTAGATGCCGCCGCCCACACGGGCGAAGAGGGCCATGAAGGACGCGCCCATGCCGTTCATGACCATGACGTTGCCCAGGGCGGCGGGAGCCGTCACGCCGAAGGCGTAGCGCAGGAGGAAGAACCACATGGTGATGTCCAGCATACCCAGGCCCACCACGGTGAAGCCCATGACAGAGCCGGAGGAGAAGGCCACCCGCAGGCCCTTGTTCAGGCTCTCGGAGGCGGCCTGGGCGGTGCGGGCGTTGGAGTTGGTGGCAATCTTCATGCCGATGAAGCCGGCCAGCATGGAGAAGATGCCGCCGGTGACAAAGGCGAAGGGTGTGAACTTGGAGAGCATCCGCCCGCCGGAGGCAAAGGCCATGACCAGCAGGATGACGAAGACCACGATGAAGACCTTGAACACGGTGGTGTACTGTTGTTTCAGGTAAGCGTTTGCGCCGGCGCGGATATTGGCGGCGATTTTCTGCATTCTCTCGTTGCCCTCTGAGTAGGACAGGACTTTTTTTGCCTGAACCCAGGCAAACAGTCCGGCCACGATGGCGCCGAGGAAACCGATCCAAAACAGATTTTCCATACGATCCACTCCTTCTTGGTATAGTATCGGGGGCTGCGGGTCTCCTGTATGCTCTTATTTTAGCATAACGAAACATTTTTGCAATAGTAAAACGGATATTTTCTTTCGCAAACGTTGTATTTCTTATAATTACACAAAATTAAGGCGGCGGTTCTGGGTAAACTGCTCTTTCTGCGTGCAAAGTTTTCGTAAAATTGACCGGAATAAGGGTGAAAATTTGGGCGGTTTCGGGAAATGGTCCTGTGAGCGCCGGAGCAATGCCCGAAAAATCCGGCGAATTGGGAAATAATGGTCGGTTTGCGGGGCCGGATACGTAATCGTTTGCGAAGGGAGGCGGAAAGGGGGCAGGAAAAAACGCAAAAACGCAAAAACAAAAAAACCCTGAGAGGCGGTCCTCTCAGGGGCTGGGGGGAAGGGGCTCAGTAGACCAGGCGGAACTCGGTGAAGACCCAGCGGTCCTCTTCAAACTCATAGGGGAACGACCAGTATTCCAGACCGGTGACGGCTCCGTCCTCGTCCAGCAGGTCCACGGTGACGCTGACGGTGTAGTCCCCCTCTTCGGAGCGCTCCACCCAGGACTGAACGCCGCCCTTGCCGGGGAGGCGGTCCCGGCCATTGCCGGTGACGCAGAGGACGCCCTCGATGTCCCGGTAGAGGGGGATGTCGCCGCCGGTGTCCAGCAGCCGTTCCGTCAGGTCCTGGGAGAACACGGCCCGCAGGCAGGTCCGCAGATCCTCCATGGTCTGAATGCCCTCCCTGTCCACCTGGCGGTAGAGGGCTCCGTCCGTGATGACGGCGGGGCCGGCGCCGGGGAGGGGCTCCAGGTCGAACCAGGCGTAAAGAGTTTCCGCCCGGCTGTAGGCATCCAGAATTTCCTCGTCGGACAGGGGACGGGCCTCGGACTCCACCCGGGAGCTCCGCAGGCCGCCGCCCTCCGGGGGCCTGGGGCCGGGAACCGCTGTCCGTCCGGGGACGTCTCCGGCGGGAGCGGCACAGCCCGGCGCCAGGAGCAGCACCCACGCCGTCAAAGCCGCCAACAGCAGCGCAGCCAATCTCTTCCGCATCTCGATTCCCTCCTTCCCGGGTTTGTCCGCCGCTTGTTCTTACAAATCTAGCCTATCATATTTTTCGACGGATTGCCACGAAAATTTTCCAAAAAAATAACGGATTTCAGGCGGGATTTTTTGGCAACCCGACGGACGCCGGACCGGGGGCCTCTCCGCCTGCTCCGGCCCGGGGAAACGGGCGGGCCGGGCCCCCTTTTAAGGGCTGGAGGCGGCGGACGGAAAAAGCCGCCGGGAAAACCCGGCGGCTGGGAATGGATGCGGGGGATGGAGCCGTTGTCAGCCTGTGTAAAGGGCGCTGAAGCACTTTTCAACCGCTTTCCGGCAGCAGGCTCCGCCGCGGCGGAAGGGCGGACCCCATGGCTTCGCGGGTCCGCGGGGGCGGAATCTGCCCGGCGCTCTTCAGCTGTGTGGCGTATATCGTCAACGGGCATTGGCCCGGCCGGCAGGACAGAAAAAAACCCACGCCGGCGGCGTGGTTACCTTCTTTTTCAGAGTCATCGATCACTGTGGGTCCAGGGCTCATTCAGAAAAATCAGATCGTCCACATCCTCCGGGGCTGCGCTTGGAACAGAAAAAACATGCTGAATCATAGGAATAACCTCCTTACTGTGGTATTGTGGACCTTATCATACCACATTCGGATTGGCAATGCAAGAGGAAATTGACATTTTACATAAATTTCTTACAAGGGGCCTGTGAATTTTCCGTTAAATCCCCAAAGTTCGACCCGGCGGCGGGAGACGGCACGGTCCGCCGGGAAAAAACAGGCCGGAAAATTACCTTTTTTTGTTTTTCCTCTCGCCAGGCGGGGGACTCCTGTGGTATAATACAGCTTAACGCATTTGCGGAACTGACGACGCCGGGGAGATGGAGCGCGCATGGCGAAGCATTCCAAAAAACGCCGTCCTCTGCGGACGGCGCTCAGACTGCTGGCGGCGGCCCTTCTGGCGGCGCTCTTTGTCCACTGGGACAACACTGCCATTCAGACCGCCTGGTTCGAGCCGGTATTCTCCGGCCTGCCCGCGGGCTTCGACGGGTGCCGGATTGTGGTGCTGGGAGACCTGCACAGCGCCTGGTTCGGCCGGGGGAACGAGAGGCTGACGGACGCCGTCCGGGAAGCGGAACCGGACTATATTTTTCTTGTGGGGGACCTGGTGGACGCCTTCCGGGAGGCGCCGGAGGGCTATGCGGAGACCACGGCGGCGGGTCTTGCGGACATCGCTCCCGTCTATTATGTCACCGGGAATCACGAGTGGGCCGCCGGAGACGTTCCGGAGCTGAAGGAGACCCTGGAGGCCCGGGGGGTCACGGTGCTGGACAACCGGTTTGTAACGCTGGAGCGGAACGGGGACGCCATTGTCCTGGCGGGCATCGACGACCCCAACGGCTACGCCGACCAGAAGCCCCCGGAGACGGTGGCGGCGGAGGTCTGCGCCCAATACGGCGACCCCTTCTGGATTCTGCTGGCCCACCGGAACAACCTCTTTCCCCACCGATACAGCCTGCTGGGGGCGGATCTGGTGGTCTCCGGCCACGGTCACGGGGGCCTGGTCCGGCTGCCCTTTACCGACGGGCTGGTTTCCACGGAGAGGACCCTGTTCCCCTCCTACACAGCCGGGCTCTATGAGAAAAACGGCTCCGTCCTCTTCGTCACCCGGGGCCTGGGCAATTCCGGGCGAACGTTCCGTCTGTTCAACCGGCCGGAGGCGGCAGTGGTCATCCTAAAGAGCGGAGAGTCGGAGAGTTGAGAGTGGAGATTATGAGGAGTCAGGAATTAGGAATTTGGAGGGCGGTCAAAAGCCGGATTCCCAGCCGCAGCCCCTGATAAAAGGAGTACAGCCCCTGTCCCTGGACGGGGTTGTCCCGCATCCATTCCGGCCAGCGCTCCGGGTCCGGACCTCCCACCCAGGCGTGATAGAGCAGTTCAACCACTACGGGGATGTCGTGTGTCATAATAAAACCTCCAATTGTATAGTCAACTGTGTACTTTCTAAATATATCATACAGCCAGCCGTATGTCAAGGGGTGTACTATGGATTTTTCTGAAAAAATACGGATGCTTAGAAAAGAGAGGAAAATGAGCCAGACTGCACTGGGTGCGGAAGTCGGTTTATCCATGCGGGGATATCAGGATTTGGAGCTTGGGGCAAAGCCTAAATATGATACATTGTTTCGCATTGCGGAATTTTACGATGTTTCCGTGGACTGGCTGATGGGGCGGACGGAAAAGCGGGAAGTGAATCGCTGATGCGGAGGGGATTATGGAATTTTCCGAGAAAATTCGGATGCTCCGGAAAGAAACGGGGTTGAGCCAGACGACTGTGGCGTCAGAAATGGGACTTTCCATGAGAGGCTATCAGGATTTAGAGCTGGGGAAAATGCCACGCTATGAAACGCTGCGCTGTGTTGCAGACTATTACGACGTTTCCGTGGACTGGCTGATGGGCCGGACGGAGAACCGGAACGCCCATAAGAGCTGAGAGGGACGACTCCCTCCTGACGGGGGATTTTGAGGGTGGAGAGCAGTCCGTACCCCCATTTCAAAACCCCCGTCATCGGGGGGATTCAGGGGGGTGTCCCCCCCTGACGGGGATTCCAAAGGGGCTGGCCCCTTTGGGCCCCCGCGGCAGCGGCCCCGCTGGGAAGCGCCCCCCGCTGGGAAGCGGCCCCGCGGCAGCGTCCCCGCTGGGAAGCGGCCCCGCGGCAGCGTCCCCGCTGGGAAGCGGCCCCCGCTGGGAAGCGGCCCCGCGGCAGCGCCCCCCGCTGGGAAGCGGCCCCCGCGGCAGCGGCCTCGCGGCAGCGCCCCCCCGCTGGGAAGCGGCCCCCGCTGGGAAGCGGTCCCGCGGCAGCGGCCCCATTTTGGGGCCCAAAAAAATTTTGCCTCCCAATTGCACGGAGACGTGCAGCAAACGGGCGAAGGATACCAGCATTTAGCGAGGGCCCGCCGAGAACGGCAGCGACCCGCGCCCTGTGATCAGCGTTTGGATGCGGAGCGGGGCGGGACGAGCACCAGGGAGGCGGACCCGAGAAGGAGACAGTCATGAGAGAATTCCAGGCCGGACAATTTGACATCGCCGTGATTGGCGCGGGCCACGCCGGCATCGAGGCCGCCCTGGCCGCCGCCCGGCTGGGCATGGAGACCATCGTGCTCACCATCAACCTGGACGCCGTGGGGAACATGCCCTGCAACCCCGCCATCGGCGGCACCGGCAAGGGGCACCTGGTCCGGGAGCTGGACGCCCTGGGGGGCGAGATGGCCAGAGCCGCCGACGCCTGCTGCATCCAGTACCGTCTGCTGAACAAGGGCAAGGGCCCCGCCGTCTGGTCCCTCCGGGCCCAGGCGGACCGGCGGAAGTACCAGGGGCACATGAAGGCCGTGCTGGAGCGTCAGGAGCGCCTGACCGTCCGGCAGGGGGAGGTGACGGAGATCCGCACCGGCCCCGGGGGCGCCGTGTCCGCCGTGGTGCTGGCCACCGGGGCGGTCTTTTCCGCCCGGGCCGTGATTCTGGCCACCGGGACCTATCTGGCGGGGCGGACCATCGTGGGGGAGTGGGTGGAGGCGTCCGGCCCCGACGGAATGCACCCGGCAAACCGGCTGACGGACTCCCTCCTGCGTCTGGGTCTGCCGCTGCGGCGGTTCAAGACCGGCACGCCGCCCCGGGTAAATGCCCGGACGGTGGACTTTGAGGAAATGGAGCTCCAGCCGGGGGATGAGCTGCCGGTGCCCTTCTCCTACGGCACGGAACGGGCCCCGGAGAATCAGGCCGTCTGCTGGCTCACCTGGACCACCGAGGAAACCAAACGCATCGTCCGGGAAAATCTGGACCGGGCCCCCATGTACTCCGGCCTGATTGAGGGCGTGGGACCCCGATACTGCCCGTCCTTTGAGACCAAGATTGTGCGCTTCCCCGACAAGCTCCGGCACCAGCTGTTTGTGGAGCCCATGGGCCTGAACACAGAAGAGCTGTATATCCAGGGCTTTTCCTCCTCCATGCCGGAGGACGTGCAGATCGCCATGCTCCACAGCGTGCCGGGGCTGCGGCGGGCGGTGATGACCCGGCCCGCCTACGCCATTGAGTACGACTGCGTCGACCCTCTGGCCCTGGCCCCCACCCTGGAGGTGAAGGCCGTCCCGGGACTCTACGGGGCGGGGCAGTTCAACGGCTCCTCCGGCTATGAAGAGGCGGCGGTCCAGGGCTTCTGCGCCGGGGTCAACGCCGTCCGGAAGCTCCGGGGACAGAGCCCCTTCATCTTCTCCCGGTCGGAGAGCTACATCGGCACCCTCATCGACGACCTGGTGACCAAGGGCGCCGATGAGCCCTACCGCATCATGACCTCCCGGAGCGAATACCGGCTGCTCCTCCGGCAGGACAACGCGGACCTGCGGCTGACGAAGCGGGGCCACGACATCGGCCTGGTCTCCCGGGAGCGGCTCCGGGCGGTGGAAGAGAAATATGCCGCGGTGGACCGGGAGATCAAGCGCCTGACCCACACCGGGGCCTCTCCCTCCCCGGCGCTGACGGCCTTCCTCACCGGGAAGGGGACGGCGGACGCCCCCGGCGGCGCGCCTCTGGCGGCGCTGCTGCGGCGGCCCCAGGTGCACTATGACGAGCTGGCCCCCTTCGACCCGGACCGGCCGGAGCTCCCTCCGGACGTGCGGGAGCAGGTGGAGATCAGCGTGAAATACGAGGGCTACATCCGCCGGCAGGAGAAGCAGGTGGAGGAGCTGAAGAAAATGGAGCGCCACCGGCTGCCTGCCGGTCTGGACTACAGCGGAATCCAGGGCCTGCGGCTGGAGGCCCGGGAGAAGCTGGCGGAGGTGGAGCCCCGGGACCTGGGACAGGCGGCCCGCATCTCCGGCGTGTCCCCGGCGGATGTGGCTGCGCTGATGATTTATCTGGAAAACCGCCCGAAAACCGGCGGGGGAGAAGCGCCGTGAGGCGGGCGAGGGCCGTGCTGGTCCTGGAACTGGCGCTGCTGCTGGCGGTCTGGCCCTTCTTCTGGTGGGCCATGCTGGCCCCCAGACATCTGTTTTACCGGACGCCGGAGGCGGTCCGGCTGGTCTGCCAGGCGTCCCCCTGGCTGATGGCGCTGGACACCATTCCCGGCCTGCTGGGCCTGTGGGCGCTGGGGGGCGTGAAGCGGGAGGAGCGGGGATGGACCTGCCGTTTGGCGGCGCTCCTCTGCCTGCCCCACATCGCTGCTGGCTGCCTGCTGATTGGAATGTGGCTGGTGATTCGGCTCATTACGGTGTTCCTGGGATTCATCTTTTGAAAACTCTGTCTGACCCACAGCAAATCTGTCTACACTCACAAGAAAGGAAGCGCTTCTCATGCTGATCGACCTGACGCACACCATCACACCGGAGATTCCCGTGTACCCCGGCACGCCGGTTCCCGCCCTTCCTCCGGCCTGCACCCTCACCGGGGACGGGTTCCGGGAAACCATGCTGACCATGTCCTCCCACACGGGCACCCACATGGACGCCCCCGCCCATCTGCTGCGGGACGGGGCCACCCTGGACCAGCTGCCCATGTCCCAGTTTTCCGGCCGGGCCACGGTGCTGGACGTGTCCGGCCTGGGGGCCGGGAACGTGATTACGGAGGAGTTTCTGCGGGAGCGGCATGATGACATCTACTGCATGGACTTCGTGCTCTTCTACACCGGCTGGGAGGACCGCTGGGGCGGGCCGGAATTCCTGGAGGACCGTTTCCCGGTTCCCAATGAGGCGGCGGCCCGGTACCTGGTTTCCTGCGGCCTCAAGGGCGTGGGCACCGACGCCATCAGCATCGACCGGATGGACGGCGGGCTCCCCGTCCACAGCATCCTGCTGAAGGCTGGGGTGCTGAGCCTGGAAAACCTGTGCCTGAAAAAGGTCCGGGACCGGAAGAACTTCCTGTTCTTCGCCATTCCCCTGAAGTTCCGGAACGCCGACGGGTCCCCCGTCCGGGCCTTTGCGGAGCTGCGGGAGAACTTTGAGAAGGACAGGAGAAAACGGTGAGGGGCGAAGCGCCGGGGCCGGATGCAGAAACGTTTTGAAGAGGGATCATTATGAGAAAGATTCTGGCTGTCATATTGTGTAAACTGGGCCGGGCCGCGGGAAAGCTGGTGGGCAAGGGGAGCTCCCTGCCGGGCAAGCTGGCTCTGAAAATCTGCCCGGACATCCTGGGACGGGTGGAGCTGCCAAAGCACATCATCGCCGTCACCGGGTCCAACGGGAAGACGTCCACGGTGGAGATGATTGCCTCCATTCTCCGGGCGGACGGCAAAACCGTGGTCTACAACGAGGAGGGCTCCAACCAGATCGAGGGCGTGACGACGCTGGTGCTGACCCATGCCGACCTGAGGGGAAGAGTGAAGGCAGACGTGCTGCTCATCGAGTCCGACGAGCGCTATGCCGCCCACACCTTCCGGTTCTTCCATCCCACGGAGTTCGTGGTTACCAACCTCTACCGGGACCAGCTCACCCGGAACGGCCACCCGGAATGGGTCTACGACTCCATTCTCCCGGCCCTGCACCCGGACACGGAGCTGATTCTGAACGCCGACGATCCGCTGTCCTCCTGCTTCGGACGGGGGCGGGAGGGGGTGAAGTGGTTCGGCCTGGACCGCTGCGCCATCGACCTGGAGAGGCCCTCCGGGGTCTATCACGACGGGGCCCGCTGCCCGGTCTGCCGCAGTCCCATGGAATACGATTACGTCCACTACAACCACATCGGGGCCTTCCGCTGTACGAACCCCGCCTGCGGCCACCGGAAGCCCCGGACGGACTACACCGTCACGGCGGTGGACCTGGACCGGCGCGAGCTTGTTCTGGACGGCGGCACGAAGCTGTCTCTGGCCTTCCCCAGCATCTATAATGTCTACAACATTCTGGCGGCCTATGCCGCCTGCCGGGAGTGCGGCGTGGGAGAGGAGACCGCCGCCGGGGTTCTCGGCAGCTACCTGCTGAAAAACGGGCGGATGCAGACCTTCCGCCTGGGGGGCCACCACGGCACCCTGCTGACCAGCAAGCATGAGAATTCCATCGCCTATGACACCAACCTCCGCTATATCGCCGGGCGGAAAACGGACTGCTCCGTGCTGGTGATTGTGGACGCAGTGAGCCGGAAGTATTTTACCAGCGAGACCAGCTGGCTTTGGGACATCGACTTCGGCCAGCTGAATGTCCCCCACGTGAAAAAGGTGGTTCTCTCCGGCCGGTATTGCAGCGACCTGGCCCAGCGGTTCTCCTTTACGGAGCTTTCAAACTGGTTTGTCACGCCGGATATCTCCGCGGCGGCGGCGGAGCTGAAGGCCGCCGGAGACGAAGAGCTGTACGTGGTGACCTGCTTCTCCGACCGGGACAAGCTGCTGGCCCACGTGGAAAAGGAGGTGTGAGCCATGGAGGTGCGGATTCTTCATGTTTACCCGGATTTGATGAGCCTTTACGGCAGCTATGCCAACATCGCCGTCCTGCGGCGGTATCTGGAGGGGCTGGGCTGCGCCGTGACGGTGGAGACCCTGGCCCCCGGCGGTGACGGGGATATCGGTAAAGTGGATTTCCTTTACATGGGCGCGGGGACAGAGGGACAGGCGCGGTTCGCCGCGGAGGACTTCGCCCGGTTCGGCCCGGCGGTGAAGGAGGCCGCCGGGGACAACGCCGTGATGCTCTTTGCCGGAACCGCCATGGAGCTGCTGGGGAAGACCGTCGCCATGGCCGGCGGCGAGGTTTACGAGGGAATCGGCCTGGCGTCCTTTACCACGGTTCAGGGAAAGAAACGGCTGACGGGGGACGTCTACGGTCATACGGAGCTCTACCCCGAGGCGGTGGTGGGCTTTATGAACAAGTGCGCCGTGATTTCCGGCGTGGAAACGCCGCTGCTGTCAAAGGTGGAAATGGGCTGGGGCAATGAGGCGGAGAGAGGGCCGGAGGGCTTCCGCTGGAAAAACGTCTTTGCCTCGGAGCTCACCGGCCCCCTGCTGGTGAAGAACCCCAAGCTGCTGGAGACCGTGGCCGCCGCCATCTATGCCCGCCGGGGCGAGGCCCTGCCCCTGGAGCGGCCCGGAGACGAATGGGCGGAAAAGGGATATGCTGTGACGGAAGAGCAGCTGAAAAAGAGAGTGGAGAATTGAGAGTGGAGAGTTGAGAGTAGAGAGTTAAGAGACGAGAGTTAAGAGTTGAGAGCGGAGATGTCTTTTGTGGAAGGCATCTCCGCTCTTTGATTGTTTGGGTTCCGGTTTTTGCCGGTGCTTCCAGAATTTAAGCCTTGTCAGAAAGAGGCTTTTTCGGTATCCTAGACAGTGATATCCCACAGGAAAGGATGGAACTGTTTGAAAAAGCTAATTTTCAGCGCGATTATGGCCGTGCTGGCCCTGTGCCTGCCCGCCTCGGCGGAGGGCGCCGCCCGGACCGTTCCGGTACAGGTGGACGGCGCTGCCCTGGAGGGCGCGGCCTATCTGGACGGCGGCGTGACCTACGCGCCCCTGCGGGACCTGCTGGAAGCAATGGGCGGCTGGACCGTCCGCTGGGACGGCGGGACCGGAACGGCGGCGGCGGAATCCCAGTGCGGGACGCTGCGCCTGACGGCCGACCCGGACCGCGATACGCTGACGCTGAACGGCGAGACCCGCCCCGCCGCCGTGACGGTGCTGGAGGGGCGGACCTATGTGCCCCTGCGCCTGACGGCGGAGGCCCTGGGGGGCAGCGCCGCCTGGGACCCCTGGATGGGGGGCGCGGCGGTCACCACCGCCGGGGCGGAGCACGACGCCGTGGACTACTACTGGCTGTCCCGCATCATCTACGCCGAGAGCGGCGCGGAATCCCTGGAGGGTCAGATGGCCGTGGGCAGCGTGGTGCTGAACCGGGTGGAGAGCGAAGACTTCCCCGACTCCATCCCCGCCGTCATCTTCGAGGGGGCGGGGGAGGACGTGGTTCAGTTTGAGCCTGTGGCCAACGGAATGGTGTACCAAGCCCCCTCGGACCAGGCCATGGAGGCCGCCCGCCGGGTTCTGGCGGGGGAGACCACAGCGGGAGACTCCCTCTATTTCTACGCGCCGGCCCTGTCTCAGGGGGCGTGGATCAATGCCAGCCGCACCTATGAGCTGACCATCGGCTGCCACCGCTTTTATTCCTGACCCCTGATTTTTGACGGACGCAAATCCCCGGTTTTGCCTGCCTTTGGAGGACAAAACCGGGGATTTGACGCATTTGGAAAAAAAGCAAACGATTTTATTTGAGATTTTAGGAATTTTATTTCTTGTGCAAAACCCATTTTTTCCTATATTCTATTAAGAGCGGAATCAAGACGGAAAATATGGTCCTTCCACCACCGGCGGGATACCCCGAGCCGGTTCGGGGCACACTGGGGGAAAAAGAGGCCGAATGAAGAAGGGGCGATCTATATGATCAAAAGCGAGTATTTACAGAAGGTGTATGCACAGGTGGTCACCCGGGACCCCGACCAGAAGGAATTCCATCAGGCGGTTCTGGAGGTGCTGGAGAGCCTGGACCCCATTATCGAGCAGCGTCCGGAGTATGAGAATAAGGGCATTGTGGAGACCTTTGTGGAGCCGGAGCGGGTCATCAGCTTCCGGGTGCCCTGGGTGGACGACAGAGGCGGCATTCACATCAACCGGGGCTACCGGGTTCAGTTCAGCTCCGCCATCGGCCCCTATAAGGGCGGCCTGCGCTTCCACCCCACCGTGAACCTGTCGATTCTGAAGTTTTTGGGCTTTGAACAGATTTTGAAAAACAGCCTTACCGGCCTGCCCATCGGCGGCGCCAAGGGCGGCAGCGACTTTGACCCCAAGGGCAAAAGCGACGGGGAGGTCATGCGCTTCTGCCAGAGCTTCATGACGGAGCTCAGCCGCCACATCGGCCAGTTTGTGGACGTGCCCGCAGGCGACATCGGCGTGGGCGGCCGGGAAATCGGCTACCTCTTCGGCCAGTACCGCCGGGTCCAGGGGACCTACGCCGCCGGCATCCTCACCGGCAAGGGCCTCAGCTTCGGCGGGTCCCTGGTGCGGACCGAGGCCACGGGCTACGGCCTGTGCTACCTGACCCAGGAGATGCTGGGCAAAATGCGCAGCGACAGCTTCGAGGGCAAAACCGTGGTCATCTCCGGCAGCGGCAACGTGGCCATTTTCGCCACGGAGAAGGCGGCTCAGCTGGGGGGCAGGGTGGTGGCCCTCAGCGATTCCAACGGCTTTATCCACGATCCCGAGGGCATCAAGCTGGACATTGTAAAGGACATCAAGCTGGGCCACCGGGGCCGCATCCGGGAGTATGCCGAGCGGGTGCCCGGCAGCACCTATACCGAGGGCTTCCGGGGCATCTGGAACATCCCCTGCGACATCGCCCTGCCCTGCGCCACGCAGAATGAAATCGACGGGGAGATGGCCAGGACCATTGTGAAAAACGGCTGCATCGCCGTGGCCGAGGGAGCCAATATGCCCTGCCGGCCCGAGGCCATTCAGGAGTTCCAGCACGCCGGTATCCTCTTCGCCCCCGCCAAGGCGGCCAACGCCGGCGGCGTGGCCACCAGCGCCCTGGAGATGAGTCAGAACTCCATGCGCTACGCCTGGAGCTTCGAGGAGGTGGACCGCCGCCTCAAGGGCATCATGGTGAATATTTTCCACAACATCTATGATGCCGCCGAGGAATTCGGACACACCGGCGACCTGGCTATGGGAGCCAACATCGCCGGCTTCAAGAAGGTGGCCGACGCTATGCTGACCCAGGGGCTCATCTGAGCCCGGAGGGGACCGCCTCGGAAGGGTAGAACGGCAAAAAAGGAACGGGACTGTAAAGTCCTGTTCCTTTTTGTGTTCCGGGGGGTCAGGCAAGGGGAATCTCAAACTCCGGCCAGCCCGCCGCTCCGGCGGCAATGGCGTATTTGGGGAAGACCACCACGGGGGTTCCGTCCTCCCGGAGGTAGAAGGAGGTCGTCTCGTCCACGGTGGTAAAGCCGCCGTCCTCGGGAGTGAAGAAGAAGGTAAAGCCCTCGGCGTCCACGCTGGCGGCGATTTCCGCGCTGATGGCGTCGTTGCAGCGCCGGACCCAGTCCTCGCCCAGCACGTCCCGGAGGGTGATGGCGCGGTCCTCCGACAGGTCCAGATTATAATAGTACCGCTCTTCATAGGAGGCCACCCAGCCCTCCGCCAGCGTGACCACAAAGGAGACCTGGGTGTCCGTCTGCCGGGTGACGGAATAGTCGATGATGACGTCCATCTCCCGGTTGCCCCATTCCTCCTCAGTGCCGCCGGTGGCAAAGAAGGCGTCCTTGTAATCGGCCCAGTCCTGCCGGGCCTTTTCCATATGCTGGTCCACCTTTTCCCGAATGACGGCGTTGACCGTCTCGGTCATGCCGCCCTCCGCCTCCAGCCGGGGAACGGACACCACGTAGTTGATGCCGCCGTCAGAGGCGTCATAAGAGATGACCGTCATAATCCGGAACAGGCCGCCCAGGACGGGGACGTCCGCCGCGGCCTTGGCAAAGGCGGGGGACAGGTTCAGCCCCGCCAGCAGCAGGGTGAAGCAGGCGGCGGCGCTGAGCCAGCGGCGGCGCGCCTGGGTCTTTCGGGCCCGGTGGGCCCTCTGGCCCTGGCGGATGCCCGCCTGGACCCGGTTCGAGAGCTCCCGGGGGATGGGGGTCTCGTCATAGGCCTGTTTGGCTTTGCTGAATTCGTTGAACTGTTTCATTCGTCTTCCGCTCCTTCCATGGCGATGCGCAGTTTTTTGAGTCCGGCGTACAGCCGGCTCTTGACGGTGCTGAGGTTGGCTCCGGTGGCGGCGCTGATCTCTTTAAGGGTCAGCTCCTCATAGAACCGCAGCCGGATGACCGTGCCCACTTCCGCCGGCAGGGCCTCCACCTGCCGGGCCAGATGCTCGTCCGGAGGCGGCGGGTCCTCCTGCCCGGGCTCCGACTCGGGGAAGGGCGCGAGTTTGCTCCGCTGGCGGAGGATGTCCATGCAGGCGTTGACCAGGATGTGGTAGAACCAGGGCCGGAGGGCGTCGGGGTTTCGGAGGCTGTCCTGCTTCTCGAGACTCCGGCAGACGGCGGTCTGCACCGCGTCCAGGGCGTCGTCCTGGTTTTTGAGATAGCTGAAGGCCAGCCGGTAGAACCGGTCCTGCTCCGCCGTGAGATAGGCGGTCAGGGTGCTTTCAATCGTATGTGCCATAGGATGATCGTCCTTTCGGGGGGAATTGCCTGGCGGCCGCCGGGGCGGCGCCGGGAAGCGCTTCTGTATAAGAGACGGCGGAGGGGGGAGAAAAGTTTGAGGGAAACAAAAATTATTTGCCTCCCGCCGGGGGAGGAATCCCCCGGACCACCTCTTTTTGGTTTCCGCCCGCCGTATGGCGGGCGGCTGTCTGTTTGAAGGATTGCTTGAGGGGGACCGGGCCCCACAGGGAGGTTTCCCGATACCCGATAGAAGGTCCGTGGGGCCTGACTCCATGGTCAGGCCATACCCCCAGGCCCCGGCTTCCTCTATGGCTCGGTCAGGGGACCGGGCCCCACAGGGCTGATTCTGCGGCGGAAAAAGCGAAAACACCTGCGGTCCCGCGGGACGGCAGGTGTTTAGAAGCTTTGCCCGTTCATCTGCTTCTCCCTTCCTACTGGGAGACAGCCATGGGGCGGAAGCCGGGGACGGCGGCCCCGATCCGGCTCTCCGGATTCAGGGCGGGGAGCAGGCTGAACCGGGGCGTAACAGCCATGCCGCCGAGGGTCCGGCCATAGGCGCTGAGGACCCGGTCCACGGCCATGGAGCCGTTTTCCCGGCTGGCGGTGGGAAGCAGCAGCAAAAACTGCGTGGGGCTGAACTGGGTGAAGATATCCCCGGAACGGAGATTGTCCAGAATGGCGGTTTTCAGATTCCCCATGGCGTCGGCCCGCCGGGAGACCGTCAGGCGGGTCCCCTTCTTCGGAAACAGGGTGATGACGCCCAGTTGGACAATCTCGCCGCTGCGGGCGGTGGTGCGGGCCAGCAGACGGCAGATGTTCTGAAAAACAAAATATTCGCAGAAGAAGGCCCCCTTATTGGCGGCGTCCTCCCCCAGCAGAATGGTGCGGATGGTTTGCAGGTCCAGCTCCTGGGCCTCCTCCGGACCGCTGAGCTCGTGATACAGGGCGGTCATCTCCCGGGAGGGGGAGACGCCCAGCTGGCTCATGAGCAGGGTGGATACATCGTTATAATACTGGGACACCGCCTGCTTGGCCCCGGAGGCGTGGAGCAGGCGCATCATGAGAAGCTGGCAGCTCTCGTCATAGGGGTCCACCGTGGCGGCCAGACGGCACAGGCTCACGGCCTCGTCCAGCCGGTCCAGGTCCCAGAGGGCCGTGGCTGCGGCACAGCAGAGGCAGAGATACCGGGAATGGTAATATGTACGGGGCGACAGGGCCCAGGGGCTGGCGGCGGCGTGGGGCAGAAAATCCCCCTGGCAGAGGCCCAGGGCCTCTCTCGCGGCGCTGAGGCCCTCCTCGCTGTGGGGAGCCGCCTCAAACCGGGCCTGCAAATCGTCGAACTCCTCGGTGTCCAGCCTGATGGTCAAATCCGGGTTCCAGGTGTAGACGCCGCGCCGGTAGAGCAGGACCTTTTTCCCGTCGGGGAAGCCCAGCCGCTCCAGAGTGAGCCGGGCGCGGTGAAGCAGGGTCTTCAGGGTGTTGACCGGGTTGCCGATCTCCACGTCGCCCCAGAGGATATCTATGATTTCCTCCTGGGGAATACGGCGCTGGTGGAACACACAGAGGTATTGCAGAAATGCCCACTGACGCCAGGAACCACTGTCCTGCTCGGTGATCTCCACGTCCTGCCCCTCCGGATGGGAGAGCCGCAGAGAAAAGCCGCCCAGGGTTTTGATATACAGGATGCGCTCCAATGTTCGAGTCCTCCGTTCTCCTGGCTGCCGGGGCATTTTTGGACGCGCTTCTAAACACACATAAAGAAGCGCGAGACTCCCCGATTTTTGTATTATAGCACCAATTAGGAAAAAAGGGTGGATTTTTAGGAAAAAATTTAGCTGTTCCCAGAAATGGCCTGTGATTTTGACGAATGGAATTCATTTGGAATCTTGTGCATGAAAAGAGAAAAAGACGGGTTAAGCCGTGTAAATCTCCCGGCAAATCTAAATACGGGAACATTTGTCCGCCAATCGCGGAAAAACTTTGTATGAATCCACAAGGCGTTTTGGGCGGTTTTAGAACAGATTTTTGTAAACACGTGGAGGAAAAGGGCAAAAAGGTTTTATAAAAATAAAAAATATTTTTCTTTTTTTCGAGAAAAAATCAGGGTGCTGTAACCAAGCTGAAACCTTTTCGCGCTATGCTGTACCCATATCCGGCGGAGGGACCCGCCGTTTGCGGCCAAGGGTCATTACGAATTTTAAGAACCAAGGAGGGATAAACAGCGTGGGAGCCTCTGAGTTTATACCGGTCGGGCAGAACACGGTGATTGTGCGGATCACCTCCTATGACCATATGCGGCCCCAGGGCACCCTGATGGGTCTCGGACTGGAACGGCCTGTGTTCTTTCGCAGTCTGGCTCAGCTGCTGATGACCATGGAAATTCTGATGGACCGGAAGAACCGGCCCCAGCGGGGAGAGGAACACCGGGCCTTTACCCGGCCCCGGCCCCTGGAGGGGGCGGAGGCGAAGGAAACTGAGGGGGCCGCCCTGGCCACCTTTCAGGTTCGGGTGCTGTTCCGGCAGAATGCCAGCTGGCAGGGGAATCTGGTCTGGGCGGACCGGCAGATGGACGCCCAGTTCCGGAGCGTGCTGGAGCTGGTGCGGCTGATGGACAGCGCATTATCTGTGGAGGAAAACGTATCATGAACCCTACATTAAAAAAGGTATGGAATCTGATTTCGTGGGTGCTGGTGAGCGCCGTGGTGCTTCTGGCGATTCTGCTGGCCGGCGTCCGGGTGGTGGGCCTGACCCCCTACGCGGTGCTCAGCGGCAGTATGGAACCCACCTATCCCGTGGGCTCCATGATCTACGTCAAGGCGGCGGACCCCGCCGACGTGGAGGTGGGGGACCCCATCACCTTCTACCTGGGGGAGGGGCTGATTGCCACGCACCGGGTGGTGAGCATCGACGGGGAGGGCTTTCACACCAAGGGAGACGCCAACAACGCCGAGGACGGCACGCCGGTGGCCCCGGCCAACCTGATTGGCAGGCCCCGGTTCTGCATCCCCAGGCTGGGTTATGTGTCCTCGTGGATTTCCCAGCCGCCGGGACTGTACATTGCCGGGTGCGGGGCGCTGGCCCTTCTGGCGCTGATGTTTGTGCCGGAGCTGCTGGATGCCGCGGACGCCGCCGACAAGCGGGACGCGGAGCGGAAGAAAAAAGAGGAAGCTTAAAGGAATCTGAAAATCGGAAAGAAATTTCAGGAAATTTTGAAAAAACTTTCCGCCTGTAACCTGCCTGAAACCTTTTGGTAGTATGATACCCCCAGGCTCAAGGGAAACACCCCATACGGTATCTTGTGCAACTGAAGGCTGCATGGATATAAAAAATCATTTTTAGGAGGAACCAAGCATGAAGAAGAAACTGTTAGCGCTGATCCTGTCCGTGGCCGTCGTGGCCAGCATCGCCGCCGCCGGCACCCTGGCTTATCTGACCGCTCAGACCGACGACGTGGTCAATACCTTCACTGTGGGCAATATCCAGATCGACTTGAAGGAGCATGTAGTTGATAATGAGGGCAATCTGACTGAGGAAGCCACCATTGAGCAGATTTATTCCCGTGTTCTGCCCGGCGAAGTTATCAATAAGGATCCGTTTGTGACTGTTGAGGAAGGCAGTGAGGATTGCTACGTGTACGTCTGCGTAGACAATAAGCTCAACACGATTGAAATTCCCTCCGGCGTTGTTGCCACCATGCTGGACGTCGACACCAGCAAATGGGTTGCGGTCAGCGATCCGACTGCGAACAAGGTTGTTTACCGTCTCGGTGATCTGGCTGTCTCTGCTTATGACGGCGCTGTAACCGAGTATGTGTTCAAGCACGTCATTTTCAACGATGAGCTGACCAATGATGATATGCTGGCGATTCAGGCCGCCGCAGGCAGCAATACCATCACCATCCAGGCCTTTGCTCACCAGGCAGAAAATCTTAACAGAGCCGAAATTGATGCGATTGCTTGCGATACCTTCGGCGTTTGAGCTTCCCGCCCCCAATTTTGACAACATCTGGTAAGAGAGTATCTTACATTTACACAAAAGAGAACCAACGCAACGAAAAACCCTAACCCCGACTAAGGAGGAAATCCTATGAAAAAACGGACCGTGGCCCTGCTGTGCGCGGCGGTCGCGCTGCTGGGGGTCATCTTCGGCGGCACTATGGCCTGGCTGAACAGGGGAACCGACGCTGTGGTGAATACCTTTACCACAGCAAGCGTCGGCCTGGCTCTGAAAGAGACGACGGGCCCGTACATCATGGCCCCGGGCGCCGTTCTCGACAAGGACCCCAAGGTCATGGTATACGCAGACAGCGCCAGCTGCTATCTCTTCGTTGTGGTCGACCAGGTGAACTTTGGTGGGGAGCCCATTATATGGGAACCCGCCCCCGGCTGGGAGAAAGTTGATGGGCTGGAGAAACAAACCGTCTATTACCGGGTGTTTGATGAAGACAATCCCGGAGTAGAGTGTACAAATGAGAAAGTTATAGTGGACGGTAAGGAAGTGGAGAAGGATGTTTATGTCTACCCCTTCCTGAAAGAGGATCAGGTTACGGTGAGCGATAAGCTGACCAAGGACTATATGAGTGGCTTGAAGGAGGCTGGAGAGGGCGGTTATCCCAAACTGGAGTTTACAGCCTATGCCATTCAGCAGGATTACCTGAAGAATTCGGACGGCGAGCCGATTACCGACGCGGTACAGGCTTGGGCTCTGCTGAGCAAGAAGATTGCCTCTGACGCCACTGAGACCTAAAATTCCCCCGCAACCCAGGCGGCCTGCCCACTGGGCAGGCCGCACGCGGGAACTTCAACAGAAGAGACTTGGAGTTCCGGCGTGCGGCCTGCGCTGTCCGGTCGCCGGACAGAGTTCCATCAAAAGCACAGAAAGGCGGTATTCTGCATGAGTTTGAGAAAGAAGTTGGTCATCGCCGCGGCGGTGGTGCTGGTGCTCTCCCTGAGCGCTTACAGTACGCTGGCCTATCTGGCGGCAGAGGAGACAGCCCATAACGTGGTGACCTCCGGAGGCGTGCACATTACACTGCTGGACAAAACCCGTGACGGCAGTGCGGAGGGGGCTTCCCTGGAGGAGCTGAGGGACTTCACCGACGCTTACCCCGGCGGTCTGGCGGTGCTTCCCGGCAGTGAGGCCAGCAAGGTGGTGGCTGTGGCGAAGGACGCCGGTTCCGCCGACTGCTGGGTCCGGGTGAAGCTGGAGCAGAAGGTCACGACCCCCGAGGGGGAAATGGACCCGGCGCAGTACGAGGACAAAATCGTTTTCAGCCTGGGAGGGAACTGGGTCGACGGCGAGAACGGCTGGTACTATTATAATAAGGTATTGACCGGAAGCGACGTGACCACGAGCCTGCTGGACGGCGTGACCTTCAAGGGCCCCGACATGGGCAACGAGTTCAAAAACAGTACCTACAGCATCACCGTTCAGGCCCAGGCGGTCCAGGCGGTCCACAACGACGCCGGAGCAAACGGCGTGCTGGACGTCAAGGGCTGGCCCCAGGCGTAAGCAGTAGAGAGGAGGAAGCAATATGAAGATGAGAAAATTCCTGGCCATGCTGCTGACGCTGAGCCTGGTGCTGTCGCTGTCCGCGCCCATAGCACTGGCTGTGGAAATTGAGGACGAGAGCACGCCCGCCGCCGGCGAGCCCGCTGAGAAGGAGACTCCCGAAGAGGAGAAGAACCCTGACACTTCCGGCGGGAACGAGGATAAGGACCCCGGAACGGAGTCCGAGAATCCCGAGAACCCCGACGGGGGCGAGGAAAAACCCCCTGTGACGGAGCCCGAGAACCCCGACGGAGAAAAGCCTCCTGTGACGGAGCCTGAGAATCCCGAAGGGGAAAAGCCCCCCGTGACGGAGCCTGAGAATCCCGACGGAGAAAAGCCCCCTGTGACGGAGCCGGAGAATCCTGACGGAGAAAAGCCTCCCGTGACGGAGCCGGAGAATCCTGACGGAGAAAAGCCTCCCGTGACGGAGCCGGAGAATCCCGACGGGGAAAAGCCTCCCGTGACGGAGCCTGAGAATCCCGACGGGGAAAAACCCCCTGTGACGGAGCCCGAAAATCCCGATGGAGAGAACCCCGGCGAGACCGAAGAGCCCCCCTATTTTGTGGATGAGGAGGGGAACAAGGTCGACAAGGACGGCTATCTGGTGGACGACGAGGGCAACCAGATTCTGGATGAAAACGGAAACCCCGTGAAGGCCGAGGACAAGGATAAAATCCAGGGCGATCTGGAGGATATCAACAAGCCGCCTCTGACCCCCGAGGAGCAGGAAGCTCTGGATGAGCTGGGCGGCAAGGCCGACGCCATTACCGGCGAGACCAGCAGGGAAGAACTGGAGGCCATTCAGAACAGCCCCCTGTACGACCGGCTCACCGAGGAGCAGAAGAAGGCCGTGGAGGACGCTTTGGCGGCGCTGGCGCTGCTGGAGCAGCCTGTGATTCCGCCGGTGGGCGGGACGCTGTATGAACGGCTGATGGCGGCGGCGTCCCTGGAGGAGTACGACGCTATCTGGAACGAGGTCACCGCCGACGAGCGGAACGCCCTGACCGCCGAGGAGCTGGCGGCGCTGGAGGCCCATCGGGCGGCGCTGGAAGGGCTGGAATTGCCGAACAGGCCCGATGGCGCGGCGTTCCAGCAGCCCTTTACGCCTCCTGTGGAATACACGAAGGTGGCGCCCCTGACAAGGCCGAAGTCTCAAACCGTGTCCCGGCCCATGCGGGCCAGAGCTTCGTCCGCCTACACGAACGGTGGGGACGGAAGCCCGCTGGCGAAGCCGGAGGACGAGATTGCCGACCTGGTTACCAACAAGACTCTGGAAAACGGTGTTTTGACCATTGAGGCCTATTCCAAGGCCGATGTGGTTCCCGCCGATATCGTGCTGGTGCTGGATCAGTCTCTGATGATGACCTATTGCGTGAACTGCGGCCAGCCGATTGACCAGAACCACGTGGGCCACTATGTGAAAGGAACGTCATGTGGTTGTACACTTAGGTTTAATCACTTTACTGATAACATAGGCGTTAATACCATAGATTTGGACTGGGAGAAAGACCCTCAGGTAGAATTTAGAGCAGTCTCCACATGTGGGAAACCCCGGAGTGAACATGTATTTGGTCCTGTGTGGCGGTCTGGTGTAACGGACAATGCAAGTCACATTGGACGGGATGGATTTGTTGAAGGAGATGCGGATTTTGTCTGCCCGGATTATGGCGAACCAAACTACACAACCCGGCAGGAAACCCTTAAAAACGCAGTAGACACCTTTATGGAGGGGATTGCTGAAAAGAACGAGAACCTTTCTGTAAATGACCAGCACAGAGTCGCGGTCGTAACTTATAATGACAGTGCAAGGACTCTGCGGCCTTTGTCTCCTGTAACCGCAGGCAGTCAGACCGTCAGATTTGGACAACAGAGAGGAGGCAATAAGCCTCAAACTGGGTTGCAGGCAGCGTATGAAATTTTGAGCGGTTCGGGTTCTGCTGAGCGCAACAAGGTCGTGGTGTTCTTGACCGACGGCCGGCCTGGAGAGACAAACGAGTATCAGAATGGCGGTAAGGACGGCTTCCTCTTCGTGGAGGGCGGCACCGCGTTTGATGTGTCGGAGGCAAATTCCGCTATCCATGCTGCGGAGCAATTGAAGAACTCTGGCGCAACAATCTATTCTGTCGGTATTTTCAACGGCGCGGACGGAACGGATGTCGGTTACCAGTGGGGAAATGAAAATGTGGAAAAGGGAGATACCAACCTGATTAACCCGGACAACAAACCGGATTATTCCTGGGATGACGAGACGATTAAATATGCCAACTGCATGATGCATCAGATTGCTTCCGATGGAGAAGGACACTATCTGAGCACCGGCAACGGCGAAGGCCTGAGCAGCATCTTTGAGCAAATCAGCAATGTGATTCAGCCCAAGGTTGATCTGGGACCGGAGACGATTGTCCGGGATACCATTACCCCCTATTTCCAGGTGAAAGGTACTGCCACCGCCAAGGTTGTGGATATTAGAACCGGGGAAAAGATGGACGATCTTACGGCGACAACCAATGACAAAAATGAGGTAAATGTCAGCGGCTTTGATTTCAGCGAAAACTATGTAATCGATAGAGGCGGCGAATTGGATGGCAAGAAGCTGGTTATTACCATCCCCATCGAGCGGAAACCGGAGTTCTGGGGCGGTAACCAGGTACCGACCAATGTGTCCAGCGCGTCCGGCATTTATACAGAAGGTGGAACGTGCGTGAAACCGCTGTATACCGATAGCAATGGCGGCATAGCTTCTCCTAAGATGAATGTCCCCCTGCTGGATGTTCAGCTGATTCCCCAGGATGTGAACATCTATTACAGCAACGCCGCTCCCGGCGCTGTGGACCTGTATAACCAAGATAAGCTCATCGTGATTTTGGAGGACGGCACCGAGATGTCCTTCACCAAGAATGGCACGGACTGGGAGAGCGACCGGGATGGAACGAGCTGGCAGGACGACTACGCGCAAGTGGATGATAAGGACGTTGGTACTGATAAGGCTGTAAGCAATACCGACGACGGGAGCTATACCGTTACCGGCGTGAAGGTCACTCCTTCGATTCCGAAGTGGGGCGGCGTTCCGGACAAAGATGCCGCCTTCAAGACCGGCGAAACCGCTAACGTCAACGTCTTCACTCCTACTGTCAGCTTCGGCGATATGCGGACGTATCTGACGGTTCCGGCGGATGTAGCAAGCAATCAGCCTGCGGTGGCGTGGTATCACGGCAAGACTGTGGCGGATGATGTGAATATGACGGACGAGGCTCCCAAGCTGACCTATGATATCGTTGGCCGGGTGAACGATCAGAATGGCGAAGGCACAAACCAGTATGACCGGGATTATTACGCAATAGTTAAAGCGGTGCAGGGAAACGACACAGATATTCCACTTGATAAGGTGACTTTCGAGCATCATCCCTGTGATGACATTGTCCGCTCTATCAACTTTGATCCCAAGGTTGGTCAGTTCCTGGTCCATGTGTTCAAGCCTACCGTAACATTCCAGGATACCACTGCTTATAAGGGTATGCCGGAGTTTACAGCGGAGGAATACAGGGCAAAGGATTATGTGAAAGTGGAATGGGCTTACATGAACAATCTTGCGAAGGTTGTTGCGGCACTTCCCGAGGGAACGCCTCCTGAGCTGACATTCGACTTCATGACGGATTCTGCCAGCCTGTATAGTGGTCTGTATGTAAAAGACGCGCCTGTGACCGCGAAGGTTACTAAAATCGGCAATATAGAAAAGATAGACGATCTTGAGATTGGCAGCTTTGTTTACTGGAATTGGCAGGCCAATTCCGACAGTACAGGCGGCTGTACCACAAGTTGCGCCAAGCCCGCAGACGCCAATTTTACCGTACATGTAAAGACCTGCACACTGAACATTGTGAAAGAGATTACAGGTGATGTGTACAGCGAAAAGGACAGCTTCCTGTTCCGTGTCAAGGGCAGCGGCAATCCTCTGGCGGAAAAGGTCGACACAGAAATCTTCATCACCGGCGCGGGCACAAAGACCATCACGGGCCTGCCTGTGGGCAACTATAGCGTGACTGAGGACCTCGGTTGGTCCTGGCGCTATAAAAACACAGGTTTTGGAGGTTCCTGGGGGATGGATGCCGGCAGACCGGAAGCTACCTATACGTTCACAAACGAACTTGTGAATGAAAAGTGGCTGTCCAGCGAGGACTTCAGGCAGAACGACTTCGACTGTGTGAACGAGCCTAAGGATGATCCCACAGGCAGAGTTGGCGACGCGGCTGCTCCGGAGGAGCGCGAGACCGGCATCAACGACGAAATCCCCAACGAACCGATGGAAGATTAAGGAGGTGACCAGTTATGTATAGAGGCAAACGAATCAAGAAGCTGAGCCACATGTCAAAGCGGGCGGTGTTGCTGGTGCTTTCGCTGGTCATGATCCTGTCCGTTTCCGTAGGCGGCACCCTGGCCTATCTGATTGCCCAGAGCGAGACCAAGACCAACGTGTTCGAGCCCGGCGAGGTGACCACCACTACAGAGGAGACGTTGTTTGACGGGGAAAGCAAGGAACATGTCTACGTCAAATCCTCCGGCACCAGCAATGTGGATGCCTTTGTCCGCGCTAAGATTGTAATCACCTGGGCGGATAAAGCCGGCAATCCCATGGGCGATCCGGTGACAAAGGACATGTATGATCTGAAGCTTGGAACGGACTGGGGAAAAGGGCCGCAGGCTGATGGCTTCTACTACTATGATAAGGTGTTGGTGCCGACGGCGAACGGCGGAACCGGCGAAACCACGGACCTGATTGAGTACTGCAAGGTTGTTCCCGGTGTAGGCCCTGTGGGCGCTCATCTCCAGGTGACCATTCTGAGCCAGTCCATCCAGGCGGACCAGAACAAGACGGCTGTGAGAGACGCCTGGGGCGAAAATGCGGCGAATTATGTTCCCGATTATCCCACTGAACCCACTACCTGAAGGAGGCGGACAACATGAAAACGAAAAAGATTTCCCGTGTTCTGACCGCCTTCCTGGCCCTGGCCCTGGCCCTGGCAGTGAGCCTGACCAACGGCGCTCTGGCGGTCCGGGGAACCCTGGCGGTTCAGTCCGGCGTGACCCTCTCCGAGACCAACGGGTCTCCCCGGTTTTCCATCGCTACCAACGACGGCACCACAAACCTGTTTCAGGATGAAGCCGGAGACTTCCGGAACCTGATGCCCGGCGACACACGGGTGAGCAAAACCATCTCCGTGCGGGCCGCCGCCCTGAATCGAAGCAGCTACCGCATTTTCCTCTATGCCCGTGAGTGCGAGGAGATGGCGGACGGCCTCCACGTCAAGAGCGAGGCCGGCAAAACCAACGATCAGGATATGCTGGACTATCTCACTGTTAGAGTGTACCAGGTGGAAGGCGGGAACCGCCGCCTCATCAGCGACGGCCTTACGATGGGCTCCAACCCCGGAGCCATCGGCCAGGACCCCTCTGAGGCAGCCAATGCGCAGCTGGGCGCTACCGCCGCAGGCGCGCTGCTGGGGACCTTTGCCCCCGGTCACGAAGTGGAGCTTCAGGTGGAGCTGAGCGTTGATATCGAGGCCGGAAATGAATTTGCCGACAAGGCGGCCTATATCGACTGGGTGTTCTATGCCGACACGCTGGCCGATGTGCCTGACCGTCCCACGCCTCCCGGCGGAGGCGGTGGCGGCGGCGGTGGAGGAGGCGGAACGCCCACCCCGCCCCCCGCACCCGCTCCCGATGTGGAGATCGAAAACCCCGCCGTCCCCCTGGCGGAGACGCCGCCTCCCACTGAGGAGGAGATCGAGGACGAGGGCGTGCCTCTGACCGGAATGCCTCCGGAGACCGGCGACACCGCCATGATGATGGTCTGGCTGGGTCTGGCCGTTCTGAGCGGCGGCGGCATGATCGTCCTGATGACCACGGGCCGCAGGTCCAAGGAAAAAGCGGCGCGGTAAGCGTACTTAAAAAAGATATCCGGCTTTTGCCGGATATCTTTTTTTGCGTTTTTGCGCTCCGCCGGAAGGTGATTCCCCTGGCGGATAGACACGGGGCGGGTTCCTGTTTCCGGCGGGGGAGGCCTGGCAGAGGCCGGGGGCGGAAAAAAGGAAAAACCCGGCCGCCCCATGTGGGACAGCCGGGTTTTTGTTTCTGTGCAAGGTTCTTGGGGACGAAGGAGCTTATTTCCGCGGGGCCTATGCTCAGGGATTTTCTTCGGGGGGCTGAGCGTCCTGGAGGCCCTGGTCGTTCTGGATGTCCTGAACGTTCTGGGTATTCTGGATGTCCTGAACGTTCTGGGTATCCTGTGTGTCCTGGCCTTCCTGAAGCTCACCGCCGGGGTCCGGAGCGTTCGAAGCGTCCGAAGCATCCGAAGAAAGGCCGTCCTGTTCCCCGCCGGAACCGCCCTCGGCGTCAGGCTGGGGAGCCGGGGGCAGAATCTCGATGCCCCAGTCGATTTCCTCCTCAGGCGGAGGGACTTCCACAGGCGTCCCGGCGGGAGGCTCGGGCTCGGGAGCAGGTTCAGGTTCGGGCTCCTCTGGCGGGGGACCTGCCTGATAGGCCTGAACCACCCAGCGGGTGGCATGGCCCTGGCCGGTGCAGGTGGACAGGGTGAGAATCTGGTCGTTGACCGTGGGAACCAGCCCGGTGTCGATGACGGACTGGGAGAGGCAGAAGTCGATGAATTCCTGCCTGGACTGATCGCCGGGGAAGCTCAGCCGGTAGGTCAGGCCGGAGGTGCTGACCTCATAGGCGGCGAAAATGCTGTATTTATGGCTTCCGTTGTCGTCGGTGATGTAGACGCAGGGGTGGGATTTCCAGTAGCTGAGATTTTTGTAGTATTTCAGAGAACCGAACATGGTGCCGTTCCGCATCCGGTGTCCGTAGACGATGGTGTTGAAATCGCTGAGGTCTTTGCGGTTGGTGCTCTCCAGGAAGATGGAGCCCACCACGCTGTAATTCTTCTTCCAGGTGTGCCGCAGATACTGGTCATTGTCCCGGCCCTGGAGCAGGGGATAGGAGATATTGGTGCCGGGCACCAGCAGCCAGCCCAGCACGTCGGAGTTGATTTCCCGCAGGGCGGAAAAATCCATGTTCCGCAGAAGGTCGGCGTAGGGGTCCACGTAGACCGGTTTCGGTTCCTCAGAATCGGGATCCTCCTCCGGCTGGGGAAGGGGGTCCAGAGTGGGGGGCGGCAGAGCGGAGAAATCCGGTTCTCCCACCAGGGTTTCCGCCTCCTCATACGCCTCTTTTCCCTTCTGCCGGTCCAGCTCGTTCCAGAGCAGTCCGCAGAGACTGCCCACAAAAATCAGGGCGAACACGATTGTCAGGATTTTACGAAGCCGCTTGTTCACCAGGCATCCCTCCATCAGTAGAGTCCGGGCCCTCCGGGGGCGGGCCGGACTCTATTATAACACGCCTCGAAGCGGTTTTCAATTGCCGGAGGGCGGGGTTTTTACCGGTTCGCCTCTGTATATTTTCGGGAAAAAGGGGCCAAATAGAGACGGGAAAGGAGGAGTTTCATGAAAATTGATCCCAGAAAAGCGGCAATTGTGGGCTGCGGTCAGGTGGGGGCGTCCATCGCCTTCCGGTTTTTGCAGCAGGGGCTGTTTTCCCGGCTGGTGCTGCTGGACGCGAACCGGGACAAGGCGGAGGGAGAGGCCATGGACCTGCGGGACGGCCTGCCCTACGGCGCGGCCATGGAGATTACGGCCGGGGGCTATGACGATCTGGCGGACTGCGCCCTGGTGGTCATCACCGCCGGGGCCAACCAGAAGCCAGGGGAAACCCGGCTGGACCTGATTGGAAAAAACACGGAGATTCTCCGGTCTGTCCTGAGGGAGATCACCGCCCGGCAGTTCGGAGGCATCCTGCTGGTGGTGTCCAACCCGGTGGACGTGCTGACCTACGCCGCGTGGAAGCTGTCGGGCTATCCCAGGGAGCGGGTCATCGGCTCCGGCACCGTGCTGGATACCGGGCGGCTCAAGCAGCTCCTGGGAGCGGAACTGCGGGTGGACAGCCGGAACATCCACGCCTTCATCATCGGTGAGCACGGGGACAGCGAGCTGGCCGTGTGGAGCGAGGCCAATGTTTCCGGCCTGGCTCTGGAGGATTTCTGCCGCATCCGGGGCCAGGACCTGGGCCGGGAGGACCGGGAACGGCTCTATCGGGAGGTCCGGGACAGCGCCTATGAGATTATCCGCCGGAAGGGGGCCACTTATTACGGCATCGCCATGGCGGTGGGCCGGATTGCCGCCTGCATCGTCAAGGATGAACGGGCGGTGCTGCCGGTTTCCGTGGCCCTGAACGGCCAGTACGGCATGGAGGGCCTGGCCCTGAGCCTGCCGTCCATTGTGGGACGGGAGGGGGTCCAGGAGATTCTGGAGATTCCCCTGAGCCGGGAGGAGCAGGGGGAGCTGGAGGCCTCGGCGGCCCAGATGCGGGAGGCCATCGGGACGCTGAAGCTGTGAGCCCGCGGCCCTGAGCGTCCTTGGACGGGGCCGGCCTGTGCCGCCGTCGGACGGGCGGACACATCCCGCCCCGCGTGAAAGCGGGGAACGGCAGAAAGCGGCCGCGCCGGGGGGCGCGGCCGCTTTTGGGGTTATTCCTGAGAGCCTGTTTAATATCTCAACGTGTGCGTATTGGCGAGGGGATTTTTTGTCCTGCAAGGCAAAAATCCGCAGGCATCCTGACGGATGGCAAGGATTTTTAACGCAGTCAGGGCGGAAAATACACTGTCAAGACGTGCGCGGGGAGATTTTAAACAGGCGCTGAGACAGCAGGGCCCGGTCAATCAGTTCCAGGGCAATCTGAAAGGCGGCGATCCGCCGGGCGGTCAGGGTGTGCTGGGATTTCCCCGGCGTCAGCTTTTCAAGGGCTTTTTCGCACTTCATCAGCGTGGAGGCGATGGACCGGCGGGCCTCCCGCAGCTCGTGGGCGGTATGCTCCATCAGGACCGGCCCCCCTTGCTCTCGGAGAACTGCCAGGCCTCTCTCAGCCAGTCCAGCAGCTCGCCGTCGATCTGCCCGGGGGCGGAGACGAGAACGTGGTGGGTCCAGCGGTTGGGATAGGGCTCCGTGGCGACGGCGATTCGGGGGGACTGCTTTTGACAGGAGAGGCCGAAGGTGACCAGAATGCTGTTCTCCGGCCAGTCCTTTTTCCGGCGGAGGGGCAGGGAGACGGCGGCGAAGAGATGCCGCCCGTAAAAGCTGATCTGGCTTTTCTGAACCTTGACCAAGGCGTCGGGGAATGCCTCCTCCAGCCGGCGGAACAGGTCCTCATACAGGGCCAGCTCCAGGGGCCGGCCCTGGAAAAAGCGCAGGACGTCGTCCATGTAGTATTCGGAATGCCGCATAGGGGCCTCCTTTCCGGAAACGGGATGGATTTGACTGGGTATTTTGGGAAATTCGCTCTTGTCAGAAGGGGTCTGCATCCATTATAATAAAGAAAAGAGAGAAAGTCCAGCAGGAAACAGACGACTCACAGGACACCACAGATTCCCCGCGATGACCCGGCCCCCAGATGAAAGCGCCGCCGGAAAAGGCGGCACCAAGGAGGTGTACGGCGTGGCGGCCAACATGAAAGAGAAGCTGAAAAACTCGGCCCTGGTCCGGATGTTCCGCTCCGGGCCGAAGGAGGAAGAACCCCCTGTACAGCCGGAGGCGAGAGAGGAACCGGCTCCCGAGGTTCGGGACGGGCCCCCGCCGCCGTCCCGGCACGAGCTCCAGCTGCCGGAGGGGCACGCGCTGAAGCTGCTCTGGCAGGACTACCGGGAGCAGCTGGGCTGGGCGCCCCGGCCCGTGCTGTTTCTGGAGGAGCCGGGGGCGGAGATTCTGCCGGAGGACGAGGCGGAAAAGGAGCTGCGGCGGCTTCAGATGAAAATCAACGTCACGGCCAACCAGCGCCTGGACGCCGTCTATCCCCGGAAGAGCGGGAAGAAATCCGGAGCGCCGGGGGGACAGGAGGGGCAGGGGGAGCAGGAAACGCCGCCCTGTCTGGACGCCCAGGTGATGGCCGCCGTCTCCGGCGACGGGCTCACGGCGTGGCTGCTGGTCTATCCCCCTGTGGGGGCGGGCCGGAAGCTGGACAGGGCCATGCTGACAGAGGCTCTGGAGGAACAGAAGGTGTGCTTCGGCGTCGACGAAGCCCTGCTGGACCGCCTGCCCCAGGAGACGGAGCGCTATTTCCGCCTGTTTACCGCCGCCCGGGGGACGCCCCCTGTCCACGGCGCCGACGGGCGGGTGGTGGACCTCTTTCCCCGGACCACGGAACGGACACTGGCGGTGGATGAACATAACCGGGTGGACTACGCCTCGGTGGATTTTATCAGCAACATCGAAAAGGGCGGCGAAATCTGCCGCATCATAGCGCCCACCAGGGGCGTGCCGGGCCAGACGGTGGACGGCCGGGAAATCCGGGCCCGGGACGGCCGGGCGGCCACGGTGCCCAGGGGGCGGAATACCCAGCTCTCCGGGGACGGCGGGCTGCTGCTGGCCACCATGGCGGGCCATGTGGAGTTTAACGCCTCCTGCTTCCACGTCAAACCCCTGATGGAGATTCCGGGGGATGTGGACTACTCCGTGGGCAACATCAATTTCCTGGGGGACGTGCTGATTCACGGGGACATCCGCAGCGGTTTCACGGTGCGGGCCATGGGCAGCATCACCGTGGACGGCGTGGTGGAGGCCTGCACGGTGGAGGCTGGCGGCGACGTGGTGGTGGCCCAGGGCGTCCAGGGGGACGACCGGGCGGTGATTCGGGCCCAGAGGAATCTCTTCGCCAAATATCTGGAGAACAGCTGCATCTATGTGAAGGAAACCCTGCACACCGACAGTCTCATCAACTGCGACGTATACTGCGACGGCAGCGTGGAGGTCCGTTCCGGCCGCATGACCATTCTGGGGGGAACGGTGCGGGCCGCCCACGAGGTCAGCGCCGGCGTCATCGGCTCCCAGACGGAGAGCCAGACCAATATCCTTCTGGGGGGCCTGCCCTGCGGCAGCTTTGACTATGAGCAGGTGACGAAGGAGACCCGGGAGCTGGAGGCGGAGATGGAGGCGCTGGAGCGCCGCCCGGACAGCCCCGACAAGCTCAGCCGCATGAGCCGCATCCGGATGCAGCTGATTGGGAACCGGGGCAGGCTGAAAAAGCTGGAGAAGGAGCGGGAGCGCCTGGAGTCGGACCCCAGGGGGCCCGGCGTCCGCCGCATGGCCTGCGATGTGGTCTACCCCGGCACCGTCCTGACCATCGGAGAGGCCAGCCACCGCTTTGAGCGCCGCCTGACCCCCTGCAACGCCGCTCTGGCCGACGGGGAGATCCGTCTGATTTGATTTTTACGATCTTTCAGGTTTGAGGACCGGGCCGCGAGGCGGAGACTTTTTCCGCCAGTGCCCGGAGGGCGGACAGGCGCGGTGTCCATGGTTCAGATGAAGCGGGGGCGGGCCGGCGGCCCGCCCCCGTTGGTTCTGCTGGGGGAGGACTGCCCGATAAACTGGAAGTTGTCGAATTGAATTTTTAATCTAATTCAGCCCGACTAAATAAATTTAAAATAAAAGGCTTATCCTCGCAGGCTTTTTTGAAACGAAGAATAAAGTCCGCCAGTACATCTTTATCTTTTGAATAGACACAGAACATACTGCCCTCTGGGTCAAAGCCTATTTTTTCCGCCAAATCCGAACACTGTTCGTCCAAAAACACTTGCGCTAAACTTCCCCAATCATAACCGTTTCCTTCAAAACCTTCATCTTCACGAGTATCAAAAATCTCTTGTAGATACTCACCCACATTTAGGCAGACAGAAGCACTTTCTTCATGCTCGACCCAGAAAAACGGGGCAATTTCATTTTCAAATTCTTTTGTAATTTTCATATCTTTGTACTCCTTTCAAATTCCGATTTGTTGAATGGATGATAGCACATCCTTTCTGTTATATCAATGTGTATTTGCCGAAACCGCCGGAGTGATGTCCCGGCAGCGCTTATCTTAGAGCCTGTTTAAAATCCATCGAAACGCCGTCACAGGGCATCTTATTCCGCCGATGCTGCGTTAGTTTGACTTGAAATCCGCCAGGATTCCTGCGTCAAACCGCCTTGCCCGGCAAAAAAATCTGCCCCAATCCGGCACTCCGCCGGATTTTAAACAGGCTCTTAGAAGGGACAATGAAAATCCCCGCTTTTCTTTTGGGACAGACTGTGATATGATAAGCAGAGATACGATCAGGAACGGGAGGGAAGGCCGTGCCGACCATCAGCCCCAGCCGGGAGGACCCGGTTTATACCCGCATCCGGAATGCCGCCTCCCGGAACGCCCTGCCTCATGCCCTGCTGTTTACCGGCCCCGGCGACCGGCTGGCCGCCGCCCGGTTCGCCGCCGCCGCCATGGAGTGCGAGGGCGGGGAGACGGGGGCGGCGCCAGGCAAGACGGCGCGAAGCGAAGCCAGCGAAACAAAAAAGCCCTGCGGCGTCTGCGCCGCCTGCCATAAGGTCCGGGAGGACATCCACCCGGACGTCATCACCGTCCGGGACGAAAAGCACAAATTCATCGGCGTGGACGTGGTGCGGGAGGTGCGGAAGGATGCCTACATCCGCCCCAACGAGGGCCGATGGAAAATCTATCTCTTTCCGGACGGCTCCCTGCTGACGGAGCAGGACCAGAACACCCTTTTGAAGCTGGTGGAGGAGGGCCCGCCCTATGCCGCCTTCTTCTTCTGCGTGGAGAATCCCGCCCTGATGCTCCAGACCCTGCGGTCCCGCTGCGTGGAATGGAAGCTGCGGGCGGCGGCGGAGACGGCGGCGGAGGCCCCGGAGGGCTGGGAAGCCCTGTGCCGCTGCGCGGCGGGACGGAAGCCCGGCAGCGCGGCGGAGCTGGCGGTGCGGCTGGAGAAGAGAGGCCTGTCCCGGGAGGAGCTGGCGGCGCTGCTGGAGCGCTGCCGGGAGGCCTTTTCCGCCGCTCTGCTGTCCCTCTACGGACGCCCCGCCGGAGGGGAGAACCGGGAGCTGGCGGCGGCCCTGGGGAAGGCCTTGACAAGGCGGCAGATCATGGGCACAATAGAACTGCTGGAGAAATACCGTAAGGAATGCGGCTACAACGTGGGCGCCGGCCATGTGCTGGGAGCCCTGGCCGCGGAATTGGAGGAGAGCTTTTGACAGAGGTGATCAGCGTCCGCTTTCGGGGCGGAAGCAAGAACTACTATTTTGACCCCAGAGGGACTCAGGTCCGCATGGGGGACCAGGTAATCGTCCAGACGGCTCAGGGCCTGGAGTTTGCCACCTGCACCCAGGGCAACCACGAGGTGGAGGACGAGGCCATCGTCAAGCCCCTCAGCCCCCTGGTGCGCATGGCCACGGAGAACGACCGCCGGGTGGTGGAGTACAACCGGAAGAAGGAGAGCGAGGCCTTCGACATCTGCGAGCGGAAGATTGCGGACCACGGCCTGGAAATGAAGCTGGTGAACGTGGCCGCCAGCTTTGACAGCAACAAAATCGTCTTCTACTTCACCGCCGACGGGCGGGTGGACTTCCGGGAGCTGGTGCGGGATCTGGCGTCGGTGTTCCGGGCCCGGATTGAGCTGCGCCAGATCGGCGTCCGGGACGAGGCCAAGATGATCGGGGGTCTCGGCATCTGCGGACGGCCCTTCTGCTGCTCCCAGTTTCTGGACGGTTTTCTGCCCGTCTCCATCAAAATGGCCAAGACCCAGAATCTCAGCCTGAATCCCACCAAGATTTCCGGCACCTGCGGCCGGCTGATGTGCTGCCTGAAATACGAGCAGAACGTCTATGAGGACGCCGTGAAGCGGATGCCGAAGGTGGAGTCCTTCGTCCAGACCCCCGACGGCCCCGGCAACGTGAAGAGCGTGGACCTGCTGCGGGAGCTGGTGAAGGTCAGCCTGGACAGCGGCCCGGAGACCCTGAAAGCCTATCATAACTGTGAGATCAAGGTCCTGCGCAACGGCAAGGGCAGCCGGGAGGGCATTGAGATTCCCGAGCGCCCCGCCCGCTATGTGGAGGAGCACGAGGAAGAGGAGCTGGCCCCGCCGGTGTTTGCCGCCCCCTTCTATATGAATTCCGACCTGGAGGAGGCCCCCCGCCGGGAGAAAATCGGTCTGGACGGCGGCGGAGACGGAAAGAACCGCCGCCGCCACCGGGGCGGCCGCCGCCGGGGTCCCGGAACCCCCCGGCCCGAGGGGGCCTCAAACGGGGGACAGGCCGCCCCAACCCGGTCCGGCGGCAGCGGCAAGAAGGAGCCCCCCCGGCAGCAGCCCCCCCGCCCCAAGGACGGGGAGCGCCCCGCCGCGGAGAACAAGCAGCGCCGCCGTCCCTACCGGGGAGGCCGCCGCTGGAACAAGGGCGGCGACCAGCCCAAGGGCTGAGAAGCGGAGGAGAGCGTTATGGGAAAATTTGACGGCGTGCTGCTGGCCAGCGATTTTGACAACACTTTGATTTATACCGAGGAGGCCCTGCGGACCGGCACGCCGGTGCCTCCGCTGCCGGAGCGGAACCGGAAGGCTCTGGAGTACTTCATGGCGGAGAGGGGACGCTTCGCCGTGGCCACGGGCCGGGCCCTGGCGGCGTTTATCCACTACGCGGAGGCCGTTCCCATGAACGTCCCCGGCGTGGTGTGCAACGGCGCGGCGATTTACGACTTTGAAAAAGGCGAGTATCTGGAGACCGCCATGCTGGACAGCTCCGCCCGGGAGCGGGGACAGACGGTGCTGGACCGCTTCCCCACGGTGGCGGTGGAGGCGTATCACATTGACAATGTGATTCACGCCGTGCACCCCAACGCCATCACCCGGCAGCACGAGCGCATCACACAGGCGGCTGTCACCGAGGCCCCCAGCCTGCTGGACGTGCCTCTGCCCCTGGGGAAGCTCCTCTTCGAGGCGGAGCACGAGACCCTGGAGGAGGTATTGGCCTTCCTCACCGCCCAGGGCTGGGCCGGGGACTACGAGCTGATTTTCTCCGTGTCCCACCTGCTGGAGATGACCGTGAAGGGGGCCAACAAGGGCGGCATGGTCCGCCGTCTGGCGGCCCGGCTGGGCGTCTCCATGGAACACGTCTACTGCGCCGGGGACGAGGCCAACGATATTTCCATGCTCACCGCGGCGAAGCAGGGCTTTGCCCCCGCCAACTGCGCCCAGGCGGTCCGGGACTGCGGGGCCACGGTGGTGTGCTCCGCCCAGGAGGGGGCCATTGCCCAGGTGGTGGAGATACTGGACCGGCTGTATTGAAACGCGCCGGAAAAGATGCATGCTGGGAAGGAGCCGGGAGCCATGGGGAAGTTTGACGGCGTGCTGCTGGTCAGCGATATCTGCGACACGCTGGTGGACACAAGCAGAGGGGCCTTTGTGGACGAGGAGAAAGGGAAGACAGAGGAGCTCGTGCCGGTGCCGGAGCGGAACCGGCAGGCTCTGGAGTATTTCACCGCCGAAGGCGGCAGGTTCACCCTTGCCACCGGGAGAGCCCTGAAATACGTGCAGTTTTACGCGGACAGGATTCCGGTGAACGCCCCCGGCGTGCTGGGGGACGGCTCGGCCATCTGCGACATCAGAAGCGGGGCGTACCTGGAGACCGCCGTGCTGGACCGGCGGGCCCGGGAGCTGGGTCAGGCTGTGCTGGACCGGTTCCCTGAGACAACGGTGACGGCTCGCCATCTGGACGGGATGTATCACACGGTACGCCCGGACGCCAGAGCCCGTTTGATCATGAGCGTATCGGACGACGCGCTGGAGGCCTCCTCTCTGCGGGAGGTCCCCCTGCCGATACAGAGGCTGTGGTTCAGAGACCGAAGCCGCACACTGCGGGAGGTCCGGGACTTTCTGCGGGGGCAGGATGAAGACGGCGTGTATGAACTGGCGTTTACCTCTGAGGAGCGGAACCAGCTGCAAATGGCCGCCCGGGGCTCCGGCAAGGGCAACATGGTCCGCCGGCTGGCGGAGCGGCTGGGCATCTCCATGGAACACGTCTACTGCGCCGGGAACGGAGACGACGACGTTTCCATGCTCACCGCCGCGAAGCAGGGCTTTGCCCCCTCCAACTGCACCCAGGCGGTCCGGGACTGCGGGGCCGCGGTGGTGTGCTCCGTCCAGGAGGGCACGTTGGCGGATGCGGTGCGGATTCTGGACAGGAACTATTGAACAAGGCACAAAAGCGCCGGCCCTGGGGGCCGGCGCTTTGCGTATATGGTCCGCGGAATGGTCTACCGCCCCAGGGCGGCGGCGTACAGCTCGTTCCGGCTCAGGCCCGTGTGGGCCGCCACCTCCCGGGCGGCGTCCTTCAGGGTCATGCCCTGTTCCCGGAGGGCCAGCACCTGGGCCGCGCCCTCCTCCAGGGTGACGGCGGCCTCCTGCCGGGGCTCCCGGCCCGCCACCACCAGGACGTATTCCCCTCTGGGGGCGGTTTCACTGTAGTAGGCGGCGGCCTCCCCCAGGGTGCAGCGGCGGGTCTCCTCGTGGAGCTTGGTCAGTTCCCGGCAGAGAGCCGCCCGCCGGTCCGGGCCGAAGACCTCGCAGAGGTCCGCCAGGGTGGTCCGGAGCTTGTGGGGGGCCTCGTGGAAAATCATGGTCCGCTCCTCGTCCTTCAGGCTCTCCAGATGGGCCCGGCGGGTCTTTTTGTTGACGGAGAGAAAGCCCTCGAAGGTGAAGCGCCCGGTGGGCAGGCCGCTGACCGCCAGGGCGTTCACCGCCGCGCAGCAGCCGGGGACGGAAAAAACCTCCACGCCGTTCCCGGCGCACAGCCGCACCAGGTCCTCTCCGGGGTCGGAGATGGCCGGGGTTCCGGCGTCTGTGACCAGGGCGCAGCTCTCCCCCGCCAGCAGACGGTCCAGAATGGCTTTGCCGGCGGTGACATGGTTGTGCTCGTGATAGCTCACCAGGGTTTTTTTGATACCGAAGTGATTCAGCAGCTTCAGAGAGACCCGGGTGTCCTCCGCCGCGATGAAATCCGCCGCGGCCAGCGTCTCCACGGCCCGGGGCGAAAAGTCCCCCAGATTTCCGATGGGGGTGGCGACCAGGTATAGCGTTCCGCTCATGGCTTGTCCTCCTGTATATGGTTCCAATCCGGCTCGTTCCGGCGGAAGTAGATGCGGTTCAGGTCCTCCGAGGGGGCGCCCTCCGGCGTGTACAGCACCAGGGGCGGCTCCAGGTCAAGCCCCGGCTTTCCGCCCCGGCTTCCCTCCAGCAGTACCAGAGAGGGGGCGGTCTCCGGGCGGGTAGAGACCAGCCGCATCCGCTTGGGCTCCATCCCCGCCTCCCGGAGGGCGCAGAGCAGGTCCGTCAGCCGCTCCGGCTTGTGGACCAGGCAGAAGCGCCCGCCCCAGCGCAGGGCCCGGCGGGCCGCACGGCAGACGTCCGCCAGGGTGCAGTCCACCTCCGCCCGGGCGGTCCGGCGGGCGTCCGCCGCCGCCAGAGCGCCGCCGCTTACGGGATAATAGGGCGGGTTGCACACCGCCAGATCAAACTGCCCCCCAGGCAGGGCGTCCCGGCTCCGCAGGTCCCCCTGCCGGAAGAGAAGCCGGTCCGTCAGGCCGTTTTCCTCCGCCGCACGCTCCGCCAGGGTGACGGCCTCCGGCAGGAGCTCCAGCCCCGTCACCGTCAGTTCCCGCTGCCGCTGGAGCAGCAGCAGGCTCAAAAGCCCCGTGCCGCTGCCCAGGTCCAGCACCCGGAGCCCCGGCCGCAGCCGGGGGAAGGCGGACAGGAGGAAGCTGTCCGTCCCCGGCGGAAACAGCCCCTCGGCCCACACGAAGCGGAGCCCGCCCGGCTTCAGAAGCTCCCAGTGCTCCATTCCTCAGTCCTCCCGGGGCGGAAAACCCGCCAGCTTTTCGTTCAGCTTGGAGTAGATGCGCTTTTGAAACCAGGGCTCCGAGGAGGCGGCGACGGCCTCCTCCAGGCCGAACCAGGCCACCTGGGAGTTCTCGTCGGGCTTGCAGCGGAGGGGGGCCGCCGGGTCCGCCTCCAGCAGATAGGTGAGGTTCAGGTGCAGGTGGGAGGAGACATAACGGCCCCGCTTCTCGTGGCCGTCCACCGTCAGAATCTCCAGAGAGTAGACGTCCCGGGACACGGGACGGACCGCCTCCAGGCCGCTCTCCTCCCGGACCTCCCGGAGGGCCACTGCCAGAAGGTCCCGGTCCCCGTCGGCGTGGCCTCCCAGCCAGGACCAGGAATCATAGAGCGTGTGATAGGCCAGCAGCACCTGCCGCCGGTCCGGGCTCGCCACCCAGGCGGAGGCCGTCCAATGGGCCGGGTCCTCCCGGCCATAGGGGGCCTGTCCGCCTTCCAGAAGGGCCAGCAGCGCGTCCCGGTCGGCGGCCTCTTGTTGGTTCCAGGGGCAAAAGGCCCTGAGCTCCTTCAGAATGTCCATCGTTCTCCTTTCGGCAGGCGGCCCCTGCCCTCCGTTCTGTTCCGGAGGTGTTCCTCCGGGAAGTAGAACCCCCTCCGCGTTTCAGGCTTCCGCATCCATCATACCACATGGGGGAAAAAAGAAAAAGCAAAAAAACTGTACATGGTGGATTTTGTGTAATTACCCGCTAAAAATGCACAATATGTAGGGATTCTAACAAAAATTGGGAAATATGTCGAAGGATTTTGAGGAAAATTTTACAGTACCATCTTGAAAATTCTGTAAATTTATGCTATTTTATAGAAAACACGCTGAGAGCGTCGCAGGGACCGTGACATAGCTGAAATACCTAAAAATCTGGAAAGGGATAAGCGTATGGAGAACAGAAGAACTGTGTTGTTGGCGGATGCCAACGAGGAATTCCGCATGATGCTGGAAGAGGCCATTGAACAGGCCGGGGAATTTGATGTGGCGGCGGTCTCCGGAGACGGACAGGAGGCACTGCGTCTGGTGGAGGAAAAGCGGCCCGATTTGTTATTGATGGATGTGGCGCTGCCGGGACTGGACGGGCTGGGCCTGCTCCAGGCTCTGCGGGAGCAGGAGGGTGAGCGGCCCAAGGTCATTGTCGTTTCCGCCTTCTGCGGGGAGCGGGTGCAGGCGGACGCGGAAAAGCTGGGCGTCTGCTATTATCTGCCCAAGCCCTGTGAGCCCAACTCTCTGGTGGAGCGGATGAGAAGCATTTTTGAGCAGTCCCCCGCGCCTCAGGAGGACCGCAGAGGCCGGCTGAAGAACCGTGTGACCGCCGTGATTCACGAGATTGGCGTTCCCGCCCATATCAAGGGCTATCAATATCTGCGGGAGGCCATCATGATTGCCGTGGAGGACATGGAGGTCATCAACGCCGTGACCAAGGTGCTCTATCCGGCGGTGGCCAAGCGCTTCGGCACCACGCCCTCCCGGGTGGAGCGGGCCATTCGCCATGCCATTGAGGTGGCCTGGGACCGGGGCGACCTGGAGACGCTGCAAAAGTATTTCGGCTATACGGTTTCCAACGCCAAGGGCAAGCCCACCAACTCCGAGTTCATCGCCATGATTGCCGACGGGCTCATGCTGGACAGCGGGGAAAACAGCCTGAGAAAATAAAGAGAAAACAGGAGAGGCGGAAACGCCTCTCCTCAGGCTGTCGAAAAAGTATTTTCGACAGCCTGTGCAAGTTTTCAGAACCCGTGAGAAGTTCTGAAAACTTTTGATTGAAAACGAAAGGAACCCCTGATGAGATGTATTGTGTAAAGGGTAGTTTCACCATCCAAATACACATTGGCTGACGGTTCATTTGTGGCAAAATGGCACAGACCAGAAAGATGGTGATCGACCAGCAGGAAGGAACCGAAGCGGGAGCGTCCAGGGATGACCTGGGCGCTCCGTTTTTATAGGCCCTATGCTAAGAGCGCACTGAACCACCAACTGCCAGGGCGCGATGGTGGTACCGCCTTACGGCAGCCGTGCGCCCTCCGGGGGCGGCTCCGCTTCCCTGCCAGTATATACCAGCAGACGCCAACGGCGGCTTTTGCATCGGGCAGAGCTTCGCCGATGCACTAGGGGCTTGGGGACCATCGGCCACCAACAAGCTGCGCCGGGTATATACCGGGGCATTGCTTGCTACTACTCCGCTTCTATAAAAGAGGATTGAAAAGTGCTTACACTGATGGTATACTAGGCTAGTGCCAATTCGAAAAATCGGAATCTGTATTTTGAAACTATGATTAATAATAGGAGGAAATAAATCATGTACACTTACAAAACAGAAATTTTGATGGTCGGAACCAAGTGGTTTTCCGACAAAGCAGACGCAAAGGATATAGCAGTATTAGACCAGTTAATCAACGAAAGGGCTGCTGATGGATGGGAACTTGTGACATACGATTACATGGCGACATCCGTACAGATTAAAGGGGGATTTGTAATTACATTCAGAAAGCAGCAGTAACTCTAACAGATGTATAAGACAGCTTCCGGTTTATCGGGAGGATTTCATCTTTTGGGTGAAATCCCCCTTGACAAATGTTCTCCTGGGTTCCTTTCGTAGCTATCTTCCTTTCCGATACTTTTACATATGCTGTTTTTTGACAAGCTGAGGAGAGGCGGAAACGCCTCTCCTGCCGCGTCAGGCCGGACCCAGAAGGTCCCCCACAAGGGCCATTTCCTTCGCCGTGGGCGGCACGTGCTCCAGCTGGACCTCCACGATCCGGTCCGGCCAGGCCAGGAGCCAGGTGCCGGAAGCGGTGTCCCCCCAATACAACCGCCAGGCCGTCTCCGCCCCCCAGGGGGCGGCGTCCTCCTGGACATAGCGGCGTTCCATCAGCGGGACGCTGGAGTGGTTTTCCTCCCTCAGAAGCTCCTCCAGAAGGGGCTCATAGAGCCACCCGGCCCGGATGTCCCAGATATCGTAGGACAGGAAATACCGCTCCCCGTCCACCAGGGCGGTCTCCCAATAACGCCGGCTGGAGAGGAAGACGGTGTCCTCCCGCCAGACTTTCCGGCGGGTATGCTGAACGGGCTGTCCGGTGAGGTCCGCCGCCGTCAGGGGAATGTCGATGGGGTCGGCGTCCCAGATATGGTTTTGGTAGGAATAGGTCTCTCCCTCTCCGCCGGTGAACCAGCCGAAGTGCATGGCGGACCAGGTGAGCCCGCCCACCAGGGCGAAGGCCAGCACGAAGTCCACCGTCAAAGTGGCGGCCATGTTCTTTCCACGGGAGACCCCCCGGCGCTTGAGATGATTTTTCGTCCCGTGGACCGTCAGCGCCAGCAGGGTGAAGAGGATGAGGTAGACCAGGAAATAGACCCCGTAGATTTTCTGAGAGCCCAGGAGGCTGGACAGCGCATAGCCCGCCGACAGAAGCAGCACCAGAGCCAGCGAGACCCAGGCGGTCCGGCGGCATCCCGGCCCCAGCCGGACGCAGGATCCCCCGGCCTCCACGGACCGGAGGGACCGCCGCCGCCACAGCCAGTAGCTCCCCAGATTCACCAGCAGCAGAACCGTCAGGATGATATACAGCAGGCCGGAAAAGAGGCGGCTGCTGCTTCCGAACACACGGGCGGGGGTCCGGATGATGCTGTTGACAAAGGAGGCCGTCATGAAAAGGGACAGGACCAGCAGCAGGAGATGAGGGGGATAGAAGTGCCGCTTCACGGTCCTGTGGATGTTCTCCAGCCGCAGGGCCTCATCGGTCTCCAGAGGAACGGCGTTCGGGTCCTCCGTGGTGAAAATCTGAGCCTGGAACCAGTCGGAGACCTTCTCCCACCCAGCGGCGGCGCAGAGCTCCGCCAGGGACTGCTGCCCCTCCGTGGGACCGGGGTTGAACTGGGAGGCCTCAGCGTTGTAGGTGACGGCGTAGCGGACCCTGGCGGGCTCCGCCCGGCGGTAGGTCCAGAGCGTATTGCCCACCTTCTCCAGCCGCCAGCCTTTGGCGGCCATGGCGCTCAGGTGCTCCTCCACGCCCTGGTAATCGTACAGGCTGAAGTTTACAAAACGGCGCTTGCGGTTTTTCATGTACATTCCTCCTCCCGGCCGCCGGGACAGCGGCCATAATCCGCCAGCAGAGTCTGAAGGCGGCGGACCTCCGCCTCCAGAGCCTCCCGGCCCCTGTCGGTCATCAGATAGCTCCGCTTCCGGCCCTCCACCCGGGTCTCCCGAATCATGCCCGCCTGGAGGAAGCTGTCCAGCAGGTTGTAAAGCGTCCCCGGTCCCAGGCTCAGCCGCCCCCGGGTCAGGGCGCCCACCTGGGCGGCGATGTCCGCCCCGCAGCACTCCCGCCGGAGACAGAGAAGGATGTAGAACATGGGCTCTGTCAGCGTCTGAAATTTTTCCCGTGCCATAGCCCGCCCCCCTTGATATAGCCGGCACAGGGGTTTTTACCTCACCCGTCGGCGGCTCCGCCGCTGTTTGAAAATCGGTGTCTGCCGGTTTTCAGCTGTGCCGATGATATCGAATATCGTTATTGGATGATCTCAGTATAATATCGAAACTCGATATTGTCAAGAGGGGGCTGCGAATTTCCCTTGCCTTTTTTCCGCCGCTGTGCTATGCTTTACGTAACAATTTAAAGAATCTGTTCTGCGGCGGTGAACCGTCCTTTGAGGCGGTTTTCCATCTGTTGCTTCCGAACCGAAGAGCCGGAGGGAACGGATGCCTTTGCTTGCCGCTGCCTGCGGCGGCGAGCTGAACGGCGGAAATCGTATCGGATACTGCTGAAACAGGTCCTGTGAAGAAAAAGGAGGAGCGAACATGACGTATTCTTTTCAGCCCAGAGGGGTTTGTTCCCGTGAGATGCGGGTGGAGCTGGACGATCAGGGCGTGATTCAAAATCTGACGGTGGTGGGCGGATGCAGCGGAAACCTCCAGGGCATTTCCGCCCTGGTCCGGGGCATGACCGCTCAGGAGGCCATCAGCCGCCTGAAGGGCATCAACTGCGGCCCCAAAACCACCTCTTGCCCGGACCAGCTGGCCCAGGGTCTGGAGCAGATTCTGGCCCAGCGCTGAGAAGGCCGGGAAGAGCGCGAGGATGAAAATTGTATTGGTCATAGACCAGTTTGACGACGCCAACAACGGCACCACCATCAGCGCCCGGCGCTTTGCCGCGGCGCTGAAGGAGCACGGCAACGAGGTCCGGGTCATCGCCACCGGCAAGCCCACGGACTACAAATATGCCGTGCGGCAGATGAGGTTCCTTCCCATTGTGGAGCACCTGATTACCAGCCAGGGGATGCGCCTGGCCATTCCCAACAGGCATGTCTTTGAGAAGGCGGCGGCCTGGGCGGACGTGGTCCACTTCATGATGCCCTCGCCCCTGGCCATCATGGGCCTGAAGCACGTGGAGCGGCTGGGCATCCCCCACACGGCGGCCTTCCACTGCCAGCCGGAGAATATCACCTATACCCTTCATATGGGCAACAGCAAGCGGGTCAACGACTTTGTGTATGTCAAGTTCCGGGACACCTTTTTCAACCGCTTCACCCATATCCACTGCCCCAGCAACATGATTGCGGGACAGCTCCGGGACCACGGCTACACCGCCCGGCTCCATGTCATCTCCAACGGCATCAGCCCTCAGTACGTCTATGGCCGCAGGCCGCAGGAGGAGTGGATGCAGGGGAAGTTCAATGTGCTGATGGTGGGCCGGTACGCCGGGGAGAAGCGGCAGGACGTGCTGATTGAGGCCTGCGCCCGCTGCCGGCACAGGGAGGAAATCCAGGTGATTCTGGCGGGAAAGGGCCCTCTGGAAAAGAAATACAGGCGTCTTGCGGAGAAGCTGTCCAACCCCGTGGTGATGGAGTTCTACGAGCCCGCCCGGCTGCTGGAGATTCTCCACATGGCGGACCTGTACGTTCACACCTCCGATGCGGAGATTGAGGCCATGAGCTGTATGGAGGCCTTCGCCTGCGGTCTGGTGCCGGTGATTGCCGACTCCCCCCGGTCCGCCACGCCTCAGTTCGCCCTGGATGAGCGGAGCCTGTTCCCCGCCGGGGACGCTGACGCCCTGGCGGAGAAAATCGACTGGTGGATGGAGCACCCCCAAGAGCGGGAGGAGATGGGGAAGCGCTACGGCGAGCACGCCCGGCAGTATGCCCTGGAGCGCTCCATCGAGCAGACAGAGGAGATGTTCCGCATGGCCATTGCGGAGCAGAGAGGATAACAGCGACAGGGCCCTGCCGGAGCGGCGGGGCCCTGTGGATTTCTCCCGGCTCGGGAGGTGAAAAAGGAGGCGTCCGCAATGGACCACAGCAAGGTATTTGCCATGAAGCTCTCCAAGGTCTATCCTCTGCTGGTGCAGAAGGCGGAGCGGAAGGGCCGCACACGGGAGGAGGCCGACACGGTCATCTGCTGGCTGACGGGCTATGATAAGGCGGGACTCCGGCGGCAGCTGGAACGGGACGTGGATTACAGGACCTTTTTTGAGGAAGCGCCTAAGATGAATCCCCAGGCGGAGCAGGTCCGGGGGGTGGTCTGCGGCGTCCGGGTGGAGGACGTGCAGGACCCGCTGATGAGGGACATCCGGCGGCTGGACAAGCTGATTGACGAGCTGGCGAAGGGAAAGGCACTGGACCGGATTCTGCGGAAGTGAGCGGATTGCAGGAAGGGCCGTCCCGGAGCCCGGCGGAAATTCACGGGAGCCGCGGGAGAACAGGAATATCAGAGAAAGCCCCCTGCCGGAGAGGCCCGGCAGGGGTTTTTTGCCACCTGTCACCAGCAGTCCCCTTTTTCCGTATACTGGACCAGCGACAAAGGAGGAATGCACCATGGCTTATTCCGACCGGGAGCTGCTGGCGCGTCTGATTGAATGCGAGGCGGGCGGCGAGGGGGAGAACGGCATGAAGGCGGTGGCGGGGGTGGTGATGAACCGGGTCCATGCCAAGGGCGGGGAGTACGCACGGGTGGGCCAGGGCAGCATCCGCAATATTATTTTCCAGCCCTACCAGTTTGTCTGCGCCAGCGAGACAGAGGGCGGCGCGTACAATCCGCAGAACATATACAACATGCGGCCGGAGCAGATTCACTATGATATTGCCGACTGGGCCATTGCAGGGAACCGCCTGCCTGAGGTGGCGGAATCCCTGTGGTTCTATAACCCCTTCGGCCCCAAGTGCCGGAGCCGCTTCCCCTCGGACGTGGGCTACTGGCAGGCGCGCATCGGAGATCACTGCTTTTACAATCCGACAGACGCGTATTACAGCACTTGACAAAGGATGGCGCCCGCCGCCCGGCGGGGAGACAGGAATTGATTACGAGTTTTGAGAGGTGTCATGATGACTCACACACACTATACATCCCGTCCCATGATGACGGACTGGTCCGGCGAGATCAGCGGCGGCCCGGTGGTCCCGGTCTCCGCCACCGCCTCTGCGTCTACCACCACCACAACCACCACCACGTCCTCCGCCTCCGCCGCCCCGGCAGCCGGCCATAACGGAAACGCCCCGGCTCCGACGGCTCCCGGCTATACCCCGGCGGCTCCGGCCGCTCCCGGCTACGCCCCGGCGGCTCCGGAGGCCTCTGCCCCCGGCTATACTCCCGCGGCTCCAGCCCCTGCGGCTCCGGCCGCTCCCGGTTACAGTCCCGCGGCCCCGGCTCCGTCCGCCGCTCCTGCGCCCAGAAACGAGTTCACCGGCAGCATGGGCACGCTGGACCTTGAGACCCACCAGCCCATCGAAGTCATCGAGACCCCCACCAGCATGAGCGAGGCGTTTCTGGGCTCCCTGAAGGCCATGCTGCTGCGGAACCGGGGGAATTTCGTCACCGCCACCTTCCTGATCGGCACCCAGGGCACCACGGCCTGGGAGGGGATTCTCCACGATGTGGGCAACGACTATCTCATCATCTACCAGCCGGGCCGGGAGCGGTATATCGCCTGCGACATCTATTCGCTGAAATATATCGAGTTCTACGATACCCGGCGGCGGGAGATGTGCGAAACAATGCTGCGGCAGAATGGAATGCAGAATACGTTCTGACAAAGATGGAACAAACCGGGAAGGGCTCTTCCCGGTTTGCTGCCGTCACGGCCCGTTGGGGTGAACAGAGAAGGGGACCGCCTCCGCATAAGTGTTTTTGCCGGAGCATAGGGTTTGGGGGAAGAGGTGATCGTCAATGACAATTCATGTGGTGTCCGCCGGGGAAACCGCCGCCTCCATCGCGGAGCGCTACGGGGTTTCCCCCCGGCGGCTGGCAGAGGACAACAGCGTTCCGGAGGCCCTGGACGCGCCTGCCGGGGAGGCCGGTTCCGGGCTGGCTGTGGGGCAGACCCTGGTGGTCCGCTTTCCCAGACAGGTCCACGCCGTGACGGCGGGGGAGACCCTGGCCTCCATTGCGGAGCGCTACGGCACGACGGTCCGCCAGCTCTGGCGGAACAACTGGGAGCTGGGAGGCGGGGACGCGCTGGCAGTGGGGCAGGACCTGGTAATCTCGTATTTTGAGGAGAGACTGGGCACGGCCCTGTCCAACGGCTATGCCTATCCCTTCATTCCCCGCCGGCTTCTGGCGGCAGAGCTGCCCTATCTCACCACCCTGGCCCCGTTTACCTACGGCATTACGGCGGAGGGCGGCCTGCTGCCCCTGGCGGACGATGGGCTGCTGGAGGCCGCCCGGGCGCGGGGGACGCTGCCGGTGATGCACCTGTCCACCCTGACGGAGGAGGGGAATTTTGACACAGCCAGGGCCACCCGGGTGCTGACGGACTATGAGGTTCAGGGCCGTCTGGCGGCGGAGGTGCTCCAGACGGTTCTGCGGAAGGACTACGCCGGACTGGATGTGGATTTTGAATATCTGCCGGGCCAGCTGGCGGAGGCCTACGCCGCGTTTTTGAGCCGGCTGCGCCGGCTGCTGGAGCCCCAGGGGCGGTTCCTCTGGGCGGCGCTGGCCCCCAAGACCAGCCCCATGCAGCGGGGGCTGCTGTACGAGGGCCACAGCTATGGAGCCGTGGCCGCGGCGGTGGACGGGGTGCTGTTGATGACCTATGAGTGGGGCTATATCGCCGGGCCGCCCATGGCGGTGGCGCCCCTGCCCAGCGTGCGGGCGGTGCTGGACTACGCCGTGACGGAGATTCCGGCGGAAAAGATTTTTCTGGGCGTGCCCAACTACGGCTATGACTGGCCGCTTCCCTTCGTCCAGGGCGTCACCCGGGCCCAGTCCATCTCCAACCAGCGGGCCATTGAGCTGGCCCGGGAGCACCGCATCGCCATTCAGTACGACCGGCAGGCCCAGTCCCCATTCTTCCACTACACCGACGCCGGCGGCGTCGTTCACGAGGTCTGGTTCGAGGACGCCCGGAGCCTGGAAGCCAAGCTGCGGCTGATTGCCGAATACGGCTTCCGGGGCGTGGGCTTCTGGAATGTCATGCGGCCCTTTTCACAGACCTGGCTGGTTTTGGATGCGCTCTATAATATCGAGTGAAGTCAGAGAAAAAATTAGGAATTAGGAATGAGAAATGAGGAATTCCCCCAAAAGAGACGATTCCTAACTCCTAATTCCTAACTCCTAATTACGCCGCGTCAGGCGGCGGTTACACGTTGATTTCCGGCGTCTCGCCCTCTCCGGCCTCCGCCAGAATGGGGGCGAGGTCCTCCAGGAACGCCGCCACCTGCGCCTCACAGCGGCCGGTGTAGAGCCTGGGGTCCATCAGCTCGTTCAGTTCCTCCTCCGTCATGGCAAAGGCGGGCTCCGCCGCCAGGCGGCTGAGCAGGTCGCAGGGCTGGCCCTCCTTCATCCGGGCGGTGGCCGCCATGGAGCAGGTGCGGATTACCTCGTGGAGCTCCTGCCGGTTGCCGCCCCGCTTGACCCCCTCCATCATCAGGTTCTCCGTGGCGATGAAAGGCAGGTATTCCCTCACGGTTCTGTCCACGATTTTCTCGTTGACATGGAGGCCGTCGGTGACATTCCGGCACAGACGGAGAATGGCGTCGGCGCAGAGGAAGCCCTCCGGCATGGAGATCCGCCGGTTGGCGGAGTCGTCCAGGGTCCGCTCCAGCCACTGGACCGAGGCGGTCATGGGGGCGTTCAGGGCGTCGGCCATCAGATAGCGGGACAATGAGCAGATGCGCTCGCTGCGCATGGGGTTGCGCTTATAGGCCATGGCGGAGGACCCGATCTGATTTTTTTCGAAGGGCTCCTCTACCTGCCGGTCGTGCTGGAGGAGGCGGATGTCGTTGGCCATGCGGCAGGCGCTCTGGGCGATGGAGCTGAGGACGTTCAGGATGCGGCTGTCCGTCTTCCGGGGGTAGGTCTGGCCGCAGACAGGGAAGCACCGGTCAAAGCCGAACCCGGCGGCAATCTGCCGGTTCATCTCGTCAATTCTGGCCCCGTCTCCCTCGAAGAGGTCCATAAAGCTGGCTTCGGTGCCGGTGGTGCCCCGGCAGCCCAGGAATTTCATGTTCTCAATGACAAAATCCAGCTCCTCCAGGTCGCTGAGGAAGTCCTGCATCCACAGCGTGGCCCGCTTGCCCACGGTGACCAGCTGGGCGGGCTGATAGTGGGTGTAGCCCAGGGTAGGAACGGCGGCGTACTGCCGGGCGAATTTCGCCAGGTTCCCCAGGAGGGCGGCCAGCTCCTTCCGCAGATGCCGCAGGCCCTCCCGGTAGAGAATGAGGTCGGCGTTGTCGGTGACATAGCAGCTGGTGGCCCCCAGGTGGATGATGCCGGCGGCGGAGGGGGCCGCCTTGCCGTAGGCGTAGACATGGGCCATGACGTCGTGGCGGACCTCCTTTTCCCGGGCCGCCGCCAGGTCGAAGTCGATGTCCTCCACATGGTCCTCCAGCTCTTTCACCTGCTCTGCCGTCACGGGGAGGCCCAGGCCGTGCTCCGCCCGGGCCAGGGCCGCCCACAGCCGCCGCCAGGTTTTAATCCTTGTCTCGGCGGAGAAGAGCTCCAGCATGAAATCCGAGGCGTAGCGGGAGGAGAGGGGGGATTCGTAGCGATTTTTCATAACTACCTCCACTAAATCAATTGCCGGGGAAGGCCCTCAAACAGCCCGTCCAGCTCCGCGTGAGTCATGGCCCGGATCAGGACCCAGCCGTCCGATGCGGCCAGGGAGAAGGGGCGGAGGCGGTTCATGGCCTCCTGATACTCCATCTGCCCCAAAACCCGGTTTTCCGTGAGGCTGACCGTGCTGAGAATCCACTCGGGGATGGGCCTGCCCTCCGCCGTCCAGGTGCTCTCGGGCCGGAGGGGGAGGATGGTGTCCGTGTCCTCTGTCAGGGTGCAGTTTCCGAACAGGGCGCCGGTGTCCTTTCTTGCGTATACCTTCGGGTTGGCCCGGTAGGCCTCCCTCCAGCGCCGGGCGGTCTCCTCCGGGCTGAGGGGATTTTGCTCCTGGGGCTTCTTTTTTCCAAAACCGAACAGTCCCATGGATGCGCCTCCTGTCAGCGAAGGATAATGGCGTCCCGCTCCGGGCCCACGGAGACATAGCCGATGTGGCAGCCGATTTCCCGCTCAATATACTCCACGTATTTCCGGGCGGCCTCCGGCAGGTCCTCCCAGGTCCGGACGCCGGAGATGTCGCAGCCCCAGCCGGGCAGGTACTCCACCACCGGTTTGGCCTCGTTCAGCAGAGCGGGGAAGGGGAAGCGGTCCGTCTGCTGGCTGCCCAGCTCATAGCGGACGCAGACGGGAATGCGCTCCATGTAGCTCAGCACGTCCAGCTTGGTCAGGGCGATGTTGGTGGCCCCCTGGCACTCCACGCCGTAGCGGGTGGCCACGATGTCGATGGGGCCCACCCGGCGGGGCCGTCCGGTCTTGGCGCCGTACTCGTTTCCGGCCTCCCGGAGCTTGTCCGCCTCCTCGCCGAACCACTCGCAGGTAAAGGGGCCTTCGCCCACGCAGGAGGAATAGGCCTTTACCACGCCGATGACCTCGTCGATGCGGGCGGAGGGCAGGCCGGAGCCCACGGGGGCGTAAGCCGCCACGGCGTTGGAGGATGTGGTATAGGGATAGATGCCATAGTCCAGGTCCCGGAGGGCCCCCAGCTGGGCTTCAAAAAGGATGCGCTTGTTCTCCCGCTGGGCCTGGCGGAGGAAGGCCCCGGTGTCCCGGATGAAGGGGCGGATTTTCTCGCCGTAGTCCGCCGCCCAGTCCAACAGCTGCTCCATGGTATAGGGCTGGGCCCCGTAGACCCTGGTCAGGGTCAGGTTCTTCCACTCCAGCAGGTCCGCCAGGTGGGCCCGGAGCTGCTCGGGATAGAGGAGCTCTCCGGCCATGACGGTTTTCTTCTGGAACTTGTCGGAGTAGAAGGGGGCGATGCCCTGCTTGGTGGAGCCGTATTTCTTGTCCTTGAGGCGGGCCTCCTCCAGACTGTCCAGGTCCCTGTGCCAGGGCAGGAGCAGAGAGGCCCGGTCGCTGATTTTCAGGTTGTCCGGGGTGATGGACACGCCCTTGGCGGCCACCTCCTGCATTTCCTTCCACAGGCTTTCACAGTCCAGAGCCACCCCGTTGCCCAGAATGTTCACCACACCATCCCGGAAAATGCCGGAGGGCAGCAGGTGCAGGGCGAATTTGCCCTTTTCGTTGACGACGGTGTGCCCGGCGTTGCCGCCGCCCTGATAGCGGACCACTACGTCATAATCCTGGGTAATCAGGTCCACCATGCGGCCCTTGCCCTCGTCTCCCCAGTTGATGCCCACGATGGCGCAATTTGACATAATTGTAACCTCCATGGAGCCGGGATGCCGGCTCGTTTCTTTTGCCGGGGCGCGGCAGCGTCCCGTTTTGTCCTTTGTCCTGTCCCATTATAAAGGCAGTTTTGCCATAAGTAAAGAGCAAAGGCGCAAAGGGCGGGATTTTCGTCTGAAAGACGAAAAAAGGCGGAGCCCGGCCGGCTCCGCTTCTGTTCATTCAGGTGATGACAAACCGTTTGGATTCCGAGGCGACGGCATAGCGGGCGTAGATTTCCGGCCGTTCCTCCTTCAGGGCCTTGACGTCCAGCCGGGTGGAGGACGTGGTTTTCCAGCTGACCTTGTAGTGGGGCGTCTCCAGCACATCCACACCCCGGGCCGTCAGCTCCGCCTTGATCTCGGCCTCTATGGCCTCCGCCGCCTGTTTCAGCTCGGCAATCGTTCGCTTGTGCTGCCGCAGCCGGGCCAGCATTTCGTCCATCTGCAAGTTGTCCATCCTGTACCTCCTGATCTGGGATGGTACACTGTATGAGGGACGGGAGAACTTTATGAGAATTAGGAGTTAGGAGTTAGGAGTTAGGAATTAGGAATTAGGAATGAGGAATGAGGAATGACTGAAATGGCGGAACAATTCCTGATTCCTCATTCCTAATTAAATCAGAGGTGGTGATCCCTCAGCAGCCGCCTGGCCTGCTCCCACAGTTCGTCGCTGACGGTCTGAATCACGGCCACCTTCTCCACCAGCTCCGGCAGGGCGGCCTTCAGCTCCGCTTCCACCAGGGTCTCGTTGGTCAGGTCCGCCGAGGGGCACCCGGCGCATTGGCCCAGCAGCTTGACGTACAGGACCCCGTTTTCCAGGCGGTCCGTCTCAATCTCCCCGCCGTGGGCCCGGAGGGCGGGGCGGACCTTTTCGTCCAGAACGGCCTCGATGCGTTTCATATCCTCGTTCATGATTCATCCTCCTTTTTTGGGGGTTCCTGCTGTTCAAGGGCGGCAGCCTTGGCGGCGGCAATTTCCTCCTGGAGCTTCCGGCGGGTGTCGTCAAACAGCAGCTCCTGATTGTGGCGGAAATAGGCGTCGCAGCCGAAGGTCTCAATAAACCAGCTGGTGTCCGGACCGGCGGTGAGCTCCGTGACGAACAGGACCAGCTCCTGCCCCTGGCCAAAGGCCTCCTCCAGGAAGCGGAACGCGCTGTCCAGCTGCCGCCCGGCCAGCTCTCCCAGCAGGGCCCGCTTGTCCGTCTCGCCGCCGAACCAGCCCCGCACCGCCTCCAGGGCGTCCTCCGGGCGGCTCCGGTCCTCCTGAATCAGGCGGAGGCGGTACTCGTCCAGAAGACCGATGATCCGCAGGCTGAGGGTCTCCCGCTCCCGGTCCAGCTGGCCCGCCTCCCGGGCCCGCTTCAGGGCCGTCCGCCGCTCCTGAATGAGACAGGGCAGAATGTCCGGCTCCGTGGGCAGGGCGTCCCGGAATTCCGTCAGGGCGGCGTGGAGCCCCTGGCACAGGGCGTCCTGCCGCCGGACGGTCCCTGTTTCCTCCGTCAGCCGGGAGAGAAGCAGCCCCATCACCGACAGCTTCTCGTCGAAGGGGGCGGCCCGGAGCTCCGAGACGGTGACGGCGGGCCACCGGCCGTGGAGCACGTCGTCCACGTGGTAGATGTTCCTGTATTTGTTGTAAAGCTCCAGATAGTTGGCGAAGTCCCCGGCCACGGCGGGCAGCTGGATATACTGCTCCGCCACCTGCCGCCCCACCGGCAGGCCCAGCCTCTCATAGGCCAATATCAGCTCGCTCAGATCCTCCCAGCCCCGGGCGGTGGCGAACTGGAGGCCCTCCGCTCCGGACTCCATCCGGTAAAAGTTTTCCTTTTTGATGTCCAGATAGGAGATCACCGCCCCGTGAAGACGCCTCTGCCGGGCGTACTCCTTCCAGACGCCGAAGTCCTCCCGGACCTCGATGCGCTTCACCCGGTCCAGAGTCACCACGTCGAAGTCCCGGACGGAACGGTTGTATTCCGGCGGGTTTCCGGCGGCGGCAATCAGCCAGCCCTGCGGGAGGCGCTGGTTGCCGAAGGTCTTGCACTGGAGGAATTGCAGCATCATGGGGGCCAGGGTCTCGGACACGCAGTTGATCTCGTCCAGAAAGAGGATGCCCTCCCGGATGCCCGTCCGCTCCATCAGCTGGTAGACCGAGGCCAGAATTTCACTCATGGTGTATTCCGTCACCGAATATTCCGTGCCGTCGTAGACCCGCTTCTCGATGAAGGGCAGGCCCACGGCGCTCTGCCGGGTGTGGTGGGTGATGGTGTAGGACACCAGACCCACCCCGGCCTCGGCGGCGGCCTGCTCCATAATCTGGGTTTTGCCGATGCCCGGCGGGCCCATCAGCAGGATGGGCCGCTGGCGGACCGGGGGAATCAGGTAGTTCCCCAGCTCGTCCTTCGCCAGATATGCTTTCAGGGTGTTGGCAATTTCCTGTTTGGCTTCTTTGATGTTCATAGTGTTTTCCTGTCCCTGCCTGTCCTTTTATTTATGGAGTCATTTGCGGAGACTGCGGGCGGGATGCCGCGGGCCGCCGGAGGGGTGCCCGCCTTCATCCGCTGTCAGTCCGCCCCTGCTCTGCTTCGGGATGCTCCCCTGGAGTCTGTTTGAAAACCGGCGGAATGCCGGATTTCAAACAGACTCTAAAGCTCCGGCAGCTCGCCGGGGTCCGTTTCGTCCTCCAGGGCCTCCAGGGTCCGTTCCGGCTCCGGCAGCTCGCCGGGGTCCGTTTCGTCCTCCAGGGCCTCCAGGGTCCGTTCCGGCTCCGGCAGCACCAGCCGGATGGCCCAGGGGGGAATGTCCGCCGCCACCGAGGCCGGGGGCTCCCCCAGCAGAACGAAGGCCGTTTCATAGGGGGTCCGCTTTTGGGGGAATACGCCCATGCCGTCGGTGAAGTACACCAGGCCCCGGAGACTGGAGAAGGCCCCCGCCTCCAAAAGCTCTGCCACATGGGCAAACACCGGGCGGAAGTCCGTGGCGCCGCCTCCGGCGAGGGTGAAGCGCTCCATATAGTCCCGCAGCTCCTCCAGGTCCCGGATGGGCACGTCGGATTGAATTTGGTCGTCACATTGGAGAATCCGGATGTTCACCCTCCGGGTAAAGGTTCCGGCGCTGCGGAGTATGGCGTAGGTACAGGCCAGGAACCGCTGCACCAGGTCCCCGGAGGTGGACATGGAGGTGTCGATGGCGATGACGAAATCCTCGATGCGCTTTTCCTCCCGGGTCTCCGGGGGCTCCACCAGGGGCATGTTGCCGTAGAGCCGGAGACCGTAGCTGTAAAAGCCGTAGTCAAAGGCGTCCCCGTCCGCCGCCAGCACCTCTCTGGGGGCGGCGAAGCGCCGGAGGAAGGCCCGGTAATCCACATCGTCCCGCACCGCCGCCCGGACCTGCTCCAGCACCGCCGCGCCCCCCTCCGCCTGACCGGCCCGGACGGTTTCCATGCCGGTCCGGGTTTTCTCCGAGAGGGTTTTCCACTGCCGGTCCTGCCGCTGGCTCTGCTCCTTCCCGTCCTGCTGCTCGGGGTCCCAGAGGCCGTGATCGTCCACCCGGAACAGCCGCTGAAGCGCCGCCAGCTCGTATTCCGGCAGATTCAGCCGCAGCAGGCGGCGGTAGACGCCCTCGGCTGTGAGTACCGGCATCTCCCGGCGGCATTCGCCGTAAAACACCCGCTTTGCCGGGGGGACCGTCTCGCTGAGACAGGGGTAATCCAGCTCGTCCAGCACGCTTTCCACCGCCGTGTCACAGGCCAGGTCCCACAATTCCGGAACCCGGCCCCGCTTCTTCGCCAGGTGGCGGAACATGCAGTGAAGAATGACATGGAGATAGGCCCGGTTTGTCAAAACGCCGCTCCGGAGGAACCGGTCCGCCAGCCAGGCCCCGTTATAGTAGAGCCCCTCGCCGTCGGTGGCCAGGGAGACGGTGACGCCGCCGCCGGGCCGGAACTCCAGGCCGCAGAGGGCCGCGTCCAGATAGGGCAGGCTCATGTACAGCTGGTTCCGGGCGGCGCTTAGAATCTTTTGGCCAATTTGGCCAATTTGCCCAACTTCGGATGAGTCTTTCATGCCGGCGCCCCCTTTCGTTTCAATTAGGAGTGAGGAGTTAGGAATTAGGAATTGGTCTGCTGTTTCGTCAATTCCTCATTCCTCATTCCTAATTCCTCATCCAGAGCAGGAACCTGTCCGCGCCCTTCTTTCGTTTCAATCAGGAGTGAGGAGTTAGGAATTAGGAATGGGTCTGCTGTTTCATCAATTCCTCATTCCTAATTCCTCATTCCTAATTCCTCATTCAGAGCAGGAACCTGTCCGCGCTCTTCTGCGGAAACCTCCTGTGCTGTTCCTCCAGCAGCAGCGCCACCAGAGCCGGGGCCTCCCGGGCCCGGGCCTGGGCGCAGGCGGCGCTGAGGGCGGCCCGGTCCGGCTCCACCCGGTCCAGCAGGAAGCGGAGCCCTGCGCTGTCCCCCTGTCCGGCCAGCCAGACCAGGGCCTCCGACAGGCGGGACCGGAGGTAATCCAGATAGGCGGCTTCCGCCTCCGCGCCCAGCTCCATGGGCCAGCGCAGGCGGTACCAGGCCAGCCGGAGGGCGGTTTCCCCGTTGTGCTCCATGGCCAGAAAGCCGGGCCACAGGGCGTCATAGTCCTTGAAATTCAGCTTTTTCTGGTGGAAGCAGTGGTGATAGGGATAGCCCGCCCCGGAAATGAAATAGTCAAAATGATGGGCGGGGCAGTTCTCCTCATAGAGCTCCGTGTACTCCGGAAACAGCAGCCGGGCGGTTCCGCCGGGGGCTTCCACCGTTACATCCAGCTCCCGGCTCAGCTCCCCGGCAAACCAGGCCAGCGTTTCCCCCTGGTCCGGCCCCCTCCGGGTCAGATGGAGGGTGTCCAGACTCCGGCAGTTCATCAGGACGGCGCCGCCCCAGAAAACCGGACCGCCGTGAAGCCGGAGGGCTTTCAGAGTCCCGCAGTTCAGCAGCGCGTAATCGCCCACCCGGCTCAGGGAGGAGGGGAGGACCAGGTCCTCCAGCTTCCGGTTGTCCCAGTCCCCCGTCTGGGGTCCCCAGGTGACCAGCACCTCTTCCCCCTGGGGCCAGGGCCGCCCGGGCGTCAGGGCGTGGTGCCCCAGCGCCGTCACCGGCAGGCCGAAAAGCGTCTCCGGCAGGACTGCCCGGCGGTCGCAGGTGACAGCGCCCAGAATGACAACGCCGTCCCGCTCCCGCCGGACAGACAGCCGCCAGTTTCCCGGCCCGCTGACAGTTTCCATGCAATCCGCCTCCTTGCCTCTTCTTTATCGCGCCTCTTTCGTATGGGGGATAGTATACCACAGTTTTCCGAAATTTCCTAGAGGCTGTTTTGAGGAGGTCCGTTTTCCTGTTATATTCAGACGCCGGCCCCAAAGGGACAGTCCGCCAGGAACAAAAAAATTTGCCCGGCCCTCTTGACAAGACTGTTTATACTGTATATACTGTTCATGTACAGTACAAACGGAGGAACATCCATGGAAATCATCATCCGCAATACCGTGAATCAACCCATCTACGAGCAGATATACACCCAGCTGAAAAACCAGATCATCGCCGGAGAGCTTCAGCCCGGAGAGGCCCTCCCCTCCATCCGGGCGCTGGCCAAGGACCTGAAGATTTCCGTCATTACCACTAAGCGGGCCTATGACGAGCTGGAGGCACAGGGCTTTTTGTACACCGTGGCGGGCAAGGGCTGCTTTGTGGCTGAGAAGAACATGGACCTGATCCGGGAGCAGCGGCTCCGGGAGCTGGAGGAGCATCTGACCCGGGCGGCGGAGCTTGCAAAGAGCTGCAATCTCAGCCGGCGGGAGCTGGAAGAAATGCTGGAAGCGTTACTCGAGGAGGAATCTGTATGAACGCCATTGAACTGTCCCATATTCATAAATCCTTCGGCAGCTTTGCCATCCAGGACCTGAGCCTGACGGTGCCCAGCGGCACCATCTGCGGGCTGGTGGGCGAGAACGGGGCCGGAAAATCCACCACCATCCGCCTGATGATGAACGCCCTGACGCCCGACAGCGGAACCGCGAGGGTCCTGGGGGTGGACGCGGCCTCGCCGGAGTTTCGGGAAGTGAAGGAGGACGTGGGCGTCGTCCTGGATGAGGCCTATTATCCCGAGACCCTCACCGCCGTCCAGGTGGGAAGGGTCATGGCGGAGACCTACCGCCGCTGGGAGCAGAAGCGCTATGAGGACTTTCTCGACCGCTTCCAGCTGCCGGGGAAGAAGCGCTTCAAGGACTTTTCCCGGGGCATGAAGATGAAGCTGTCCATTGCCGTGGCCCTGAGCCACCAGCCCAGACTGCTGGTGCTGGACGAGGCCACCAGCGGCCTGGACCCCATTGTCCGGGACGAGGTGCTGGAGATTTTCAACGAGTTCACACGGGAGGAGGACCACTCCATCCTGATTTCCTCCCACATCCTCAGCGACCTGGAGAAGCTCTGCGACTATATCGCCTTCCTCCATCAGGGGCGGCTGCTGTTCTGCGACGAGAAGGACCGGCTGCTGGAGACCTACGGCGTTTTCGCAGGCACCGCGGAGCAGCTGGAGAGTCTGCAGAGGGAGGCCGTGGTGGGCCGGGAGGCCAGCGGCTTCGGCGGGGTCCGGGCCCTGGTGCGCCGGGAGGAGGTCCCGGCGGGGCTGGAGCTGGAGCGGGCCAGCGTGGAAGACATCATCCTCTTCATGGTGAAAGGAGCAAGGAAATGAAAGCGCTGCTGTTAAAGGATTTATACGTGATTTGGAAGCAGATGGGAATTTTCATGGTGGTGGTTCTGGCGATGTCCCTGGCGAACAGCACCTTCAACTGCGTGTTTCTGGTGGTCTGGTGCTCCATGCTGCCCTACACGTCCATCGCCTATGACGGGCAGAGCCACTGGGACCAGCTGGCGGCCATGATGCCCTATTCCAAGCGGGACATCGTGCTGAGCAAATACGTGCTGGGCTGGCTGTGCATGGCCGTGATGGGGGCGATCTGCACGGTGATGCAGACGGTGGTGGGCCGTTTTCTCTCCGGAGAGGCCACCGAAGGCGGCATCCTGCTGATCAGCCTCTGCCTGGGGATGATCTCTCTGGCAATCACCCTGCCCGCCGTGCTGCGCTTCGGCGTGGAGCGGGGACGGATGATCTTCCTGGTGGTGATTTTCGGCGTGGTCATGGTGGCCGGAATCGCCCTGGACGCCACGGACCTCCGGTTCAGCCTCCCCATGCCTCTGGAGGCCCTGATGCCCGCGGCGGCAGTCGTCGCCACGGCGGTGTCCATTCCTCTGTCCATGAAGCTCTACAGAGTGAACTGAAAGGAGCGCAAAATGCCTCATATACCCCATCATCTGGTCCTGCTGCTTCTGCTGCTGCCGCTTCTGGACCGGCTCTGGAAGCTGTGGAGGAGGCGAAGATAAATGATGAACGTGAAACGCTGCCCCATCTGTGATTCCACGGACGTCGTCCGGGTGCCGGACAACGCCCACCGGTATCTTGCCAACAGCATCTGTATCACCCGGCTTGCCACGGTGAAGCGGGTCCCCGTGGCCCGGTATGTCTGCTGCGCCTGCGGCTATGTGGAGAACTGGGTGGAGACTCCCCGGGAGCGGGAGGAGATACGGAAGGCCTTCGGGTAAATTAGTAATTAGGAATGAGGAATTAGGAATAAAGCATCCGGCAGAGGCATCTGAAAGATTCAGGCGCCCTTGCCGGATGTTTGGGTTTCGCTGCGGTTTTCCAGTCTGCTGAATTCCTAATTTCTAACTCCTAATGCCTCATTGGTTTTGCAGGCTCCGCTCCAGCAGGCTCATCAGCGTCTCCGCGTGCCGGTAGGAATCCTCGCTGAGGCTGCTCAGCAGCCGCGCAAGGCAGGGGTCGGCGGTGTCGTCGGCGGAACGGGCGTAGTTCAGCCCCGCGCAGGCGGCGGCGTGATAGCGCTCCCGCAGCTCGGCGCACCAGCGTCCCGCCCGGGGCCGGGACCCGCTGACGCTGGGGCGGTAGAGCCCGCCGGTAATCAGGTAATAGGCCGCCGACAGGCTCCGGGCGTGGGCGGCCTGGTCCGCCGCGATGTCCCGCAGCCGCTGCCGGGCCCAGGAGGGGGCCTGCCGCGCCAGGGACAGGATGGCCCGGCGGTCCGCCAGCTCCATTTCGATATAGCCCGTCAGCACGTTCAGCAGCTCCGCCGCCGCGCTGCCCATGCAGCAGGGATTCTGGGACGCCCCGGGGAGCTGGCTTTCCGGCGGGACGGCGGGGGCGGCGGGGACGCTGGGGGGCACCGGCACGGCGGGGGCTTCCGGCTGGGAGGGCAGGGGCGCGCCCTGGGCCGGAGGGGCGGGAGGCGGCGACTGCCGGGCGGGGTAGGGCTCCAGGGTGGGCGCCACCCGCTGCCAGATGCGGTCATACTGGCGGAAGTCATAGAATTCGGGGGTATGTACGGTTTGTTCCATAAAAAGTCCCTCCTTTTTTCCCAGTCTATGCGCCGGGGGAAATTTTTGTACCTGTTGCCATTGCCACAGGTATATATCCGGCATCTGGGTAAAATAGAATGAAATCCGTCTGATAACCGCCGGGCCGGTATGAGAGCCTGTTTAAAATCTCCCCGCACACGTCTTGACAGTGTATTTTCCGCCCTGACTGCGTTAAAAATCCTTGCC
>ERZ808051.280-NODE-280-length-63025-cov-10.806110_pt1 | contig 63025 bp, 47 predicted proteins | sample MGYA00380199_ERZ808051 | MGnify/ENA primary metagenome ERZ808051 (study PRJEB31490, sample SAMN06133391) | mouse gut metagenome | isolation source: J11 | host: mice | place: China: Chengdu | collected 2015-05 ... | reverse complement strand
AAAACGTAGGCGTAGCGGGCTACGGCGAGGCTTTTTGATATGCATAATCGGAGAAATAGACAAGTCAAGATGCGTCAATTATTTTTCTACAATTCCTAAATGCTGCATCGATTTATGTTTCTTTTCAATCCGTTCACACAACCCGTGCATTTTGTGTTATACTATGTCAGGAGATTCTGCTCCGTATTTTTACATCCTATTGCATTTGTGCGATCCCACAATCGGAATCAGGAGGTGCGGAATGAAAAAATGCTTGAGGAAGAAGATACAACGGAATATCTTGTCGAAATAGTTCTATTTGAGCCGCCAACGTCGGCATGGGGGAATATCATGAACAAAAACGTATTTATCGCGCCGGGAGCACATGTCATCGGCGATGTCCATCTGGGCGAAAATGTAGGCGTCTGGTACAATGCCGTCGTCCGCGGCGACACCAGCACGATCACGATCGGGGACAACAGCAATGTACAGGACAACGCCACCATACACACCGACTCCGATTACAAAGTCCATGTGGGGAAAGGAGTCACGATCGGTCACAATGCCATCGTTCACGGATGCACTGTAGGAGACAATACTGTCATTGGCATGGGAAGTATTGTGTTGAGCGGCGCAGTGATCGGCGATAACTGCATTATCGGTGCCGGCTCGCTTGTCACTGGGAAAACGCGGATTCCCGACAACTCGCTTGCCTTTGGAAATCCTGCCAAAGTGGTGCGCACTGTCACCGAGACCGAAATCATAGCCAATCAGGAAAACGCCGCGCACTATGTACAGCTCATGAAAGAAAAGAAATGAGCATCAATATTGTGATCAAAATACAAGGAGGTTCCTATGAAAACGATCATCACGATCCAACACACACAGTCCATCCACCACACAAACGGCATGGTCGGTTCCTGGACTGACTGGGAATTGTCAGAGAAAGGACTGCAGCAGGCTGAAAAAATAGGCAGCAGATTAAAAGCTGAGCTGAATGAAAAATACGCCACACTGTATTCGTCAGACCTGATGCGCGCAAAACAAACTGCCGAAACAATTGGCAGGCACCTGGATCTCGCCCCTGTCCTCAGAAAAGAATTGCGGGAGCGCAACCTCGGAAAATGCTGCGGAAAATCTGTCCAATGGCTCCGTGAAAATATGGAACAGCAGGAAAAAACCGTCGATGACAGAATGTTTTCCGACGCCGAGAGCCGCAGGGATGAATGGAACCGACTAAAGCCCTTTTTTGACGAGATCATCTCAAACGGTGAACAGACGATCCTCATCGTGTCACACGGAGATCTGCTCAGTGTGTTCAACACCATGTTTATGGGACTTGACATCGAGTCGATGAACACATTCGAAGCATTCGGTCTCGCAGGCGGCGTCTCCTATATGTATGTCGATGACGAAGGAAAAAGATATATCAAACGGATCAGCGATATGTCCTATGTGTCCTAACACTCTTTTCTATTCATCCGGATCCGCAAAGAACCCCCGTCCCGACATCAGGTTCTGCAGTCCCCGACAGCCCAGAATATCCGTCTCACTGTCAAGCCGTAGCGGTCATGCATCCAGAACCGGAACGCCCACGCGCCGCTGTAAAATGCCATCTCCAAAGGCTCCGTGACAGGCAGCGCGTTCTGTTCCCCGACCACCACCGGCTCCTGAGCCGCTGTCATTGCCTTCTGATATTCCTCCAGATTTTCCAGCAGCGACTTGCTCTCATCTCTGACAAACACCGACGGTTCCTGACTGTCCATCCACCACAGGCTGTCATACAGACGCCCCTCCTTCTCGAAGGTGCCCTGCAGATCACTGTCCGTGTTGAGCAGCTGGACACTGTGGGAAAGCAGGTCATTGATCTCATCCATAAACGCCGCGATCGCCTGCGCGTCAAATCCATCATGGACGGGAGAGCCAAAGTTGATATCAAAATCAACGTGATCGCAGCGCACTGTCTTTTCTTTGTTATCTGCCAGGGTGGACAGCACATACTCATAGGTGCAGACACCCTGATACATCGTCGGGCGGTAGCACAGGAGATAGTCCTCCCCGTCCAGCGTGCACAGGAATATGCTATTTTGCCCTGTGTGCGCAAAATAACCGTCCTTTTGGCAGACCAGGACATCTTCCTCCCAGATTTCCAGGCGCTGTCCCTGTCCGTCATCCAGATCTGTCAGGCGCACTTCCTCGGCTTTGCCATTGCGGTTGAGGTCAGGAGTGACGGATCCCGGATCGACAGTCTCGATCACGGCGCTCTCCGGCGCATTTTCCACATCTTCCGTTTCATGACCGCCGGAACACGCACTGACCAATGCCGTCACCGCAAACATTTCTATCAATATGCCGCAAATTTTGTTATTCATATTTTACCTCTTCATATCTTACCTCTTCATATCTTAACAGTTCCTTAGGAACTGTAGGAAAATAACCGATGCAACTTGCGCAGGATATTTCTTTGAGGATGTATAGCAAAAAACGTAGGCGTAGCGGGCTACGGCGAGGCTTTTTGATATGCATAATCGGAGAAATAGACAAGTCAAGATGCGTCAGTTATTTTTCTACAGTTCCTTACCTCAAAATCCTCAATCTTCACCAATACGATGTATTCGCAACATGATTGGTCACGCCCCGACTTATTTCGTCAGCATTATAAACATTGAAGGCATAAACAGCAGGCATTCTGGCGCATATTTTTCACTGCTTTAATGGGCGACCGGGCAGTAATTGCGCAACCGCTGTCTGCTTTTTTGTGCTGACCGGGTTCTTTTATCTTCTCTCCATGTGATGTATACTTATGGTGTATTTGAACATGTATGAAAAATCACTCCCGCCATCTGTAAAGAAAGGAGGAGCAAAGGCGTATTACGTCTTTAGGAAACCATCACAAAACAACTGTAAAGGAGGCTGATCCCCATGAACACGATCCTGATCGCAAGATATCTGCAATATCTTCGCAAGAGCCACCATCACACACAGGAAGAACTTGCGAACAAGCTGGACATAACCCGCCAGTCCGTCTCAAAATGGGAAACCGGTGCAGCGTTCCCGGATATCGGGAGCCTGCTTGAGCTCTCCCGATTATATGGTATCACGATCAATGACATTCTCGAGCCTGCGATCCCGCCGCAGCGGATCACTGATTTTGAACAGATCACTACCATTCCCGAAAGCGATCTGAAAAAGATATTGCAGACAATATCGGATCAGTTTGACACAGACTGCCTCGCGGTCGCCCTGATGGGTGCATCTCCCGCGGCAAACAGCCTGTGTGCCAAACTGCTTCCCGAGATCGATCTCGCGGCGGCACAGCACCGTATCGGCAGGGTCAGGATAGAACGCGTTCAAGAGATGCAGGCGCAGATCGTCTCCATGATCAATCTGCAGGCGGCTGAACAGGACTAATACAGTGCAGCGTATCTATTTTTGTCCTCCTCGATCCACCACTTGACCACCTCGGGCGTGCCGTCCTCGCCCCATGTGATCAGAAACTGCGCCGTGGCAACATTATGTACTATCCCTCCCTCACCGTTGAGATACTCCGACGCCTGCAATACCTTTTTTCCTTCATATTGCGCCACGCGCAGGTTGTAAAAACCGCGCACCTCGCCGCCTACATGCTCCGCAGTCCCCGGAAGGCTCCAACCTTCGATATTCTGGGCACGGAAAGAAATCTCCTCGTCAAAATAGGGGCAGTAGGCAGTGTACTGGTCTGTCTCCGGCTCCTGATACACCTCGACAGTAATCCCAAAATCATAGTCGACGGTAAGATCGGACGGCAGCTGCATCTGTTCTATATAATTCTCCCCATAATTCTCTCCCTCCGTCTCCCTTTCCTGCAGACGATCCGCCTCACTGCTCCGCGTGCCATTCTCACTGCCGTCCGTTTCCCTGTCCTGGTTCGCTCCATCCGCTGACGGCTTCCTGTACTTGAAAACCGCCTTGTAGGAATCTCCCACCGCGCCGCAGCCCGTTCCCTGTGCGCTGAACACGATCTCCACATTTTCGTCGTTGTCAATGTCATCCCAGAACACATCAAACCAGCCGTAATACGAGCAGTCCTCCTCGGAGAAACAGTAGGGATCATCGTCATTCATATAAAACCACAGCGCGCCGGATCCGTAAAACGGCTCCTCCTGCGCGTCCATCACCATGACCAGCATGTCCATCTGTCCATTGCCGTCAATGTCGTCAAGCCGGAGTCCCGTGAGCGCCATCGCCCCGTCCTGGAAGAGGTTGTCCTCCGTCAAGGTCTGCACATACTTTGCGGCTTCCTCCCACTCAACACCCTGCTGCTGCGCCTCCTCATAAAACCGCTCCACATTCTCCTGTATCTGCTGCTCAAAAAAGGCTTCTTCCGCGGTCTCCGTCGCCTGTGTGGCGGACTCTTCTTCTGTTTCCTGCACAGTCTGCTGCGCTGTATCTTCCACAGTACTACTCTCCGTCAGCCCCGCAGATGACCCCGCAGCCGGATCTGCCGCACATCCGAAAGAGACGCCCGCGCAGAATACAGTCAGCCATATATATTTTATTTTTTGAATACGTTTTTTCATGTTCCTCTATTTCCTCCTGGGTATCACCAATATGCTCCCGGAAGATTTTTATTTTTCAAACACGCTCTGGCGCACTGTTCCAACACTCCGGAAGTATATATATTCTCATTTTCGATCATTATGATGCTTGTCCACTGTCCATTTTACAGAGGAAATGCATCATGATTGTATCAAAAATGCATCAAAGTTGCATCATGATCCCATTTGAGAACTGTTATTGTACGGTTTATGTGATGATCAGCGGCGCACTTCTTCCCACGGAATGACAAACAGATAATCCCCTGCCGCACCACAGTCGATCGCGTACCGCTCATAATATATCCCGACTCCTTCCGGAAACAGGAAAAACTTCCCCGGATCAAATTCTTCTGCCAGCTTATTTTCCTCCCTCAGAAAAAACCAGCCGTTTTTGTCCCCTTCCAGACACTTATAGGCAGACGCCGTCAGCCTTGCGGACACCTGCTGCGCGGTCATTCCGAGCAGCTCCTCCAGCGAAACCACCTCTCCGGTCTCCCTGTCAAACGTTACCGGATCCTGCGTTGTCCAGGCGCGTATCCCGCCTGCATAACCACCCCTGTATTTTGCCACCGTTATATATTTCTCCCCAATATAGACATAATCATACCCCGTCATCTGACGATACGAAAAGGTGCCTGTCTCCGCGTCAAGCATCTGAAAAAAGTCTTCCATATCTGTCTGCGCCTCCTGATAGGCGCGCTGGAAATACTGGTTTATCTTTTTGTAACCTGAAATCCCGCTGTTAAACTGCGGGAGTCCTATCTTATAAGTACCGCGTCCCTCCCCGTTTTCCCCCACAGCATGATCGGTCTCATACGCCAAGTCATCTGCCAGGTATGTCTCATATCCCTCCGTGCTCTCCAGCACGGACATAACGCTGTTCAGATCACCGTACTCGATATTTCTGGCGGTCAGCGTTCCGGGTATCCGGTCCGGATCCTCCCATCTCTCCGCTCTCCTGTCATCTGTCAGCCGAAACCATTGACACCCCTCCTCCGCAGCGACATACTGCCGAAAAAAGATGCCATTTCCAGTTGCAAACAGATCCGACATCGCCCACGCTTCCGAGTCTTCGCGTGAAAATTCATACTGGTGAACGATATCACCGCCTCCACGATCACAGTTGGTCCGTCTGATCATCATATACTGCATGTCATCTGTCTCCCGCGCGCACAGCGAATAAAAGTTTCCGTTATAGATGCAGCAATCAATGAAATCAGGAACCAGAAACGAACGTATCTCACCATTCTGCAAGGAAATCTGAGAGATCTTCACCCCCTCATCATCCCGGTCCCCGACGCCAAAGATCTCGCCTCCATACACTAAAATATTTCCTGTACACTTGATCTCACATAACGCGCTCTCATTCTGCCCGTCAAGATCCATCCGGCTGACGCTCGTACTATCTTTTTCCCATCTGCAGCAGTAGATCTCACCCGTGTAACGCACATCATGAGAACGACCATCGTACAACACAAACTGCCGCACGTCCGCGGCGATCAACACTCTATCTGAACCATCCTTTTTCATGCGGTACAAAAAATCATCTTCGAACTCCGACGGTTCTTCCGTCACCAGCTTCCGCGTGTCATACTCCGCATGGTATGTATCACAAAAGTACACATATTCCGCACTGATCTGCATCCGGTTTCCCTTATTACACAGTTTGGTCAGACCCGAGCCGTCCGTTTTCACCTGATAGATTCCATATCCGTCCGTCTGGTTGATAAAAAAGACTTCGTCATCCTGCACGCAGACGCTTCCCGCATGCGCCTGCACCAGACACTGCGGCTCGCTGCCGTCCTCCCTGACCCGATACAGATAATAGTGATCCATCTGGCTGACATAATAATAATAACCACCTGCGTAACAGATCCTGCTCTCCCGCCAGTTCGCCCATGTATCGCCATACGCCTCCACCCACCATTTAAGCACCTGCGGCGTGCCGTCCCTGTCCCATGTGATCAGAAATCGTGCCTCTGCGACACCGTGTGGGACACCGCCTTCCCCGCACAGATACTCCGATGCCTGCAGAACCTTTTTCCCCTCGTATTCTGCCACGCGCAGATCATAAAATCCGCCCACATTGCAGCCTGCCTGACGCACTGCATCGGGCAGATCCCATCCCCCGGTGTTCTCCGCGCGGAAAGAAACCTGTTCATCCAGACGGGCACAGCGGGCACTATAGCTGTCTGCCTCCGGTTCCTGAAACACATACACATCAAGCCTATATTCCCCAGACGCCTCATCATCGTGATCAGATGGCAGCTGCATCCGCTCGATCAAATGATCCCTGTACTTAAAAACCGCCTTGTAGTGATCCCCTGGCCCACCACAGCCTGTTCCCTGCGCACAGAAAGTGATCTCCACATGACCGTCATCGTCAAGATCTGCCCAGAATGAACTATACCACCCAAAATAGGGACACTCCTCCTCATAAAAACAATACGGCTCATCCTCGTTCATATAAAACCAAAGACCGCCCGTACCGTAAAGAAACTTTTCCTGTACGTCCTGCACCACGACCAGCATATCTGTCTGACCATTGCCATCTATGTCAGCGATCCGAAGACCGGTTAGCTCCATCACACCATCCCGAAAAATATTGTCATCCATCAAAACCTGCAGACATGCCCTCGCTTCCTGCTGACTGATCCCCTGCTTACCAGCCTCCTCATAAAATTTCTCCTGGTTCTTCCTAATCTGATCCTTCGGATCGCATTCTTCTTTCTCCGGCGCTCCCCCTCCGCTCTCCTGCGATGCCCCCGCAAAGGCAGACTCCCCTGTCTCTTCCTGTCCTTCTTCCGCCAGGGCACTCTGCGCTGTCCCCGACTGTTCTTCTTCCGTCAGGACGCCCTGTGCTTCCTGTCCTTTCATGGACTCCTCTGATTTCTGACGCGCTGCACAACCACAGAGCACTCCCACGCATAACAACATCAGAGAAACCATTTTGGCTTTCCGAACCATTCCGCTCATCCTCGTTTCCTCCCACACAAGAAACACTGTCTGCACTTCCTGCGGCTGCAATTGCCTCAGAAACTGTGCAGAAATCGAATACTGTCACAAAAAAATACTCCCGCAGGCGCTCCTGTTTCGGTGCCGCACCGCCACCAAGAGCCTCCGGGAGTATCGCTGTATTTATTTTATACCGGAAATACATCAGGATTGTATCAGAATTGCATCAAAGTTGCATCAAGATCATAAATATCGTTCTATAACAAACGCGCACATTGCTCCAGAATCCCAATATCCGCCGGGAGCCAGTCAACGCTGTGCAGCTCGTCCCTTCCCAGCCACCTGGCGGATTCGTGCTCCTTCAAAACCAGATCGCCCGACTTGACCGTGCAGGCAAAGCAGTCCATGGACAAGTGGAAATGGGGATAATCGTACTCGATCGTGTCCACCAGTTCTCCCACCTCAATCTCCGTGTCCAGCTCCTCTCTGATCTCCCGCTTCAACGCCTGCTGAGGTGTCTCTCCCTCCTCGATCTTTCCGCCCGGAAATTCCCATCCGTCCTTGAACTCTCCATATCCACGCTGCGTCGCAAAAAGCTTGTGGTCGTTTACGATAATGGCTGCAACTACTTTTATTGTTTTCATGTGTCTCTTTCTCCTATATCCTTTTGTTCAAAAAGTCAAAATCCTGCTATCCCGAATCGCGGATAACCCCACTACAGTTCCTCACTCTACAAAATAGTGATAAATGTCATCTCTGACACCATACGCAAGCTGTAAATGAAAATTCATAATCGGCAGCTTCTTTCCGTCATCATTGCTGATTTCTGTCTGTTCCCAGTGAATCGGTTCGACCATTCCCATATAGTAAAAATCACTTCCCTCGCCGTCACTCTTCTTGATAAACAACAGTATTTTTAGTCCGTTTTCCCTGAAATGAATCAGTTTCTGCGTCTCGTCACTATCGAGCGAAACGCGGCTTCTTGTCATCCAGTTAAACAGATTATTGGCTAGAAAAACGTCCTCATACTTCGTACTGCTGGCAATGTTTTCTTTCTTTTCATATGTTACAAATATGGGACAGGTTCCATTTTTTATCTTATATCCATACACTGTAGCGCTATCATCCCGCTCCCAATTCAAAATGCGGCACACGTCTTTTCTGGAATACTTTTGATATAAACACAACCCCATTTCATCCTGATTGACAGAATAAATATCCTGATACCTGCGAAGCCCCAATTGAATCAAGTCACTAAACTGCTGATAGAACGGCAGCTGACTGACACCTTGATTATACGAATGCAGTCTTGAAAATGTGCGGCCAGAATGATACTCTACAATGTTAATATCTGCATATTTCTTCTTTTCACTCTGTGTGTTCATAAATCTGCCGCTAAGTACATTTAATGATGACCGATAGGATTCCTCCGAAAATTCTGTGTGATACTCATTGCTCAACACACCCTCTATTTCGTTTTTGTGAAGCTCACCATATTTCAAAAATTGCTGTAACATCAACAACTCATATACTCTTTTTCCGCTCGCTGCATTCTGCGAGACAAACTCTAGCAGAACAGTTTCATTTTCGCTCAGCTGTATTTGATAATCTTTATCTGCCATTTTCAAAAATGAGTGATATGTCCCAGAATAGTTTATGAATAACAGCGGATCGATCTCTCCATATTCATAGAAATCAATGATAGAAGGGATTTTTCCGAGCTTATCCCTCAGCAAATAATATTTCTCTATCAGCATTTTTCTCGGTGTCGATAATCTGTCAATCGCCGCGTAAATCTTGCTCTTGCTGATCTCATCAAAATGAATGGTAGAACTTCCCGGAAGAACCCGGCTTCCTTCCATGACATATCTTCTGATTGTGTCCTTGTTATAACTTCTGTCACCAGACAGCGCAATCGGAATCATAAAATTATTTTTGTAGTTTCCTATGAAATCCAGAACTACCACATACTCTTTTGTATCAGCCTTGCGAAGACCACGCCCCAACTGCTGAATAAATACAATGGGGGATTGTGTCGGTCGAAGCATAATCACTTGATTAATTTCCACAACGTCAACACCTTCTGAAAAAATGTCTACAGATATGATATAGTCCAGTGCTTCCTCGCAATCATCTCCCGCAAGACGCTCAATCGCCTCAGCTCTCTCTTCCTCAGCATTCTCTCCACTGAGGACAATCGTCCGCCAGCCTCTTTGGTTAAACTTTATTGACAGTTCCTTTGCCTCATCTATACGGCTGCAAAAAATCAATCCCTTTACACGATCACCGCTAAAACCATAATACTCCGCCTGATTCATCACATAACTCACACGTTCATCAGACGTCAAATGTCGGAAATTCGCAAGCTGTTCTTCTTTGGAACTTCCTGTATCAGATATCATCTGCAAATCGGTTATTCCGAAATAGTGAAAGGGACAGAGCAAATCCTCTTCCATCGCCTGCTGCAATCGTATCTCGTAGGCAATGTTGTGATCAAAAATTTCGTAGATATTTCTTCCTTCTATGTTGTCATCCCTCTTGTCGGGTGTCGCAGTCATACCAAGCCAGAAATCTGGTTCGAAATAATCCATGATTTTTTTGTAGCTGTTAGCGGAACTATGATGCGCTTCATCTATGATAATTGCATCAAAATGGTTCTTGTCAAATCGCTCAAGATTCTCTGCCTTACTCATCGTCTGCATTGTCGCAAATATGAAATCTCTGTCATATTGCTCATACTTTCCCGTTACCAGTCCCATAGACGACGTTTGATTGAAGACCTTTTGAAAGGACAACAAAGCCTGTTTTGCTATCTGATTTCTATGTACCAAAAACAACACTTTTCGAAAACCCAACTCGCGCATAGCAAACGCTGACGCATAGGTCTTTCCTGTTCCTGTAGCACTGATCAAAAGCGCTTTGTCCACATTCCTAGTCCTCAGCTTTTTCACGTTGTCAATGAATGCCACTTGCATTTTGTTGGGTTTTAGCTTATATGCTTCCAGCGGAACTACTTGCTGTACTTTTGCCGATTTCTGCTGCTCTTTTACGATTTTATACTTCGTCGAATACGCCTCTATAAAATCACTGTATTGCCTCGTATTTTCATCGTTCCACAGTGCCTTAAACGCAGTCAGAACATTTTGGGTGATCTCTCCGTCTTTTGTTGAGACGATCTTGGTGTTCCACTCCCGATTCTTTGTAATCGCATTTAATGTCATATTCGAGCTGCCTATTATAATGCGATAGATCTCTTCCCGCTTAAATATATATCCCTTTGTGTGAAAACCGCCTGTCTCAGAATCGGTACAGAACATTCGTAACTCGATGTTTTTCAACGACACCAGTTTACTCAACGCCTCCGGATCACTAAACATCAGATAGTCCGTCGTCAAAATTTTTCCCGGAATATTCTTTTGCTCCAGTTCTTTCAGTGTCTGCAATAGCGGAGTGATCCCACTCTTTGTGATAAATGCCACACTGATGAAAAATTCCTCACAATACGCCAGTTCCTGCTCGATCGAAACCAAAACTTTTTTCCCCTGCTTATAGTCATTCGAGACAAATTCTGGCTTATACGCAAGGTTTGAATTAAAGGTACTGTCTATGAATGCCGTGCGCAATCCCTTCTGTATGTTTTCGATATCACTTTGTCTTGTGTTCATGTTTTCTCCTATTTGATCCTGCTTTCCCTAATCGAGTAGGGAAGAGCCATCTTCTCCTACTCGCGCGCGGGGTGCGTGCAGCAGCGCTGCTAATTTCCCTACGCACCCCTGCGCATAAGGGGGAGATGCACTCACTCTCCCCAATAATCCTCGCTTTCCTGTGTCCTCAATTTCATTCCAAACATCTTCCACAAAAAATCTTCACGCTCATTGTAAATATCTGAGATAAAAATAATATCATTTTCGACTCTGTAAAATACATAATAATGCTCTACATGCAGAAAATAATATGGATTGGATATTCCAATCATTCGCTCAACAGTGGGACATTTATATGGTGCCCCCAGCAGCCCGCGAATTGATTTTGTAATCCTCGAAATCTTTTTTTGTCCGGCGGATTTTCGTATCTGTCTCAATTTCCCACTGGCATCAGGAGAATATTTTATTCTCACTCTTCAAATACCCCCAGTTCCTTTTCAAGATCATCCGCATCAATCCACCCCTCGCACTCTGCGCGCTCTTCTGCCTTGTTCAAACTAGAGAATAAAGTACATGCTGCGCGATACTGATCGAGCTCGTCTATTTCATCCATCGTTAATATCCCATATTCACCGTGTCCGTTCCTTGTCAGATAGACACGTTTTGAAATATCCACTTCTCTCAATACATCTGTATAATTCCTTAAATCAGATATCGGTTTAATGTTCGGCATAATTTTCATCTCCTTTTATCCATTTTACGACTTTAAAGACAAATTGACAAGTTTATTTACATGCTGTTTTGTATCCTCATTTTCCGCTCTCCCTTCTCTTGCAGCCCTCAAAACTCCAGCCTCTGCTGCCCGATCACCTCGATCTGGGAGCTCACGATCGTCTCCTCCTCCGCGCCGCGCAGGTGCTCGCCTCTGAGGTACTGCATGCCGCCGCGCAGGTTCGAGGCGACGAGGTTCAGCACGTAAATATTGTCAAAACGCCCATAGATCGAGTCGCCTCCAAGTCCCGAGAAGCAGATCAGCTGCGTGTTCATCTTGTCCGCCATGTCCATCAGGGGTCTGAGCAGATGCGCCGCGTTGGTCTGTGCAAAGGGATTGTCCATGACAAGCACTTTGCCCTCGTTGCGGTCGGCAAAGATGTCCGTCTCGTCGCGGCGCATGTAGTACAGCAGGCTTGACAGGATCACGAACGCGGTCAGAAATCCCTCGCCGCCGGAGTTCTTTGCCGCCTGCGCCCAGGTGATCGGGTATTCGCGCTGCGCCTCGACTTTGTACAGCTTGATCTGGACATTTCCGATCCCGACGATGCTGTCGTAGAGGTTTCTGGTCGTGATCCGCGTCCCGAAATACTCCTGCGGATTTTCGTTTTTCTCGAGGATCTCCACGCCTTTTGCTGTCAGCTCGTCCAGAAAATCACTGAGTTTTAGCTGATACATGCCCTCCTGCTCTGTCCAGTCCGGGAGCTGCAGTTTTAACATCTTGACTGCCTTCTGCCGGATCGTGATGGTCGAGTTGCTGTCGATCTGCCCCAGGTTGCGGTGCACGTCCTGACAGTACTCGCTCAGAAGCTCCGCGATCCGATTCTTTTCCTTCTCGACGAGTGAGATATCCACCGCGAGTTTCTCCATCTGGCTGTCGTAGGACTGCAATGTGGTGCCAAGCTGTGCCAGGATCAGGGACGCGCTGTCCGTCAGCGAGATCATGGACTCTAACGGCTTTCTGTAGTAGTCTTCCTGATAGATCTCTTTCTGTATCATTTTGTAGAGGTATGCGGAGAGCTTACTCTTTTTGCGCCCGCGCTCTTCTTTTAGATTTCTGTAATCGCGGAGCAGCTGCCCCTGGAAATCGCGGAGTTCTTTTGTGCCAAGCTGTGTGATATCCGTCTCCCACTGCGGCTCATGCCTGCACACAAAGTCCTCGTACTCTGCGAGTGTAGTCAGATTCTCACCCAGCCCTTTTAGCTTCTCCTCCGCCTTTTTGATCTCCAGATCGATCGCCTGGATCCGGAACTGGATCTGGTTGATCGCAGCCTCGAACTGAGTCGTTGTGATCTCTTCCTTTGCGAGGGGTTCCTCCGTACCGCACTTTTCAGCCATATCCTTCTTTTTCGTATTGATGCGGCTCTGACAGACGGCGGTCTCCTTGTCCTCGTCATTCCACTGCCTGTCCTTGATCTTCATTTTGTTTTTCCTGTCCTCGAGCAGGATCTCCTGATGGGTCTCTTCCTTCTCGCTGTAGATCGTCCCGATCCAGTCCTGCTCTGACAGCCCGTATTTTTTGGACAGGCGCTCGAGCTCTTTCTGCAGCTTGTTGAGATGTGCGGAGGTCTTCTGCAGCTGCTTTTCCAGATCCTGCACCTGCATGGACATCCGGGAGGTGATCGCCTCGTACCGTGCCTCCTGTTCCTGCGCGGTCCCAGGTATCTGAATGTCACTGACCACTTCTGCTTCCGATTTCGCAGTCTTTGTTGTCTTGATCTCAGCCTGCCCGTTGTCTGTATTCGGATCGTTTGTATTCAGGTTTTCTGCCTGTCCGTTGCCTGTGCGCTCTGCTTCCGTCTGTCCTCCCTCGCCTTCAACCGGCTGATACATTGCATAAACACTGTACTTGTTCCGGTATTCCAGCACTTTCCTGTCGAGCTCCGCGTGCGCGCTCTCGATGCTCTTCATCCGTTCCCTGCCGGCTTCCAGATTCTCGCGGACAAGTTTCCTATTCTGTTCATGGCGCTCCTGTTCCTTCTGGCAGCGCTTTACGCTCGCCATGCACTCTAAGTATGCAGCGTACTCGCTGCAGAATATGTCAAAATGCTTCTCGCGCTTTTGCATTTTTTCTATTAGATGCTGTTCTTTGGCGATGTCCGCTATCAGCGCATTGATCTGATCCTCATTTTTCTGTGCATCGCTCTTTAATGCCTGTATCGCGCCGGCTGTCTCATCCGCTTCCGCTTTCATTTCTGACAGCCGTGTCATATTTTTGTCGTATGCCTGCTTTGTGAGCTTTTGATTTTTCAGCCGCTCCCGCTTCTCGAAGTATTCCTCATACTCCTTTTTGCGCACTGCGGTCTGCTCTTTCTTTTTCCGGAGCTGCTTTTCCTTTTCCCGGATCAGCAGGCGCAGGGACTCCTCGTCCAGCAGCTTCTCGTTGAACCACATGTAGAAGCTGACTCCCGACAGCTCCAGCAGACCGCCCGCCTGCGCCGCCATCGTCTCCTCCAGCTGCTCCCGCGGTATGATCGGGATCGGAAAGGAAGTATATACCTCCCTGTCGTGTCCGGCGAGAATCTTCATATCCTGCCTCGACAGGATCAGCGCGTACGGCAGAAACGGCTGCCTCCGCACGATCTCCTCATTTCGCTGCGCCGGATAACCGTTGTTCTTGAGCCAGTCCATGCCGTAGACAACATTGATGTTGAGTCGGTCAAACAGCGCCAGCGTCTCCTTGGGGAGTTCGAGCACTTTTCCCTGCGTGAGGCGTGTAAACGCCTTCAGCAGCTCGTCCTCCTCCTTCTCGAGCATGCGCTTTGCCTGCTCACACTCGGCAAGTTTCCTGTCCGCCGCGGCGAGGATCCGCTCCATGTCCCACTGCTCTCTTGACTCGATGCCAAAATACCGCATCATGACAAGCCGCTCGGAAAGCTCCCGCTCATACGCCGTCTGTTCCCGCTCCAGATCCGCGATCTGGAAATCCTGTCTGATGCGCTCCTGTTTCCTGTCCTCGATATCGCGGTGCAGCGACCGCTGTCGCTCATTTGCGCTCTCGAGCTGCTTTTTGTGCGCTGTACAGCTCCTTGTCTCCTCCGCAAGCTCCTTCTGATACTGCTCTTTTTTGATATCCAGATATCCCGGCTCGTACTCCCCGACGATGTTTCTGGAGAAAGTTTCCCCAAAATCATCGTTCAATCGATCCTCGATCCGGTTGAACCCATTCTGCCTTTCCCTGTAAGTGCTGATATCCGCTATGAGCCGGACGATCGTCTCGTCAAGCCACTGCTGTTTTTCCGCAAGTTCCTGGATCCGCCGGCTTTCTTCGAGATGGGCGGACTCGTTTTGGTCAAGCTGACACTGTGTGTCCGTCACAAGCTGCCCGTAATGCGCCCCCAGCGCCCTTCCGAGCGCCCTGCGCTCAGGCTCGAGCCGGCTCTCCCCCTCACGCATCACGTTCAGGCGTTCTCTGATCAGATTTTCGTCCTGCCTTGCGTCCTCCACCTGTTCCTTCTGTTTTGCGAGCTCCATCCTGCGAAGCAGTGTCTCGATCTGCGCGATCTCCGTCTCCAGCGCATCCCGCTCCACGCCGATCATATCGCGGTTGCCCACATGAAAACGCAGCTCTTCCACAAGGTTTATGATCTCGCAGGAATACTTCTCGTACTCAATGCGCGCAAGCTCCCTGCCGCACTCCGCCTTGTCCGCAAGGAGTCTGTCCCGCGCCTCGTTCTGCGTCCTCTCCATCTGCGCGAGCAGATCCCTGAACCCCGCGATGCGGTTCTCCTGCTCCTCCACCTTGTCCGTCACAAGCTTGTACTCCCCGGCTGACGCGGCGATCTCTGACGCGTCCTCCTTAAACTGGCGGATCGTGTTCCTGCGCTCGATCTTGGACTGGTTCGCCTTGTAGGAGATCACATATTTTTCGATGATATTCTGGAACTCCTTCATGCGGTCCTTCTCCTTGTTGAGCTTGCTCTCCACCGCATCGAGAAACCACTTTTCGATCAGCCCCTTCTCGTCCTTGCAGTCGGCAAAAAGTTTCGAGAGCCCCGACTCCTCGAGATTGATCTTGCGGACAATATTCTCCCACTCCTTGTAATAGATCTGATACTCCGCAAGCTTGTCAAAATACTGCTTTGACTGGGCGCTGTTGTTCATGTCATAGCAGTTAAATTTCACGGCATGATCCTTTTTGTATGTCTCGAAAAGCTGCCTGCACTCGCGGTAATTTTTGAGCACGATCTCCTTATTGCGCTTCTCGACCACCGGCAGATTGTAGATGTCCTGCGCGCACCGTCCCGGGTACTCACAGATAAAATTGACCATCTCAAGCGGATTGTCCGTCTCGTCCTCCGTCAGCTGGCTCCTGCGTACCATCATGCCGGCAAGGCAGTACCCCGCCCCGCGGTCGAGCTTCCACTCCACCATGATGAACGTCGGCTTGCTGGTCGTAAAATAACTGTCAAACGGTCTGTCCTTGGCGTCTCTGTAGCGCTTATGCACAAACGGGGCAGTCATCATCTGCACCAGCACGGACTTTCCGCCGCCGTTCTGCAGCGACATCAGCGTACTCCTGCCCTGCATCTGAAACGTGTCGTCGCTGATGCGCATGGTATTGTTGTTGTAATTGAGATTGATAAATCTCACCGCGTTTATTTTACTCATACTATATCTCCCTGGATCACCTTCCGTATGCGCTGGTAGTTGTTCTGGTTGAGCAGATTCCAGTCCATCAGGTTATCGAGCTTCTTCGTCGTCTTGATCATCTCGTCCTCCTGCACATACTCGACCAGTCCCTGGTTCTCAAGGAATGTGAAAATGTGGTGCAGGAAACCTTCCTTTGTCGTCCTTGCCCTCGAACCGCGCTCATCGGATTTCAGCGCCTCGTACGCTTCCTGCATATTCCGGAAAGCCAGGCCGCTCTTTTCCTCCTCCTCGTCGGTGGTATGCTCCACGCCGCTTTTTAACCGGTCCGCCACGCAGTTCTGCAATTCACCCACCCGGATATAGTCCCTCGACCTGGCGCTCGCTCCCTGTCCGTCATAAAATTCTGACAGGAGTGTCAGTATGACAAACTGCGACAGGTAAAAATCCTTGTCCGTGCCGCCGGATCTGCAGAGGATCTCTTTCAGCTTTGCCTTGGAGAATCCGAGAAACACGTTCTCCTCCCTGGGAATCAGGTAGATCACATCCCCGTAGCGCTCAATGCTGCTCTGCGCCTCGTCCCCCTGGCTCTTGACCAGCAGCTGCACCTGTTCATTCTCCACATACGCCCGGTAAAGTCCCGCAGCATCGTCCTCCCGCAGCTCAAAGTGCTCTAACAGGTAGTAAAATATCTGCTGGCTGAGCCGGATCTCCTCCATTTCATACGCCATACTGATCCCTCCTTATCCCTCTCATATCTCCCAGCTCCAGGGTGATGACCACGTTCGTGCAGCGGATCGTCCTCTCTGCGCCCAGCCCGTCCTTCACACCCTCAAACGTCACAACAGCTCCGTCCTCCGACCGCTCCGTGAGTATCTTTTGGATCCTTTTCCTCTGCTCAAAATTTTTGGCACCTTTCTCGGTAAGCCCCAGCAGCATATCGTTCAGCTGGAAATCGTTTGCCTGCTCCGTTATGAATTCGCTCTTCTCTCTGCGCAGTGTGTCCATGACGATCTCGCGGTTTCTGATCAGTTCCACCATGATCTCTTTAAAGACGTCGACCGACGGTATGCAGATCTCCCGCGCCGCCGCGTCCGCCTCCAGGATCCCTCTCAGCTCCTCCAGCGACAGACTTCCCTTTCTCAGCGCCGCGTCGAGAAGAAACGCCAGCGCGTCCTCGTACGTTTTCAGCCTTTCCCGCTTCCTGCGCTCGAGCTCATCCTGCCACTGCTTCTCGTCAAAGTCCAGCAGCTCCTCCGCCTCCTCCGCTGCCTTCTTGCGGATCGGGCGCTGCAGTTCCGTACACTTGTTCAGATTGTAGATCCTGGGGATCTGCTGATGGAACAGCGGCCTTAAAAAAATATCCAGATTCTCGAGATACTGCGGATTTTCCAACACCTTGTCATAGAGCTCTGTCCGTATGGAAAACCGCCGGATCAGCGACATCTGGGCGAGCGACTGCAGTTCCCGGTCATACAGCAGCTTCAAGTCAAAATGCAAGTTCAATATCTTCTGGTGCTCGTCGATCGTCCTGTTCAGATATCCCTCGATGATGCGGAGGTTCTCAAGCTTCTCCTCCTCCCTGGCCTCCAGCTTCTGCACGTTGATATTCTGCTGTTCCAGCTCGGACGCCCTGAGCCTGACCATCTCGCGGTAGCCTGTAAACTTCTCCTTCGTGTCGCCGATCGTCTCCATATTTTCATGCATGAGTGCCTCGTAGTCCGCAACAGAGTAGCTCAGCGCATTGCGCCGCACGCGCAGCATCGCCTCCTCGATCTTCTGCAGCTGTATGCGCATGAAATTAAAGACATTCTTGATCTCGTCGACCGCCTTGTCATAACTCTGCTTTTCCAGATGGAGCTTGAAGATCATCTCATGGATCGTGAGCTTCATGTTATTCTCGATCTCGAGTGTGGAGAGCATCAGATTGTAGCCGTCCTCCGTCAGATAGTAGGAGGTTCTCTTTACCCCCTCGTCCACGTAGATGATGCGGTTTGCGATATAGCTGACATTCATGCTCCTGTACGCCCTGCTGTCAAAGTCAAAACCGTCAAAATACATTGCCCTGCCCTCATTCGACAGAATGACGTTCACGATAAAATCCCCCAGCTTCTTGCAGTCGTCGTAGGACATGTTTTTCTGAAAAAAACCCGCATTGAGATTGTCGATGTACGCGCCGATATCGTCCATCGTGCAGCTCTCCTCCCTGAGCGACTGCTCCATGATATACAGCATCACCGCAAAGATCGCGTTGACCTGCTCGTCCGTTTTTGCAAATCCATACTGCTTCCATGTCTGTTTCGCCATGCTGTTCTGCAGGAGAAGGGCATACATCCCGACATGCTTCATCCTCCTTGCAAACTGCTTTAAAAATTCATACTGCATCGTCTCTCCTCATGCGCAAAGCATTTTTATGTACAACTGATCCGAATATCCCTCTCCATCTGCGTCACGATATTGCTCACACCATGTCCTGTATGTTCAATATCTCCTGCGGAATGTACCTGTCCTGTTCGAGAATTGCCTTGATCCTTGTCTGCTGCAGCTGTGAGAACCAGCCAAGAAACAGACTGCCGATATTCCGGTTCTGCCCCTCCTTCGTGCGCGGAAGATCCTCGATGCCAATGCGGTCTGCCTTTGTGAGCATCCGCTCATAAGCACACTGAAAGAGCCGGATATCATACTGTGCGCCGTATGCCGCGGCAAACTTTTCAGCAAATTTTTCATAAATTCGGATCCCCTCATAGTCCAGATCGCCAAAATATAAAATACGGTTTTCCGGTGCCAGCATATACGGCTCGCCGCTGGTATCAAGATCCGAAAATGCCGCGATGATCCCCTTTCCAGCCCCATAGATCAAAGTCCCGATCGGTGTGCCGCAGATCGTATGCATATTCCCGCCGTGCATCAGACACTTGCGCATACTGTAAAAAGTGTCCTTATTTTCAAGAACCAGCAGGTTCTGCGGCGTCTGCCGCGTCGCTGTGTAGTACGCGATCGGCTCTGTCGTCCTGTAATAGTTAAAGAACGCTGTCTCCAATCCACAGCGCTTTAGTATCTTCTTTCCCTGCTCCTGCTTTAAAAATTTCTCCCTGTGCCAGATGTCAAAACTGCGCTCGTTTTCTGACATGCGTGTCATAAAATCATTGTTTTTGATATAGTCGTTCAAGAGCAGGACCCACTGCCTGTCCTGAATATACTGGTCAATGTGCGCCCGGTAATAGTCCGTGGAAATGGACGGGACGATCTCATAATTCAGCTCATAGATATACTCGGATATATCCTGCTTCTCCTCGATGATCCAATACTCCCTGTAGAGAGCCGGCGACTTTCCGTTTTTTCCGGACGCCTTCACCGGCTTGATCTTCCGGCTGTCGATCAGCGCGATGACCTTTGTGTAAAGCTCCCTATAGTCAGCTGTCCTGTAATGCGCAGACAGGGCGTCCAGATTTGTCCTCTTCATTCCAATCTCCGTTTCTTCATTCATATCCATATCCGACATCGGACAATCTTAATGCAAAACGTTGTCCCTTATGCCTTTGCATCATGCGCCTGCGATCGTCTTCCAACTGCAGCTGATCTCTTATGACATCCCTGACGCAAATCATCTCTGAACAGTTGCCGACATCGTTTTGCGCTTCAAGTACTGCTCCATCTTCTCCCGTATCTTCGCAAACTGCTCATTTGTCTTTGACAGCTCCGAGTGAAAATCCATCAGCCGGTGCAGATAACCCTGTTTCTGCACGATCTGACAGCTCACGGGATAGACCAGCTCATACACCAGCGAGATATGTCCGACTACATTGTCAACAGGTGTCCTTTTCAGATTTCTAAGGATGCAGTGCTCCTCGTAAAATGCCTGCAGGACCTCCTCCGTCACGCTGCAGTGCGTCAATTCATAAGTTGTCACATTGTAGATCTCCTCGATCGGCACGATGACATTGACTTTTACTATATCGATCTTGTCCGCGTCGCGCAGCAGGTCTGCAAACCGCTTCTCCCGCGGCGTATAGTCCTCGGGAACGCGGTATGCGCTGTGACAGCGCACTGCTTTTTCGAGGAGTTCATCCTCTGACGCGTCCTCCACATAATCCCTGATCTTTCCTTCCCTGAACAGTATGTCCGCACCAAACGCCGCGTGGTCTATGGACTGCGCGTCGATAAATGTGCCGTAGCGCCTCAACTGCTCAAAGCGCCCCACGTCGTGCAGCAGCCCTGTGAGCCATGACAACCTGATCTCGTCCTCGTCAAATCCTGACTGTGCGGCAATCTGCTCACACAGCGCACATACCCTGTAGGTATGGTCGATCTTCAACTTGACTTTCTCGTCAGTGATATCATAATTTCCGGTATATTTCTGAAACGCCGCCAACGCCCTCTGTCTGTCGATCACCATTTTATCCCCTCCTGTGCATATGTATTATTACCCATTAATACCAGTAGCGATACCACTTCCTGACGATCCGCTCCGCCTGCGGCAGCTCCATGCCCGTGATCCGGCTCAGTTCATATACTGCCTGCATCTGCTCAACATGCTCGATCAATTGATTTACCCGCGTCAACTGGGATTTTTCATACAGGGTGTCTCCTATTGATATATGCGTCTGGCGCCTGCTTCTCCTTCTCCAGCGGATCAGCGCTGTTATGCTTCCTGCGACCATGACAACACCCGCCATACTGCTGAGCAGCCCTCTCGTATATGCGCGCTTCAATCCTGCAATGTCCTGTTCTTTTATATAATATGGAAGCGCCTGCCCATCAACACCCGCCTTTTCCAGCCATGCCTGAAATGTGTTATACTGACGCTCACTCATCCTGAAGAGAAATCCCTCCACAAAAATGGGTTCTCCTTGCGCATCCGTATACGTTGACGCGTCGTCTTTCACATTGATCCCCCGCTCCTTGACATCAAACGCTGTCTTCACAGACAACTTCCGGAACAGGCTTTTCCTCCCCTTGGTCTCTCTGATCCCCATATAACAGACAGTACCGGCTGTGTCTATCGGCAATACATAGTAATATGCAATGTCGCTGACATAGTCGTCGTATGTATAGTCATATCTTCCGCACAGTTCATAGATCGTACCGCAGACCACATCCATTTCTTCAAGCTGCGACACATCGCATGATCCCGAAAACAGGTCAACCGGTTCGCGCCGCGCCGCAAGCCGTACGCTCCACATGCCGGAGCCAATGAAGACCGCCTCCAAAAATATAATACTGATTCCCGTGCACATCGCAGTGATCACAAGCACGATCTTTAGTCTGTTCCACATCCTGTCCCTGCCCTTTCCCAATACTCTATCCGACCAAAAATCAGCCGTTTATATTTTCTGTGTGTCCTTGTCTGGAGCGGTATCCATAATGAGGCAGATATCGAATCAGCTGGTCTACCTCCTGCGCCTGATAGACCCCCAGCGGCGTGTCCCCCGTCTCATCAAACCACGGTTTCGTCTCCATCGCTCTCACTGTTTTGTTCACATTGATATGCATTTTTGTCTTTCCCAGCTGAAATACCAGCTTTACGCCCTCGTTTTGTATGCGGTATTTCAAGCGCATACAGCTCCAGTCAACCGGAAGGACATCCCTGCAGATCAGCGTCCCATCTGCCCGCATTCTATAGGAAATGACCACGATATCACGCTCATTAAAACATACGATATACGGGTAAAAGTACCTCCTGTAGCGTCCCACCAGAATCGAGTAATTTCCGACAGCATAGGTATAGTCATGATAGTATTCCTTCATCACGATCTGCATGAAATCCAGCATACGCTGTTTGTCCCTGCCCGTCTGGCTCTGCTCCTCCATATATCTTTTTTCCTCGGCGCTGCCATATATATTCAGCCCGATCATACCGATCGGCAGGGCGATCAACAACACCATACAAATTCCGCCAATCACTGAAAAAATAATGCCCACTAAATTCATATATGATCCCTATTTTTTATCATCTGTACTGCTTCTTCGTACGCCTCCTTGGTCCTGTCATCAAACAGCACCCACAAAACCATGTCAAATAATTCTGGATTTTCAGCTAAAAACCGCTCGGCGGTCCCGATGGCGATCTTCGCTGCACGCTCCACCGGAAACGCGTAGATCCCTGTCGATATGGACGGAAATGCGATTGTTCTGATGTTGTGTTCCGCCGCCAGCTTGAGCGAATTCTGGTAGCAGTCTGCCAGCAGCTTATCCTCGTTGTGACTTCCTCCATTCCAAACGGGTCCGACTGTGTGAATGATATGTCTGCAGGGGAGCCGGTACGCTTTCGTGATCTTTGCCTGTCCCGTCTTGCAGCCGCCCAGCAGTCGGCATTCAAACAATAGATCGGGTCCCGCCGCCCTGTGGATCGCACCGTCGACACCCCCGCCGCCCAGCAGGCTGCTGTTTGCCGCGTTGACGATCGCATCAACCTTGTCAATTTTTGTGATATCTCCTCTTACTAACCTGATCATATACATTCTCTCCTAACTATTTCAATTTAAATCAATCACAACGCGATCGGGCAGGGAAGACTTTTCCCACCCGCCGCGTATGAAAATCAAGACGCCTTCGGAACACGCGCTGTACTCAATAGTATATCATACTTTCTCCACATTACAATCATACTGCAATAGACTTTCTTTAGAATTTTCCAGACTATATTCTGCACATGGCAGGTGAGCTCCCCCCACCCGTGCACCGCCGATACCCGATACAATGCATGCACAGCAAAAACCCTGATAATCTAACTTACCAGGGTTTCAAGCAGCGCTACAAGGATTCGAACCTTGAAATGACGGAGTCAGAGTCCGTTGCCTTACCGTTTGGCGATAGCGCTATCTCTATTCAATTTGTGCACTACTCTGTAGCACGTTATTCAGTATATACCATGTTTTGAAAAAAAGCAAGTACTTTTTTACTTTTTTTTATTTTTTATTACAGCATAACGTGCTTATCCGTCTGAATCCATAAAATACTGTGCGAACGCGTCGACCTCGGAAGAAATCTCGTTGGACAGATACCGGAATGTGCCGTCCGCAAACGGCTGCACCACGATCTTGCTCGTGAACGCGCAGTCTGTGTCATAGTCGATCCACACCCCCTCCACAGACAGTGTGATCATGCCGGCATCACTGATGCTGTAATCGACGACCTCCCCAAACGGCGCATGCGGGGTTGCGAAGATCATTTCATACGGATAGCTGTCGCTGTCGGCGTCATAGCCGCATTTCGACCGAATCTGCTCCCTCGATACCGGGAAGTACGTCATCATGATCCGCTCATAGAGTTCCGACGGTATCCGGTCCTTTTCCGCCCTCAGATACACGCCTGTGTCGATGCGGTAGATGTCCTCAAACATGCAGGGCATCAATATCTCCTCCACATTGCTGCTGTCCCAGTCCGTCGCAAAAGCGTTGTAATTCACAAAGCTCAATCCGTCCACATACTTTTCAGTCAGTTCCCTGCACTTTTCCGGCATCGGGCTCACACGCAGAAACTGGTTCTCATCCGAGTGGACGATCTGATCCGTGTAGCGATAGATGAAATATCCCTTTTCTGTCATGTGCATCTTTGCCACATCGCTGATCAAAGTGTTTTTTATCCTGGGCTGCCCGCCCTCCTGCCAGCCGATCCCTATATAATAGGTCTGTATGCCACCGCCTGTATCACCGTTCCTGTACACAAATGTGAGCGCGCCGATCAGCCCGTCCTGCATCACATCATAGACAGTCACCATGGCGTCCTGCTTTTGCTCATATGCATCGTAAAACGCTTCAAATCTCTCGTGGTTCTGCATGTTCATATTTTCAGAAATGCTGACAAAACCTGCCTTTCCCAAAAGCTCCGTCACCTCCCTGCACTGTGCCGGGCCAAAATCCCTGACATCGGAAGCATACGAGGGTCCCTCCTCGATCTCCACATTCCTGTACACTCCGCTGGCCTGGCCTGCCGCTGTCAGCACTGTGTCTTGCAGCTCGTCCCTCTCCGCATCCGTCAGCAGACAGCTGTCCGCCTGCGGAAGATACCAGAGCGTATCATCCGCATCCGATCCGTCCCGGACCGCACTGGTCTCCTCAGACGCATGACCTGCGTAGACCTCATCCCACTCCTGCGCTGTCAGACGCTCTGTATGCCACCACGCATCGCATCCCCCCTCTGTTATCTTGTTGGAGACATACTGAAAACCGCCATCTTGCAGTTTCCGGATCACCACCTCGTGTGCAAATGCCTTTGCCGTACCTTCGTATGCAAAGACCGCATTCACAGTCAGTGTGATCGTCCCATCTGCATTCTCAGAGCATTTCACAACCTCCGGGCAGGGCACGTTAGAACAGCCGGCCTCATAGAGTCCTCTCGGCTTGTACTCATAGGATCGATCCTCTGCAAAATAAACCGTGTTTGACCGAAGTACACCTGGATCCACATTGAGACAGGTTCCGATCACGCTCTCAAATTCGCTCTCCGCGACCCTGTACACAAAACCGACTCCGGGATTCTCGCAGGCTGTGTATGGGTTCTGCTTCTGATAGCACATCGGATAAAACTTGTCAAACAGATCATAAAAATCCAGATTTGCTAGACTGGTGCTGTCCCCCTCGCTCCAGTTTGCAAGAAACAGATCATTGTCCTCATAACCGACCGGCTGGATATATTTCCGGCACAATTCCCTGCATTGCGCATCCAGCGGCGCTACCCTGAGCGCGGCATGTTCCGGCTCGTCCGCAAGCGAAATGATGTAATAGTCATCTGCAAAATAGCGCCCCGCAAATATCAGATACCCCTCCTCTGTATACTGCCACTGCTCTGCAGGATAGTACACCGTGTCCTCGTGCAGGAGATTTCCGTCTGTGTCAAAACGATAGTACCCCCTGGCAACGTTCACGCTACCGTCTTTTGTCTGAAAGTCATATTGCCGGAATCCGCCCGCCGTCCTGACGATCCCTGCCGGAGTGATCACTTCTGTGCACATTACTTCGATGATAGAGAGCGCCGCCTCCTCCTCTGCATCAACCGCTCTGCAAAATGCCAATACCTGCTCCGGATTTGTCATATCGATCTGATTCTCACTGTCGACCGCCGCGTAACCGTTCTCGCCAAAACACCTGATAAGGTCGTGCATCAGGTCTTCCTGCGCGGAGTCCTCACAGACCTGGCGGTAGAGCGCGACCACCTGATCCGTATCTTTGCCGCACTGCTCCTTGCCTTCAAACAGGACGATTTCCGTCGGCTCCTGCGGCTGACTGCTGCAGGCTGACAGCACAGACACAACGATCACAAATAGAATGTTCATGATAAACCAATCTGCTATACCAGTTGACACGCTTTCTGACTTCCTGAAACTTCCCATTGGACTATTTCCTCCTGTCCTTAATACTACACTTGTAAGATTGGGAAGTCAAGAAAAATTTTTTTTCATTGGTGCCATGATCGGAGGACCGGCGGCATGTCTTTCTTCACCGATACATAATACCGCCTGTCCTCAGCGCTCGGACTGATCAGCGTCCGGTCCGAACGCTGATCCTACAAAATCATAAACGTCCTGTGTACGGATCTCCACACGCTCCTCCGGGTCTGTATCCTTCTGCAGATAGATATACAGAGGCGCATCTGTCATGAGACCGCCGCCGACCCACAGAGAAAACATCTCATCGATCTCATAGACCCGGATATACAGCCCCGATCCGGTCTCCACATGATCATACCACTCAAAGTCCGCCCATGTCAGCTCCTCCCCGAACTCGGAAAGACGCTGTACCTCCTCCAGTGTCAGCCGGTTCCTGCCGTCCCCGCTGCCTTCCCTGATCCACGGCCGGTACATCCATTGCCGCTGCGCCGAGTCTGTCTCATACGTGCCAACGGGCACTCCGCACTCCTGATACACATAAATATAGTTTTTGTTATGCGGGCTTGTATAATACGCGCAGCCCTCCAAGCCCGTGTCATTTGCCTGCTCACGATCCAGTGTTCCGGCATACACATAACCGTAAGGCAGCCTCGACGCCGGCATATAGGGATCGATATATCTGGAAGAATCCATGAGGATCGCCGGGCGCACAGCCCATTGGCGGTTTTCCTCCGTATCTTCTCTGGGATCGGTCAAAAAGCAGACGGCGACCGCTATGCTGACCAGGACCGCCGTCGCGGTCAGCCAGAATGCCGGCCTCCTGTAATGCAGTACATTCCGCACGCGCTCCGCCACGCCCGTCTCCCCAAAAGCCAGCGGACAGACCGCAGCAGTCCTGCGCGGCACACTGCACGAGAGCAGCGCTTCCGAATAATCCGCCCTTTGCGCGGCGCTTAGATTCCGCACAACCCGCTCGTCACAGGCAAGTTCCATATCCCGGCAGAACAGGGCATACGCCGCCCAGACCAGGGGATCGTACCAATACAGCGAAACCAGCAGAAAACCGATCAGTTTCCACCATTGGTCATGATGTCTGATATGCGCCTGTTCATGCGCGATGACATATTCCTGGTCTTTCTGTGCCAGACGAAACGGCAGATAGATGCGGGGACGTACGAATCCAAGCACAAAGGGCGATACAGCGCATTCGCTCTGCCAGACAGGAACCCGCACCGCACCGACCATACATTCCTGAAACAACACCGCAGTCTGAACGCGTCCGCACAGCCGCCAATAGCTGATCGCCGCGTACAATACCATCAAAACGACACCTGCGATCCAACAGACCGCAGCGATGAAAAGAGCGATCTGCAGCGGGTTTGCGCTCTCCTCCGGGCTGGGGGCAAATGCCTGCATGATCACCGGATTGACAGCGCTGTTGACGGCAGTGATCCCACTGTGGATCCGAGGTCTTTGCATATACACAATATCCGGGCTGATGGTCTCCGCACTTGGAATCAGGCTAAAGATGCTCTGGATCGATACAGGCATCACCAGCCGCAGTGCAGCAATCCCCCACAGCGCGAACATCAGCTGCCTTGGCGCTCTGCGCAGCAAAAGCCTGAGGATCATCACCGCGAGCACCAGCCATCCTGCCGCGATCCCCATATTGACAGATTTCAGGAAAATGTCAGTCATCTGCTTCCCCCCTTCCGTCATGATCCTGACTATTGTGATCACGAAAGCGGTCGATCATCTGCTGCACCGCGTCGATCTCCCTCTCCGAAATCCTCCGGTGCCTCGTGAATGCCGCCACAAATGCCGGGAGCGAACCCTCAAATTTCTTCTCGACAAGCGCATCGATCTCCGCCGCCTGAACATCATCTTTGGAAACCAGAGCGGTCACGACAGAATTCTCATTTTTCAGCACGCCGCGCTCCGAGAGGCGCTTGATCACGGTATAGACCGTCGTCGGTTTCCAGCCAAGCTGCTCCCTGCACAGTCTCACCAGCTCACCACTGCCGACAGGCTCATGCTCCCACAGGATCAGGCAGAACCGATACTCACTCTCAAATATTTTTGGCATTTCCATAGTGCGTCCTCCTATTCTCTAATGTGTTAGAGTACATGTTTACACTAACACATTAGAGCCGTGATGTCAACCGCCCCTGCACATTGCCTGTCCGCAATGTGCAGGGGCGCCTTTGTCTGCTGCCATGTGTCTTATGCTTCCAGCCGTTTATCACAATACACCGCGATCGCCTGGCTGACAAACGCCGCCGTTCCCTCGCCGCCAGCCTTGTCAATATTGCGCCTCATGCGCTCATCATCCACGTACATCCCGCCAAGCCCGCGCAGGATCTCGTCCGTGCACTGATAATAGTGTTCTGTGATGAACGCCTGGACCGCGGCGATCTTCTCCTGCACTGCCTCATCCGCCGGGGAACCCTGCCGCAGTTTTCCGATCCCGGCAAACTGCTCCATCAGCCGGCTGCCGATCTCTGCCTGCTCTGCGTCTGTCCTTCCTTTCGCTTTCCGCTGATATTCGTCATATGCCTTTGTGCCGCCCCACCGCTCGCGGACTTCCTCCTCGTACTGTTTGATCTCTGTCTTGTCGAACGCTTCGAACGTGTCATGCGCTTTCATATCCATCTTTTCCACTCCTTCTTCCTGCAGCCTGCGCGCAAACAAGATCAGCTCCTGCGTGTGTGCAAGCTGCAGTTCCAACAGCCTGATCTGCTGTGCAAGCGCCTCCCGCCGGTCAAAATCCGGGCTGTCCAGGATCGTCCGGATCTGTTTTAGCGGAAACTGCAGCTCTCGGAACAGCAGTATGTTCTGCAGGCGCGCCAGCTCATCGTCACCGTACAGCCGATAGCCCGCATCCGTCACTTTTGCAGGTTTCAACAACCCGATCGCATCATAGTGGTGCAGTGAGCGGACACTCACACCTGTCAGTTTGCTCACCTCGTTTACCGTCAGCATGTTTGCTCTTCCTTTCCTATTGGCATCTAGCTGAGCGTGTTTCTAAAATCATTCCCGCCGTCTGTATCCCATTTGGCAAATCATCTGTAAGATAATTTAATCTCCCACAAACTGTGCCGCACATCTGACAGAAAGCATTTTTCAAACTCGCTCTTGCTTATTTTCTTAGAAATCGCGGAACATAACCTGCCTGCAGTGCAGTTTTAGCGATTTCTTATGCTGTCTTCCCGGGAATAAACTCATCATAAACCATGACACAGTGTCAGAGTCAACACTTTTATTTATACTTTATATATTTTATTTCGCTTTCTCCCTATTCGCATCTCCCGATCCCAAAGACTGCCGTCACCACCGCGCCGCCGTCTGCCCGGTTTTTCAGCGAGAGCCCGCCGCCGTGTTTGACGCAGAGCATCTGGCTGCTGTACAGACCCATGCCAAAGTGCACCGCGTCCTCCTCTTTTCTGCCAAACGGTTTCGGTCCGCTCTCTAGCAGCTCCGGGGGAAAGCCCGCGCCGTCGTCACTGACGGTCAGGATCAGTCTGCTTTCATCAGAAGTACAGGTTGTCTGCAGGCAGATCTCCAGCCGCCCGCGTGCAAATCGCGCCGCATTTCCGATCAGATTTTCCGCCACCGTGAGAAAAATACCGTGATCGAGCCGAAGCTCTGCCCCGCCCTGCACTGTGACCGTCACTTCGCGCGACGGCGCGAGCAGATTCGCCGTCTCTGACAGTTCATCGCGCAGCGTGGCAGTATCTACAGGCTTTGGGTTCACCGGCATCTGTTCGAGGCGCTGTATGCTGCTCATCGCCTCGACGTACTGCTCGATGCGCAGCGCATAGATTTCGAGCCGCTCCAACGCCTGCTCGTCCCCTTTTCCCTGACGCAGCATTTTTATCGTCCCTTTCAGCACAGTGACCGGATTGCGCAGGTCATGGGCAAACGCTGCATTGAGCCGCCTGCGCTCCTCCGCCTGACGCCACAGTTCCTGATTGGTGCGCAGCAGCTCCCCGCGCATCGTCTCGAACGCCGCACAGATCTGCCCCAGCTCATCCGACGAGACCTCGGGCATGGAAAAGTCGAGGTCATGCCTGCGGATCCGCTCCGTGCCGCTGTTTAAGACCGCGATCGGCGTGCGCAGTTTCAGGCGGTAAAACAAGATCCCAGCCAGTCCAAGCCCGCTCACGGGAATGATCAGCGCAGAGAAGAGCTGAATCGTGCCCAGCAGCTCGCGGGCACGCTCCTGCTCCGGCGTCGGTGACTCCATGTTTGTGATCACTCCATCGGGACTGATCACGACGCCATATGTGGGATAGCGGTCGGCGATCCTTGCACACGTTATATAGACTCCATAAGTCAACAGCAGCGCCGCCGCCAGGCAAAACACCGACAACCAAAAAAAGGAACGCCTCAGTCCCATATTCTTCAACCGTTCCATCTGTAACCACACCCCCAGACTGTATCGATATAGCCGTGCAGCGTATGCACGGCAAGCTTTGCCCTGATCTTGCGGATATGTTCCATGATCGTGTCGCTGTTTCCCTCTCCGTCAAATCCCCAGACTGCCTCGTAGATCCGCTCCCTGTCAAATACCTGTCCCGCATTCAGTGACAGCAGCTCCACAATGTCAAACTCCCTTCTGGAAAAGGACACCGGAGTGCCGTTCACCGCTGCCGTTCGCGCGCCGTAATCGATCGCCAGCTCGCCAAAAAAGCGCACTGTCATGCTGCCCTGGCGCCGCTGTTCCCTCCGCAGATGCGCCGCAACCCGCGCGCCCAGTTCATCCAGGTCAAAGGGCTTTACGATATAATCGTCCGCCCCCGCCCGAAAACCGCCGATCTTGTCCGCTGACTCCACCCGCGCCGTCAAAAAGAGAATGGGACATGTGACATACTCCCTGATCTCCCGGCAGACCGCAAGCCCGTCCATGCCGGGCATATTGATATCGAGCAGGATCAGATCCGGGGAGGCTGTCACTTTTTGCAGCGCCTCCCTGCCGCTGCAGGCAGTCAGCACATCATACTGTGCTGCGAAATAGTCTGCCATCATATCCACAATACCTTTTTCGTCATCCACGATCAGTAGTTTCTGCCTCATGCGTCTACCCACTCCCCTTCTTGTCTGATCGACCGCAGCGGCTTTGTATGTCTTACAGATTGTCAAACACCACGGTCTCTTTTTCCAATTCTCTCACGATCTCCTGGTTGACCCCCATGCGCTGCGTGATATCTTCCATATCGCCCGCAAGTTTTCTGGTATTTTCCGCGGCGCCTGCTATGCCGCTGGCACCCTCGTTGATCGCTGTCGTGATCGTGCCGATCGAGTCTGCTATGCCGTGCATGGAATGTTCCAGCCGGCTCGTGCGCTCATGGAATTCCGCCATCGACCGGCGGATGTAGGCGGCATCCTCCTTATACTGGCTGCCGGACTGCACGAACGTCTGAAATTCCCTGAGCACGGACTCGCTCATATACTCGACAAGATGCTGTGCGTTGTCCGATAGATTGTACACCGCAGCCGTGACCACGCTGTTGACTTCCTGGATCCTGTTGGCAGCCTCCTGGCTGGAGTTTGCCAGGTCGCGCACCTCCTCGGCAACGACCGCAAAGCCTTTTCCGGCTTTCCCCGCCCTTGCAGCTTCCACAGCGGCATTCAGGGCGATCAGCTGCGTCTGCTGTGCGATGGAGAGGATCTCGCCGGTCAGTTTCTCTATCTGATCCACACTTTTGCTCTTGGCGATCGCATCATTCAGGGAAATCAGGATCTCCTCCGACTTTGCCCCCGTTATCCTCGCACTGTTCTGGGCGGACTGCTGCATCGCATCTGCCCGCGCGTTCATATCGGTGCTGTACTCCGTGATGGCACTGCACTCCTCCGCCATATCCTGAACATCCTGTCTGACACTGTCCGCGTTCTCATTGATGTCGGACACATTGCTCGCCACCTCCTGTATGGTCGTGGACAGCTGCTGCGCCAGCGCAGACAGATCCGAGGCGCTCACCTTCGAGGCGCGCGTCCTTTTCAGGACTTCGCCCGTCATCAGGTTGATACGGCCGGAACTTTCCTTGATAGTCTTCAAAATGCTTTTGATCGGAACCACCACATACCTGGTGATCAGTTTCAGATCCGCAAACACGAGCAGAACACATATCAGCGCAGCGGCAGCGCCGACTGCGAGCGAGATCATGTATGTTGCGGCCAGATGATCCCTTGCCGCCGCTGTCTGCTCACTGATCGATGCGTCCAGCGCATCGATATCCGCCTCCATCGCATTGGCATACAGGGCGACGTCCCCGTTTGCAAACCAGTACGCATCCTGTGTCTTGTGGCTTGCGCTGGCACAGACGAGAAAGACGAGCGCATGCCGAAACGAATCGTAATCCGACAACAGCGTTTCATACTGTGCACGGTCCTGCGGCGTCACATACTGCTCAAATCCCCGAAGCATCTCCTCGAGCAGCGCCTCCTCCTCCTTGATCTGCCCGACAAGCGTCGTCATCGTGCCGTAGTCCGTGGCGACGATGTGGCTCAGCGCCATCTTATGTATGTTCATGGAAGACTGACAGATTTCTGCCAGCCTGCTCTTGCCGTCCATATAGTTGTCTGCGATATTGGCAGCGCTCATATTTACATTGCGAATATTGATAATCGAGAGGATGTTGGACAAAACAGCCACAATCCCCAGAAGGGCGATCGGGATGATCAAACGATGTTTCAAACTGATATTTTTCATCACTTCTGGTACTCCTTTACTAAATGTCAGCTTTTCGGAATCTCCGTCAACGCTACGGGGCTATGATCCCCTCGACCATCGTGTCCAGATGATCCTGAAGACTCTTTCCTGACGGGTTTCCCGCCAGGATCTCCGCGGTAAATGCCGCGACCGGATCCCAGTAATTTCCCCCGACGCGCTGGATATACGAAAATTCCGACTGTTCGAGCAGAGCGGCGATCGCCGGAGCGCCCTGTACTTCCTCGGAGGATGCCGCAACGATGTTGGACGGCCCCTGTCCGCGCTGCGCAAAGCGCAGTTTCTGATTCTCCTCGTTTGTGATCCACTCCGCCAGCCTGGCCGCCCACATTTTGTGCGCTGAGTAGGAATTGACCCCTATCAGTTTATAGCCGGAGAACGACGCCATCTGGACCTCCTGCCCGCCACACGTGTACGTCGGCAGTTTCGATGCCCCAAAACCACTGCCCCAGGCTTCCTCCACGGCGACCGCATTCCACACGCCGTTGACGCCCGCAATAATCGTCCCGTCCTGCACGCCCGCAAGAAATCCGGCGTCATCTGTGCTGACAAAGCCCGGATGCCCCGCTATGTCGAGCATGGCCTGCGCCACGTCCGTTCCCTTGATCTTTCCCTCTGCGCTGTTCCATGTGCAGTAATTGGTGATCCCGTCAGGGTTCAGTCCGACTGTCATCCCTGTATTTCCAAACAGCGAATACACATACCAGCCGGAGGACCATTCCATCGAGACTTTCTTGCCGTGCTCCGCGGCAATATCCAGCATCCGATCCAGGGATCTGATATCCTCCTGGGTGAAGTACTCTTTGTCATAGTATAGAAAATACCCGTTATCCGCTGTCAGCGGCAGGGCATAGAGCGTATCGTCGACGGACGCTGCAGCCACCGCCTCCGGCAGATTCGACTGCCGCACAGATTCTGCGTTTTCCACAGGATCCAGGGCGCCCGCGGCGACCAGTGTGTTTAGCTGGTCATCCGCAAAGGCAAAGACATCCGCGCCGTTCTCCAGGTCCCCCATCAGTGCGTTGGTACAGCTGCTCTCGCTCTGGGGCTGAAACGTGATCGCAAAATCAGCCTGTCCGCTGTACGCTTCCTCAAATTTGTCGATGATCTGCCGAAGCAGTTCCTCATCCTCCGCCGCTCCCCATACCGTCAGATTGACCGTATCAAAGTCAGGCGTCTGCACTTCCTCCAAAGGGACTGGATCGTTTTTTTGGCATCCAGACAATAATACGGTCAGTAAAAGCATCGGGAACATTATTTTGTTTTTTATTTTCATGACCTTCTCCATAAAAAATAAATTTTTCTATATCATATCATTTTATGAAGATTTTTGCAATTATTATCAGCGTACGGCAACACTGGACGACCACATTCCCAGTCACAGTGCTATCCCATTCCCGGAGCGCACAATCGTCCTTCTGCCCGTCAATGAATCTCCCCTGTAAGACATGTACAAAAAAGACAGAACCAACCAATATGATCTATCGGTCAATTCTGCCCCTGTTAATCCTTTAACTCCCCATTCACTTTGACGCATGCTTTACCTTGCATTATCAAGTCCGACGGCGAATACTATCAATATTCTCTTTATCGTAATTTTCTTTGGATAACTCATAATTAATTTTTTCTACAAGACGCCTGTTCTGATCTTTTTCATATCCATCCGATATGTGATAAAGAGGACCGCATCCGCAAACAGCCACGCTGACACCTCGCCCCAGAATATCCCCTCATACCCGATCAGCCTTGTCAGCACCGTCGCGCACAGCAGCCGCATCACAAGCTGCGCAAAGCTCGATATCATCGGGACAACCGTGTTGTTGATGCCCTGCAGTACAGCCCTCAGAATGTACAGGATATACAAAAACGGGAAAAAGACTGCCAGTATTTTCAGGAATTCAAATCCGTATCCCAGCACCGCCTCCATCATATCCGAAGTGTCGATAAACAGCTGCAAAATACTCCTGCCGCCAATCGCCATAATCCCTGAGCATACCAGAGAGACCGCGACGCCCATGGCCACACTCGCATAGACACCCTGCCTGATCCGGTCCGTCCTGTCCGCCCCGTAGTTTTGCGAGACGTACGCTGCCGCCGCCATGCCAAAGGAGGACGCCGCGATCTCCAGCAGCCCGTACAGTTTTACTGCCGCCGTATATCCCGCGAGAAAAGTGATATCATACTGGTTGATCCTGTTGACGACGATCAGCCCCCCGACCGAAGTGATAAAACTCTGCATTGCCATGGGAAGTCCCATCCGGAACAGCCTCGCCGCAGCCGTCCTGTCATTTGCCGTAGTCGCTCTGTCATACACGGTCTGTCTCTGGTCATGATAAAAGAAATATCCACAGATCAGCATGACCACAAATTCCGAGAGGATCGTTCCAAGCGCGGCGCCCGCGATCCCAAATTCCAGCACATTCACAAACAGGATATCCAAAAAAATATTGCAAAGCGATGAGGCGGTCATCGCCAGCAGCGGAACGCGGCTGTTCCCCCGGCTTCTCAATGCCCCCGAAAACAGCTGGTAAAACGCCAAAAACGGGATCCCCAGAAAGATCGTGTCCACGTACACCTTTGCCATCGGATAGACTTCGTCCTTTGTGCCAAGCATTTTCAATATACTCCCTGATATCATCAGAAAAACCGCTGTCAGCACGACTGCCATGACAAGGCAGATCTTTTTGGCAGTTTGATAATAAATACCGAAGCGCTCCTCGTTTTTTTCTCCAAAACAGTTTCCTAACAGGATCGAAAATCCCTGAACCAGTCCGATCGCCAGCCCGTTCACCATAAAGATCAGCCACTCCGTCCCGCCGACCGCCGCAAGCCCCAGCGCGCCGATCTTTTTCCCGATGATGACGGTATCTGCAAATGTGTACAGCTGCTGGAACAGGTTTCCCGTGACCAGTGAAAAGGAAAAAGTCCCGATCAGTACAAACGGATTGCCAACTGTCATATCTGTATCTTTTGCCATGTCAAATCTCCCCTCCGAACACCTTCTCCGGAACCTCCTGCGTCATACCTTTGGTCATTTTTTTCTGCTCTTGACAAAATAACACAGAAACAAAACCACTCCAACCGCGCCTGACAAGACTGCCGGGATCAGCAGACGTGTGTAATCTACGGGCGCCGCGTCGTACTGTCCTGTGACAATATACCTGTACAGTATATAACTCAGACTAAGTGTTGTGCTCTCCAGCATCCTCTCAAAAGCTGCGATCATAATACTGATCGCTACAAACAGCAGTCCACTGCATAACAGCAGATTCATCTTTCTGTTGTGGGCATTGATGCGCATCATGTCCTCCAGTGTGATCTGTGTACTCTTTTGCATGTTGTTCTCCTCCACGTGACTTTCCTCCTCCAATAATAATTCTTCCAGAGAAGTATGAAACAGACTGGAGATCTTTACCACGCTCTCCACATCCGGCATGCTGGTCCCATTTTCCCATTTGGATAATGTAGCACGGGAAATACTCAGCTTGCCTGCCAGCTGTTCCTGTGTCATGCCGGACAGTTTCCTCAATTGATAGATCTTCTTTCCTAATTCAATATCGCAGTTCTCCTTCCGTGCCCTCATTATAACCCAAACTGCCATGCCCCGTAAAGTAACGATCGTTGACATTCGCGCTACGGATGTTGACAAACCTTATATTACCGCCACATTCATCGCCGTGTACTCCCTGACACATCCGCGAAACCCTCTCCCCAGCCGACACACATGCAAACCGTCCCCGCATCCAGCTTCCACGCCATGCAACACAAAAGCACCCGGACAGGATCTATCCCGATCCCATCCGGGTGCCGCGGATAACCGTCTCAATGGGTCAGAAAATCCCAGAACGGCTTATATTCCAGATACCCCTCGATGTTTCCTGCCTGGTACTGCGTCTGCATGGCGTCCGCCAGGGCACCCACCCAGTCTGTCCTGCAAAACAGGTCTTCATAACTTCTGTCGGTCGAACCATGCTGATTTGCCGACGACTGCCAGAATGAAGTCTCTGCGCTCGGACAGTCCCCGCTCGCTGACAGATAGCTCGTGTACGCAAACATATCAATATAATCGCTGTCTCGCGGATCGACCTCGGACACATCGACCATGCGCTCCGTCACGTTTCCGTCCTTGTCCCACACCTTCGCCTTGTACACCGGGTTTGCCGGATCGAAATCTTTCGGTTTATAGACAGTGATCGAGTGATCTCTGCCGCACATTGCACCGACTACTTCTCCGTCCTCATCATTTGAGATGTGCAGCTCAAATGCACCGCCGGACATTTCCGACCGCTGCAGCGTCTCATGGATCTGCCCCGCGCTGTCTGCACGCGCTGCACTCTTTGTTTCCCTCCTGGTTTGATAGAAACCCGCCGCCGGATATCCAAATGTCCCAATCCCACCGATACTCATCACTTCAATCCTCCTCATTCTTTTTGCTGCCGCCCGGAAACAGATATCAAAAACATTCCAGACAGCCGAGCATTTTCCCGGCGGTCCCTCTGTCAGTCAGAACCGCCCATGTCCCCTTTTTTGCAAGTCCGGACATACACTGTGTCACACACTCGACACGCCGCCATCCTGCAGATAGCACTTATATGCTCTCACAAACTCACTGTATTTTTTCTTCGCCACATAGACCTGGTCGCCGTTTGTGAGGGTTACATTGTCCTTGCCGTATTCCGTGATATACGCCATGTTCACGAGGTAGGCGCGATGGCACCGGTAAAAGCTCTCCCCGAGCTGTCCCTCGAGCTCCTCCATCGTCGCATAGATCTCTATGCTCTCGAGAGCTCCCACTGTGTGGATCTCCACTTTTTTCGCCCTGCTCTCAATATACAGGATCTCCCCCTGGTCGAGCATGAGCTTTTTTGACTTGATAAACAATCCCCTCCTTGCCTCATTTTTGTTGTCGCTGGCAGTCATGTTCAATATCTACCACCTCCCCCGCAGTATCAATATTTCATATAACAATTCTTTGCCCGAACGGCAAAATAGCTATATTGTTTATTATATCGGTAAAATTCTGTTATTTTTCAGATAAATGGAACGAAATGACTACTTTTTGGGAATGAAAGGACAATACACATTCTTCCACATTGAATTCACATCAAATTCACATCGAATTCACATACTTATCCACATGTTATCCACAATATGTGAACAAATCATTACATTTAGAAGACAAAACCACACGAACAAGCGGTTCCAGACCCTAAAGAACCACTTCCTATACAGTACCGCCCACGAGCAGGAGCGCCTTCGGAGCCCTGAAAATCCTGCAGTCTGACCTGATCTACGGATTTTGCTATACGCAGCTCTCCGACGTGGAGCAGGAGACAACGGTCTGCCCACCTACGACCGCATCCCCAAATGCGATCCCGCAAAGATCCGGGAGATCAACTCCCGTTACCGCCACAATATCGTGAGCCGCTGAATCTCTCCGATCCCGCGGCTCGAAATCATACCGGCAGCAGTCCAGCGTCCACGCACCTGTCTCTGTGCCAAAATACATACAGCAGTTCCGCAGGGACTTTGCAGTTACCGCAAAGTCCCTGAAATATCATTAATATCATTGTGGTCGAGGGGTTTTAGTCCCCCCTGTTGACAATACCATAATACGTTCTCGAAGTCATCCCGTACACCAGCGAGTAGACCATTGCAAACAAAAGATACGTGATCACCATCACCCTGATCATCAGCGGCTTATTGTCCGCGACCACCATCTTCTGCATCATATAAACAATGTTGGATGTAAAGACCAGGTGTACTCCCGCGACGAGCAGCGGCAGGGCAAACACGGTAAGCATCTGTGAGTTGATGCTGCTTTTGATCTCCTTTTGGGTCATGCCGACCTTGCGCATGATGGAAAAACGCCTCTGGTCCTCATAGCCTTCCGATATCTGTTTGTAGTACATGATGAGCGCCGTCACCGCGATAAACACGCTGTCCATGACCACCGCGATGAACAGCACCGCGCCTGCGAGCGCATAGTAGTTCTCCCCTCTCTCCAGCTTTAGAAAGCACATCGTCTTCTCCGTATCCGCTGCCTCCGACTCCGCCCTGATGTGAGCCTGCACCTGATCATAGATCGCATACAGCGCTTCCTCCGAAGCTGACAGATTCCAATAATACTCCCAGTCATACGCCATATAGTTTTTCTGTGCATAGCGCATAGAACCTTCCTCCCCGCCCATGAAATCATACAGATCCGAAACGACCAGGAACACATTCCTGCAGCCGTGGGCGGTGATGCGGTCGTCCCTCGCCCTGTCGTTATCTAAACTTATGCTTGCATCTGTCATTTTCGGAACTGCCTTTGCCGCGGGATTCACGTTTAATCCCGCACCACTGTCATTCAACACGATCCGGTCCGCCTGATACTCCCCTTTTTCCAGTATGACAAAGACTTCATCGTCGCCGAGTTTTTCGGTCGTCCCGCACAGCCTGTTATATGCCTCCAGGGACAGCACATGCAGCCAGACGATCTCCTCATTGCCCTCTGTCCATCCGGGGTACTGTCCCGATCCCGGCGTAAACCACGTATCACGCATATCCCTGCCAAGGTCAAGGCGCCCGTCGACAAACATCGCCAGCATATTGGCAAAATACACGGCACAGCCCTCCCCGCCGACACCTGCCTGCGCCTGCATGAAACTTCCCTGCTCCGCAGACTGCCCGGCATCGCTCTGAACAGAACCCATAACAGAACTTATGATCGCATCGATCCCCGCCCGATATCCCTCTGTGCAGGTTCCTTCTGCCAGCTCATTTCCGATCTTTTCCGGCGGAATCTCCACGCGGACGCTCAGATCATACGGATATGTCCTCTGCAGCACTTCCATGGAGCCCGCATAAAAGGAGACCGAAAAAGAACACGCTACCAGCACGAGCGTCACCAGGACACAGATCGCTGCAAGGCTCGCCCCGCTGCGCTTCATGCGGTAAGCCATCGTGGATATGGTGACAAAATGCGATGTCTGATAATAATATGTTTTCCTGTTCTGCAGTATCCTGCACAGCGCAACAAAAGCGCAGATGAACAGCAGAAAGGTTCCGGCGATGAGCAGGACAACCGTCACAAAGATCTGCGCAAGCTGGTACTCCACCGCCGTCACATCCGCCGCTGCACAGTAGCCTGCCCCGATCAGGATAAAACTCAGCACCGTCAGGAACATACGGCTTTTCGGCGGGCGCTCCCCCTGCGAATCGCTGTGAAGCAGTTCGATCGGATTGTTCGCGTGTATCTGCCACAGCGCGTTCGCCAGGATCATCAGATAGATGACTGCGAATACCACCAGGACGACAAGTGCTCCCTTCCAGTCGACGTAGATGCGGTAATCGACCTGCCTGCCCATGATATTGACAAGCACCAGCTCCGCGATCTTGGAGAACAGAAATCCAACAAAGGTCCCGATCACGACGACGATCCCGTAGGAGATCACCGTCTCCCGGAACAGAACGGAGACGATATTGCGCTTGTTCATTCCCAGGATATTGTACAGTCCCAGTTCTCTCTTCCGTTTCCTGATCAGGGACGCGTTGGTGTAGAACAAAAAAGGAATGGAAAACAGGCCGACCGCCCCCTCCCCGATATAAAACAAATACGGCAGCACTGCCTTCCCCGGCAGCGTGTGCACTACCTCCGACGTCGCCAGGAAGTGAAAGATATAGAACACCATAACCATCACGATACCTGAGAGAAAATAGGGATAGTACAGCTGCCTGTTTTTCTGAATGCCCGTCCACGCGAGCCTGGTGTAAAAACCTCTGGTCATCAGCATCCACCTCCTGCCATCAGGATCGTCAGGGTAGACGATATCTTCTCATACAGCTTTTCATCGCTGTCCCCGCCGCGGTAGATCTGATGAAACACCTCCCCGTCCTTGATGAACAGGACGCGGTTTGCCCTGCTCGCCGCAGCCGTGGAGTGCGTGACCATCACGATCGTCTGTCCCATCCCGTTGACCGATGCAAACAGCCGCAAAAGTTCATCGGAGGAGCGGGAGTCGAGCGCCCCCGTCGGCTCGTCGGCGAGGATCAGATGCGGCTCCGTGATCAGCGCCCGCGCGACGGCAGCCCGCTGCTTCTGTCCGCCGGACACCTCGTATGGGTACTTTTTCAGCAGCTGTGTGATGCCCAGCATCTTCGCGATCGGCAGAAGCTTTTCGCGCATCTGCGGGTACGGTGTGTTCGCGAGCACGAGCGGCAGATAGATATTGTCCTCAAGGGTAAACGTGTCCAGCAGGTTAAAGTCCTGAAAGACGAACCCCAGATTCTCCCTGCGGAACCGCGCGATCTGATCCTCGGTGATCTCCGCAATGTTCTTTCCGTTTATCAGCACGGCGCCGCTCGTGGGCTTATCCAGCGCCGCGAGGATATTGAGCAGCGTGGTCTTTCCTGAGCCGGATTCCCCCATGACTGCCACATATTCCCCCTCCTCCACTGTAAAATTGACATTTCTGAGCGCCGTGACCTGATTTGCCCCAAATCTTGTCGTGTACACTTTTTTCAGCGATCTCACTTCCAATATACTCATAGTCTCAATCCCTCCTTGATACGACCATTATAACAAAAGAGAGAAATGCATTCCCTCGGTTTCCCTAACATTTCTCTCTCAATCCTAACATTTTTGTCACAAATATTGTGTATTTTATTTCCACGTCATCCGGCGCTGGTCCAAATCCAGCCTGACCGTCGTACCGCTCTCCACCTCGGATTCAATGGATATCGCAATCCCCAGCCTGTCGCAGATCTGTCTGCACAGATACAACCCCAGCCCGCTCGCCCGCTTGTTCTCATGCCCGTTGCCGCCGGTGTAGCCCTTCTCAAAGATCCGCGGGAGATCCTCCGGCGCGATGCCGATGCCCGTATCGCTGATGCAGAGCGTCCCTGGCTTCTCGAGCGATATCGTCACTGCCCCCTCGTTTGTGTACTTCAACGCATTGGAGAGGATCTGCTCCACCACGAACGAGAGCCACTTCTCATCAGAAACGACCGTTATGTCAGACGCGGCGTACTCCAGCCGCAGTTTTTTCATGATAAAGTCCCCGCGGAACTTCCGCACGCTCTCCCGCAGCACCTTGTCCAGACTGACCGTCCGAAAGACATAGTCCGAGGAATCGCTTCCTATCCGAAAGTACGTCAGCACCATCTCCACATACTGCTCGATGCGCAGAAGCTCCGACCGAAGCCGCCTGGATCGCCCGGAGTCCTCCCCGTCGAGATGCAGCCGCATGGACGCGATCGGCGTCTTGATCTGATGCACCCACATCGTGAAATACTCCATCATCTCCCGGTGCGAGTCCGCCATCTCGTCCTCCCGCGCCTGCATCCTGCGGCACAGCGCCGATATCAGCTGCTGATAGTCCCGGTCCACCGTCTTTGCGCCTGCCGAAACCATGCCGCACACGGCATTTTCCGGCAATGAAAGGAGTGCAGGCAATTCCTGCGCTCCCTGCAGCCTTGTCAGCTCTCTGTGTCTCCTGTAAGCAGCCCGTACCGCCCGCCCCGCGAACAGACAGCCCAGCAAAAGGCAGATCGCCGCCGGGTACATCACAGCCGCCAGCGGCAGATGATACAGATAAAAGACCACCGCAAACACGCAGCAAAACAAAAGCTGCATCAGGATCATCTCAGCATGTTCCCACAGATACCGAACTGCAAATACCATTTTCCGATCACTCCCCACAACAGTCTGATCCATATAAATCCCTATCCGCGGTCAGCAGCATTTTCATCGGCGATATAATATCCCTCGCCAAATTTTGTCATGACAAAATCTGCCAGCCCGTTTGCCTCCAGTTTCTTGCGCAGCCGCCCGACATTGACTGTCAGCGCGTTGTCATCGACATAGCAGTCCATCTCCCACAGCGCGTCCATCAGCCGCTCCCTGCTGATGATCTGTCCTTTGCCCTTCATCAGCAGCGCCAGGATCCGGTGCTCGTTTTTCGTGAGGTCTATCGCTGTACCGCGATATGTGAGCACGCCGCTCTCCACGTTGAGAAACGCTCCCCTGTGTTCCAGTATGGACAGGTTCTCTTTGTAGTCATACGTCCGCCGCAGCAGCGCCTGGATCTTGGCAGTCAGCACCCCGATGTCAAAAGGCTTTGCGACAAAATCATCCCCGCCCATATTCATCGCCATGACCATATTCATGTTGTCCGATGCCGAGGACAAGAACAGGATCGGACACTTGGATATCCTGCGGATCTCTGTACACCAGTGATAGCCGTCAAAGGCGGGCAGACCGATATCCATGATGACCATGTGCGGCTGGATCTCCGAAAATTCCGCAAGGATCTTCCGGAAATTTCTCACGCCCAGAACCTGCAGTCCCCACCGCTCTCCCTGGCTCTTTACAGCCTCCAGTATTCCGTTGTCGTCCTCTATCATATAAATGCGGTACATACAGTCACTCCCCGATCTATAAATCTATACTATACATGATCTCCCAAAATCTCCTGCATCTGCCTGAAAATAAATGCCAAAAGCTTCCGCGAGACTATATATCGAGACTATATATATTATAACAATCAAAAATCCCGCTTGTCAAACCCGGAAAACATAGAACAGTGCATTTGAAAACATAAAGGGACTGTCCGTCCCGACAGCCCCTTTATGCTTTCACATCATTCTATTTCACATCATTCTATTTGTAGATTTTATTTGTAGATCGCATCCATCTGCCGCTGCAGCTCTTCCGTCACAGTATCAATACCTGCCGCTTTCAGCGCACTCTGGTATTCCGCCACGATCTCCTCCGCCGTGCCGCTGTATTTGCCATAGCAGATCTGCTTCATGTAATTGGTGTGGATCTCCGTGATATTCTGGATATACGACTGGATATTGTCCGTATTCACGATAAACTGTCCGTACGGGTAAGGGATCTTGATCTTGTCGTACACCGCGTAGAGTTCATCGATCTTCTCCCAGTTATTCTGAGCGTTGCGCAGCAGGATATCATCGTTGCGCCCCCACCAGAAATTTGTGATGCCATTGATATTCTGGGTGTCTGCATTAAACCCTTCCGGCTTCGTCATCAGTCCGTCCTCTGTCACCTCATATGAGACACCTTCCACGCCCTGGCAGAACAGCATATGGCACTCGGGGTCATTCCTGAGCAGATCGTAGACCATCAGCGCCCTCTCCGGATTCTTGCTGCCCGCAGATACCGCCATCGCACCGTGCGTGATAGAAAGTTCCACCACATTGCCCTGCTCCTCACCAAAGTAGAAGAAGCCCGTCTCCGCGTCCGGATCATCCTGGTAAATGGTATTCTGCGGAAGCGCACTCACCAGACCAGTCCACATCTCCGTATGTTTCTGCACCGCGGCAACCTGTCCGATACGATACATGTCTGCATTCATATCCTCTGTCATACTCGTATTGTTCAGCACATCCGTAGGCCATACGCCGATCTCATCCCACTCCTTCATCAGCTTTGCAAACTCGACCAGCAGTTCCGTCTCAGTCACATAAGGAGAGTACACCGTGTACAGGTCATCCTTTTTGCCGCCCCACATCGCGCCTGCGTTGATACCGTCAATGGAGACATAATCGCTGTGGGAGGTGATCCAGCCGCCCGACATCGCATTGTAGGAAGTGCCGTCAGAATCCCAGAGCGCGACCAGATCCGGGAATGTCTCCTTGCAGTACTTCCAGTATGCAGTCATATCCTCCCAGCTGTGCACACCGTCCGCAAGCCCGGCCTCCTTCGCCCAGTCCATACGGTAAATGTAGCCGTGGTTCGTCCACTGTGCATAGTTGTCCTCCGGCATCAGATAGATCTCGCCGTCATACTTGCACAGCTCCCAGTGGTCTGCCGGCACATTTGCCCAGGTCTGGGGTGCATAGGTCTGCAGCATCTCCTCTGACAGTTCCAGAAACGCGCCGTTCTTTGCGTTCGGCCAGGAATCCAGCCAGTCTGATGATGTTCCCACCAGATCCACAGAGCCGTCCATCTGCGCCAAAGTCAGATTATAATTTGCAAGATAATCTGTCCATGAGATAAAATACGTTTCCAGTTCCGCATTCACCTTTTCCGTGAGGATCGCATTCAGCTTCTCCATCATGTCATTGTACGTGTTGAGGGCGTCCCCGGAAGGAGCGTCCCCCGTGGTCATATACGTGATGACCACATGTTCCGATGTATCTGCATCCGACGCCGTATTATCTGCAGGCGCCGCATCTTTTCCCGATGCATCATCCCCGGTCGCCGCGCTGTCTGCTTCCGTCTTCGAACCGCTGTCCGCTGTCGGTGCAGCGTCACCGCCGCCGCAGGCTGTCAGACCTGCTGTCATCGTAGCTGCCAATAAAACTGCAAGTGCTTTCTTCTTCATAGTTTACCTCCGTTATATCAATTTATATTGAACCCGGCAGGAGCCGGGCATCAACCCTTCACCGCACCAACGGTAATACCGCTGATGAAATACTTCTGCACAAACGGATACAGAAATACGATCGGTCCCGTAGCCAACACTGCGTTCGCCATTTTCACGCTGTCCTGCGGGACATCTGTCAGATTGATGTACTGCCCCGCCACCGAGTTTTTGAGCGCGTCGATCTTGTTTACCACCTCGTATAAAGTATACTGCAGCGGTTTTACTTCCACCTTGGAGCTCTGAAACAGCGAAGACTGATACCATTCATTCCAGTAGCCCAACGCCAGGAACAGACCGATCGTGGCAAGCGCCGGCTTGAGCATGGGCAGTATCAGGGACACGAAGATCTTAAAATCGCCTGCGCCGTCGATCTTGCCTGATTCCGTGATCTCGTGCGGGATCGCCTTCACAAAGTTTTTCATCAGGATGATCAGCCACGAGGACATCATCAGCGGCAGGAGCACCGCCAGATAATTGTCCTTTAAGTGATAGGTCTGTACCATCAGCAGATAGTATGGTGCCAGACCTGCGGAAAACAGTGTCGTAAAGTATATGTAGAAGGAGATCGCATTTCTGAACGGGAAATCCTTCCTCTGCAATGCGTACCCTGTCATTGCGATGATGGACAGTCCCACCGTCGTGCCGACCACCGTCAGCGCGATCGTCAGCAGATACGACCACCAGATACTGCCGCTCCCGCACACCATCTCATACGCCTGCAGCGTGAACTGCTTTGGTATGAGCTGTGCCCCCTGCGTCCGGATCACAGACTGATCCGTAAATGACGTGCTGATAATGATGATAAACGGCACGATGCAGCAGACTGCATAGAGCGTGATGAATACATACCCAAACCCCCTGATGATGACATCGGAAACGCCCAGTTTTACCTTGGCGCCAGATTCCATCATATCCATATTTTTCTTTGCCATAATCCACCTCCGATTTTCAGAACAACGCGTAATCCGGTTCGATCTTCTTCACTACCCAGTTGACCACCATCACGATCACAAATCCGATCACAGACTGGTACAGACCAACCGCGGACGCCGTGGAGAAGTTAAAGTCCGTCATGGTCGCGCGATATACATAAGTCTCAATGATATCCGTGGTCGTGTAGAGAATGGAATTGGAGCCCACAATATTGTAAAACAGTCCGAAGTTGCCCTTGACAATGCCGCCCAGTGCGAACAGAAGCAGGATCACGATCGTAGGCTTGAGCGAGGGAAGGATGATATAGCGGATCCGCTGAAATCCGTTGGCGCCATCCACCTTAGAAGCCTCCATCATCTCGCCGTCGATCCCCATGATCGCCGCGAAATAGACCACGGAATTGTAACCTGTCTGCTGCCACAGGTAGATCACGACCAGCAGTCCCGGCCACACGGCAGGATCCGCATAGGGCTGCCATCGCTCCATCCCCAGGCTGGTCAGGATCCCATTCACAAAACCGGTATCGTAATTCAGCAGATTATAAACCAGGAAACCTACCAGAACCTGTGAGATGAAATACGGCAGGAACATGATCGTCTGCGATACCTTCTTGACCCATTTGCTGCGCATCTCGTTGAGCAGGATCGCCACAAACACTGCCAGGAAATTGCCGAGCAGGATAAAAGCCAGATTATAGAGGATCGTGTTCTTCGTCAGGCTCAGCAGCTTCCCCGAAGAGGCAAGAAACTCAAAATTATCGAGACCGACAAACTTGCTGCCAAAGATCCCGTCCCGGTAGTTGTACTTGACAAATGCCACCCAGATCCCCGGCAGCGGCATGTAGTTGAACGCAAAGAAGAAAAGGACCGCCGGTGTGCACATCAGCAGCAGCGTGCGGGATCTTTTCACCTTCTGAAAAAAAGTTAGATCGCTTTTTCTTTTCATAACCATACCTCCATCTATCTTGTTCAAAACCGTGATTTGAAACCGGTTTCTATAATAAAAAATAACACAATCCATATACAAATGTTAGATTTTTGGGAACTGTTCAGAAGGGTGGTATGCGTTATGGGTTCTCCCAGACACAACAACAGCAGGGAATTGACAATTTACGACATAGCAGCAGAGGCAGGTGTGTCTGCCTCGACAGTATCGAGAGTATTAACAAACAGTGCGCGCGTGAACGAGGACAAAAAAATAAGGGTCCTGGAAATCATCGATAAATACAATTTCAAACCCAATACATTTGCAAAAGGACTGATCGACGCCAAAAGCCGCACCATCGGTATCCTGATGGCTGATATCCGCGATCCGTACTATGCTTCCATGTTCATCGCCTGTGAACAAGCCGCGAGAAAGGAAAACTATTCCGTCACACTGTACAATTTTCTGGGTGATGTGGAACTGGAGGAATGCCTGCTCAGGAAGCTGCAGGAGCAGCGTGTCGATGCGGCTATTCTCCTGGGCGGACGCGACGATGAACTGAACACAGATATAACATATGTGGAGACGATCAACAGTGCACTGTCCACGATCCCGACCGTCATCACAGGCAGGCTGGACGGCACAGACTGCAATATGGTGCGGATCAATCACATGAGATCCATGGATCTGCTCATGGATCATCTGCTCTCTCTCGGGCATTCCAGGATCGCAGTGCTCGGGGGAAGAATGGATGTGCTGTCGACATTTGAAAAAGTTGCGCGCTTTAAGCAGATCCTGAAACGAAACCGGCTGACGTTCGAACCGGATCTGATCGGACAGAACGGTATGTACGATATTGATTCGGGCTATACCCACATGAACCGGATCCTTGAAAAAGGCCTGGCTCCCACGGCAGTGATCGCGGTCAACGACCACGCCGCGCTTGGGATCATGCAGAGTCTCCGTGAACACGGTCTCAAAATCCCGGATGACATCTCTGTTGCCAGTTGCGATAACACCTATCTGGCGGCATCGTCCTACCCGAAGCTGACCAGCATCGATTACAACTATGCAGAATACGGCGCCCTGCTGGTCCAGACAGCCATTCATAAAATCGATCGGCAGCCTGTCGAGCGGCTGCAGCTGATCGATCCCGCACTCATCATACGGGAAAGCAGCGGTAAGGCAAAAAAGACAACATAAATGTGACAAGTTGCACAGAAACAATCCTTCAAATATGTGGAATATAGTAAAACTTATCTTAATACTTCTTAAAATATTGACATTTGTATATGAAATGTTAATTCTTATGATATATTTTACCACTCCACAAGTCAAGTGTGAAGTCTATGCACTTGTCACATTCGTTTTCCTCTGTGTTACCCCTTTATTCCATCAGCAAACTCTCAACGTTTTGGCAGGTGTGAGGGCGGTTCCAGAATACTGTCATCACAGATTCAATTTCTGAAAGACCTCATCCCTGTCGTCCTGCTCGATCCCCAGATAGCAGCGCGTGACTGCAAACGAGGAGTGATTGTAGATATTCATCAGCATCACTTCCGGCACGTTGTTTTTCCACGCATGATATCCAAATGTCTTGCGCAGTGAATGGCAGCTGATCTTACCCTCTATCCCGCTCGCGGCGCATGCCCCCCGTATGATCGCGTACGCCTGCGTGCGCGAGATCGCCTGGCTGCGTGACCGGTTATTGCAGAAGATCTTGTCCGCCTCGCATTCCGGATTCTGATAGGATCTGTACAGATCCAGCGCCTCCTTCGCGTTCTGGTTCAGCAGGATCGTATTCCGCTTGCCCGTCTTCTGTTCCGTGACGCTCACGTACTTTCTCCATGTATGGCTGTCAAAGTTGTATACATCCCTCCAGTCCAGATTTAACAGATCGCTGATCCGCAGCGCTGTGTTGATCCCCACTACAAACAGTGCATAATTCCGATATTGATCCTTTTCCAGAAAATACTTCTTGATCGTCTCAATATCATTCTGATTTCTGATCGGTATCGTTGTTCCCATGTTGTTCTCCTTTCCCAGCAGCAAGTGCATAGTACTTGGGAACTGTCAATAAATTACTCATGACAATGACTTGCCTGAATGCCCATCTGCGGCATCAGAAAATCTTGACACAGCCCACTATGCCTGCGATTTTCTTCTTTGCAGATGAACATTTATGCGGCGTCCTTGTCACAAATAATTTTTGAACAGTTCCTTATATCGTACTATATCCTGCTCTAAAACGCTATCAGGAAATATATGATCTCTCTCCAGTGCCAGGTGTGAAAGTGCTGTCCTCGTAATATTTTGCCTGCGCATGCCACATCCTGCTGTAGACACCATCCGCCTCCGACAGCAGGGCGTCATGATCTCCCCGCTGGACCAGCCTTCCCTCATGAAAGACCAGTATCTCGTCGCAGAAACGGCAGGACGAGAGACGGTGCGAGATAAAGACAGCCGTCTTATTCCCTACCAGCCGATGGAACCCGCTGTAGATCTCATGTTCTGAAATGGGATCCAGCGCCGCGGTAGGCTCGTCGAGTATGACGATCGGCGCATCCTTGTACAGGGCACGCGCCAGGGCAATCTTCTGCGCCTCCCCGCCGGAGACCTCCACACCATCCTTGTCAATATTTTTGTACAGACTGGTCTTTAGTCCGTTTTCCATCCGGGAAAGCCTTCTGTCAAACCCTGCCTTCTCAAGGCAGAGCCGCACCCTGTCATCATCGTAATCCCCTGATGCCGCCACATTTTCTCCAAGCGGGAGTGCCAGCAGGCAAAAATCCTGAAATACGACAGAAAACTGCCGCAGATACTCCGCAGGATCATATTCCCGAATGTCCTCCCCGTTCAGGAGGATCTGCCCCGCGTCCGGATCGTACAGCCGGCAGAGCAGCTTCACCAGTGTTGTCTTGCCGCTCCCATTCATGCCGACAACCGCATACTTTCTGCCCGGCGACAGCCGGAAAGAAACATTTTCCAGCGCCATCTTCGCCGTTCCCTCATACCGAAACGAGACATTCTTTACCTCGATGCAGGCGCCTTCCTTCATCTTCTCCCCACTGATATGACCATGTCCCTTCGGCAGCACATCCGGCAATTCCAGATAGTCAAAAGAACTCTCCATACGGCGCGCATTCATCAGGATCTCGCTCCTTCCCTTTGACCAGATCTTGATGCTCTCCGAAAAACGGTAAATCGCAGACGCGAACAGTACCACCGACCCTGCCTGCAAAGCGCCGTCGAGCGCGCGCAGCACGATAAAGAAATACGCTCCTCCCATCAGGATCCCCGACGCAGCTCCGTCCCAAAATCCCGCGCGCTGTTCCAGACGGCTCTCCGCTTCCACCATCTGATCCCTCTCCTTCTCCCGGAGCGCGCTTTTGATCAACGGCTGCGCATGATAAAGCCTGATGTCCTTTCCCTCGCGGTAGGTGATGCCGCCCCGCATCAGATAATTACTTCTGCTGCTCTGCCCATCGTACAGCGCTTTCTGCTTTTCCTTCATCGACTGGATCCGCCGCTCATATCCCGATGAGATGCAGAGGATCGTCAGCGTATACACCAGAAACACCAGATTGGACCAATGTCTCCAGAAATCGCCTTTCGACAGGACCGGAACCATCAATGCCACGGAAGCTGCGATCCCTGCAGCCCCCGCACAACATCGCTGGAACTGCGGGATCATAAAGTATGCCCCGCATCCCCAGTCATAATCATTCTGCACCCTTGCCCGGACCGCAGCCGCCGCTGCACTGTCGAGCTGCGCATAGTCCATATCCATATTTTTACTGTCAAATTTCCACTCGACCAGATCATTACAGTACTCCGAATGCGGAAGCCCGCAGCGGTAAGTCCACCCCCGGACCGCATTCAGGGCAAAAAGCACAGCCACACCGGCGATCGCCCGGATCAGCAGACTTTTATAATCTGCCCCCGCCTCCAGCCCATTGATCAAAAGCACGGAAAGCAGGGCGCTTCCCAGCGGGATAAACGCTTCCATCAGAGCGAGCCCAAACGCCATCAGCAGGGACTGCGGCTCGCACTTCCATATTTCAACAAGACATTTTTTCAGCATCAGATCATCGCCTCCTTCTTGTAATAATGACTTTGAACACGATACATCTCTTCGTATTCCGGACACTTCTCCAGCAGCTCCTCGTGACTCCCCTGCGCTTTGACCTTCCCGTTTTCCAGAAAGACCACCCTGTCGCAGAACCGGGTGCTGGCAAGCCTGTGCGAGATAAAAACTGCCGTCTTTTCACCGGACAGGTTATAGAACATCTCATACGTCTCACTCTCGGCGATCGCATCGAGCGCGGCTGTCGGTTCGTCGAACAACAGCAGCATCGCATCTTTGTAGAGCGCGCGCGCCATCAAAAGCTTCTGCTGCTGCCCGCCGGAGAACGCCGCTCCGCCATCTTCCTCGAGATTCATCAGCATGCTGTCCATCCCCTGCGGCAGTTTGCAGACCGCATCCCACAATCCGACTCTCATGAGAGACGTTCTGACCCGCTCCCTGTCAATCTGTGTTTCCTGCAGCGAGACATTCTGCGCCGCCGTAAAAGGCAGTATGACAGATTCCTGAAAGACCGGTGCGACCAGCCGATACAGATCCTCTCTCCGAAGATCCCTGACGTCAACGCCGTTTAGCAGGATCCTTCCGCTGTCCGGCTGGTATAATCCGCACAGCAATTTGATGATGGTCGTCTTCCCGGCACCATTCACACCGACCAACGCGATCTTTTCCCCGGCTCTGATCCGCAGATCAAAATGTTCCAGAACCGGATTTCTCCCTTTATAGGAAAAACTGACGTCCTCAAAGACAATGGAGACCGGCTCATCCTCCCCATGCCGCACCTGAGATACCGCCCCTTCTGCCGGGCACGCTTCCTCGTCTGCCGAATCCAGATAATCGCGCATCCTGTCCAGGGGCGGCACCGCCTGCATCATCTGCCCGACACTGTCCGAGGTCTGGGTCACTAACGCCGAAAACGATGCGATCGCACTGCACGCAAGGATAAAATCCCCGATGGAAATGCTCCCCTGGACCGCCAGCCACAAAAAATACAGATACGAGATGCCGTCCCTCGCAAACATGGAAGCCGCTTCCACAAAAGCAGCCCCGAAATACCTGCGCTGCACTTCCCTGCGCAGACGGAAATGCGCCTCATTGTAATGTGCAAAACGCGACCGGATCCAGTCCCCCATCTCGTACAGCCGGATATCTTTTCCCAACCGTACATCACAGCTGCAGTCCCTCATGTAGGAACGGCTCGTCTGGAGGACACTGCGCTCTCCGATCCTCTCTACTTCGTACTTTTGCGCCCTGCGCAGCATCGCAAAATTGATCATTGACAGGACAATGATCATCAGCAGCACCCATAAACTCAGCGTTCCTATGATACGTCCATAGAGCACGAAACTGACCACCGCGCCGCAGACCTTTACTGCCCCTTCTGTCATGAGCGTCGTCCCCGACCATGATCCCCAGTCAACGCTCATCACTTTCGCCTCATTGTATTTGTGCTGCCATTCCGCGCTCTCCACATGCTCATAGTCACAGTCAAGTGTCTTGCAGAACAACAGTGTCCTGTAATGGCTTCTGAGACGATTCTGCCTGACGCTTTTTCCCCTGGAAGCCATATTGCCAACCGCCTGTGAGATCATGACCACGATCGTCAATCCTCCCAAAATACAGGCAGCCTCCCCGCTGTCAGCCCGCGCAGCTACCAGATCCACGCCGATCTTTGGCAGATACATCGCGACATACGGCGTGATCACGATACTCAGCGCCTCAAGGACCATCAACACCATGAGTACCCTGTCGCTCGACCATATTCCGCGCAGCAGATACACCAGATGGTTCCACACAGAATAACCTTCTCTTTTTCCTCTCTTCTTCATACCAGTCTCCTTCCCCGGATCGCACTCTCCTCCATTTTCCGATCACTTCTCTTGCTAATTCTAAACATCCTAAACAAATCGCAAACCTCCCTTTTCCTGCCCGATCGCACGCACACCCTGTGCGCTGCATAGCGGCGTATCTCCTCTGCACGGGAATGCGCAAAAAAACCGTAGATTTTACTCTACGGTTTCGTCACACCAAATAAAGTGAATGCGTTCGAGTAAAATAAAATCAAATCCCAAGCATGCAGAAGAAACCGCCAAAGCAGTCGTGTTCTAACCTGTTGTATTGATCTTATCTACTCTTTTCCAGCCATACCCATGCCGCCGATCATACGACATCAGATACGCCGAATCCCATCACCTCTCTTATTATTCATGAGATCATGTTACCGAAAAATCACTCTCCTGTCAAGTGAAACGCTCACTTTTTCTACAGATCCCGTAACAGTTCGTTACTGTTCACGCCCCAACTAATTCTGACACGATTTTATGTAATGAAGGCGTAAACAGCAACCCGTCTGCACACAAAATGCTAAAGTGCAAGCATTTTGGCGCACGTTTTTCACTACTTTTATTGACGAGTGAACAGTAACAACAGTTCTCCCCTCGGCTTCCTGTTACAGGCATCAAGCCATGCCAAAAAAGCTTCGCGGTTGGCTTGATGTATCTCGACCACAACGTTTTCTCACGGACTTCGCAGCGTCCTGTTCATCACTTTTCTGTTTTCAAGGTTGCACTCAGATTTCCGCCCCACAACGCAAAAAGACCATGGCTGCCCGAAGCGTCTGATACCATGGTCTTTGATCCTGATCGAATGTACAATCGAGTAGGGGAATGACTTTCTCCCCTACTCGCGCGCCGGGCACCCGTCAGCTTTTGCTGACATGCTTCCTTGAGGTGCACGTGTGCAAAAAAAACATGACCATACAGCCATGTTCCTATGATTCCAATATACAGATCCCAATATATACCATCATATAAAACAATTGTAAGGCGAAAACAGACGGGCAGATCTTCAGCATAAAAACATACCAAAAATTACCCTGCAATATTTACTTTGTCATTTTCACCATTACAATCAAATTTAACATGTTATATCCTCCATAATACTTTTTAACAGCGCCACATTTTCTGCGCTGTTCTACTATTTATCATACATGCACATTAGTCTCCTGTCAAGTCCCGTTTTTCAAACACGCTCTAGAGCAACAGTTCAGGATAAAACTCAAGGGGCGCGGATCTTGTCCGGATGCAATGTCACCCTAAATGAAAAGAAATGTGGAAAACTGAATCGTTACATGATATTATGAGATCATAGCAGCGATCAGGAAGAACGGCTTATGTCGAAAACAAGAAAGGAGAAACCGCTTATATGGGCGATATTGATATCAGCGTCAAGAATTTCATTAAGATCAATTCCGTATTTGCACAATTGTTTGAAAAGGGCGTATATCATGGAAAAACACATATAGAATATGAAAAACTTCAGGAATTGGACTCAGCAAACCAGGATACCATAGATTTTAAGAATGGATGTTTTAAGGAATTCGAAAGACTCCGAGATGCGGCGAAAATAACAATGCTTTTTGACAACAAAGCGGCATTTCAACTCATCCTGGGCGTCGAGGGACAGACTGACATACACTATTACATGCCCGTAAGATGTATGGAAATCGACGCTGTTTCCTATTCAATCCAATGCCGAAAAATTTCCCAGATAGCAAAGGAAGATAGAACGCTAAAAAAATATGCTAACGGTGTGCCCAAAGGAACAAAGATCGTGCCCGTAGTTACACTCGTATTCTATACCGGAACCAAAACGTGGGATGGTCCCATGAGCTTATATGATATGCTGGATGTTCCTGCGGACATGAAAGAATGGCTGCTGCAAGCAACGCCGGACTACAAAATGAACCTGATCGACGCAAGACACATGACAAAAGAACAGCTTAGCGAATATGAAGGAGATCTGAAGGCTTTTCTGCTGATGCTGCAAGAACATTTTGACGAGGAGCAGTTGAAAACAGCACTTGCTACACACCGTGAAACATGGTATGCTCTAAGTAAGATCAAAAATGATAAAAGATATGCGGAATATATCGATAGCGTATCTGATGCAGAGTTGGAGGGAGGCATTTATATGGATGCGACACTGGATTATATTGAAAAACGCGGTGAAATGCGCGGCGAAATGCTTGGTGAGAAACGCGGTGAAGATCGAGGTTTGGATCTGGCTGCCGAATTGTATCAAATCCTTGCCAATGAAAAAAAACTCGACGAATGGAATACTGCCGTAAAAAACAAAAACAAAATGTTGGATCTGCTCAGAGAATATTCTTTGATCAAAGATTAAATAAAATATACTATGTACTGGGAAAGGGCTGTCAATTTGGCAGCCCTTTTCTATTCCCACAATGAACTGTCCATACGGGAACAGTATCCTGCCTTGCAAATAGCTCTCACAGCAAAAATCCCGCCCCGGATATTTTACAACATTGACATTTCACCCCGAATACGCTACCTTAGATATAGAAACAGGCAAAATAAACTGAAAACCCGCCGCCGCGGGCAAGGGGTGTCTCCGTGAAAAAAATCATCAAAAATACAATATTTACCATACTGCTCTCCGTCCTGATCATACTCGGACTTTTTTTTGCGTATCTGTACTTTTATGCCTCCAATGACAGAAATCTGTCCGGGAAGTGGACTGCCCGGCTGGACATGACAGAGCAGGCGGCTGTCACGGCGCTAGGCTGGCTGCAGGACATGGAGGCAGTCTCCGTCTCCATGCAGGACATGGCGTACTACATGCATGATCTGACCATCGAGCTTGACCTGACGCTCGAACAGACCGCACGCACTGAGGGAACCTTTGCCTCCGCGCTCGTGCCGGAGAGCTACGCTGCCTGCAGCCAGGTGGCATATGAGTCGTTTGCCGCTGCGTTTCGGGATCTTGTGACAGAGAGACTCCGCATGGCGGGCTACACAGGTGATCTGAGCGAGGAAGCCGTCGAGTCGCTCATCGCCGAGACATTCGGCATGCCCACCGTCTCCTATCTAAGCACCTGCGTTCCCGATCTGCTGCCCCCGCTGGAAGAACTGCAGACACGCTGCGACGGCAGCGGCACCTACACCGCAGCGGAAGGCATTCTGACCAGGCAGTTCGACAGCGGTTCATTGATCCGCACCAGGACCGAGCGCTATATCCGAAAAGATACCACCCTGGTCCTGACCGAATCGGCGGCTTCCGACGCTGCGGGCTACTTCATGGATCATTATCCCGTATTGTACACGTTGCAGCGATCTCATGAGTCGCAATAAGATTTTGATCCGTACTGGTTCCATACCGATATCTGACACGATGCGTGTCCGGCTGGCCAAGGAACTGTCCAAAAACATGTATTGTTCCTAAGAAGGGAGTTTCCATGAAAAATAAGCTGAAAAATATCCTGCAGAAGATCAATGTCTTCATACTGTCCGCAGTCCTGGTGTGCGCCATGCTGCCTGTCCGTGCCGACGCAGCGTACGAGATTCCCGGAACCTGCCAGATACAGACGGATTCCGGCGCTCAAAATACCGTAAAGACTCTGGACTACAGCTATGACCGCAACACCTACTTTTCCCTGCGCGACATCGCCGTGCTCCTGAACGGAACGGAGAAATCCTTTTCCCTGGAAGTCACGAAAAATGCGGTCGCCCTGAACCCCGGAAATGCCTACACGCCTGTGGGCGGTGAAAATACCCCCTGGGAGAGCGGTGAAAACCCGGATATCGCCCTGCGACGCAACGAGTTCAAGATCGCCGGGCAGACCGTCTATTATTATACGCTGATCGCGGCGCTGCCCTCCGGCAGCTATGACTGTTTTATGATGGCGGCAGATCTGGCACTGATCCTGGACATGGACATCACCGCCCCGGCCCCGGGTTCCTTTCGGATCGACACGCAGACGCCCTTTGATGTCTCCCCTGCCGCCCTGGAGTCGGCAGGCTATTTTTACGGCGTCAACGGTGTGCTGGCAGGCGATGCCACCACAGGAGAGATTTACTATCAATATCAGTCCGACATGCCCTGTCCCATAGCCAGCACCTCCAAGCTCATGACGTGTCTCATGACGATGGACGCCGTCTCATCAGGACAGCTATCCCTCGAGCAGACCGTCACCGTCTCCGATGTCGCAGCCTCGCTGTCTGCCTCCTCCGACGGCGTGATCCCCCTCGAGGCGGGTCAGCAGCTCACCGTGCAGGAACTACTGGTGGGCGCCCTTCTGCCCTCGAGCAACGAGTGCGCACTGAGCCTGGCAGAGGCGATCGCCGGATCGGAGGACGCCTTTGTCCAGATGATGAATCAGAGAGCGGCGGAGCTTGGACTCTCCCAGGCAGTCTTTTACAACAGCAACGGACTGCCCTCCTACACGGGAGACGCGGTTCCCTCAAAACGCCAGAACCGCATGAGCGCACAGGATATGTTCCGGCTGGTGTCCCACCTCCTGAAAGTTTATCCGCAGATCACGGACATCACTTCCATGAAAAGCGCCACCCTGCCGTCGCTCGACCTTGAAGTGCGCAACACGAACCCGCTCCTGCACAATCTGCCCGAAGCCACCGGCTTAAAGACCGGCACGACCAACAAATCCGGCGCCTGCCTGGTCACGTCCCTGACTGCCGACGGCGGAAGCGCAGCGCACGATCTCGTCGTCATTGTTTTCGGCACCGAGGATTCCATAGAGCGGGGGCGCGTCTCCGCACTGCTCGCCAGATACGCCCTGCAGACCTTTTATGCCGGCACACCGGACTCCCCGGAAAGCGGGACGGTTCCCGCAAATCTCCCCACGCACGCCGAGGCAGCTGTAGATCGGATCCTCCAAACTGCCAGAAAGCACGCACAGACAATACAACCTTCCTGACCGCCGTCACCCCAGCGCCACGTCAAGCACCATCATGACGACAAACCCGACTGCGACGCCGATCGTCCCGATGTTGGTGTGTTCCCCAGCCTGTGACTCCGGGATCAGCTCCTCGACGACGACATAGATCATCGCCCCCGCCGCAAACGCCAGGAAATAAGGCAGCACCGGCACGATCAGCCCCGCGAGGACGATCGTCAGCACCGCCCCCACAGGCTCCACAAGCCCGGAGAGCACACCGTACATAAACGCCCTCCTCCTCGAAGCGCCCTGGCTCTTTAGCGGCATTGATATGATCGCCCCCTCCGGGAAATTCTGGATCGCGATGCCGAGCGCCAGCGTAAACGCCCCCGCCAGCGTGATCTGTGTGTTTTCCAGCAATGCACCCGCGAAAGTGACACCGACCGCCATGCCCTCCGGTATATTGTGCAGCGTCACCGCAAACACCATCATTGTCGTCTTCTTCGCCTTTGACCGGATCCCCTCCGGCTTCTCCGTGTCAAGATGCAGGTGCGGAATCACGCTGTCGAGTGCCAGCAGGAATGCCATCCCCAGGATAAACCCGACCGCCGCCGGGATCCACGCGACCTTTTCCTGCTCCGATGCCATCTCGATCGAAGGGATCAAAAGCGACCACACCGATGCAGCCACCATGACGCCCGCCGCAAACCCCATCAACATCTTTTCTATCTTTTTATTGATCTTGTTTCTCATAAAAAATACCATAGCCGATCCAAGCAAGGTGCCGATGAACGGTATCATCACACCTGCCGCCACACTGATATCCATACTGATACCCATGCTATATTCCTCCTTTTTCTTCCTTATTACTATATGCCTGCACCTGTTACCGGGTGCAAAGACAATTTTAAAGTTAGTTGCGTCTAACTGCTGATCACTATAACATATTCCTGCCGGTTCGTCAAGCACATCGCCAGGCGCGCGCATTTTTCCGGTACAGTTCAGCCATCGGCTTCCTGTCACAGGCATCAAGCCATGCAAAAACCGTGCAATATTTGCATTATCTGTATAGTATGTCACTTGTTTTATACATAATACACAACGCTGAACAAAAGCCTTGATGATCCCCCGATAAGCAGATATAATAAGGCTAATATCTGCCATATTTGGGAATTTCCCGCAGCAACAAGGAAGGAAGGTACACATCACTTATGAAAAAAATATTTACCCAACGCCTCTTTTACTACATGCTCGCCGCTCTGGTCATCACGATCACAGCCATCTTCTGCCTGCAGACAGCTGTCAACCGGGCGGACAACACCAGCTCCAGCCAGGCAAAACTTGAAGATGTCCGGCAAAAGCTCGCCTCCAACGAGGCAAATATCGCCCAGCTCACGGAGAACCTCAGCCAGGACAACCTCGCCAAGACCAGGGCTTTTGCCGATATACTTGCCGCGGATCGATCGATCTTCGGCAATATGGACAAGCTCGATCAGATCCGGGAGCGGCTGATGGTCAATGAACTGCACATCATCGATGCGGACGGGATCATTACCAGCAGCACGATCGACGCCTATATCGGGTTCGACATGAAAAGCGGCGAACAGTCCAACGCCTTCATGGTGATCGTGGACGACCCTTCCATAGAGATCGTGCAGGAACCGCAGGTGAACGTGGCGGAAGGAATCGTCATGCAGTATATCGGTGTGGCGAGAACCGATGACAAGGGGCTCGTGCAGGTCGGCGTGCGCCCGGAGGTGCTCGAGCGGACGCTTGCCGGCACGGAGCTGTCCGTCGTTTTGAAAGATATCGACTTTGGCGAAAACGGCTATATCTATGCCATCGACACCACAAGCGGGCTGATCCTGGCACACAATAACGCAAGCCTGGTGGGAACCCCTGCTGCCGACGCCGGCTTCCCTTCAAACCTGACAGGCAGGGGAAAGGCCGTCATCGACGGTACTAAAGGTTATTATGTAGCGGAGTCCTGCGGCGACAAGGTCATCGGAACCTTCATGCCTGCAGGCGAGTACTATGCCGGACGCCGCAGCCAGACGATCGTCGTGTCCCTGAGCATGATGATCATATTTGGCGTACTGCTGCTGATGATCAGCCACATGGTCGACAGCAAGATCGTCCGTGGGATCAACCGCATTTCCAGCTCGATGCACGAGATCGCCGAGGGAAATTTCGGGATCACAGTGGATGAGCAGGGCAATCCCGAGTTCATCATGCTGTCCGACAGCATCAATAAAATGGTGGCGGGCATCCAGCAGAGCATCCGCGAGAACGAAAGCCTGCTCACGCAGCAGATACAGGACATGGAGCACAACAAACTCATGATCCAGAACATCAAAAACGCCTGCAGAGATCTGAATGCCGTGTCGGGGGAGACGCTCGAGAACGCCGAGAACATCTTCAACGGAACCGGGGAGCAGGAAAAAGCCGTTGAGGATCTAAAGCTGACTATGGACCAGCTGACCGAAGAGCTGAACAACAGCGTGAACGCCTCCGCCTCAGTCACCGCCGCCACCGGAACGACCTCTGACAAGATCCTGCAGACACAGTCCCGCATGCAGCTTTTGACAGACTCCATGCAGAAGATCAGCGACATGTCCATGAAGATCGAGAAGATCATCGGGGAGATCGATTCCATCGCGCAGCAGACCAACATGCTCTCGCTGAACGCCTCCATCGAGGCGGCGCGGGCGGGCGATATGGGCAGAGGCTTCGCCGTCGTTGCAAGGCAGGTCGGCGCGCTTGCCACACGCAGCGCACAGGCGGCAAGGGAGACGACCGAGCTGATCATGAACTCGATCAGCGCCGTGGAGGACGGACGGGCGATCACGGAACAGACCGTGGAAGCGTTTGACATTGTCGTGGAAAATATCGAACAGACCGACCACAACATCGCCGAGATCACCAGCATGGTCCGGCAGAATGTCGACATCGTAGCCCACGCGGTCAGCCAGATCGAGCGAATCTCCGGCGTCGTGGAGGACAACGTGCGCATTTCGCAGGACACAAAGCAGGTCTCCGCCAACATGGCAGACATCACAGGCAAGCTGCTGGGAATCGTGGAATCATAAAAAGCCACACCCTTTGACAGATAAAAAAACACGAATCACAAAAGAAACTTTATAAAATCATTAGACAAAATAGACAAATAGATGTATAATTGTCACATATATATTCATTATTTATCCTGAGCAAAAGACAACATGCAGTCAAACGATTTGGTACCGCATGAGAACGACCGATTTTATATCCCACAGATGCGTTTGGGGACATCTCCCGCTTCTATGAGAGTACCCGAAAGTGCCGGAATGTACTGAACAGCTGCTTAGCCTGGCCGCACAGAAGAAATAACCGATATATTAGGAAGCTGTCAAAAATGATTTGTGTATTGTTTCCATTTATGAAATATAATATGAAATGCGAAAGCATGTACTGAAGGATGTGCAAAGTTGTTTTCTACAGCTCCAAAGAAATAAAAAGTAAGGAGAACCGAGAACTATGTTAAAAAAATTGAACAACCTACAAATCAGGGACCGGCTTGTCAGAGCCTTTGTCACAGTCGCATGCCTTATGACCGCAGTTTCCGCTGTTATATTGATCATGATGCTTGTTCTCTCACGGATGTACGCATCCGCATTAGTTGACTACGGTTTTGCACAGGGTGATATCGGAAGGGCAATGGCACAGTTTGCGGATTCGCGCTCCGCGATGCGCGGCATCATCGGCTACGATGAGCAGGACGCGATCGATACCCTGCTCAAGAACCATGAAACCTACAAATCCGAATTCACACGCGAGTTCGACAGCCTTGAATCCGCCATGGTAACTGCGGAGAACAGGGCACTCTACGACGATGTTCAGGAAAAACTCGACGATTACTGGGCATTTGAGCAGGAGATCATCAGCCTGGGCGCGACAGTGGACCTCGAGCAGTGCAAGGTCGCACAGGACATGGCGCTGGGTGAGCTCGCCCCCATGTACAATGATATTTACGACGACCTGACACAGATCATGGAGATCAAGGTGGACAAGGGGCAGTCCGTGTCAGCCCTTCTCTCGACCGTCGTGATCATCCTCATCGTGGTCATCGTTGTTTTCATCACGCTGGCAATCGTCTTTGCGCTCTCCCTGGGCAAAGGGATCGCGAACGGCATCGCAACTCCGCTGGATGCGCTCAAGGATCGTCTGAACACATTTGCACAGGGCGACCTGTCCTCACCGTTCCCGACCGTCGACACCAAGGACGAGCTCGCCGAGATGGTCGACACGACCGTTGACATGGCAGCCGCACTGCAGTTTATCATCAACGATGTCAAAGATATCCTGAACCAGATGGCTGATGCCGACTTTACCGCATCAAGTGCCGATAAGTCCAGATACGCCGGAGAGTTCGAGGCGATCCTGGATGCCATGGCACGTCTGAAGAAACAGATGGCAGAGACACTGCAGTCTGTCAACGAGGCGTCAAACCAGGTCGCTGCAGGCGCAAACAATCTGTCCGAAGCCTCACAGAGTCTCGCAGAGGGCGCGACTGACCAGGCCGGCGCTGTCGAGGAGATGCAGGCGACCATAACCACAATCTCCGATGACATCCGGGTTACGGCTACCAGCGCAGGAGATTCTTACAGCCAGGCACGCTCCTACGCCGAGGAGGCAGAGCGCAGCCACAGGGAAATGCAGGCGATGATGGACGCGATGACAAGGATCAACGACGCCTCACAGCAGGTCGGCAACATCATTTCCGAGATCGAGGACATCGCATCGCAGACAAACCTGCTCTCGTTAAACGCTTCCATTGAGGCGGCAAGAGCCGGCGAGGCAGGCAGAGGCTTCTCAGTCGTCGCAGACCAGATCCGCCAGCTTGCGGAACAGAGTGCAAACTCCGCCGCAGAGACCAGGACACTGATCGAGACCTCCCTGAATGCGATCGCCGACGGAAGCAAGACCGTGGATATCGTAAATGACTCGATCAACCGCGTGGTGGAAGGCATGGAGCAGATTGCCCAGTCCTCCAAGTCCATCAGCGAGATGGCAAACGACCAGGCGGAGGCAATGAAGCAGGCGGAACAGGGCGTCAGCCAGATCTCCGAGGTTGTCCAGTCGAACTCCGCAACAGCGGAGGAAACTTCCGCGACAAGCGAGGAGCTGTCGGCACAGGCGGCTACACTCGATTCGCTGATCAGCAAATTCCGGCTTCCGAACATATAAAAAGTATACAGATTCAAAAACTACATATAGAAACGCATGATAAAAGGGGTTGTCATTCTGACAGCCCCTTTTATCATGCGTTATCAAGCCTTAGGTACAAGTTCATCATCCCCCGTCCAGGAGCAGATCGGCGTAGATCCCGCCAAGCTCGCGCAGCCCCTGCGCGATCATTCCCGCAAAGCGCACCGCCCCCTCGTACCGCAGATGTGT
>ERZ808051.279-NODE-279-length-63185-cov-10.984820_pt1 | contig 63185 bp, 51 predicted proteins | sample MGYA00380199_ERZ808051 | MGnify/ENA primary metagenome ERZ808051 (study PRJEB31490, sample SAMN06133391) | mouse gut metagenome | isolation source: J11 | host: mice | place: China: Chengdu | collected 2015-05 ... | reverse complement strand
CATGAGACGAGAGCAAGAGCGCAGCGAATTGTGAATGGTCATGAGACGAGAGCAAGAGCGCAGCGAATTGTGAATGGCTATGAGGGAAAGGGGAACTCCTATGGACGGTTTATATGATACAATCTTAGACCGCACAAAACTACAAAGATTACAGAATGATTTTTGCGCAGCACTGGGAGTCTACGCTTTCTGTATAGATTGTAACGGCATAAATATGACAGACATGTCAGGCGAAGAGATGGATTGGGAACGGCTGATGCAGCAGGTGCCGAAAGAAAAGCTGTTGTCCCTCTATCACAGAGTGGCGCAGAGCAGTCTGGAGGATCAGGCCGTTGAGGAGACTGAAATTGATGCACTTAAGTATGCGGTAGTCTGTGAGAAAGAAGACGGACAGGCAGTCTTGACATGGCTTGTGTATGGCGTACTCTCAGATGCCACTTCACCTGAGGGCAGAGAATTTGCGAGGGATTTCCATTACCAGACGACGGAGGTAAATTTCAACCGGGCGTTGGATCTGCTGCGTGAGATTAGCGGACATATGGTCGATGCCCGGGTTCTGGCGGAGAATGCCAGGGCGGAGAGCTGCCGCAGCCGTTATTCCAAAGAAGAGATGGAGGAGATTTTAAGCCGTGCGGCGGCTATGACAGAGATCGTGCAGCTGTTGGAAAGCGACGCGCCCATAGAGGGAATCATGGTCAGCTTTCTTACTGTGATCAGCAGATTTCTCAGGATAGACAGCGCATATATCTGCGCAGTGAAAGACGAAGACGCGGAGCACATGGACGTGCTTGCAGAATGGTGCAGTGACAGCATGGTTTCCCGTTTTGACCAGACGAGGAATCAACCTCGTCCGGATTATCTGCATCGGGAGAAACCTTTGGTCCTGTCTTCCGGAAGCAGTATGGAGGGGCGCAGCAGTGAGCTTGGCAGAACTGGGATCCGGGCGCTGGCGGCGATGCCTGTTGTCGTAAAAGAGCAGATCGGAATGTACGCCTGCTTTGAGGTCCGGCAAGGCTTTCGCAATTGGGATGTGGAGGAGATCAAATTTTTGAGCGATTCTGTCAAAGTGCTGCAGAGCATTTTGACCAGGCGCATTCAGAAAAACTCCCTGGCAGGTTCTTACGCGGCGTTAGAAGAGGTGCTCAACAATGTGGGGAGCGCCATTTATGTCAAAGATAAGGAAAAAGGCGGTATTCTTTTTGCGAACCGCCGTCTCAGGAACCAGTTTCGGGAAGAGCTGGAGCGCAGCGCACTGGAAGATATATTTGAGAGTAAGATACCCCGGGACCGAAGCGAGGGAAGTGTGGAGGTCTGTACGGAAGAGAAAGGCAATTGGTACGATCTTTTCTATAAAAATATCACGTGGGTGGACGGCAGGCAGGTACTCATGTGTTCGATCCATGATGTGACAGAGAAAAAGATGTACCAGAAGAAAATTGAACGGCAGGCATATACTGATTTTCTCACAGGGCTCTATAACAGGTTGTGCTGTGAGCGGGATCTGGCTAAATATGTGGATACTGCGAAGAAATCCGGAAAAGAGGGCGCTGTGCTCTATATGGATCTGGATGATTTTAAACATATTAATGACAGCCTGGGGCATCAGTATGGTGATGTGCTGCTCAAGTCTATTGCCAGCGGCATGAAGAATGTTCAGGGGATTCAGAATTCCTGTTACCGCATGGGTGGAGACGAATTCGTCATTATCGTACCGTGTGAACAATATAAGATGTTAGATCAGATCGTGGAGGGGGTCAAGGCTGTTTTTGGAAGACCCTGGTTTCTCAAAAACGCAGATTATTACTGCACCATGAGTATGGGAGTCGTACATTTCCCGACAGAGGGAGAGGGCGTACAGGATTTGATCAGAAAAGCGGATATCGCCATGTATGAGGCGAAGAAATCCGGCAAGAACCGCGTGGCAGTTTATACAAGCAGTATCAAGACGGATTCCGATAAACGTCTTGATATGGAGAAAAACATGCGCGATGCGGCGATGGACGGTTATAAAGAATTTGAGGTTTATTATCAACCGATCATTGATATTCAGGAAAATAATAAATGTACCGGCGCAGAGGCGCTGATCCGTTGGAACAGCGTGGAGATGGGATTTATGTCTCCGGCGGATTTTATTCCGCTGGCGGAATATCTGGGGCTGATCAACCCAATCGGCAGCTATGTGCTCCAACAAGCCTGTGAGACATGCAGGAGCTGGAACGAGAACGGATATCCGGAATATAAGGTGAACGTGAATCTGTCGGTGGTACAGCTTTTGCAGCCGGACATCGTGGAAGTGATAGATACGATCCTGAAACGCAGCGGCATTAATCCACGTAATCTGACTCTTGAAGTGACGGAGAGCCTGGCCATCAATGATCTGGAACGCATGAAGCAGATTCTGAGCAGTATTAAGGAACTGGGTGTCCGAATTGCACTGGATGATTTCGGGACCGGCTATTCCTCTCTCAGCCATATCAGAGAGCTGCCTTTTGACGTGATCAAGGTAGACCAGAGCTTTGTCAAGGATCTGGCGGAAGACACATACTCCAAATCATTTATCAAGATGGTTTCCGACCTGGCGGATGCGATCGATGTGTCCATCTGTGTGGAGGGAATCGAGACAAAAAGACAGTATAAGGTGTTAGAGGGCATGAAAGTCAGAATGATTCAGGGCTATTATTTCGATAAGCCGATGCCCAGGGCAGACTTTGACAGGAAATATGCTTCCGGGAAACCGAAAGCCAAAAAGAAGTGACAGGTTTTAAGAAAACCGGGAACTGATAAGAAAGGTTAGGGACGAAAATGGAAAAGAGATCATTAGCACAGGAACTGGCAGGAAACGCTTATCCGGGCAGAGGGATCGTGATCGGTAAATCTGCGGATGGCAAGTACGCGGTGACGGCTTATTTCATTATGGGAAGAAGCGCTAACAGCAGAAACCGTATTTTTGTAGAAGATGGAGCGGGCATCCGGACACAGGCATTTGATCCCTCCAAACTGGAGGATCCCAGGCTGATCATTTATGCGCCGGTCAGGATCCTTGGCAATAAGACGATCGTGACTAACGGTGACCAGACGGACACGGTCTATGAGCTGATGGACAGACAACAGACTTTCGAGCAGTCGCTGCGCACGAGAGAATTCGAGCCGGACGGACCGAACTATACCCCCCGTATTTCCGGTATCATGCATCTGGAAAACGGCGGATATAATTACGCCATGTCCATTCTTAAGAGCAATAATGGGGATCCCGCTTCCTGTAACCGCTATACGTTTGCCTATGAGAATCCGGCGGCAGGAGAGGGACGCTTTATCCACACATATATGGGAGACGGCAATCCGCTGCCAAGCTTTGAGGGAGAGCCTACCCTGGTAGGGATCGAGGGTGATATCGACAGCTTTACGAAGACGGTATGGGAGAACCTGAATGAGGACAATAAGGTATCCTTGTTCGTGCGGTATATCGAGATCGAGAGCGGGAAATATGAGACGCGGATCGTGAACAAGAATGTATAAAACTGTGCTGTGGCGCAAAAGAAAGGAATCATGATATGAACGAATTGGAGTTAAAATACGGGTGTAACCCGAATCAGAAGCCATCACGCATCTATATGGCGGATGGGAGCGAGCTGCCGATCAGGGTCCTGAACGGCAAGCCCGGATATATTAATTTTCTGGATGCTTTTAACGGCTGGCAGCTGGTGAAAGAATTAAAGAAAGCTACGGGACTTGCAGCTGCCACGTCCTTTAAGCATGTGTCCCCGGCAGGTGCGGCAGTGGGACTGCCTTTGTCGGATGTGGAGAAAAAGATTTACTGGGTGGACGATCTGGATATGGAATTTACGCCCCTTGCCAACGCTTATGCCAGAGCGAGAGGTGCAGACAGGATGAGCTCTTTTGGAGATTTTATTTCTCTCTCCGATGTCTGCGACGCGGCGACAGCCAGGATCATTAAGCGGGAGGTATCCGATGGCGTGATCGCACCAGGATATGAGCCGGAAGCCCTGGAGATTCTGAAAGCCAAGAAAAAGGGCGGCTACAATATCATAGAGATTGATGAAGACTATGTGCCTGCTCCTGTGGAAGTGAAGCAGGTGTACGGCATCAGTTTTGAGCAGGGCAGGAATGAATTAAAGATCGACGAGGACTTTTTCGATGAGATCGTAACAGAGTGTAAGGATATGCCCAAACAGGCTAAGATCGATCTTGCCATTGCGATGATCACGCTGAAATACACGCAGTCTAACTCCGTATGTTATGTGAAAGGCGGACAGGCGATCGGAATCGGCGCAGGGCAGCAGTCCCGCATTCACTGTACGAGGCTGGCAGGCAGTAAGGCAGATAACTGGTTCCTGCGTCAAGCCCCGCAGGTACTGGGATTACAGTTTGTGGACGGCATTGGACGCGCGGACAGGGATAATTCCATCGATTTATATATTGGTGAAGATTACATGGACGTTCTGGCGGAGGGGGCATGGCAGAAGATCTTCAAGGTGAAGCCGGAAGTGTTTACGGCCCAGGAGAAACGGGCGTGGCTGGATCAGATGAGCGGCGTGGCACTTGGCTCCGATGCGTTTTTCCCGTTTGGAGATAACATTGAGCGCGCCCACAGAAGTGGTGTGCAGTATGTGGCTCAGCCCGGAGGCTCCGTGCGGGACGACAATGTGATCGAAACATGTAATAAGTATGGCATGGTGATGTGCTTCACGGGAATCCGGCTGTTCCATCATTAGAAAGAGCAGCTGTTTATTGATTTTTAAAGGTGGCAGTGTTATTATTTTAACGAAAGGGGTTCTTCTATGGAGAACCGAAGATTAGTCTGCGATAACGCATGGCCGGAATGGGATTTGTCAGGAAGGCGGCATTATGCGGACATGATAATAAAACAAAGGAGTGGAAGGTAAAATGAGTAAGAGTTTTGACGATCTGTTATCCAAAGTATCTGAGTGCAGCATGAAAAAAGTTGCCGTTGCAGTGGCACAGGACAGCGCCGTGTTAGAGGCGGTCGTTGCAGCTAAGGAGCGTAACATTGCGGAGGCAATTCTGGTAGGCGATGCAGATAAGATCAAGGAAGTGGCGGCAGCAGACAATGTAGATGTGAGCGGCTTCGAGATTATTGACGAGAAAGACGATTACACAGCGGCGCTGAAAGCAGTCGAGTTGGTACATCAGGGCAAAGCCGATATGTACATGAAGGGTTTGATCGACACGAAGTCTTTCTTAAAGAGCGTGTTGGATAAAGAGGTAGGACTCAGAACCGGCAAGGCATTATCTCATGTATGCGTGTTCGAGGTTGAGGGAATTGACCACCTGCTGTTCCTTACGGATGTTGCATTTATGACATACCCCACTTTGGAAGATAAGGTACATATCATTGAGAATACCGTGGATGTATGCCATGCATGCGGCATTCCGAATCCCAAGGTAGCGCCTTTGGCAGCGGTGGAAGTTGTCAATCCGAAAATGCCTGTCACAGTGGATGCAGATGAACTGACCAAGATGTGTGAAGAGGGTAAGATCACAGGATGCATCGTGGACGGACCGCTCTCTTTAGACCTTGCCATTGATCCGGAAGCTGCAAAGCATAAAGGTGCGGAGGACAGAAAGATCGTAGGTGATGCCGATGTGCTTCTGTTCCCTGACATCCATGCAGGTAATCTGGTGTACAAATGTCTTGTACATACTGCAAAAGTAAAGAACGGCAACATTCTGACAGGAACGAAAGCGCCGGTAATCCTGACGTCCCGTTCCGATGATTTTGAGACCAAGGTTAACTCTCTGGCGCTCGGCGCGGTCATGGCAGGCGCGATGGCTAAGATGAATTAGGAGGAATAAGAACATGGCAGTGAAAAGTTTGATCATTAATCCCGGTTCCACATCCACGAAAATAGGTGTGTTTGAGGATGAAACTCTCCTGTTTGAGGAGACTTTAAGACACTCTACGGAGGAGATTGCACAGTATGCATCCATCGTGGATCAGAAAGATTTCCGCAAGGATATCATCATTAACCTGTTAAAAGAAAAAGATTTCGATATCAATTCCCTGAATATGGTAGTAGGGCGCGGCGGCATGCTCAAACCCATCCCGGGCGGCACCTATGCGGTCAGCGACGATCTGTTGGAAGATCTGAAGATCGGTAAACAGGGACAGCACGCATCTAACCTGGGAGGTATTCTGGCAAGAGAGATCGGTGACTCCATCGGGGCTCCCTCCTATATCGTAGACCCTGTCGTAGTGGACGAGTTAGAACCGATATCCCGCTATTCAGGCGTACCTGAGCTGCCAAGAACAAGTGTGTTCCACGCACTGAATCAGAAAGCGGTGGCAAAACGTTATGCCAAAGAGCAGGGTAAAGATTATGCATCTCTGAATTTAGTCGTAGTACATATGGGCGGCGGCGTATCCGTGGGCGCTCATAAGCAGGGTAAAGTGATCGACGTATTTAATGCGTTGGACGGTGACGGCGCATTCTCACCGGAGAGAGCAGGCGCGGTGCCCAGCGGCGCGTTGATCAAGATGTGCTTCTCCGGCCAGTACAGTGAGAAAGAAGTATATAAGAAGATCGTGGGCGGCGGCGGTTTCAACGCTTACTGCGGCACCAACGATATGCGTGATGTAGACAAGATGGTAGAGGGCGGTGACGCAAAAGCCAAAGAAATCCGTGATGCATTTATCAGACAGGTTTCCAAGGATATTGGCTCTATGGCATGTGTTCTTGAGGGCAAGGTTGACCAGATCGTGGTTACCGGCGGTATCGCTTATGACAAGGCAGTTGTAGAGGGCCTTAAGGCACAGGCAGGCTGGATCGCACCGATGACAGTATATCCGGGCGAGGACGAACTGCTGGCGCTGGTACAGGGCGGTCTGCGCGTCTTAAACGGCGAAGAGGCGGCTATGGTTTACTAAAGAGAGTTATGAAACAAATGGATACCCGGCGGGAGAATACCCTGCCGGGTATTTTTGCATGATAGGATTCAGGGGCCCAGGAGACCTGTTCCGTCATCTGCATCATCACAGGAAAATGTGCGGCGCTTTTTAAAGTTGAATTCACTGCGTAAATCTGTTAGAATATACATTGGTGTTTTATGTACGATGAGGGGGCTTTTGTAAGGAAAGCAAACGGCGTATCCTGCGCGGCGCGCTGATGGAGACATTATGAGCGGCGCAGCGTGAAATCGATACACAGAAATGAGGAAATCATGGGCGTAGTACAAAAAGTGTTTGGAACACATAGTGAAAGAGAGATCAAGCGCATCGAGGGGATGGTCAATAAGATCGAGGGACTCCGTTCGACGATGATGGAGCTGTCGGATGAGCAGATGCGTGATAAGACGAAAGAATATAAGAAAAGACTGGCAGAGGGAGAGACTCTTGACGATATTCTGCCGGAGGCATATGCCACGGTGCGGGAGGCGGCAAGGAGAATCCTTAACACGGAGCATTACCGCGTGCAGCTCATCGGCGGCATCGTTCTGCATCAGGGGCGTATCGCGGAGATGAAGACTGGTGAGGGTAAGACCCAGACCTGTCTGCTGCCTGCATATCTGAATGCTCTGGAGGGCAAGGGTGTACACGTTGTCACTGTCAACGATTATCTGGCAAAGCGTGATGCGGAGTGGATGGGACAAGTACACGAATATCTGGGATTAAAAGTGGGCGTGGTGCTCAATGACATGAAAGCCGAGGAACGTCGCGAGGCGTACAACTGCGATATTACGTATGTGACGAACAATGAGCTGGGGTTTGATTATCTGCGTGATAATATGGTCATCTATAAGGAGCAGCTTGTACTCAGGAATCTGCACTATGCCATCATCGACGAGGTGGATTCGGTGTTGGTCGATGAGGCGCGTACTCCGCTTATCATTTCCGGACAGAGCGGCAAGTCCACGAAGCTGTATGAGGCCTGTGATATTCTGGCAAGACAGCTGACCCGCGGCGAGGACATGGAAGAGCTGTCCAAGATTGACGCCATCATGGGTGTGGAGCGTGAAGAGACAGGTGATTTTATCGTCAATGAAAAAGATAAAGTAGTGAATCTGACGGCCCAGGGTGTGTCCAAGGTAGAGCGCTTTTTCCAGATTGAAAATCTGGCGGATCCGGAGAATTTGGAGATCCAGCATAATATTATTCTGGCGCTCAGGGCCCACAACCTGATGTTCCGCGATCAGGATTACGTTGTTGATAACGATCAGGTATTGATCGTTGATGAATTCACCGGGCGTATCATGCCCGGACGGCGTTATTCCGACGGTCTGCACCAGGCTATTGAGGCGAAAGAACATGTGAAAGTAAAGCGTGAGAGCAAAACGCTTGCAACGATCACGTTCCAGAACTTCTTCAATAAATTCGATAAGAAAGCAGGCATGACCGGTACGGCGCTTACGGAGGAAAAGGAGTTTCGTGATATCTACGGCATGGACGTGGTGGAGATTCCTACCAACAAACCGGTGGCGCGTATCGATCATCAGGATTCGGTATACAAGACAAGAAAAGAGAAACTGCATGCGATCGTGGAAGCGGTCAGGGAAGCTCATGCCAAGGGGCAGCCGGTACTGGTCGGTACGATCAATATCGACGCATCTGAGGAGTTGAGCGGGCTGCTGAAGAAAAGCGGCATCGAGCACAAAGTGTTGAACGCGAAGTTCCACGAGATGGAGGCGGAGATCGTGGCGGACGCCGGAGTCCATGGGGCGGTGACCATCGCCACCAACATGGCGGGACGTGGTACGGATATCAAGCTGGACGAGGAAGCCAGAGCGGCAGGCGGACTGATGATTATTGGTACCGAGCGCCATGAGTCCAGACGTATCGACAATCAGCTTCGCGGTCGAAGCGGCCGTCAGGGAGATCCGGGCGAATCCAGATTCTATATTTCGCTGGAAGACGATCTGATGAGGCTCTTTGGTTCCGATAGGATGATAGCCATGTTTAATGCGCTTGGCATCCCGGAGGGCCAGGAGATTGAGCATAAGGCGCTGACGAAAGCGATCGAGTCCGCACAGAAGAAGATTGAGAATAATAACTTTGGCATCAGAAAGAGCCTGTTAGAGTATGATCAGGTCATGAATGAACAAAGAGAGATCATCTATGAGGAGAGAAGACGTGTTCTCGATGGCGAGAGCATGCGGGATGCGATCTATAAGATGATCACGGATATTGCGGAGAATTGTGTAGATATCTGCATCGGCGACGACACGGATTTCGAAGAGTGGGATTACAATGAGCTGAATACGCTGCTTCTTCCTACGATTCCGTTACAGCCAGTCAAAGCAGGCCGCGTGCTCAAGCCGAAGAAGAACAGTCTGAAGCAGCAGCTGAAAGAGGAAGCTGTCAAACTCTATGAGAGTAAGGAAGCGGAGTTTCCGGAGCCGGAGGCGATCCGTGAGATCGAGCGTGTCATCCTGCTCAAGGTGATCGACAGAAAATGGATGGCGCATATTGACGATATGGATCAGCTGCGGCAGGGCGCAGGCTTACAGGCATACGCACAGAAAGACCCGCTTGTGGAGTACAAGCTGAACGGATATGAGATGTTCGATGAAATGACCCAGAACATCAAGGAAGAAACGGTAAGGCTGCTCTTCCATGTCCGCATCGAACAGAAAGTGGAGAGAGAGCAGGTAGCCAAGGTGACGGGCACGAATAAGGATGATTCACTCCAGAAAGGACCCGTAAAGCGCGTGGAGGCTAAAGTATATCCGAATGATCCGTGTCCCTGCGGTTCCGGGAAGAAGTATAAGCAGTGCTGCGGGCGCAGATAAAAGAAGATGGGGATGTCTCCGGGAGAATGCGAGGGTGTGCATTCTCTGTGATTTGAGAAATTGATCATAAAAAGAAAAGGTGGTGACGTTAAGTGGTAGAACTGGATAACATGAAATCCGAGCTTTTGAGCTACGAAAGTCCCTTAGCGGAAGTGAGGGATTCACTTTGACTTAGCTAATAAGTCAAAGCGGATTGAAGAATTGGAAATGGAGATGCAGGCGCCGGATTTCTGGGATGACCCGGAGAAGTCCAACCAGAAGATGCGGGAGTCCAAGAGCCTGAAAGACATCGTGGATACGATGAACGGGCTGAGCGGCCAGTACGACGATATTCTGGAACTGATCGAGATGGGGTATGAAGATAATGATCCTGCCATTATACCGGATATCGAGGAAGAGCTGAAAGAATTCAAGGAGACTTTTGAAAATATCCGTATCAGTACGCTGCTGTCCGGAGAGTATGACCGGAATAACGCGATTCTGAAGCTCAATGCAGGCGCCGGAGGCACCGAGAGCTGTGACTGGTGCAGTATGCTTTACCGCATGTATACAAGGTGGGCGGAACGCAAAGGATTTACGCTTGACGTGATCGATTATCTGGATGGTGACGAGGCAGGCATCAAGTCGGTGACTTTCCAGATCAACGGTGAGAACGCCTACGGTTATCTGAAATCGGAGAAAGGCGTCCACAGACTGGTGCGTATTTCTCCATTCAATGCACAGGGCAAACGGCAGACATCGTTTGTGTCGCTGGATGTGATGCCAGATATTGAGGAAGACGTCGATATCGAAGTCAGGGACGAAGATATACGTATCGATACTTACAGGAGCAGCGGCGCCGGAGGACAGCATATCAATAAGACTTCTTCGGCGATCAGAATCACGCATTTTCCTACGGGAATCGTGGTGACCTGTCAGAATGAGCGTTCTCAGTTCCAGAATAAGGATAAGGCGATGCAGATGCTGAAAGCCAAGCTGTATATGCTTAAGCAGGAGGAGAATGCACAGAAGCTTTCCGGTATTCGTGGGGACGTCAAAGAAATCGGCTGGGGAAACCAGATCCGTTCCTACGTCATGCAGCCCTACACGATGGTGAAGGATCACAGGACGGAGGAAGAATCCGGCAATGTGAACGCGGTTTTAGACGGCGCGGTGGATCCGTTTATCAACGCGTATCTGCGGTGGATCAACGCATAAACCGTATAGAGAAAAGTGGAAGCAATTTCCTGTATGATGTAAAGCCCTGGGCGTGGACGTTCTGTCTCTGTGCCCGGGGTTTTCTATTGTATCAAAGGAAGCGTATCCCGCGCTGTCACAGGCGGAGAGAAAAGAGGAAATTATGGATAATCACGAGTTGGTAAGAAAATGGAGAGACAGCATGAACCATTTCTTTGTGGGGAAAGAAGAGGTGGTGGAGAATCTGTTGATCTGCCTGCTGGCGGGCGGTCACGTGCTGCTGGAAGACGTACCCGGCGTGGGTAAGACGACGCTTGCGCTGCTTCTTGCAAAGAGTGCAGGGTGCAGTTTTGGCAGAATACAGTTTACGCCGGATACGCTGCCGGGGGATGTGACAGGAGTGTCAGTATACCATATGAAAACCGAGGAATTCCAGTATCAGCCGGGGGCGGTGATGAACCAGATTCTGTTGGCGGACGAGATCAACAGGACTTCACCCAAGACGCAGTCAAGCCTGCTCGAGGCGATGGCGGAGGGGCAGATCACGGTGGATGGAATCATACATGAGCTTCCGAAACCGTTCTTTGTGATCGCCACGCAGAATCCAATAGAATTCGTAGGAACTTATCCGCTGCCGGAGGCGCAGCTGGATCGGTTCATGATGCAGCTTTCGATCGGCTATCCGGACAGAGAGCAGGAGATCAGGATGGCATCGCAGTATCTTCGGGGTGAAACACCAGAGCAGGTTGGGGCTGTGTGTGGAGCGGAAGATATTCTGCATATACAGGCGGAGGCGGCAGGAGTCACTGTCAGGGATTCGATCCTGGGGTATATGGAGGATATTGTCAGTCTTACGAGGCAGGAGAACCGCTTTGTTGTCGGGGTCAGTCCACGGGCAATGCTGTCGCTCATGCGGGCGTCCCAGGCCAGAGCGTATATGCAGGAACGGGATTATGTGAAACCGGACGACGTCAAGGCAGTGGCTATGCAGGTACTGGGGCACAGGGTGGCCTTGTCTTCCGAGGCGAGAATCCGCAAGGAAGACAAGATAAAGATATTGAGGAGTCTGGTTGTGCAGGCGAAAGTGCCTATGTAAAGAGTTTGTGCAGGAAAGGACTGAAACGTCATGAAGATGCGCAGATGGATTTGGCTGTATATGTGGGTTTTGTCACTTGCGGTCATCAGCTGTTACGGCGGCGCCGTCAGCTATGGAATCTTTTGGGGAATTACACTGATACCGGTGATCTCGTTGATCTATCTAGTGACGGTCTATTTTCATATCAGGATTTTTCAACAGATAGAAAGCAGGCATATGGTGTGCGGACAGGCCGTGCCCTATGTTTTCGTGGTCAAAAACGAGAGCAGATGTCTGTTTGCCGGAATCAGTGTCGGCATGTATTCCTCTTTTTCGGAGGTGGAGGAACTGCCGGAGCATATGGAGTACGAACTGCTGCCCAAAGACAAATGGACTTTCGAAACCAAACTGTTGTGCAGATACCGGGGAGAGTATGAGGTGGGTGTAAAAGAGATCATCATGACGGATTTCTTCAGGATGTTTCAGATCCGGCACCGGATTCCTGACGGGATCAAGGCACAGGTACTTCCGCGCATCACCCGGGTGAGTTGTCTGAGAAGCGTGGATGAGCTGACGGCTCATATGCAGAAAGAATCTCTGAGTGACCGTGTGGAGCCTGACGTGGTGGTGAGAGACTATGTGGCAGGAGACGCGCAAAAACAGATTCACTGGAAAGCGACTGCCAGAGAGCAGAAGCTCAAGGTGCGCAGCCGGATCGGAGAAGAAAAGAGTGGGATTTCCATAGTATGGGACACCCGGCGCTATGGCATAAGGCAGGAAGAATATCTGCCAATAGAAGATAAGATTTTGGAAACGGTGCTTGCGCTTGGCATATTTCTGGCGGAGAAGAACATTTCTTTTACCGCATTCTATGGGCAAAACGGGATCATGTGCCGTCATGTGAGGGGGATCGGAGATTATGACGGATTCTATCAGTGCGTGGCGGATGTGTCTTTTAACCGGGAAGAGAGTCTGGGCGACGGACTGGCGCAGCTTGCAGAGCGGGGCGCTTTTACGGAGAATAAGATCGTTTTTTGCGTGATGCATCATCCGGATGATGAGATCTTCAAGACCGCCCAGGAACTTAACCGGGCGGGAATTATGACGGTCTTTTATGTGGTTACGGATGAGAATATGGAACAGTATGGGAAATGGAACACTGAGCGGTGTAAGATCATTGCGATTTCCGCAGAGGCGGAACTTGAGGGAATCATATGACGAACAGGGAGGGGAAATATAGGGAAAAAAGTATGTGGCGCATGGTTGGCGCAGGCGCCCTGAGTTTTCTTGTTCTTCTTGGATGGAGTGATCTATGGGGAATCAATGAGCCGGGAGCCAGGCATTTGTTAAGTGCGGCGGCGATAGTCTGTGTGCTGGCGGTCTGGGATTACGCAGCTGTGCGCGGCCGCATGATGCTGCTTACGGGAGTGTGGGCGCTTGTGTTTGGAGTTGGTGCGGCCACGGGATATGACAGATGTCTGCGGTTTATGGATTCTTACTGGCGGTGGATGGGAAACCGTCCGGTGTGGGAGCCCGCGTGGATGACAGGCTATGAGATGGCGCAGAGCATGCTTCTTGTCATTGTCTGCTATCTGGTACAGCTCGTGCTGGAGAAAGACTTTCGGCTCAAGGCTATAGGGACGGCAGCAATCCTTGCAGCGTTGTTACAGGCGCTTTTTACTGGGCGCACATTGCCGACGATCTGTGTGGCGCTGACGATCTGCTATATAGTGCTGACTTATGCGGAGTGGACGCAGATCCACTGGCAGAAAGAAAAGGGGAAGAGCAGACAGGCGTATATGTTGTGGCTGCTGCCATTTATGGCAGTATATTTTATTTTGATGGCAGCGCCGCAGTTCCCGGAGGAGCCTTACGATTGGGGAATCGCCAGGAATATTTATATGCAGGTGCGGGAGTCGCTGACGAGAGTATCCCAGAACCTTTCGCGCATTGGGAATGAGGATTACGATCTGAGTCTGCGGGGGTTTACTGACAGGGGAAATCTTGGCGGCGATAATATGAGCAGTGACCACGAAGTTATGAAGCTGTATGATATAAACGGACTGGCGACGGATCTGTATCTGAGCGGTAAGGTTTATGATACCTTTGACGGAAAGCAGTGGCAGCAGTTGAATATGGATAGCGAAAAGGAACGGTATCTGGATACGCTGGAGACGGTCTACGCCCTGCGCAGGTTCGACGACGCCTATTTTGCGGACTATATGAAATATGGGGAATTTAAGGTGGATTACCGTTATTTCCATTCGGAATACCTGTTTGCGCCGCTTAAGCTTATGAAGCTTACAAAAAAAGGAGAGCGGTTGGCATTTCGTGAAGAGGGCGGCAGTCTTTATTTTGATAAGCCTAAAGGTTATGGAACGAAGTACGAGGCAGCTTTCTATCAGATGAATGCGGGGCAGCATGTTTTCCAGGAATTTCTCGAGTCGGCCGGCACGCTTGAGCCGGACAGAGAGCTGCTTGATAAGCTCTGCAGAGAGACGGAACAAAGAACCGGTGAGAAGATTGCTGCCGGGGAACTGGAAACGCACAGGCAGTCAGTGTATGAATATTATGCCCAGGAGATCACCGTCTCGGAGGAAACGGAGCAGTATCTGGAGAACAGGATAGCATGGGCGCAAACGGATCTGGAGAGACTGCAGGCGATCGAGGAAATGCTGAATGATTATGAATATACGCTTACGCCGGAAGAATTGCCGGACAGCGTTACGGACAGTGGCAAGTTTCTGGATTATTTTCTGTTGGAGAGTCAGTCCGGGTACTGCACTCATTTTGCAACCGCGTTTACGCTTCTGGCGAGAAAGGAAGGTTTTCCGGCCAGATATGTGCAGGGATTCTGCGTGCCGGTCACGGGAGCTGAAGAGATAAAAGTCTATTCCGATATGGCTCACGCATGGCCGGAAGTATATCTGGACGGCATTGGCTGGATCCCCTTTGAACCCACGCCCGGTTATGCAGATATCCGCTATGGCTCCTGGGTGGTTCAGAGGCAGAATAACGGGCATCCCTCCTGCGAGACAGACGAAGAGAAGATAAAGAACGGGGACGCAGATACATTCGTACAGCTTCAGCCGGATGAAGTGGAGCTGCGGCAGCAGACCGGCTATAAGGCCGGAAGAACGATCCTGTGGATCTTCAGGTTGTTTGTCGTTGCCCTGTTGTGTGCGCTGGGGGCAGGAATGGCAGTGGCAGCGCTGTATAAGGCGATTGGGACCTGGCGTTATGAAAGAATGGATGTACAGGAGCAGTTCAGGACGATCGTGTACAGAAATCTGCAGATTCTGTCTTTGATGGGATTAAAGAGACGGGAGGAGACGCTGGAAGAATTTGGAATCCGTACATCCAAGGCACTTCAGGATGGGAAACTGATGCTTTTTCTGAAAGCGTATGAGGATATGATCTATGGCGGGCATGAGATGGATCAGAGGCGGTTGGAAGAAGCCAGAATGCAGCAAAGAGAGTTGGAAAGACTGCTGTGGGAGAAGAGAAAATGGGCATACCTTTACTATCAGCTGACAACTTCTTCCTGGCCGGAATTTCTGACCAGATCCAAATAGAATTCTGTCAATGTGGCGTTCATGTAGGGGAGAACCCATAACATGGCGATGCCGCAGGAAAGAAAGACTGGAATCAGATAGGGAATAAAGCTAATGTACAGATATAGTAATCTGAGTCTGTGACCGCGCGTCATCCGACGGCTCACAGACAGAAGCTCCTGCCCTGAATAGTGTGGAAAATCATGCAACAAAAAGAACGCCTGTCCATAGAACAGGTTGAGAATGAAAGGCATGATGCCGGACAGGACAGTGCATGCCGCGTAAGCAGCCAGTTCGCGGGGGCTTGAGGCAAGAGTCAGTCTGCTGCCCATGAAAAAAGCAGGGAGCTCAGCCGTAAATGTGAACAGCGAGATCCAAAGCTGTATGCGAAGAGCCTTGTCGGGGGTATTTCTGAAACCGTGAAAGACGTCTCCTGCAGAGACATGTTTCCCGCAGGCGATTTTCAGATAGAAATAGGAAATGCCGGAAGTAAACAGCCCCGAGAGTACGGACAGGATAAAAGAAATCCCCAGGTAAAGGCAGATTCCTATGGGAGAGTTGATATCCCCTGCCAAAGCAGTCGCCATCAGCGTAAAGAAAATAGTGGTAAATGTTACAAGCAGGCCCGCGCAGATGGCGGTTCCATAATGTCCGAACATATGCTCCTTTGCAGTGGCTTTGAGCCTGGCAGAAGATAAGAAAGAACTCATTTAATAACTCCGATCTGTGCGCAGCTTAACTCAGCACGCGATATCGACATTCATGCCCCGATACTTGTTAGCGGCATCGGAAGACTTCATGTCTTTCTGATAAGGATTTTCCTCATTAAAATACTTGATCTGGGTGGCAGTGGTGCCGCCGGATACATAGGTGCGTCCGCATTCGGGACAGACAGCCGTATGGATGGATACATTGCAGGACACAACCTTGCCGTTGTTCTGCGAGGCCTTCTTGTAGGCATTGCTTACATGCTCCTGTTCGTGACTGCGCACGCGGGAGGCAGCAGCATTGGGACTGATATGGGAGGCGGACTTGAAAGAAACGTTTTCGTCGGAGCCGTCCTGATATTTACGTTCCTTGCAGGTTTCGCACTCGGCGGGAGAAGATTTCTTCCCGGCCTGCTTTTCTGTGGATTCTCCCGGATTGCGGACGATCGCACGTTCCGCAGCAGGATCCACAGGCGCCTGGGCAGCGCTGACACTGCCTGCCGCATCCTGGGCGGCGGAACCGGCATTGCCGTTAAAGGAGTATGCATTTACACCAGATGAGTAACTGCCGTAAGGGCTATAGATTCCATTGATCATATCGCACCAGCCTTTCTATGGATATATATTATTGACAGATGATCACGGATATAGGCCATGAAAGTTATCGGGGAGCAGGAATGTCCCCGCCGTATATCACACTGTCCAGCATTTCTTCGTAAGATATGCCGTATCGGTCTTCAAAAAGGTCATAGGCTTCTTCGAGCACTTCAGGATTGGCATAGACCGCTTTGACGGTAGCAGCTATGAGTAAGCAGTTAAAGACAATGCCAATAATGGCTCCGGTCATGCCGATTCGAGCTTTCGTGTCCGTTCTGGCGGCCTGGCCTTTGGATAAGAGAGCCATGACGATACTGAGACTGCCTAACACAAAAGTAGGATAAACTGTGAGTGTGGAGCACAGGACGGCAGCAAGGATGCCCATAAGCATGGCTGCTGTTGCCAGCGCGTTTCCATCCGGTCTGGAAAAAGATGCCGGACGGCCCTGATCCGTGTAGGGGTTATTGTGCCTGTAGTCCATATTGATTCCCTGCTCCTGCCATACTGTCTGACCAGACAGCTGTTAAACTCTGATCTATCCATCGATACATAGAGATAGTATAGCATATGCAGGAAAGAAAAACCAGTATCTCATGATCAATGTTCGGAATATGTTTGGAAGAAATCGTATGCGACAATATTGCCCTGTTTTAGGCAGGGAATATTGACCAATTTTTAGATTATGTGTAATATATAGGCTAGAAGAAACTATAGTAGAAGTCCTATGATTTTGGAGTTAAGAAAGTAAATCATACGACCGATATAAATAATGGATTCTAGTACTTTGGTACAGGTAACGGGGGATGGTGAGTGTTATGAGTAAAAAATGGATGCGTATGTCTGCCGTATGTCTGGCAGTACTGCTTGGCTGTATGGTGCCGGCAGGTACGATGATGGCGGCGGAGGAAGAGTACACCCTTGAAGCGCAGGGGACAGGAGAGGATTCTGTTTCGGGCAATGATGTTTCATCGGAGCCGGATGAGGGCGGGGATGATGCGGGTAATGCTGATGGTTCGCAGGAAGATGGTCCGGCGGATGAGCAGCAGCCAGGAGAGACAGAACTGCCTGATGCGGAGGGGCAGCAGCCGGGAGAGATGGAACTGCCTGATGCAGAGGGGCAGCAGCCGATAGAGGATTCTGATCTGCAGGATGCAGAGCTGGCAGAGGATGGCCTTGAGGCAGATGATCCGGAGGCGGCTGTTATGGCGGCGTCACTTGAGACGGAGATGCAGACGCAGGACGCTGCGCCGGTCATTACGATCAGGCTGCAGGGCAAAGATCAGACGAAAGAGCTGGGCGGCACGGTAGACTGTGAATATATCAGGAACCATGATCAGCGCTTCAGTGTCTCGGTAGGCGGTTCTCCTGATGCACTGTTCTATTATCTGGATGCAGTCAGCGGCAATTTTGGAGCCGGCAAGAGCGAGCAGGAGCTGGCATCGCTGTGGCAGCCGGCAGGAGATGCGGCGTCTGTGCAGGTGGCGCTGAAACAGGATGGACATTATATTCTATATATTAAGGCTGTCTCGGCGGATGGTCAGACAGTCTGTGCAAGAAGCAATGGAATCGTAGTGGACGTTGTTGCACCGAAGATTAAAGGGATTCAGAATGGTTACACGTATTGGGCAGGGACGACATTTACGGTGGAGGATGATAATTTAGACGGAGTGTGGATAAATGAGCAGGCAGCGGTACCCGCTGCATCGGGTAGTTATCAGGTCAGCGCCCAGGGTAATTCAACGTCCTGTGTGATCAGAGCACGAGACAAAGCAGGCAATGAGACAGTCTGGAGTATTACGGTGCTTGGCGTCGGCGGCAGCGCAGGCAACGTTATATCTGTCAACGGAACCTATTCGCTCAAGAGCGGCACCGCTTATGAATTGGGCGGCGGAAGATGGACGGTCAAAGGAGACAGCACGGTCTATCAGGGCGGCAGCAAATTTTATGTAGGCGAGGATGGCGATTACAAATTTACCAGACGTTGGTATTAGATTGAAAAGAACTGCGTTGATTATGGAGGGGTAAGATGCAGAAGCTGATATCATATAAGAAGATAATTATTTTGGGCTGTGCGGCGGTAGTGCTCGCCGCAGTGGCAGCAATATTCATTTTTGGGAAAAAGGATGAAGCTTTTCGTTCCATTATGGTATATGAACTGGAAGGAAGCGCAGTGATCGAGCGCGCCGGCGTGGGCGACATGAACGCGGCGGAGAATCTGTATTTGGAATCGGGTGACAGAGTACGTGTGGCAGATTCCAGTATGATGCGTATGAAGCTTGATAATGATAAATATGTAACGGCGGAGGCCAATACGATCTTTTCTGTGGAAGCAGAGGGGGACGATGCCAACTCCAAAACAAAGATTTGCCTGGAGCAGGGGGCAGTCACCAATGAGATTCAGAATCCTCTGAGCGCGGAGTCGCAGTATGAGACGGCGACCCCAAACTCGGTCATGGCTGTGCGCGGCACTATTTACCGTGCGGAACTGTGTGTGGGCGGCGATGGTGAGCAGAATACATATCTGTGCTGTTTCGACGGTACGGTAGGAGCAAGTCCGGTGCTTCCCGACGGTACGATCGGGGAAGAGGTGGAAGTCCCGGCAGGAAGTCAGCTGACAGTGTATGCTGACGGCTCCGTAGACGGACCGGAAGATATCGCTTATGAGAATCTGTCTGTGCAGGCGGTTTCGGCTTTGAGCAATATGATGGACAATGGTGCGCCAATCCGGGGCATTACGAGAGAAGAACTTGACAGTCTTGGCACGGATGCAGCCCAGGACGCTGAGACAGAGGCGGCCAGGAGAGAAGAGCAGGACAAAGACCCGGCACCGGTTTTGTCTGTGCCTGAACCGTCCGATCCGGCAGTGGAGGCTGAGGCGGCTGACGCCGTGCAGAGCGGCCAGAAGAAGAGAACGGTAGACAGTGTGGTCATTCAGGCTCCGCAGGAGACCGGTGCGGCTGCGCAGGAGACTCCCCAGGATAAGGCGCAGGAGGCATTGAAACCCCAGCCGCTTCCGGTTATTTCGACGACACAGCCCAATCCTGCAAACAACGAGAACAACGGTTCAGACGGCGGGGATGCCGGCAGTAATGAATCTTCAGAAGAGGATAATAAATCTGAGAGTTCCAAAGATAAACATAAAGATGATTCTGACAACAATCACTATCAGCCTCCCGCAGAGGTGACTTATACGGTGACATTCCGGTATCAGGGCACCGTATTTGCCACACAGACGGTTGTTCGTGGGAAGAAAGCCGTGGAACCCAGACTGTCTCCGGCGGATGTCGGTGAATGGGACTTTGATTTTGCCACTAAGATCAAGGCCAATACGACGATCGAATGGAAAGAGCCGGCGGAGAACTAAAGAAGGGACATTAGAACAACGGTATGGAGCATCTGTGCAAAATTAAGGCGGCGGCGATAACGGCCGCCGTTGTTATGATATCTTTTATATTTCTGTACATTGGTACATCGGGACATTTCGATCAGGGTTTTTGCGACCGTCTTAACCAGAGAGAGGACGTCACCAACAAGAAAATATATATTATCGGAATAGATGATAAGACGCTGGGGCAGTACGGACCGGTGAATACGTGGAGCCGGGATATTCCGGCCAGTTTGGTGGAGCTGTTGAACAATGCCTCCGGCGGCGGTCCGGCCGTGATCGGATTCGATGTGATCTACAGTGAGAATGCCGACCAGGCAGGAGATGAACATTTCGCCAAAGCATGCGGGGATGCAGGCAATGTTGTCTCGGCTATGAGTTTTGTGTTTAAGGAGCGGCCGGAGCGCGGGGCAAACGGCAGAGTCGTCTACAATCCCTATTATGTGGATTATATCATAGAGCCTTACGAGAGCTTAAAGGAAGGGGTTGCCTGCGGGTTTGCCAATACTTTTGTGGATACGGACGGCTATGTGCGCCAGGCCATGGCCTATCTGGATCATGACGGAGAGCGGATGTACAGTCTCTCGTCGCAGGTATACCGGCGTTATCAGGAGAGCCGGGGAGAGGAAACGGTGTTTCCGGCCACATACGGGAGAAATAACAGATTTTACTTTGCTTATTCAGGCAAGGCCGGAGGGTACAGCGTGGTATCTATGGCGGATGTTCTGGATGGCACGGTGGACGCCGCGATCTTTCAGGATGCGATCGTTCTGGTAGGAGCTTACGCAGTCGGGATGCAGGACTCCTACATGCCTGCGATCGCGCATAACAGCCAGATGTATGGGGTGGAGATACATGCCAACATCATAGAGGCGCTGCTGGAGGGCAGGACGCAGCTGCCGGTCTCATCAGCGGCCTATGCACTGGCAGGAGCCGTTCTATGCGGACTGTTCTATGGGTGTACGCGTAAACTGAGACTACTCTATTCTACGGCGGCATTCGGTGCGCTGACCGTTCTTGATCTTGTTTTGGCCAGAAGCATGTATGTGCGGGGATGGATCGTGCCCGTGGCGCTCATACCGGTCTGCCTGCTTGTCATTTACCTGCTGCAGGTGATCAGGGGATATCTGGCGGAGATCATGCGCCGGCGTCGTGTGATCAATGTCTTCAAGCAGTATGTGGCGCCGCAGGTAGTGGATAAGATCAGTAAGGACAGAGATTTTGAGCTTGTGATCGGCGGTGAGAATCGTCATATTGCGGTGCTTTTCGTGGATATCCGGGGATTTACTACCATGTCGGAGAGCCTGCGTGCTGAGGAAGTGGTGGAGATCCTGAACGAATATCTGGGTCTGACTACACAGGCGATCTTTGATAATGGCGGCACCCTCGACAAATTTGTGGGGGATGCGACAATGGCAGTGTTTAATGCGCCCTTTGATCTGGATGATTACATTTACAGAGCCGTCTGCACGGCATGGGATATGAAAGCAGGTGCAGATGCCATATCCAATAAGTTCCGTGAAAGATACGGTAAGAGCGTGTCTTTTGGAATTGGCGTGAACTGCGGTAACGCCGTAGTGGGCAATATCGGATGCGATTTCCGAATGGATTATACGGCGATAGGCGATACAGTCAATACGGCGGCGCGTCTGGAGAGTAATGCAGGACCGGGGCAGATTCTGATCAGCGGCGATGTGTACGAAGCCGTGAAAGACAGAATAAACGTTACGCCGATCGGTGAGATTCCTTTGAAAGGAAAGAGCAAAGGCGTTTTTGTATATCAGGTAGATGAGGTGATGAGAGAACGATGAACAGGCTGTACTTGGTTCCTGACAGGCGGGATATGGAGCGCATGTGCGGATTGGCGCGGACCTATGGATGCGCATTTGAGTATAATGATTTCTATTTGGCACGGGTGCTGGACGATGCAGAAGGGCAGGATGAGATTATTGCCGGTTACTCCGCATATCGTGATAGCTTTCAGGAGGACACGATGCACGGCGCTTTTCTGGATGTGACGGTGCACAGCAGCGACCCGTTGATCCGGGATGCTTCCATGCTGCGGATCCGCCAGTCCATGGAGATTGCAAGGCGGATGGGGCTTCGGGGCGTGGTGTTCCATACGGGCCGTCTTGCCGGATTCCGGGAAAAGAATTATCTGGCCAACTGGCGGGATGTGAACGCAGCATTTTTTACGGAATTGGCCGGGCAGTACCCGGATCAGCAGATCTATATGGAGAATATGTTTGACGAGGCGCCGGATATTCTGGCCGGGTTAGCCGAACGGATGCAGGGAGTTGAGAACTTCGGTGTTTGTCTGGACTATGCCCATGCCATGCTTTCAGGAAGGCCCGGACAGGAGTGGATAGAGGCTCTTGCGCCCTATATCAGGCATATACATATCAATGACAATGATCTGGAGAATGACCTGCATCGGCCGGTGGGATCCGGCAGCTTAAACTGGCAGGAATTCGACTGGCTTGTCCGGAAATATCATATCAATGCGCCGGTATTGATCGAGGTGAGCGGGTATGAGGCACAGAAACAATCGTTGGAATACATGAGGCAGCAGGGAATATACCCTATGGAGAAGGAGAGATAGCGCGCGTATGAAAACCGAAGACTTTGACAAGATATTGGATATTGGAATCCGGCTTTCCACAGAAAGAGACAGGAACCGTCTGCTCATAACCATTCTGGACAAAGGCATGGAAATTACGAATTGTGACGCCAGTACATTGTATTTGTGCGATAATAACGAGCTCACTTTTAAATTTATGAAGACGCTCTCTCAGGGAATTAACAGAGGCGTGGATGAGCCGATCGATGATATGCCGCCGGTGCCGATGGCAGAGAATAATGTCTGCTCTTATTCGGCGCTTCACAGGGAGGTCGTGAACATAGCGGACGTTTATAACAGCAGCCAGTTTGATTTTTCCGGGCCAAGACAATATGACAATCTGACGGGTTACCGCACCAAATCTCAATTGGTGGTACCTCTTGAGAATAATGAAAATGAGCTGATCGGCGTATTGCAGCTGATCAATGCCATGGACAGCGAGGGAAATGTCGTAGCTTTCGATGAACAGTATGAGATCATAATCCGGGCGCTTGGCTCCATTGCGGCGATCGAACTGACCAATCTGTCCTATGTGGAGGCTCTCAAGACACAGATTTATTCTTTTGTAGAAGCGCTGACTACGGCGTTGGAAGAGCGGACTCCGTACAACGCCCTGCATACAAGAAATGTGGAGAAGTATGCGAGCCTGTTAGCCGATCATATTATCAGGTTATATAATGAGGGCAAATGTGAGGCAAGATTTGAACCCGGACAAAAAGAGCAGTTGATGCTGGCGGCCTTGATTCATGACATCGGCAAGATGGTAGTGCCGTTGAGCATCATGAACAAGGCAACCCGTCTGGATAAGGAACTGGAAAAAGTGGACATGCGTTTTGCTCTGCTGAAAGCTTTGTATGAGGTTGATATGCTGCGCGGCAGGATTACGGAGGAGTCCTACGGGGAAGTGATCCGGGAGCTGGACGCCGAACTTGATTTTGTTCACAGGATAGATACCATCGACTATGTCAGCGATGAAGATTACGAGCATGTACGCCAACTGGCAACAAAAAAGCATGTCAGTGAAGATGGGGCGGAGCTTTATTATCTGACTGAGCGGGAGTCCTCCTGTCTTGCCATTCGCAGCGGTACACTGACGGTACAGGAGCGTAAGGAGATGGAGAACCATGTGGTGATGACATCTAAGATATTGGAGAAAGTGCAGTTCTATAAGGGCTTTTCCATGGTTCCCAAATGGGTAGGCGCTCACCACGAGTATCTGGATGGAAGCGGATATCCGAATCACCTTAAAGGTGATGAGCTGGATCTGGAGACAAGGCTTCTGACAGTGGTCGACATCTATGATGCTCTGGCGGCTACGGACAGACCGTACAAAAAACCGATTCCGAGGAAAAAAGCGATTGCGATCCTGAAAGATATGGCGGATAAGGGCAAAGTCGATCTGCAGATGGTGGAATGGCTGGATGAAGCTCTCGATGAGAGTGAGAAAAAAGGCATGGATATAAGCAGGAATGAGGCATAGTCCATAGAGCGGACAAAGCATCAGATATAATATATTGTAGTAGACGGAGGAAAGAATGGACATTATAGCGAAGCTCAAAGAAGAACTGAAAGTAGAGAAATGGCAGGTGGAAGCCGCCGTGAAACTGATCGACGAGGGGAACACCATCCCTTTTATCTCGAGGTACAGAAAGGAGGCTACCGGTTCCCTAAACGATGAGGTGCTGCGTAATCTGGATGAGCGGCTGACTTATCTGCGCAATCTGGAAGATAAGAAAGAGCAGGTGCTTAAGAGCATTGAGGAACAGGGTAAGCTGACGGAGGAACTCAGGGAGCGTATCGTCGCTGCGGAAACCATGGTGGTAGTGGAAGACCTGTATCGACCTTACCGGCCGAAGCGTAAGACGAGAGCCAGCGTGGCGAAAGAGAAAGGATTGGATGGCCTGGCACAGTTTATTCTCGCGCAGGAGACGACAACACCTATTGAGATAGAAGCCGAAAAATATGTCCATGAGGATGAGGACAGTGCAAAATCCGTGAAGAATGCGGCAGAAGCGCTGCAGGGCGCCAAGGATATTATCGCCGAGATGATTTCTGATGAGGCGGATTACCGAATCTATATCCGTAACATCACAATGGAGGAGGGCAAGTTGGTAAGCTCTGCCAAAGATGAGAAAGCGGAGAGCGTCTATGAGATGTATTATCAGTATGAAGAACCGGTGAAAAAAGTTGCCGGACATAGAACGCTGGCTTTAAACCGGGGAGAAAATGAGAAGTTCCTTGTGGTCAAGGTGGAGGCTCCGGTGGAGCGGATCTTACAATATCTGCGCACGAAAGTGATCACTAAGGACAATCCGGTCACATCTCCTGTTCTGGAAAATGTGATCGCTGACAGCTATGACAGATTGATCGCTCCGGCTATCGAGAGGGAGATTCGAAACGATCTGACGGAAAAAGCTGAGGATGGCGCGATCTCCGTATTCGGCAAGAATCTGGAGCAGCTTCTCTTACAGCCGCCCATTGCAGGCAAAGTCGTTCTGGGATGGGATCCGGCATTTCGTACAGGATGCAAGTTAGCGGTAGTGGATGCCACAGGCAAAGTACTTGACACGAAAGTGATCTATCCCACTGCACCTCAGAATAAAGTGGCTGAAGCAAAAACAGAACTGAAAAGACTCATTAAGAAATATAATGTGTCCCTGATCTCGGTAGGCAACGGAACGGCCTCCAGAGAGTCCGAGCAGGTGATCGTGGAGCTTCTGAAGGAACTGGATACGCCAGTGCAGTATGTGATCGTCAATGAGGCAGGGGCTTCCGTGTATTCTGCAAGCAAACTGGCCACAGAAGAATTCCCCAATTTCGATGTGGGACAGCGGAGTGCGGCTTCCATTGCCAGAAGACTGCAGGATCCTCTGGCGGAGCTTGTAAAGATCGATCCAAAATCGATCGGCGTGGGACAGTATCAGCATGATATGAACCAGAAGAAGCTGAGCGAGGCTTTAAATGGCGTGGTAGAGGACAGCGTGAATAAAGTAGGTGTGGACTTGAACACCGCGTCCGCGTCTCTGCTTGAGTATGTGTCCGGTGTAACCAAAGTGATCGCCAGAAATATTGTAGATTACCGGGAACAGAACGGCAGATTTACGAACAGGGCGCAGCTTCTGAAGGTGGCGAAACTGGGTCCGAAAGCCTATGAACAGTGTGCGGGCTTTATGCGTATTACGGACGGTGATAATCCGCTAGATGCTACCAGCGTGCATCCCGAATCTTACGAGGCGGCCGCCAGACTGCTCGACAGGATGGGACTTACCATGGAAGATGTGAAAGAGGCGCAGAAGAAAGCAGCGGCTCAAAAAGCAGCGGGTAAGAAAGCAGCGCCGGTCAAGGAGAAGAAAAAGCAGCAGCCCAAAGTGGTGATCCGCAATACCAACACCGCTATGGGTAAAGCTCTGGCAGCGGCTATGGGCGGCATGGTTTTGGACGGCGGTGCGGAAAATGGAAATGACGCAAGTGTCAATTCTTCCGCAAAAAGCAGTACGGACAGCGGAAAGGCAGGCGGCGCTAAGACCGAACTTACGGTCAGCAGCCTTGAGAAAAAGATTAAAGATAAGAAAAAGCTTGCGGAGGAGCTTGGCATCGGTGAGATTACCCTCACAGATATTCTTAAGGAGTTGGAGAAACCGGCGAGAGATCCCCGCGACGATATGCCTGCGCCGATTCTGCGCAGCGACGTGTTGGATATGAAAGACTTGAAACCGGGCATGATTCTCAAAGGAACGGTGCGCAACGTCATAGACTTTGGCGTGTTCGTGGATATTGGCGTGCATCAGGATGGTCTTGTGCATATTTCTCAGATTACCGACCGCTATATCAAGCATCCTCTGGAGGCAGTCAGCGTAGGAGACGTGGTGGATGTGCAGGTACTTACCGTGGATGTGGCGAAGAAGCGGATCGGGTTGACAATGAAGATCAAGCAGAATGTGTAAGAACGTTACGATATGGAAACGATATAGGACAGTAAAACGATATGAGAGAGAACAGCGCAAGATATTTCAGTAACAGATCATGTGTCTACTATCCCTGCCACAAAACGGCGGATGAGGAGAACTTTAACTGCCTGTTTTGTTACTGTCCGCTCTATGTGCTTGGAGACAGATGCGGCGGCAGTTTCCAATACACGAAAGAGGGAACCAAAGACTGTGCCGCCTGCATGATACCCCATTGTGACGGCGGGTATGAGCATGTGATGGCACATATCAAAGAGGTATGTGCCCTGGTGAGCCAAAAGCCGTAAGCCTTTAAAAATGGTAATTCCTGCCGGAAACGCCTTGACGCTTTCTGGTAATACGGGTATGATAAAAGTAAGATAAAGGTTAAACATGATAAGCGTTAGACATAGATTGTAATAGATCGGATCATAAATTCACGCGAGGAAGGAGGGACAGATATGAGTGCGATGACAATTAATCAAAGTAGTCAGGGAATCTATCGTTCTTATGCCCGTTTGGCCAGTGGCAAGAAGATCAACTCAGCGGCGGATGATGCGGCGGGGCTTGCCATTGCGAAGAGACTGCAGCGGGAAGAGACGGGGCTGAATATTGGCGCCGAGAATGCGAAAGCCGGCATGGGAGCATTGAATGTGGCGGATGGAGCGCTTGACGGCGTGACTGACTATTTGCAGAGAATCCGCGATCTTGCCGTTAGGTCTATGAACGGACTGAATTCCGCTGACGATAAGAGGATTTATCAGAACGAGATCAATCAGCTCAAAGAGGGCATTCAATCGCTGGCTAAAGATACGTCTCTGAATGAGCAGAAACTGCTTGACGGAAGTATGGCGGATCTTGACCTTGCCACGAATCCCAATGGCGGCGGTATGAAGATTCAGATGGCGAATACTACGCTGGAAGCGTTAGGAATTGCAGATTTGGATGTTACTTCCAGCAATTTCAGTCTGGATTCTATTGACAAGGCTCTGGATATGGTGTCTTCACAGAGAAGCAGCCTTGGCGCTTCTACAAACCGTCTGGAGCACACTTACAATTACAATACGAGAGCGTCCTTAGAGCAGCTTGGTTCCAGAAGCCGTTTGGAGGATTTGGATCTGCCGAAAGCTATTTCGGAGAAGCAGAAGAAAGAAGTGATGGACGGCTATCGTACTTTGATGCTGAGACGCCAGATGAGCCAGCAGAGTATGATCACCGGTATGCTTTTTTGATGGTAAGTTAAGATAAGATGAACACCCTCACCATGCTGTAGATGCATATGTGTGAGGGTGTTTTTTGTTTGCAGGAGATTCCTCCGCTTATCCGAGGCCGCGAAGCGGATCTCGCAAACGAGCTTTGCTCGTTTTCTGTTAAGGCCTGACCACCATATTTTTGAGTAAGAGCATATCTTCTTCCGACAGATTCCCGCTTTGCTTTAAGTCCATCACCATATGGGAAAGGGAACCGTTGTAGATGCGCTCCAGAAAGGTTTTACTTTCACTTATGCGGCAGTCGTACTCTGACATTGTGGGAGAGTATAGGAAACCACGTCCTACACGTCTTGTAGTCAACACGCCTTTTTTGACAAGGCGTGCGAGGTAGGTCTGGATTGTCGTTGGACGCCAATGTGTGTGCTTTAAGCTGTCCAGGATCTCCGGAAGACCTTGAGGTGAGTCGTTCCAGAGCACTTTCATGACAATCCATTCTGATTCTGTGATTAAAATACTTCTTCTCATACGTTTACTCCTTGATATTTCTTTATGTATGTAGTCTTATTATAATTGTAGGACTACAGTGAGTCAATTATCTATTTCCATTTTTCGACAGGAAATGTCACCTGCACCTAAAAATGTATTGACAGAGAGCGGTGTCGAATTACATTCCTTTTTGGAGAAAGTGCCGACAGGCATCTTTAGGGATCTGGCGCTGGATTTTAGTGAAAGGGCAGCTATGGAATAAAATTCCTGCTTGCAATCCGGGAACAGATAGTGTATACTTCCTTTGTGGTATACTACATAACAATTTAATATTTTTTATAGAAAAAGTTCTTCGGGGTTGGGTGCAATTCCCTACCGGCGGTATAGTCCGCGACCCGTTGCAGTATAGTATTTCAGGTGCTTATATGGGATTGGTTTTTCGGTTCTTATTTGCAGGGCATATCTGATCTGGTATTGTAACGGCTGATTTGGTGAGATTCCAAAACCGACAGTAAAGTCTGGATGAGAGAAGAATAACAGAGCTACCCATGGCTGTGCCGTGTGGTATCTGTTTCCTTTGATTAGGTTCCCCGGAGTTTAGGCTTCGGGGATTTTTTTCGGGAACTTTTTCCTACAAAATGAGCTAAGAGGCGTTTGACATAGCAGAACTTATGTGGTGCGGTCCGGATGACTGCAGGGTGATTGCGGTACAGACGTTTCGGAATGGAGGAAAAATGGGTAACGGATTATTACAGAGTATTGCGGACAACGTGGTTTTTGTGTTGGTCTGCGTGGGTGTGGCAGTGGGGTTGTTTGCGATCGCTTATGCGGTGGAGAAATATGTGTATAAGCGGGACGGTATCACGGAGAGGATTTTGAGTACGAGAAAGATCACAATGATCGGACTTTTTTCTGCATTAGCGGTTGTTTTGCATATCTTTGATTTTCCCGTTCCTTTTCTGGCGCCCGGATTCTATAAGCTGGATTTCAGCGAGATCCCTGCGCTGGTAGGTACATTTGCTTTCGGGCCGGTGGCTGGCGTGATGATCGAGTTTTGCAAGATTCTGTTAAAACTTGTGATCAAAGGAACAAGCACCGCATTTGTCGGTGATCTGGCAAATTTTGTGATCGGATGCAGCCTTGTATTGCCGGCATCCATCATCTATATGTTTAAGAAGACGCGGACGAGGGCGTTTCTGGCATGTGTGGCTGGTTCCCTGATCATGACGATATTCGGAACGGCATTTAACGGAGTTTATCTGCTTCCTGCGTTTTCCGCATTGTTCGGAATGCCTATGGATGCGATCATAGCGGCAGGTGCGGAGATTAACGGTAATATCAATAGTGTGACTTCTTTTGTCTGCTTTGCGGTTGCGCCGATCAACGTGATCAAGAGTGTGGCGGCATCAGGCGTTACGCTTCTGATCTATAAACCGCTCAGCCCGATTCTTAAGACGGCTCATCTTCCGGCGGGAAGCCGCGTCAATGACAGTGCGCGGAAGAATGTGACACAGTAGGGTGATATGATAAAGAACGGCTAAAAGGGGATAGAAATATAGCAGTATGAAGTTTTTGAAAAACGGCATGACTCAGGTCATGTCGTTTTTTGTCGTGCAGGTTTAGGGAGCATGAAAATAAGCAGATTATCTAAAGCATTTCAAAAAGTGTTAATCTTTTTTCATAATGAACACGTTATATAAGATGGACAATAAGGTTGTGGTTTAAAATAATCTTAAGGTTTCGTTTGAAGTATTTTAAGAAAAGATTGTTAAGATATTAGAAATTCCTGATAAGCGTGTATTAAATTGAAGACAACTATGCTTCTGCATCGTTACATATAATGAAATGGTGCTGCGGACAGGAGCCGGGCGGCACAGCGTACGGAAGAACTCAGACGGGAAGCAGAGATTAAAGTAAACCAGCCTTAGGGACAGATGTTGTAGGAGTACCACAATTAATATAACAGCAGCACTGCAATATGGCAGCGCAGAAATGAGGTAAATATGGATGCACTGGTTGAAATTCGGGATATGTGTAAGACATATAACCCCGGAGAAAATGAGGTAAAGGCATTGGACAACGTGAGCCTGACGATTTGCGAACGCGAATTTGTGGCCATCATCGGACATTCCGGCTCAGGTAAATCTACGCTGATGAATATGCTGGGGTGCCTTGATGTGCCCACCAGCGGCAGTTATTATCTGCACGGGCACGACGTAGCGGGCATGACGGATGACGAGCTGTCGGATATCCGTAATCAGGAGATCGGATTCATCTTTCAGGGGTTTAATCTGATTCCCAGCCTGACTGCCCTCGAGAATGTGGAGCTTCCGCTCATCTATCGGGGCGTGGGCAAAAAGGAGCGGACAGAGTTGTCCGATCAGGCGTTGAATAAAGTCGGCCTGGAGCACAGAAAGGACCATAAGCCTTCTGAAATGTCCGGAGGCCAGCAGCAGAGAGTTGCCATTGCAAGAGCCATAGCACAGGCGCCGCCGATCATTCTTGCCGATGAGCCCACCGGCAATCTCGATTCCAATTCTACCAGGGAGATCATGGAGATACTAAAAGGTCTGCATGAAGAGGGAAGAACCGTCATATTGATCACACACGACAATGAGATCGCGGCACAGGCCAAGCGGGTGATCAAGATCATGGACGGCAGGATCGTGGAAGATTATACAAATGACCTGCAGGAAGCCATGTGATGAATCATGACAGGCAAAGTAATGTAATAGAATCAGAATGGATATCAGTGCATGATCCGGGTATCGGTACGAGAACAGATATCCTGAAGCAATATAACGGAGGAGAATGAAAATATGGCAGCAGAGGGAGTAATTGAACATAATGTAACGGAACCGACAGACAAGTCAGGGGATGGTGTAACGGCAGCGGAAAGTACGGCGATAGGAAACTTGGCGGCAGAAAGTCCGGCAGCAGATACATATTTACAGGATAAGAAGGATAAGCCCAAAAAGGATAAGTTCAAAAAAGATAAGAAGATGAAGAAAGAAAAAACGCCGATGGATAAGAAGAAAAAGAAGAAGATCATACGCCGCAGCATCTGTGGAGGCGCAGCGGCAGTGATCATCATTTTTATGGTCAGCAATTCCATAGCGGCAAAGAATGCACCGATGCTGGTATACACCACGCCCGTGAGCATACAGGATATAGAGGAGACGATGAATACAAGCGGTACGGTCAAAAGCGAGGAGAGCAAGACCTATTTTGCACCCCTTGCAGTTAAGATCGGTACGGTAGATGTGGCGGCGGGCGACAGTGTGAAGAAAGGGCAGAAGCTTCTTTCTTTTGATGAAGAAGAGCTGATGGAGACCAGGAAGATTGCGGAATTGAACCTGCAGGCAAACGAGGGCGGCTACGAGAGCAGCATCCACAAAGACAATCAGTATCTGGCAAAGCTTGGCGAGGCGAATGTAAATCTGGACGTGTTGGACCAGCAGATCGCGGATAACGAGAATTATCTGAATGAGCTGAAGAAAAAAGCGGAGGATAAGAAAGCGTGGTATGCGAATCAGGGCGCGCTTTTACAGGTATCGCTTTTAGAGTGGGAGAAAAAGATCAGTGATGAGAAGAAAGCGCTGGAGGAGCGAAACGCGCAGGAATTAAAAGACGGAGTGGATGACGACGACAGGGAAAAACAGGAGAAAGACGAAGCGGCTAAGGGGCAGATCGCCGCGGATGAAGAAGTCTATCTGAATCTGCAGCAGCAGGTGCAGTACAATTCCTATGACCAGCAGAATAATCAGGAGATACGGGATATTGAGCGGGAGATAGCCGCTGTTGAGAAACTGATCGGGGAATATGAGAGCTATCGTTCGGAGATGAAAGCACAGAAAGAAACGTCCGAGAACGGTTCCATGGATCAGGGGAGCAGAAGCCAGTTAGAGGCTAATACCGAAAAAGAACGGATTGCGAATCAGGATGATATTGTGTCCGTGGAGGAAGTAGAGAACGGCATAATGGCGGATTTTGACGGCGTGGTCACAGAAGTGGAAGCGGTAGAAGGTGCAACGCCGCAGGATGGGGCTAAGCTGGTCACTCTGGAGAGTACGGAGAAAGTCAAAGTGGAGATTAACGTGTCCAAGTATGACCTGGAAAAGATCCGGACGGGACAGTTAGTAACGATCGATATAGCCGGTAAAGAATATGAGGGCAAAGTGACTAAGATCAACCGTATGGCGACTACCAATGCCAGCGGTGCGGCGGTAGTAGCGGCGGAGATTGAGATCCTGAACCCGGATGCGGACATATATCTGGGCGTAGAGGCCAGAGTGGAGATACATATCTCTCAGGTGGCGCAGGCTGTGGCGCTTCCGGTGGAGTTGATCAATGCAGATAAAGATGGAGACTTTGTATTTACAGTGGAGAACGGAGTGGTGGCAAAGAAACGCATTTCACTCGGCATCTCTTCCGACAGTTATGCAGAAGTGTTAGAGGGGCTCTCAGAGGGCGATCAGATCATTATGGCAACGGGAATGAATCTGGAAGAGGGCATGCAGGTCAATGCAGTTCAACAGCCATAGCAGGAGATGGATGAGCGAGAAAGGAACAGGTTGTTACAATGGCACAGATATGGGAATATATTAAGATTGCCCTTATGAACATTAAGACCAACAAGGGCCGTTCAGTCCTCACTATGCTGGGTATCATTATCGGCATTGCCTCCGTTATTCTGATCATCTCGATCGGTAACGGGATGAGGAGCCAGATCAACAGCGAGCTGGACAGCATGGCAGGCGGGCAGATTGCGCTTTATACAAACGATTCCGTAGAGGGTAACGATGTGGTCTTTACGGATGTGGATTTTGAATTGATTGAGGAAAAAGTAGAGAATGTCAAAGGTGTTACGCCGCAGTATCAGATGTGGGCGGGCGCCGAGGGACGCAAAGGATATTTTGACGCCATCGTAAGCGCAGGCAATGATGCGCTGCAGTATTGCGCGTCCTCAGAGCCGCTTGTAAAAGGCAGGTATTTTACGGAGAGTGATTATCTGGCCGGTAACAGGGTGTGTGTGATCAATGAGGCGAGCGCCCGAATGCTTTTTGGCACCACAGATGTGGTGGGCATGAGCTTTGAGGTGACGATCTACAATGTGACGCAGGAACTGACGATCGTGGGTATCCGGGCGGACAGCAAATCAACCCTTCTCTCTGCGCTGGGAGGCGGTGGTTACCTGGAGGTGGAGATGCCGATTTCCATGCTGGGAGCAGGTTATGGATTCTGGGTAGAGGACTTTACACAGTTCTTTATCATTGCGGAGAAATCGGAATATTCCGCACAGGTGGCGGAGGATTCCATCCGTCTGATGGAGGGGAGACACAACGCACGGGGAGAAAATAAGATTTTGATGGAGAGCTTTGCGGATTACCAGGCGCAGTATGACAGTATCCTGAGCGTGATCACGATCTTCATCTCTTTTGTAGCTGCCATCTCATTGTTAGTTGGAGGAATTGGCGTAATGAATATCATGCTCGTGTCCGTGACAGAGCGGACGAGAGAGATCGGAATCCGTAAATCTCTGGGGGCCAGGACCAATTCTATCCTGCTTCAGTTTCTGGCTGAGGCGGGTATCATCACCCTGATCGGAGGTTTGATCGGTATAGCGATCGGAGCGCTTGGCGCGGTGGGAATCTGTGGCGTGCTGGGATTCCCGGCCCAGGTGAGTGTGGCGACAGTGTTGATCGCTGCGGTATTTTCTTCGGCAGTGGGTATTTTCTTCGGAATCTATCCGGCCAGGAAAGCAGCGAAGCTCAGCCCGATTGAGGCGCTGCGGCACGAATAGGAATGATCGGCAGATGAACCGCTTGGATACATCACAGACTCACGGTAAAGCAACTCCCGCCGTCCTCGGCATCCTTGACAGATATGCTCCCGCCATGGGCTTTCACGATCTCATAGGCGATGGACAGACCAAGTCCGAAATGATCCTTGGTGCTTCTTGATTTTTCAGCCCGGTAGAAACGGTCAAAAACCTTGCGCTTGTCCGCATCCGGGATGCCGATGCCGTTGTCTGTGACGCAGATCAGGAAACGGTCTTTGGGTTTGGAAAGCGCCAGAACGATATGACCATGCTCCGGCGTATAGCTGATGGCGTTGTGGAGCAGGATAGAGATTACCTGGCTAATGCGCTCCGGATCCACAGGGCAGAACGGGAGAGCGCCGTCAGGCAGCCGAACTGACAGGGAGATTGCTTTTTCCTGTGCAAGAGGAACAAAAGCCTCGTAGGAGTTCATGATGAGAGTGTCCAGTTCCGTGGGCTCCATACGGATTGGGAAACGATGGGTGTCGGATTGGGACAGTGTCAGCATATCGCTTACGAGAGAGGATACACGCAGTCCCTCCTGATAGATTGTCCGGATGAAAGCATCCTTGCGTTCCGGCGGTGCAGTCTTACAACATTCTGCGGCGGAGAGGATGACGGAGAGAGGCGTGCGCAGCTCGTGGGAAGCGGAGGCGACAAACAGCGCCTGTTTTTCCTGATTTTCCATAATGGGTTTTAGAAGCCATCCGGTAAAGAACCATGAGAAGATTCCAAGCATTACAATAGAGGCAAGATTAATGAGCAGGAAGCGGAAACGCTGACTGCTTATTTGTATTTCCAGGTTGTGCAGTGAAGAAAGAATCGTGATCTCCAGTATGGATTCGTTCTTTTGAAGGATGATCCGTCCCGCATAATATCTGGTATCCATCGTGGAAGAGACAAATTCGTATTCGGAGTGGGCAAGGGTGCTGTATGTATTGGAAGAGGTGGACGTAATGGTCATCTGACGCTCTGCCTGAGCGGTATAAGCCTCCTGACTCTCCTGCAAAAGCGTATTTCTGGCAAGTGCTTCGTCTGGATTGGTAAGCTGGTTAAATAGAAAGGGTTTGCCGTTATCCTGAACATAGAAGAGATAATTGCCCTGAGCCTCCATTTTGGACAGCCATTCCATGGAGATGACGTCCTGCTGCTCCAGATTGGCACAGATGGTTTTGATGTCGTTCCTGAAAGCCTGAAACTGATTCCTGTATAGCCCTGTTTCGGACACGTATAAGTAGCATAAAGACATGATCGTCATGATGACCACGGTAATTCCCGTGCACAGCAATGTAAGCCGCAGATGTACTTTCTGGAACATTCCGGCTTTTTTCCTTTTCTCATGTGATATGTTCGTGATTTGGGGTTTGTCTTTTTTGCTCAATAAATTCATTCCCTGGTGTTTGTCATAGATTTATTCTGGTTCTCTAACAGGCTGTAGCCTACGCCCCGTATTGTCTTGATCTGCAGCGTACTCCCCGTGATCTTAAGCCGCCTGCGGAGAAAATGGATATAGTTATCAAGATTACCTTCCTCAATGTCGCTGTCCGGTCCCCAGATTTTTAAAAGGATCGTGCTGCGCTGCAGCGTTTTACCGAGAGAATGAAGGAAGATATCCATGAGAGCGGCTTCTTTTTTGGATAAGGTGCATGTCCCCTCAGGCCCGGTCAGTATACATTCCGATAGTTTCCATGAGACGTCGGCGACGCAAAACGTATCGTTGACAGTGAGTGTGTGGGGTCTTCTGGTGACACAGCGGATTCTGGCAAGAAGTTCTTCGAAAGCAAAGGGCTTCACAAGATAATCGTCCGCACCCAGATCCAGCCCTGTTACTTTGTCGGTCAGCGTGCCGAGGGCGGTGATGAGGATGATCGGTGTGGTGATGCCTCTCTGTCTCAGCGCAGTAAGCACATCGGTTCCCTCCATGTAGGGCAGCATTCTGTCCAGCAGGATCACGTCATAGATGTTCTGTTCCCCATAGAAAAGCGCTTCTTCGCCATCAAAACACGGGTCCACCGTAAAATCCTCTGTTTCCAACTGATAGGTGAGTGTATCATTCAGATGTCTGTCGTCTTCCGCCAGTAAGATTCGCATGGGAGAGATCCTTTCCGTTATCGTTGCAATTTATAGTATCTGCCTGCGTTTAGTATATCACAGAAACCTCTATTTAATCTCTAAAGGCGGGGCTTGTTTTTGGTCTGTGAGGCTATGGCAGAGAGACAGAAATTGGCGTAATTTTTTAATATGTCATCTTCTGCTTTGAACTTTTGGCCGGTTTGATATTGGGTTAGCGCAAGCGTAATGAGAGCATGGTACTCATGCGGCAGATGCTCCAGCCCCCATAGGCCGCCCTCCGCTTTGGACAGAATGAGTCCGTCATTTTGGAAAGCGAGGACACGGCAGAGATTGAGCGTCATATACATGGGATCTTTGAGGATTTCATCGTGTGCCCCGACAACATCATTGCGGATGCTGTCAAGGTAATCTTCGCTGGGAACCTGTGCGAATGCTTCCCGGATCTCTTTGCCGTAGAGACGTCTGCCCCGGTGGTATAAGATGGTAAAATGAGCAGCAAGATCCGGGTCGGTCCCGTTCATTTTCTCCACATAATCTTCCGGGTCGTTTTGATACCAATCCATATGTGCAGGAGAAAAATGCAGTTCGAAGGGAGTCGGATACACAAAAGGATTACAGTATTTCTCCTGGACAATGCTCAATTCAATTCCTTTCATCGGTGCGTGTCTGTTCAGTTCCATGACCATGTCCAAAAAAGATATTTTAGTCTCCTTTGTAAGATCAGCGTGAATAACAAGAATAAGATCCACATCGCTTATCTGCGGATGATAGCATCCCATGGCGGCCGAACCGTGAAGATAGATGCCGCTTAAGGTATCTGAGAGGATAGCTATGCTGTTGTGACAGAATGTGCGTAGTAAGAGGTCAAGGTCCATCATGATTGTCTGTACCTTCCTTAGTGTATTACGACGGCTTTTGTTTTGCCGCCATAGCCCGGTGGTTTCAGCTCAAGTATAGGCACCTGTATGGGCAATGTCAATGGCATCGTCTTCTGGTAACATTCAGGGCGGGGCAGGACTAGCCCTCATTCGGAAAAAATGGTATACTTTCAGATAATACAGATCAGAGGCAGGGATTTGTTTACGAGGAGGAAGATTACTATGAAATACGATTTTGATACTTTGGCGGACAGAAGAAATACCAATTCCCTGAAATGGAATGTGGCGGAGGGTGAGCTGCCCATGTGGGTGGCGGATATGGATTTTGCTGTTGCGGCAGAGATTCAGGAAGCGATCAGGGAGAGGGCCGCGCATGGCATATTCGGCTATTCCATAGTGCCGGATGAATGGTATGAGGCATACATAGGCTGGTGGGGCAGCCGACATGGCTTTGTTATGGAAAAGGAGTGGCTCAGCTTTTGTTCCGGCGTGATCCCCGCTCTTTCCAGTATCATAAGGAAACTCACCACGCCTGCGGAAAAGATTCTTCTGCAGACGCCGGTGTATAATCATATGTTCAATTCCATTCTGAACAACGGAAGACAGGTATTGGAGAGCCGGTTGGATTACCGGGACGGGGTTTACCGGATTGATTTTGCGGATCTGGAGGAGAAACTGGCAGACCCCCAGACGACGATGATGATACTCTGCAATCCTCACAATCCGATCGGACAGATTTGGGACAGGGAGACTCTTGCAAGGATCGGGGAGCTTTGCTGCCGGCATCATGTGCTTGTAGTGTCTGACGAAATCCACTGTGATCTGACGGATCCGGGCTGCGACTATGTTCCTTATGCGTCAGCTTCTGAAGTGTGCAGGGATAACAGCATCACCTGCATCGCACCTTCCAAAACGTTTAATATAGCGGGACTCCAGACCGCTGCCGTAGTGGTGCCCGATCCTGTGCTGCGCCATAAAGTCCGGTGCGGACTGACTACCGATGAGGTGGGGGAACCTAACGTGTTTGCGATCAATGCGGCAGTCGCCGCTTTGACAAAAGGCGCCGATTGGCTGGATCAGCTGCGGTCATATGTACAGTCTAATAAGAAGTGGGCGGTGGAGTTCATAGCACAGGAAATGCCTGAGATCAAGGTTGACTATCCGCGGGCCACGTATCTGTTGTGGCTGGATGTGAGCGGCGTTTGCGGCATGGCGGGTAAGGCCGCGGAGGCGGCGGGTTTCATCCGGGAGCAGACGGGGCTGTTCGTGTCTTACGGAGGTCAGTTTGGCGGCAACGGAGATGATTTTTTCCGGGTAAATATTGCCTGTCCAAGATCGGTTCTGGAAGACGGGTTAAAGCGTCTGAAAGCGGGCGTGGAGGCTTATAAAGAAATGGCAGGGAAACAGGCATAGCGTGAAGATATATTATTCATGGACATAAATTATCGTTAAAAGGCATTTGGATGAAATCCGAATGCTTTTTATGTGCAATTTCCATTTTAGAGATTATTTAGAGAATAAATTGATATGATGGTAACTGTAATGGCAGGCCGGACGATCATCTGAGCAGGCGAATATGGAGGGTCTTATGAAGAGCAGGGTGCAAAAAGACACGAATGGATTAAACACAATAGCGCGGAAGATCATACAATGCAGGAGATATGCAAAAAGGATTCTGACAGCAGGATTATCCTGTGTGATGACAGTCTCGCTGCTTGCAGGATGCGGCGGCGGTATGTCCCCGGACAGTTCGGAATTCACAGATGGAGACGGTCAGATCAGTGATGCTGCGGACGCGCCGGCCATGGGACGCTATTTGGAGAAAGTCACGGATCTGACCACAATCCTGAGTGGATACCGGGAGAAAATTTTTGCACTGGAAGACGGGAAAATGGTTATTTTGCAGATGGCAGACTGTATGCTGGTGTCAGAGGATAACGGTGTTACCTGGACGGAAGAGGGGAGTCCATGGCTGAGTCAGCTGACAGCCTATAATAACATAGAGGATTACGCAATAGGCGCAGACGGGACAGTCGGGATTGTTTACAGTCAGCTGCCTGCAGAAGACGAAACGACGGATGGGGAAGAAAATACATTTCAGGAGTCGAACGACGTGTTCTACAGGCGTACCAATGTGCGGATCATAAGACCGGATGGCACGCAGCTGGAGGCAAGCCTGCCGGGACAGGATGAGGTTGATAATTATCCCCGGCATATCTGGATCTCGAATGACGGGCGTCCCTTTGTGGGGACATATGGGGCAGAATTATATGAGATTGCCGGGGACGGCAGCGGCAGTGTGTTTCTGACTTTGGATGACAGCCCGCAGCTCGTGCAGTTTCTGGGCAGCCGCATGGTGATAGACGGTTATGGATATAACAGCCTGTATCTTTACGATATGGAGACGAGGGAGCAGGTGGAAGACGATGTATTGGAAGATTTTGTCAGGAAAACATACGGAGACAGAGGGTTTAACGGCGGCAGCTGGTATGACTTGTATTTCTTTCCGGGGGAAGAGGATGTGCTTTACCTGGCTGGCGAACAGGGGCTGCATCGTCATGTGATCGGTGGCAGTGCCATGGAACAGATCGTGGATCCTGTTCTTTCCACATTCGGAAACCCAAAGTATAAACTTCTCAGTATGCTGGCGGCCGGAGATAATGAGTTTCTTGCGGTCTTTACAGATGCGAGAATGGTGCGCTTTACCTACGATCCTGATGTGCCCACGGTACCTGATGAGAGGATCAGGGCATACAGCCTGACAGAGAACACTATGCTGCGGCAGGCGATCGCCATATATCAGGTGGATCATCCGGAGGTCTATGTGGAGTATGAGATCGGTATGGAAAAGGACAGCGGGGTAACGAAAGAAGATGCGCTGAAGAAGCTGAATACGGAGATTATGGCGGGAGAGGGACCGGATCTGCTCATACTCGATGATCTGCCGGTGGACTCTTATATCGAAAAGGGTCTGCTCAAAGATCTGACGCCTCTTGCGGAGAGTCTGAACGGGAAATTGTATGATAATATGGTAAATGCTTTTCGCAAGGACGGAAAACTCTACAGTATCCCCTGTGAGGCCAGTTTACCGACGATCATGTGCCGGGAAAAATATGCTTCGCAGGTAAAAGACTTAGGCGGTATTGCCGATGTGATGGAGGAGCTGAGGAAAGAGCATCCGGGACAGGATCTGTTGAGAACCTGTTCCCCCAAAGGGATTATGAAACATTTTGTCACTTCATCGGCCCCGGTATGGCTGAAAGAGGACGGCGGGATCGACAAAGAGGCGGTGCGGGAGTTCTTTACACAGACGAAGCGGATCTATGACGCTCAGATGGATGGACTGTCCGAGAAAGCTATTTTGCAGTATGAAGAGAGAGAAAGAGAAAACGAAGAATATTATGGCATCGCATTAGAAGATGAGCCCTATTATCTATATTCGATGGATGAATTTAATTATCTGATGGATTATCGGCAGATTCTGATAGGAGTCCTGAGCTATTCTTATGCCTATGCGGAGCTGGATTCCGTGCGGTGGGTAAAAGGATTTGAAGATAATGTGGTCGTACCGATGGACGGACAGTGCAGCAATGTATTTTGTGTACAGACGCTGGCGGGTATTAATGCTTCCACATCCGACAGTGAACATGCACAAGGACTGCTAAGCGTGTTGTTAGGACCCAGGGATATCACAAGCCTTGGATTTCCTGTGAACCGGGAGGCGTTTGAGGCAGGGCTGTACCCCGATGATTACGAGAAATATGCAGCTTCCGGTGACAGTTATTCTACACTTGGATATATGAATGAGGACGGACAGACGTTTACCTGGGAGATCTACTGGTTTGATGAGGAAGAAGCGGATGCGCTTCGCAGTCGGATGGAGGCTGCCGACACGCCCTATGTGGTGAATTCCATGCTGGAAGAGGCGGTGTTTAAGTCGGGCATAGACTATATGCAGGGAGAGCTGAGTCTGGACGAAGCCGTGAATGAGGTGGAGAAGAGGCTGGCGATCTATATGGCCGAGTAGGAGACAGGGAAAAGCCAGAGAAAGGGAATCTATATGAACGGCAAAGAAGACAGACGGACACTGCGCAGAGGGCGCGGTGCAAAGAATCATAAGGATACGCGGGCTTTTGTGTTGTTTCTTGCGCCCAGTTTTCTGGGGGTGATGGTGTTCGTGCTGCTGCCATTTCTGGATGTGTTGGGACGGTCTTTCAGGACGGTAGTGACAAGCCGGTTTGTGGGAATCCGGAACTATCAGACGATTTTTGCGAATCAGGCTTTTATGCTGGCCGTGAAGAACACGTTTCGGTTCACGCTTGTCTGCATACCGCTTCTGGTGGTGATCGGTCTGCTGATCGCGCTGCCGATCAGCAGGTTAAAGAATGCGGGTACGATCAAGTCGTTGTATCTGTTTCCTCTCGCGATGCCTACGGCAACGATCGTCATCGTGTGGAAGATGTTTTTCTACAGGCAGGGCGCCCTAAACCTTATGCTGACAAGGCTTGGCGAGTGGACAGGCGCCTGGGGAGAAGTGCGGACGGATTATCTGGGCAGCAGCGCCGCTTTCTGGGTGTTGGTGTTTAGTTATATCTGGAAAAATACGGGTTACACCATTGTCCTGTGGCTTGCCGGAATTTTGGGGATTCCCAATGAGCTGTTGGAGGCCGCGCGGGTAGATGGAGCATCGGAGAGGCAGTGCTTTTTCAGGATCATACTCCCGAATCTGAAAGGCAGTCTCTATACGATCGTAATCCTGTCATTTCTGAATTCTTTCAAGATATACAGGGAGGCCTATCTGGTGGCGGGGGCTTATCCGCAGCAGGATATGTATCTTCTGCAGCATCTGTTCAACAACTGGTTTGTAAATCTGGATTTTGATAAAATGGCTGCCGCCGCAGTGTGTGTAGGCGGATTTCTGTTTGTGGTGATCATGCTGCTGCAGCGCATGTGGGATCAGAAGACGTGAGGAATATGACGGCAATAGAAGAGAGGAATGAAAATGAGTTTACATAACTTGAAGAAAGTACAGGGATATTGTAAGACGGCGAAAAGATATATTGCTCTTGTGCTCATCACAATTCCAACGCTGCTTGTCTGTCTGCCGATTCTTCTGTTGGTGACGGGATCGGTGATGAGCGGCGGTGAACTGCATCAACATTTGGCGCCCGTATTTTCCGATTCCACAGAGTATATCAGCTGGCAGATCGTACCGGATTATCCGACGTTTGCCAATTACGGGAAGCTTCTTTTTATGACGCCGCAGTTTTTCGTGCTTTTCTGGAATTCGATCAAAATGACAGGCTGTATCCTGTTAGGACAGCTCCTTGTGGGAGTTCCAGCGGCATGGGCGTTTGCGGTGTATAAGGTGCGGGGGAGCAGGGCCTTGTTCGCGCTCTATGTGGTGTTGATGCTGCTGCCTTTTCAGGTGACTATGTTATCCAGTTATCTGGTATTAAACAAACTGGAGCTGCTCAATACGCAGCAGGCGGTCATTCTGCCGGCCGTCTTCTCTACTTTTCCGGTATTCCTGACTTACGGCGGTTTCCGCTGTATTCCCATGCAGCTGTTTGAAGCGGCTCGAATTGACGGGGCGGGAGAGATCAGGATCTTCTGTCAGCTGGGTCTGCCTCTTGGCAAAAGCGGTCTGCTGTCAGCGATGGTATTAGGCTTTCTGGAATATTGGAATATGATGGAGCAGCCTATGGCTTTTCTGGAGAATAAGTCGCTGTGGCCGCTGTCACTGTATCTGCCGGAGATCACATGGGCACAGGCCGGTTTTGCCTTTACGACGTCGATCATTACTTTGATACCGGCGGTGTTTGTCTTTATCTGGGGGCAGGACTATCTGGAGCAGGGAATCATTTTTTCAGGGCTTAAGGAGTAGCAGGGCAGGCAGCGATCATAAGGGAATGGAAACCGGGCAGACAGCGATCATAAGGGAATGAGAACCGGAATGTGAAATGGTAGGAGGAAAGGGCGTTGGAGAATAAGAGGAAGAATACAGTCGTAATAGGTTTCTTTGTATTTCTGGGGATGATGTGGCTTTGTACGGTGATCTCCAAGAGTATTTATGCGTCTAAGCTGCCGATCGTCTCGACGGAGACGACGGAGCGCAAATACGTGGAGCATATTGTGAAAGTAGACGGTATTGTGGTGGCGGGCGACAAGAATCCTTTTAATGCCCTGAACGGACTGCGGGTGGAGAAGCTGTTGGTGCAGGCGGGCGACAGAGTGGAGGAGGGCGACGTGCTTTTTACGGTTGATCTGGATGACCTGGCACGCATTATGGAAGAGAAACAGACCGCAATCTCCAAACTCCAGACGCAGATCAATACGATGGTGGAAAATGAGGAGCTGGCAAGACAGAAAAAAGAGCTGGAAGTGCAGCGCGCAAGGGAAGACTATGATGCGCTTGCAAGGCAGCAGGACACCCTGGTCGGCAGGGCGGCGGAAGCGTATAGTCAGCTTGAAGACGAGATAGACGAAGAGAAAGAAAAAGCAAAAAAATATAGAAATGAAGAGAGGATGCGGCAGCAGGAAGAAGAAAAGGAAGAGGCGCTTAGACGAGGGGAAGAGTGGAATGAGGAAGAGCATTGGGATGGCGAGGATGACAGTGAGGATGGCATTCAAGTCGATGAAGCTTTGCTTGATTCACTGCAGCAGGCAGCTTATGCGGAGGCTGACGCCAAGGTGCAAAGAGAGAATATGATGCGGGAGGCCGAACGGAAAGTGGAGGACAGCGCCGCACCGGATAGCGAAGATTCCACACTGGATGTCAGCCGGCTGGAGCTGGCTGATCTGCAGGATGAATTATCCCGTTTTCAGGCTATTAAGGATGCGGAGGGACAGATCAGAGCGAATCAGGCAGGGCTGGTCACGGACGTATACATCACCACCGGCGGGAGAACTTCGGATTCCGCGGCACTGCTCTTTGCAGATGATTCCGTGCCGTGTCAGTTTAAGGCGGTTATCACGCAGGAACAAAAGAAATATGTGGGATTAAGCGATAAGGTAGCGTTGAAACTGGATGGGAGCAGCCGGGATCAGGATGCCAAGATCGGTTACCTGTTGGAGAGCGATTCCATGCCCGGCAGCTACGAGGTATTGATCGATCTTCCGGAAGGAACGGGTGTGCCGGGATTGTCGGGCACGATGACCCGCTCCGAGAGTGGGGAGAAGCATAACTGCTGTGTCCAGCCGATGGCGGTGCACCGTGAGGGCGCGCAGGCCTATGTGTATGTGGTCAAGGAGCGGGAGGGGATCCTGGGAATGGAATACTATGCGGAGCAGGTGAATGTCAGAGTAGTGGATGAGAATGAGGACTGGGTGGCCGTGGAGGGTGCGCTGGATGGTGACAGCAAGATCATCTCGTCATCCACCAAGGAGGTAAAAAACGGGGATGTAGTCAGACTGGAAGGGGATTGATTACATCCCTTTCTTTATCCTGTGGGTCCAAAATATGCAGAAAAAACATAATGGGGTGTTGGAAAATATTGCGGGTTGCAGGGACATAAGACAGGGAATATGTAACAAATCGAATATTGTAGATTTATGCAATTTAGTGGATTGTCAATAAGATGTGTTTATGCTATTTTAACTATAGACATCAAAAATGGTAGCGCAACCATTTGGATAAGGAGCGTATTTATGGCAACGTTAAAGGATGTAGCAAAGGCGGCAGGGGTCTCCCCGATCACGGTATCAAGAGTGGTCAATGATCCCGAAAGTGTGAAAGAAGCGACGAAGCTTCGGGTGCAGGAGGCAATGAAAGAACTTCGGTATGTTCCGAATCTGGCGGCCAGAAGTCTGGCGGCGAACAGAGTCGGAGTGATCGACGTATATATCCCGGAACACATCAGCTTGTCCAATCCTTTCGTGATGTATTTGATCGCGGGGATCAGTGATACTTTGAGCAGAAGGATGTATTCTTTTCTGATCCTGCGGGACAGAAGCAGGGAACATCTCTGCGATGGATATATTGTCACGGGTCTTGTACGCAATGAGGTAGAAGCATTCGAGGCCTATGCTGCGGAACGGGACAGACCGATAGTCTTGTTTGGGCACACGGAATCAGAGGGGATCGACTGCGTGGATGTGGATAACGTGAAAGGCAGCAGGATGGGCGTTACGCATTTGCTTGAAGCCGGACACCGGAAGATTGCGATGATCAACGTTGCGGAGGATAAGGACTATACAGATGACCGTTTGGCAGGATATGTAGAAGCATTGGAAAATGCAGGGATTCCTTATGACGAACAAAGGGTGGTTTATGTACCCAACAGTTCGGAGGGAGGAGCAAGAGCCGTGCGCAAGCTGCTTGGCCAGTCTGAGTTTACAGCGGTTTTTTGCGCTACGGATACGATAGGAGTCGGGGCGGCGGCAGAGCTGGGGCGGCTGGGATATGCGGTTCCGGAGGATGTTTCACTTCTGGGCTTCGATGGATTGGGACATAATCTGCTGGCTTCGCCGGCGCTGACCAGTATTGAGCAGCCGGTTTATGAGATCGGTATGATGTTAGCGAAGACATTGCTCGATAAGCTGGATGGCAAAAAAGTTCAACATAACAGGTTGGTAATGCCGCAGTTTCTCGCAGGGCATTCCGTCGTGGCGCCGCGGCGGATAGACGATGAGAAGTAGCGGTTTGTTTCCAGGATAGATGTAACAGATTGTTCTGGAACATTTCCAAAGTATTCAAAAACATAGGAGGATTATCATGAAAAAGAGAATGGTTACGTTGTTAATGGCTTCAGCATTGATATTGGGAACCGTGGGATGCGGCGGTCAGGCAAAAACTCCTGAGAACGCTTCTTCGGGGGAAGAATCTACAGCGGCAGAGGATACTCCTGCAAATGAGGAATCGGAAGCTTCCGAAGAGGAACAGACAGAGAATTCCGGACAGGAGACGCCGGGCAATGCCTCGGTTTCCGGTACATTGGAAGTATGGTCTTCCGGAGAGGAGCTTGGACGGTTTGTAGAGGGATTCCAGGCTATGTATCCTGAGGCAGCGGTTAATATTACGGTGGTGCCGAATGCGGATTTTATTGCAAAGTTAACTCCTACATTGGCAGGCGGACAGGGTGCGCCGGATATTTTTACCGGGGAATCGGATTATGTCAAATATCTGGTAGAATCGGGATTCTGGGATGATCTGGAGGGCGCGCCGTATAACGCTGATACCTCCGATGTATGGGAGTATATCGTGAGTGCCGGCAGGGATTCCGGCGGGACGCTGCGCGCCTTGAGCTGGCAGGCGAGTCTCGGCTCCATCATGTATCGTCGTGATATGGCGTTGGAGGTGCTTGGCACGGACGATCCCGATGAAGTGGCGTCGATGCTTGGCAGTACCGATGCCATGCTCGATGTGGCGGCGAAGCTGAAAGAGAAAGGCATTAAGATGTTTGCCAGCTGGCAGGATATCCTGAATATGCAGTTCTCTAACCGCAGCAACCCATGGGTTGTAGATGAGAAACTGGTCATTGATGATTCGATGCTTTCTTTCATGGATATGGCAAAGACGATCACGGACAACGGGTATGATCTGGGTGTGGATCCCTGGGCGCCGGAATGGAGCGCAGCTGTGGAGAGCGATGATACGTTCTGTTATGTACTGCCCTTATGGGGATATCAGTTTGTGGTAAAACCTGCGGCGGATACGACCAAGGGGAAATGGGCGATGTGTCAGGGCGCGGTGCCTTATGTCAAAGGCGGTACATGGCTTGGCATCTATAAAGACAGCCCGAATAAGGATCTTGCATGGGCATTCATGGAATATTGCTGCTTAAACAGTGATGCACAGCAGGCTTACGGCGCCGAGTACGGCGAGTATGTCTCCCTGAAATCCGCAGATGAAGCTCTTGCGGCTAATGAGGGAGAAGAAGTGCTTGGCGGACAGAATCCGTTCGCATTCTACAATGATCAGATGGAAAAGATACCTGCGGATCTGATGACCGCTTATGATGGTACGATCAACAATGCATTTTTGTCAGCAACCAAGGATTATGCTACGGGCATTAAGACAAAAGAGGAAGCCCTCGCCGCATTCAAAGCGGATGTGGAGAATGCATATCCTGAAATTACGGTAGAATAGGATGCAGAGTGGCACAGGGTTGGCCTTATGGCCGGCTCTGTGTCAACTGATACGGGAGGTTTGCCATGAAAAAGAAAAAATACGCAGGGCATACTGTCAGTAAGAGCCGCTATGGATATTTCTTCATCGCACCGTTTTTCATCGTATTTGCCATATTTGGGCTTTATCCGATCCTGTATACCATATTCTTAAGCTTTGAGAGCTGGGACGGACTCGGGGCGGTAAAGAGCATCGGGGTAAAGAATTACACAAGACTGCTTACAGATGATGTTTTTTATAAAACATTGTGGAATACATTTCGGATGTGGATGGTCAATTTTATACCGCAGATCTTCACGGCGTTATTGCTTTCCGCACTGTTTACATTTAACCGGATCCGTGGTATGAAGTTTTTCCGCGCAGCGTTTTATCTTCCTAATCTGGTTACGGCGGCTTCCGTGGGTCTTTTGTTTAATCTTTTGTTTGACGGGGAGAAGTCGGCGGCAAATCATATTCTGGTGAATATCGGAGTGTTTGGCAAAGCTTTTGATTTCTTTAACAGCGAGATGTTTACTTCAGGGCTTGTGTCTTATATACAGTGGTGGATGTGGTTCGGCTATACGACGGTCATCGTCATGGCGGGCATCACAACGGTGGATTCCGGCATATATGATGCGGCGATGGTGGATGGCGCAACAAAATTTCAGACTTATACAAAGATTACCCTGCCATTGATCAGGCCGACGCTGCTCTATCTGACGATCACGTCCGTGATCGGCGGTATGCAGTTATTTGATGTGCCGGCTACTCTGACCAACAGTCTGGGGGATCCCCGCAAATCGATACTGACGACTACGATGTATTTGTATAATCAGGGATTTAAAAATCATAACTATGGTTATGCCTCTGCGGTTTCGGTAGGGTTATTCGTGATCATCGTGATCTTGAGTGCGATAAGCATGAAAGCGTCACAGAAAAAGGAGCGTGAGGGACAATGACAAAAGTGCGTGGTAATTTAGGGAAAATTATAATGTATGCCTTTTTACTCTTTTTGCTGATGCTGTCCGTTGTGCCGTTCTATCTGGTGATCGTGAATGCCAGCCACACCAGTTTTGATATTGTGACAAGATTAAATCTGTGGATTGGCAAGGCGCTTAAGGATAATTATGAGACGATGCAGTCCCATGTCAATATATGGCGCGGCTTTGCAAACAGTCTGCTGATCGCAGTCCCGTATACGGCTTTGACAGGTTATTTCGGAACGTTTGTGGCTTACGGGTTTGCGAAATTCGAGTTTAAGGGCAGAAATGTTTTATATGCGGTGGTGCTGGCCTCCATGATGATCCCGGCGCAGGTCAGCGTGATCGGATTTTATCAGTTGAATCTGAAACTGCATATGCTCAATACTTACTGGCCTTTTATCCTGCCGGGGATTGCCAGCGCTTCTACGGTGTTTTTCATGCGGGGGATCATTTCTCAGAGTATTCCTGATTCCATGATCGAGGCAGCCCGTGTGGAGGGATGCCCGGAGCTTGGAATTTTTAACCGCCTGGTATTTCCCTGTGTGATTCCGGGGGTGATGACAATGTGTATTTTCAATTTTGTTGCCAACTGGAATAATTATATCGGACCGCTTATCGTCATGAGCGACAGTAAGATGTATACCATGCCGGTGATGATCTCTATGATCAAAGGCCTGTATCTGACTAATTATGGTGCGATGTATCTTGCGATAGCGATTTCCGTTGTGCCGATCATTATTGTATTTTGCTTCTTATCAAAATACATTGTGAACGGCTTGACGTTGGGGGCGGACAAATAGAATGATCAGGGAGGAAAGATATGAGACAGATAGTATGGCGGTTTTCCAATGAGGAAGCACAGTGGGTTGGCAAGGAGGCGCGGTGGATCGACAAAGAAATGCGACGCTCAGGCACCGCGCATGCGGAGCTTTCCTTAAATGGGAGAGAATATCAGACAATGCACGGTTTCGGGGGATGCCTAAACGAGCTGGGGTGGCGGGCACTTCACAAATTGTCCGATTCCGTGAGGAAAGATGTGATGAAAGAATTGTTTGAGCCGGGCGGGGAACGGGCGAATCTGAATTTCTGCCGCGTTCCGATCGGAGCCAACGATTATTCTTTCGACTGGTACAGCCTGGATGAGACGCCGGGAGATTTTGGCCTGGAACATTTCTCGCTGGAGAGGGACAGACAGGCGTTGATTCCTTATATCAAGGAAGCAAAAAGCTATGCGCCCGATCTGAAATTATTTGCGTCCCCGTGGAGTCCGCCGACCTGGATGAAAGAGCCGCCGGTGTACAACTGGGGCAAGCTGATCAGGACGCCGCAGATACAGCAGGCCTATGCGGATTATTTCGTAAAGTATATTACTTCCTATGCAAAGGAAGGGATAGAGATCGAGCAGATCCATGTGCAGAATGAGCCGGTAGCCAACCAGAAATTCCCATCCTGTATGTGGACAGGGGAAGAACTTAAGAGCTTTATACGGGATTATCTTGGGCCGGCAATGGAGCGGGCGGGACTGTCCACGGAACTGTGGCTGGGAACCATCAATGCACCGGGCTGTGATTATAACAGGCTGATCTTTGACAAATGGGCGACGGAAGATTATGACTATTTTGCCAATACGGTGTTGATGGATCCGGAGGCGCTGCGCTATATTACAGGAGTCAGCTACCAGTGGGGCGGCAAGATTGCCATCCAGAGAACTTTTGAGAGCTGGTGGCCGAAGATCAGATTGATGCAGTCGGAAAATGAATGCGGCTTCGGAGATAATACATGGGAATATGCCCGTTATGTGTGGACGATGCTCAAGCATTACATCAGCAACGGAGCGGAGAGTTATCTGTATTGGAATCTGGTACTGGAGCCTATGGGCGTGAGCACGTGGGGAGATCCGCAGAATGCCATGATCACGGTCTGTCCGGACACAGACGATGTGGTATATAACCCGGATTTCTATGTGATGAAGCATTTTTCTGCCGCTGTGCAGCGGGGAGCAGTTCTGCAGGGGGCAGCGGGCACTTATGCAGGGGACAGTCTGGTCTTCAGAAATCCGGACGGCTCTCTGGCCTTGGAAATGTTTAATCCTTTCGATAAGGTGATAACGGTGGAATTTGAAGAGGGCGGTGAGTTCTGTCGGTTTGATCTGGAGCCGAAATCCGTCAACAGCATGATTATAAAGTGAGGTATGGGAGTGATGAAAGCCGAGAGGGTGGCAACAATTTGGAATGACGGCAAAGTGATTTACAAAAGACAGGTTCTGGATGTGGCAGTGGACGACGACACGCAGGAAATGCGGGTCATCAACGTTTATCCCGGCGTGAAAGGACATCGGGTTGACGGGTTTGGAGGCGCCATTACGGCGGCGGTGGGGGATGTGCTGGAACGCATGACGCCGGAACAGGCAAAAGAGGTCATTCGGGCATATTTTGGCCCGGAGGGCAATGGATACCGCAGGATCCGGACACATATAGACAGCTGTGATTTTTCACCGGTGCAGTACTGCGCCGATGATGATCCGGCAGATGATGCACTTTTGCATTTTTCCATTGAATATGACATGGAACATATTATTCCGTGGATCAAGGAGGCATACCGGGCGGCAGGTACCGCACTGCCGGTTCTGTTATCTCCCTGGTCGCCGCCGGCTTATATGAAGACCAATGGAAACCGCACACAGGGAGGACATCTGAAACCGGAATATTATGACAGATGGGCCAGATATCTGTGTAAATACATACAGGCGTATCGGGAAGCGGGGATCCTGGTGGAAGCCCTCAGCATCCAGAATGAACCGAATGCGGCGCAGACATGGGACAGCTGTATGTATACAGCGGAAGAAGAAAGGATATTTGCGCTGCAATATCTGCGTCCGGCTATGGAGGCGGCAGGGCTTGGCGGTCCGGAACTCTATCTCTGGGATCACAATAAAGAGCGTATGCTTGACAGGGCGCTTGCGGGAACGGATCAGAGAGAAGATAAGATCGCGGGATTTGCATTTCACTGGTACAGCGGGGATCATTTCGATGCGCTGCGGCTGGTGAGAAAGTGTTGTCCTGATAAGAAACTGATCTTCTCGGAGGGCTGCATCGAGTACAGCCGGTTTGGCAGAGAACAGCTGAAAAATGCTGAGATGTATGCCCGTGATATGCTGGGAAATCTTGCGGCGGGGATGAACGGTTTCTATGACTGGAATATCTGTCTTGATGAACAGGGAGGACCTAATTATGTAGGGAACTACTGCGATGCACCGATCATCTATAACAGCCAGAGCGCAGAGCTTCAATATAAGCTGTCCTATGATTACATAGGGCATTGCAGTAAGTATATCCTGCCGGGAGCGCAGTGGATTGGAACCACGAAGTACAGGGATGATATTTCCCTGGCGGCGTTTGAGAATCCGGACGGACAGATCGTCGTCGTGATCTTAAATGATAAAAGAGAGATGATCGCAGCATGGATCCGCTGCCTGGGTTATAATATCAAGGTGGAGCTGGAGCAGGATTCCATTGCCACGATCTTGATCAATCCATGAGGAATGCGGGAAGTTTTACAACTTCCCGCATAGGTATGCATAGGCGCTGAGGATCGTGTGCTGCCGCTTGCCGGTGATGAAGTAGAAATCGAGCTCTTTCGCATTTTCCAAATGAAGATAGGAGCCATAGGCAGGAAGAGTGCAGCACAGCACCGGACAATCTGCGGCAGGCAGCAGACCGTATCCTTTGTCGGAGAGCAGGAGCGGCAGTTCGACGGAACCGTCTGTGTGTGAGATGTATCTGGCAGTCGCTTGCAGAGCGAATCCTCTGGCCGCTCCGGCGCCCATAGCGAACAGGTTTTCATTTTTACCCCAATTCAGATAGAGCCATGTCTTTGATAGCCCGCCGGGAGTACTTTCCAGTTGGCGGCATTCTTTATCCCGCTCTGCAAGGAGCAGTTTCTTGTCTCTTGTCATGTACCGGATCGCACCGTTAGCTTTACTTACCTGTAGATATAATTCATCGGTCATAAGATCCACGGTACTGCCGGAATCTTTGTACATCCATCTTTTATCGGTACTCTGCACGGCGATTCCCGGATGGGTTCCCTCGGTGATCTGGCCGCCTCTTGTAAAAGTTACCCGGACGATGGCGCTGCCGACGGGGCTTAGCCGCAATATGCCGTAGCGGCTGTGGAGATATAGTCCGTCAGGCTGTTTCGTGACCCAGCGGACGGCAAGGTCGATCCTGCCGTGGCCGGCAGGGCGCAGCTTCTCAGTGACCGGCATATCCCCGAACCGAATTCCGCTGGCGATGGATGGGATCGTCTGTTTACCGTCTTGCTTCATGACAGGCTGAAGCTTTGATGGAGCAGGCTGCTGTGGTTTCGTGGCGGGTTGCGGCTTTGGCAAAGCAGGCTGCTGTGGCATCATGGCGGCCGTCGGCTTTGGCAGATTGGAGCGTTGTTCTTGCAGATGGCCGTTGTGCGGGCGTACTGGCTTTTGGCCGGTTTGCTCTTTTGCTGTCGGTTCATTGACCACGATAGAGATTTTGCGTCTGGCAGGCACCGGGTCGGCGATCAGCCCGGTCAGACTGCCCGTATGCAGGACGCACAGCTCATGGAGTGCGCGGGTGGCGGCGACGTAGAGCAGCTTGGAATGACCGTCATCTACCGGATATTCTTCCCTTGTGGGGTCTAAGATCAGTACCGCGTCGAATTCGAGTCCCTTGGTATACTCTACGGAAAGTACCATAATGCCGTTTCCGAATACGGTTTTCTCAGGGTCGCTTTCCATTACATTAATGTAGGATGACAGTTCTCTGGCGGCGGAGGCAGCGGCAGTTTGGCTGCGGCAGACGATGGCGATTGTGTCCCGGGCATCGGATTCATGTCCCTCCTGCCATTGCCGGCAGATTCTGGCGGCAGTACGAATCAGCTCGTCTCTGTCCTGCAGCTGTCTTACTTCTACCGGCCTGCCGTGCCGCAGGATCGGTTCAACCGGGTAGACGAAGAATTGTCCGTGATGTAGGATGTCGGTTGCAAAGTTGGATATTTCAACGGTGTTACGATAGCTCTTTTTCAGAATGCCGAAGCTGTCCGATGGGTTTGCCAGAAGCAGCTTTTTCAGCTCTTCCCAATCATTCAGGCCGCATCCAAAGCGGATATTCTGGGAGACATCGCCCATCACCGTGTACGTGCAGCGGTAAATACAGAATTTCAAGACCAGATATGCCATCATGCCGAAATCCTGGGCTTCGTCGATCACGATATGATGAGCCTCGCTGATCGTTTCGGTTTCCTTGATACGTTTATATAGGTAAGCCAGTGCCGCCAGATCGTATACATCAAATGCGGTATCCGGCAGGCTGACGTGGTATCCCTTTGCATTCTGCTCTGTCAGGAAATCATGATACATCTCAAAGATGGAATACTTCCAGACCCTGCCGCCGTAATATCCCCGGTATGCTTTCAGGATGGCTTTGCGTTCTGCTTCTGTGTATTTGATGCCTTTGTTTAGAAATTCTTCTTTGATCTTGCCCCGGAGGCGTTTGTTAAGCATATTGATCTTGTTTTGAACGGATACGGCAGGATTCTGGCGGATATAGCGTTCTATGGCGTCACCGTCCAACAGGCAGATCATTTGGCGCGGATCGGCTTGCCGGGACGCTGTCTCATCGAGGCTGCCGATTTTTCCCGCAGTGAACTGCTCGGGGTTCAGATAGACGGAACGGCAGGAAATGGTCTTGCGCTCTATCTTATGGCAGTAGGCTTCCAGATCGGCAAACCATTGCGCGGTGCTTTTGACGCTGTCGGCGGCGCTGTTTATAATATGATATTTCTTTTTGTCCCAGTCCTCATATAAGAGCCGGATAAAAAGCTGCTCCATAGTCATCTGGCGCACGCCGTATACATCGAGGTCTGGCAGCACGCCGGTGATGTAGTTGAGCAGAATGCGGTTGCTGCCTACAATATAGAAATCATCAGGTTTGAAGCGTTCCTCATAATTATAGAGAATGTAGGAGATCCGGTGCATGGCAACGGTCGTTTTACCGGATCCGGCAACGCCCTGCACAATGATATTGTGATAAGGAGATTTCCTGATGATCTCATTTTGTTCTTTCTGAATGGTGGCGACAATTTCATTCAGCACTTTCTGTTTGTTTTTGGCCAGATATTTGGTCAGGAGATCGTCGTTGGCGATCACTTCGCTGTCGAAATAATCTTCCAGCTTTCCGGATTCAATTTCATAAGTGCGCTTGTGCAGAAGGTCGATTTTTATTCTGGCATTGCCGGGCGCTTTATAACTGCATTTGCCAAGGCCGTTTTCGTAATAGGCGTTGGCCACCGGTGCACGCCAGTCGATTACGATCTGATGGGTAGCGTCCTGGGAGATGCCGGCCTTGCCGATGTAAAGCGATTCTTCTTTGCCAAGAGATTCATCCCGGAAGATGATCCGTCCAAAATAGGGTTTATGCAATGCTTTTTGATTTTGCAAAAGCGCGCGTTTCATATGGCTGTGCAGGGTCACTGTGTTGTTGAGGATTGTGAGAACTTCAGTGTCGTTGTCGTGGTAGTGGGCAAGCATTTCGTCGATATCCTCCTGCATACGGGAAACCTCCAGCCCGTATTTATCCAGATTGTCTTTTACGACTGTGAGTGTCCGGGCAAGATGTTGTTCCTCAGCCTGTCTTGACAGGCCGTGGTTTTGAGATAGCTGTGATGTGCTCATAAGAAACCTCCTAATCAGTTCGTGGGACAATATGTTCATGTCATATTTTAGTCATATAACATAAGAAAATACTAGACTTTATTTTTATGCTGTGATAAACTTTATATTAGAGTAGTGCTTAAAAATAGTAAACATATAATTGATAATAAATAAGCGGTTTTTGCTATAGTGATCAGCAGCGCCGCTTTTGTTTTCGGAGAATATTATTCTGATGCTGGGGGTTCTTCCGCAGCGGATTTTCGGGAAAGGAATTCCGGTGTTTCACCATGATTCACTATTTAATAACAGGCGCAGAGGCAGCGCAGAAAAGAGGTAGAAAATGGGAATCGTAATTAAGAATGCATTGGCGATTCTGCCGCAGGGGGCGGAGGATGTGGTACAGGAGACGAGTATCTATATCGAACAGGATCGGATCACAGGCATTGGGCAGATGCCTGACGGGTTTGTGGAGGACAAGGTGATCGACGGGACAGACAAGCTGGTGATTCCCGGTCTGATCAATTGCCATACCCACTCTTACATGTCCTTTATGCGGAATGTAGCGGATGATCTGTCCTTTATGGACTGGCTCTTTGGGACGATCGATCCGATCGAACAGCAGATGACCGATGAGGACACGTATTGGGGCGCCAATCTGGCGATCATCGAGATGATGAAGAGCGGCACGACCTGTTTCAATGATATGCAGATGAATATTCATCAGACTACCAGAGCGGTTAAGGAATCCGGTATGCGTGCCGTGATCAGCCGCGGTCTTGTGGGAAGCGGCAGCGATGAAGCCGGACAGATGCGTCTTAAGCAGGCTTATGAGGAGAGAGACGCGGCCAAAGACTGTGACAGATTGTCTTTTGTGCTGGGTCCTCATGCACCCTTTACCTGCGATGAGGAATTCATGAAGATCGTGGCGCAGGAAGCAAAGAAAAACGGTATGGGCATTCACATTCACCTCTCGGAGAGCGAGAGTGAGATCGGCCAGATTCAGGAAAAATACGGATGTTCTCCTATTGCATTGGCGGATCGGTGCGGTTTATTCGATGTGCCGGCCATTGCCGCTCATTGTGTACAGATCGATGATGCGGATATGGATATCCTGCAGGCGAAGCATGTCAGCGTGGTAACCAACCCGGCAAGCAATATGAAGCTTGGGAACGGTTTTGCGCCGGTGGCCCGCATGATGGAGAAAGGGATTAACGTGTGTCTTGGAACGGACGGTGCGGCAAGCAACAACTGCCTGAATATGTTCCACGAGCTGAGTCTGCTCACGCTGATTCATAAAGGAACTGGCAGGACTCCCCAGTGCGTCAGCGCCAAAGAGGGATTCCGTATAGCGACGATCAACGGAGCGAGGGCCCTTGGCATGGAACAGGAGATTGGAAGCATCGAAGTCGGCAAGAAAGCCGATCTGGCTATCCTCGACCTGAATACGCCGTCGCTGACACCCAGGAATAATCTGATCGCGGGACTGTCCTATTCGGCTAACGGTTCCGAGGTGGATACAGTCATTATCGACGGACAGATCACAATGGAGGGGCGTAAGCTTCTGACGATCGACGAACAGTTGGTATATGGCAAGATCCAGGAGATCATAGTGCGGATGGGACTGGATCAGAAGAAGTATTAGATTGATAAACATGTGCTTGCACTTTACCTGATTTGCAGTATAATATAGAAAGTAAGTTAAGAAAGCGCCTACATCGTAGGTGCTTTTTCGTGAAAAGACAGATGGGGATTTGAAATTAAAGTATATGGAAAAGGACGCATATGGAAATCGAATTTGATGTAAAAATAACTTCCAATATTTTATATGATTACATGCTGCATCATACCTATAACAGCATGGCGGGAATCATGGGTTCCCTTGTGGGCGCATTGATGCTTGTGCTCTTTGCCTCCAACAGACAGCCGATCTGCCTGATCATCGGTGCGGTGATCCTTTTGTATCTGCCGTGGACACTTTTTATCAAATCCAGACAGCAGGCGCTCTCTACGCCGGCATTTAAGAAGCCGCTGCACTATCGGATCTCGGAGGAGGGTATTGAAGTGTCGCAGGACGATACGGTGGAGCAGATGGGCTGGGACGGTATGGTCAAAGCGGTATCTACATTTAACAGTATCGTAGTCTATACGACCCGTACCAGCGCGTGTATTTTTCCGAAGAAAGATCTGGGCGACGGCAAGTATAAAGTGATTGAGATCATTTCTACCCATATGCCGCCGAAAAAAGTGAAGATCAGAGGATAGGAGCGCAAGGCACAGCGTCATATGGACAATGATTGATGTGCGCGCAGCAGAGCAAAGACAGGTGTGATGATGAAAACCATGGAGACATACAGCGCAGAAGAAACATTTGCGCTTGGAAGGCAGCTTGGGCAGCAGGCAAAGGCGGGACAGGTCTATACGCTGATCGGTGATCTGGGTGTGGGCAAGACCGTATTGACGCAGGGCGTGGCGGCCGGACTTGGCATAGATGAGCCAATCTGCAGCCCCACTTTTACAATTGTACAGGTCTATGATGAGGGCAGGCTGCCATTCTATCATTTTGACGTATACCGGATCGGTGATGTGGAGGAGATGGAAGAGATCGGATATGAGGATTATTTTTATGGCGATGGAATCTGTCTGATCGAGTGGGCTAATCTGATCGAAGAGATTCTTCCGCAAGAATACCGGCGGATTACGATCGAGAAAGACCTGACAAAAGGTTATGATTACCGAAAGATTACGTTAGAAGTGGTGAGGGGATCCCTATGAAAATATTAGCGTTGGACAGTTCCGGACTGACGGCGTCTGTGGCGCTCGTAGAAGACGATAAATTAATTGCAGAATATACGATACAGTATAAGAAGACCCATTCCCAGACGCTTCTTCCCATGTTGGATGAGATACGCACCATGGTGGAGCTGGATCTTTCTACCGTGGATGCCATTGCAGTAGCGGCAGGGCCGGGTTCTTTTACGGGACTGCGGATCGGATCGGCGACTGCAAAAGGGCTTGCACTTGCTATGGAGAAGCCGATCATTCCGGTGCCGACGCTGGAGGGGCTTGCCTACCAGATGTACGGTACGCAGGCGATTGTGTGTCCGATCATGGATGCCAGAAGAAGTCAGGTATATACGGGGATTTATGAATTCGTTCCGGGGCAGAGCCGGCAGCCGGGCATTGCCCGGGAGGGGACGGAGGGCCAGGAGGCAAAGCCCCAGGGGGAAACGTTCGGAACATATCAATACGACATAAATGTCATTAAGGAGCAGTGTGCGGTCGCTTTCGATGAGATTGCGGAGGAATTAAACCGTATCGGAAGAAATGTGGTCTATGTGGGAGACGGCATACCGGTATTTGGGGAGCGTATGCGGGAAGTGATGAAAGTACCCTACACGCTTGCCCCCGCCCACCGCAACAGACAGTCGGCCGCATGTATAGCAGCTCTTGGAAGCGTATACTATGGGCAGGGTAAATTTGTCAGCGGTGCAAAACATGTACCGGAGTATCTGAGACTGTCGCAGGCAGAACGGGAACGAGCCCAGGCGCAGAGTCAGAAAGGCAGAGAATATGATTCAATATAGAAGAATGACTCCGGAAGATGTCCCTTTTATCAGCAAGTTAGAGGAGGAGACGTTTTCCATGCCATGGTCGGCAGATTCTTTTCTGGAGATGATCAGCAAGGAGGATGCCCGCTATTACGTGGCGGAACAGGACGGCAGACTCCTGGGCGGCTGCGGGGTTCTGATGATCGCAGGGGAGGGCAATATCACCAACGTGGTGATCTCTCCGGAAGCAAGAAATCAGGGGATCGGCACCGGCATGCTGCGGCATTTGATGAAAGAAGGAGCCCGGGAGGGGCTTACGGCGTACACGCTGGAAGTCAGGGTGAGCAATGCTGCTGCGATCCATGTGTATGAGAAGCTGGGGTTTGTGTCGGCGGGAGTCCGGCCGAATTTCTATGAGAAACCGACGGAAGACGCCTTGATCTTTTGGAAGAGATAGGCAGCGTATGGAACAATTACCACTGTTGTTATAGTTTTTGTCTGATAAAATGAGACTGAACATAAAAATGCAAAAGTTCGGCATTTCGTTTCAATGTCATGAATAAGTAACAATATGGGAGGTTTGTCATGCGTGTTTATTCGGATCAGGCAGATAGGGAGCTAGTCAGAGTAGTTTGTAATTGTTGTGGTAAAGATTTATTGGTAGAAAATGGATTTCTTAAAGAGGAATGTGTCCATGTGGATCATGATTTTGGCTTTTTCGGGACTAAAGACGGATTGAGCCATAAGTTCGACCTCTGCGAGGAATGTTATCGGAAGATGATCGGGCAGCTTGTGATTCCACCGGAAGAGTGGGAGAGAAAAGAATTGCTCTAAGCGGCCTTGATCAGTACAGGCACAGACTGCCGTCCGGATCATTATGGCGTTTGCGGTAAGATATACGCCGGATGCGGGCGGCAGCGGAATAGGAGCATGTATGTTAGATATCTGTTTACTGGGTACGGGCGGTATGATGCCTCTGCCTCACAGGTGGCTGACGTCACTGATGGCGCGGTATAACGGGACGAGTATACTAATCGATTGTGGTGAGGGAACCCAGATTGCCATGAAAGAAAAGGGGTGGAGCCCGAAGCCGATTGATATTATCTGTTTTACCCATTATCATGCGGATCACATCAGTGGTCTGCCGGGGATGCTCCTCACGATGGGGAATGCGGAACGTACCGAACCGCTGATGCTGATCGGGCCAAAAGGACTTACTAAAGTAGTTAATTCTCTGCGCGTGATTGCCCCGGAGCTTCCTTTTGAGATCAGATGCATGGAGTTGACGGAGGCGGAGCAAAGCATTTCTTTTGATGGATTTTGCATACAGGCTTATCGGGTGAACCATAATGTGTTGTGCTACGGTTACAGCATTGTGGTGGAGCGGATCGGCAAATTTGATGTGGCCCAGGCGGAAAAACTCAATATTCCCAGAAATTACTGGAATCGTCTGCAAAAAGGTGAGATAATAGAGACAGAAAATGGCACGTTTACTCCAGAGCAGGTGCTGGGCGCACCGCGCAAAGGGCTTAAGGTTGCTTACTGTACGGATACCAGGCCCACGGAGAGCATTGTGCATAACGCTGCGGGTGCGGATCTTTTTATATGCGAGGGGATGTACGGGGAACCGGAGAAGCAGCAGAAAGCAAGGGAATATAAGCACATGACGTTCTATGAGGCGGCGGAGCTTGCCAGAAAGGCGGATGTGAAAGAACTTTGGCTGACGCATTACAGCCCCTCCCTGCTTCGACCAGAAGAGTACATGCGCGATGTGAGGAAAATATTTCCCAATGCGATTGCAGCAAAAGACGGCAGAAGTGTGGATCTGTTGTTTGAGGAAGATTAGCATTGCCTGCGCACGGCAGGGGTGAACACTCTGGCATCTGGCAGAGTGTATATTGTGTCAATTATCAGTAAAGAACGCAGACCGGTCTTCGAAAGTGGATCAGGACAGGTAAAGGGGGAATAGATATGGACAGGAAACGTTCCGGAATGATAGGTATTATAGTATTAGGTGTAATTCTTATTGTCGTAGTCGCAGGGTATGCAATACATTTGAATACCAGGACGAAAGCGGCGGAGGAAGAGGCGGTAGAGGTTAGCGCGGTTCAGAAGATTCTGCAGAGAGATCTGGAGAGGAATTATCCGCCGACGCCGAAAGAAGTCGTAAAATACTATGCGGAAATTACCAAATGCTTTTATAACGAGGATTATTCGGAAGAAGAATTGGACCAGATGGCGTTAAAGATCCAGGGGCTGTATGATCAGGAGCTGATCGATAATAAGTCTCAGGAAGATTATCTGAATGATCTTCGCAGTGAGATCGTAAGCATGAAACAGAGCGACTCTACGATATCCGGATATGTGCTTTCAGCCAGTGTGGATGTGGAAGAATTTGTGGAAAATGGCTACTCCTGCGCCAGACTGTACTGTACTTTCAGCGTGAAGCAGGGACCTAAGGGAACAGTGCGTTCCATGGAGCAGTTCGTGCTGCGCAAAGACGAGGATGGACACTGGAAGATACTTGGCTGGGATCTGGTAGAGAATTAGACTGAGGGTGACAGAGCGTGCGGCATGCTGTGCCCCGGAATGGAAAGACACGGAATATATGGAAAAGAAGTGTGGACAAGAAGATATCACGATACTTGCTATTGAGAGTTCCTGCGATGAGACCGCTGCGGCAGTGGTCAGAAACGGCAGGGAAGTTCTCTCCAATATCATATCTTCACAGATAGATTTACATACGCTATATGGCGGGGTAGTTCCTGAAATTGCGTCCAGAAAACATACGGAGCGCATTAATCAGGTGATCGGGGAAGCGCTGCAGACGGCGGGTAAGAGTCTTGGAGAGATGGATGCTATCGCGGTAACCTATGGACCGGGACTGGTAGGCGCGCTGTTGGTGGGCGTATCGGCGGCCAAGGCGATCAGTTTTGCATCAGGTATACCGCTGATCGGAGTTCATCATATCGAGGGACATATCAGCGCTAATTATATAGAGAATCAGGAATTGGAGCCGCCTTACGTCTGTCTCGTTGTGTCAGGGGGACACTCCCATCTTGTCAAAGTCAGGGATTATGGAGAATATGAGATTCTTGGACGGACGAGGGATGATGCGGCAGGAGAGGCTTTTGATAAAGTGGCAAGGGCGATTGGGCTGGGATATCCCGGCGGCCCCAAGATTGATAAAGTGTCGCGGGAAGGGAATCCTGACGCGATCCAATTTCCAAGGGCCAGGATCGCCGATGCGGTTTATGATTTCAGCTTCAGCGGCCTTAAGTCGGCAGTCCTGAATTATTTAAACTCCTGTGAAATGAAAGGAGAACCGGTCTGCCAGGCGGATGTGGCGGCTTCTTTTCAGAAAGCAGTAGTGGATGTGTTGGTGGAGCATTCCATGCAGGCAGTGCAGGAATGCGGTATGAATCGATTTGCCATCGCCGGCGGCGTGGCGTCCAACACAGCGCTCCGCAGCGCCCTCAAGGAGGAATGTGAGCGAAGAAAGATCAGCTTTTATCATCCATCCCCTGTCCTGTGCACGGATAACGCGGCGATGATCGGTGCGGCAGCGTATTACGAGTACTGCAAAGGGGTGCGGCATGGTTATGACCTGAACGCGGTGCCGAATTTAAAATTGGGAGAGGGTGTGAAAGTGTGCTGACGAAGAAATGCACTGCGATCGTACTGGCGGCAGGGAGCGGCCGACGCATGAACAGTGACGTGGCAAAACAATATATGCTTCTGCAAGGGAAACCCCTCGTGTGGTATGCGTTGCAGGTAATGGAGGAATCTTCTGTCATCGATGATTGCATCCTTGTCACCGGCGCAGAAGACATTTCTTATGTAAAAAAAGAAATTGTAGAGCAATATGGATTTCATAAAGTGAGTAGGATCGTGGCAGGGGGAGCGGAACGGTATGATTCCGTGTATCATGCATTGCAGGTGATCGCGGCCCGGGATACGTCGGAGGAAGCGGAATATGTGTTCATCCATGACGGCGCCCGTCCTTTTCTTACGGAACGGATCCTGTCAGATGCCTACAAGGCAGTCGAAGAGACGAAAGCCTGTGTGGTGGGCATGCCTGTTAAAGATACGATCAAGATTGCCGATCACGATGGATATGCGCAGCATACGCCGGACAGAAGCCTTGTCTGGCAGATTCAGACGCCCCAGGTGTTTGAGGGGAACCTGATCATAGAAGCGTACAACCGGCTGATGGAGAAGAAAGAGGAGCTGACGGCCAGCGGGATTCGGATTACGGATGACGCCATGGCAGTGGAAAAGCTGACCGGGCAGAAAGTGAAACTGGTACAGGGATCTTATGAGAATATCAAGATCACTACACCGGAAGATCTGGTGACTGCTGAGGCGCTATTAAGCCAGCCGCAAAATTTTATGATAAAGAATAAAAAAAGTGGTTGACACCGAAAATCATTTTTGTTAGAATAATTTTTGCGCTGACCGAGAGGGCTGCGCATTACGAACCTGGAGAGGTATCGAAGTGGTCATAACGAGGCGGTCTTGAAAACCGTTTGTCCGCAAGGGCGCGTGGGTTCGAATCCCACCCTC
>ERZ808051.278-NODE-278-length-63576-cov-7.792186_pt1 | contig 63576 bp, 52 predicted proteins | sample MGYA00380199_ERZ808051 | MGnify/ENA primary metagenome ERZ808051 (study PRJEB31490, sample SAMN06133391) | mouse gut metagenome | isolation source: J11 | host: mice | place: China: Chengdu | collected 2015-05 ... | reverse complement strand
GATAGCTCAGTTGGTAGAGCAGAGGACTGAAAATCCTCGTGTCACTGGTTCGATTCCGGTTCTGGGCATTTTTTATTTTTTAGAGTGGAGTTGGAGAAATTTTGTAGTTGTATTTATATATGCTCTTATGTTTTTGGAAGAAAATCTGAAGAAAATGACAAGAAAATGAAAAGAAAGCATCGGAAGGTATTTTTTAGCCTTTTGGTGCTGTTTTTTTGTAAAAATACATGATATAATGAATTGTAATGCTGTCTATGCTGTTCGGCATGTCAGGAGGACTGGGAAGAGACATAGCTGGGCAGGCTGTGATGATTTTTTTGGGGAGTCAGTATAGAAGATGGGAGAGAGATTTGTAAGATATCGCACGGAGAGACAAGCCAGAAAATGGCAGAGGAGGCTGGAGCGCTATCGAGTGATCCAGAAGCAGATCAGGGAGGAAGCGCCGGACATTCTCAGATCAAAGAATTTTAATCATATGAAGAGACATATTCAGCATGGGAACGTAAGCGTGAATGCCCATGTGATGAATGTGGCCAGATACAGCATCGCTATCAGCGAAAGGCTGCATATTGCGTGCAGCAAAAGAGACCTGATCAGGGGTGCGCTGTTACATGACTATTTTCTTTATGACTGGCATATACCGGACAAGGAGAATCCGCATAGACTGCACGGATTCTATCATCCGGGCGTGGCGCTGAGGAATGCTTCCAAGGAGTACGAGCTCACGGAGCGGGAGAAGAATATCATCAGGAGACATATGTGGCCCCTGACGGTGGTTCCGCCTAGATGCAGGGAGGCATGGATCGTGACCACAGCAGACAAATGGTGTTCTTTTATGGAAACCTTGCATATGCTTAGGGGGCATGGCATTGTCCTTCAAAGACATGACGACGAGGAATATATCGGAGACGGACGGAATTGGAGCACTTATTCAAACAGCTGAGGAAATATGCAGATGGGGACATGTACCCTTATCATATGCCCGGCCACAAGCGGCAGGCATGGGGGGCGCTTCCCCAACAATTATATGAGTTAGACATCACGGAGATAGAGGGATTCGACAATCTTCATCAGGCGGAGGGGATATTGCAGGAACTCCAAAAGAAGGCTGCCCGGATCTATGGTGCGGACGAAAGCTTCTATCTTGTTAACGGAAGTACTTGCGGAATTCTGTGTGCGGTGAGCAGCGCGCTTCCTTCGGGGGGACATATTCTGATGAATCGCAACTGTCATAGATCGGCATATCATGGGGCATATTTGAGAAATCTCACCATATCTTATCTTTGGCCTGCCTATATGAAGGAATATGATATTTATGATGCCGTCACGGCGGAACAGATTCGGGAGGCTCTTGAGCAGGAGCCGGACATAGGAGCCGTGCTCATCGTGTCACCTACCTATGAGGGCAGGGTGGCAGACGTGAAGGCGATAGCCGAGACGGTACATGCCAAGGGGATTCCCTTGATCGTGGATGAGGCGCATGGAGCCCATCTGGGATTGGCAGAGGGTTTTTGGCCGAACAGCTGTCAGGCCGGTGCGGATCTGGTGATTCATAGCGTGCATAAGACGCTCCCTTCTCTGACACAGACGGCGCTTCTCCATGTAAAAGGGGAAAGGATCAATAGGGCGCTGGTGAAACGCTTCCTGCATATTTACCAGTCCAGCAGCCCATCCTATCTGTTGATGGCCAGCATTGACAACGCTCTGGAGTTTGTGGAGCTTGACGGTAGTAAAGCATTTGAAAGCTTTGCCGCAAGTTACGGAAGAATGATGAGGCATCTTGGCGGGTGCAGACATTTACACTTTCTGCAGGCTACTCAGCCGGGAGGAGGATCGGAGCAGCACAACCGACAGCAAAAAAAGATGTCGGATCAAGAAGCATCAAAACAGAGAGAGCTTGCGGATCAGAATCCAAAGCAGGAGCAAAAAAAACTGCCAAGGGGCAGAGGGCCGGATAGACAAGACATAGGGAAGCTCTTGATATCCGTGAAAGGAACCGGTCTTACGGGACATCAGCTTTATGAAACTTTGTTGGAAAAGTACCATCTTCAGACGGAGATGGCAGCTGAATCCTATGTGCTTGCCATGTTCACGTTAAATGACGGCGAAGAGGCCTATGAGCGCATGACACATGCGCTGCTGGAGATTGACGGGAGCCTGCCGGATTCTTTGGAAGTGGGAGGCTCGGATGAAGGGACAGAGGCGCAGTCTGAAAATTCCGGCATAGATGGGTCTGCAAAACCATGGGGAGAGGCGGCGATTCCGCTTGCTCAGGCCTGGGATATGGCGGGGGAAGAGGTTTTGCTGGAGAATGGCATAGGGCGGTGTGCAGGTGAGTTCGTCAATCTATATCCTCCCGGAACACCTCTTCTGGTTCCCGGCGAAATAATAACCAAAGAGCTGTGGGGGAAGATACGCCGGGCGCGGGAGCAGGGGCTGACAGTGCAGGGAATTCACATATATAAGAACAAGAGTTCCGACGCAAAAATGGGCTCTGAGGATGAGGCTTACGAAAGCAGTGTCTGCGGAGAAGAGATCTATGTGAAGGTGATATAGGGCATTTAACACGGCCCTGAAAATATAAGAGTAGGAGAGAGTATTATGAGAAAGACAAAGATTATTTGTACCATTGGACCTGCAAGCGACAGTGTGGAATGTCTGCAGCAGCTGATGCTGGCGGGCATGAACGTGGCAAGATTCAATTTTTCCCATGGAACCCATGAGGAGCAGAAGATAAAATATGAGAAGGTGCTGGAGGCCAGAGAAAAGGTAGGTCTGCCGGTAGCCACGCTTTTGGATACCAAGGGGCCGGAGATCCGGCTGAGGGATTTTGAGGGAGGCAAAGCGGAGCTTGTAGCAGGGCAGCAATTCGTTCTGACCACAGAGGAGCTTCTCGGAACGTGCCAGAAGGCCACGATCACATATAAGAACCTGAAAAACGATGTGGACAGAGGAACCACCATCCTGATCGACGACGGTCTCATAGAGATGACCGTGGAGGAAATCAGAGGAGAGGAGATCGTGTGTACGGTGGTGAACGGGGGCTTTGTGTCTAACCACAAGGGAGTGAACGTTCCGGGAGCCGTTCTGTCCATGCCCTATATCAGTGATACGGACAGAGAGGATATTCTGTTCGGCATTGAAATGGGATACGATTTCCTTGCGGCATCCTTTGCCAGATGCAAGGAGGACATTCTGGAGGTCCGCAGGATTCTGGAGGAGCATGGCAGCAGGATGAAGATCATTGCTAAGATCGAGAACATGCAGGGCATTCAGAATCTGGAGGAGATATTGGACGCCTCCGACGGTATCATGGTGGCCAGAGGAGACATGGGGGTGGAGATTCCCATGGAAGAGGTGCCTATTCTGCAGAAGAGGATGATCAAGCTTGCCAACGACAAGGGCAAACATGTGATAACGGCCACCCAGATGCTGGAATCCATGATCAAGAATCCCAGACCTACCAGAGCGGAGGCCACAGACATCGCCAACGCCATTTATGACGGAACCACTGCCATCATGCTTTCCGGAGAGAGCGCGGCAGGGAAATATCCCGTGGAGGCAGTGCGGACTATGGCGAGAATTGCGGAGAGCGCCGAAAAAGATATCGACTACTATGAGAGAATGTGTCATGGAGGGAAGGCCGGGGAGGCAGATATCACCACCGCCATCGCCTACGCTACCTGCTCTGCTGCCATGGACGTTGGCGCGGCGGCCATCATCACGGTTACGCTGTCGGGATTTACAGCAGAGGCCATATCCAGATTCAAGCCCGCATGTCCTATCATCGGCTGCGCGGCCAATGAGAGGGTGTGCAGGCAGCTGAATCTCCTATGGGGCGTGAACCCTTTGCAGGTGAGCAAAGAAGAGACCACGGATGCGCTTTTTGATGCGGCCGTGTCGGAGGCAAAGAAGGCCGGCTATGTGAAGGCCGGCGATGTGGCGGTGATCACAGCCGGAATACCTTTGGGGAAAGCCGGAACCACCAATATGATCCATGTAGTTGAGGTGGAATGAGGCCATGGGCAGGATTATATGCCTTATGGGGAGGAGCGCCACAGGCAAGGACACCATCTTCAAGAGACTGGCGCAGGATCCGCAGCTGGGGCTGTGCAGGATCGTTCCATATACCACCAGACCTATCCGGGAGGGCGAGAAGGATGGGGTGGATTATTTTTTCACCCATGAAGATGTTTTTCAGGCCCTCCGGTCATCGGGGAGGATCATAGAGGAAAGAGCGTACCATACCATACATGGCCTATGGCGCTATTTTACCGTGAATGATGGTCAGCTGCAGGATGAAGAGAAGGATTATATTACGATAGGCACGCTGGAGGCCTATCGGAAGCTGCAGGATCATTTCGGCAGTGACAAGCTGATTCCGGTGATGATAGAGCTGGAGGACGGGGTTCGCCTCCAGCGGGCGCTGGATAGAGAGCGGGCGCAGGAAGTCCCTAAGTATGAGGAGATGTGCCGGCGGTTTCTGGCGGACTGTCAGGACTTTTCTCAGGAGAAGGTAAGGGAGGCAGGCATTGCCAGAACATTTTGCAATGATGATCTGGAGAAGTGTCTGATGGAGATCAGAGAATATCTTACGGAAAAAGGACATTTTCACAAATAGGGTGTTCTGTAAAATAGGATTGATGGGACATAAGGCCGGATTAATCGAATATGGAACCGGATTGATCAGGCATAAACCGGATTGACAAAAAGGAATAGGAGGAGGCAGGCATATGGAAATCAAGGTGGGACAAGTGAAGCAGAGCACCCCGGTGGAGCAGACCCAGAGCACCCAGCCCACCGACGGGAGCTTCAAGTTCATGCTTGCCAGCCATATCGAGGAATCAGAGCTGCAGACCAGACTGCAGGGACTCATGGAAGAGATCACCATGCAGGGAGACAGACTGGCCAAGCGCCGGGACGTGAAGGACATGAAGCATTATAGGAGTCTTGTGAAGGCCTTCATGAACGAGGTGGTGACTCATTCCCATGCCTTTTCCAGAGAAAATTTTCTGGATCGCAGGGGGCGGCATAGGGTGTACGGCATCATCCGGCTGGTGGACGAGAATCTGGATCAGCTGGCGCAGGAGCTTATGAAGGATGAGCAGGATCATCTGGAGATCCTGAATAAGATCGGGGAGATCCGGGGGCTGCTGCTGGACATTTTCACATAATATTGCACGGCGCCTGACAGAAGGCTGCAGGGCAGGGAGACCACAAGAGGAGGAATGGCATTATGGCGGGATTTCAGGATATTTATGGGCAGGAACAGATCAGGGAGCATCTGCAGAATGCGCTTTCTACCGGGAAGGTGTCTCATGCGTATATCCTAAACGGGGAGAAGTCTTCAGGGAAGGAATTTATTGCAAAAGTGTTCGCCATGGCTCTGCAGTGTGAGGAGGATGGGAAGGAGCCTTGTCAGAAATGTCATTCCTGCAGGCAGGCCCTTTCAGGCAACCACCCGGACATCATACGGGTCATTCATGAGAAGCCCAACACCATCAGCGTGGACGACATCCGCACGCAGGTGAACGGGGATGTGGCCATCAAGCCCTACAGCGGAAAGTACAAGGTGTACATTCTGAGCGAGGCAGAAAAGATGACGGCGCAGGCTCAGAACGCGCTGCTCAAGACTCTTGAGGAGCCGCCGGAATACGCGGTGATCATGCTGCTGACCTCCAATGTGAACGCCCTGCTGCCCACCATCGTCAGCCGCTGTGTGACGCTGGACATGAAGCCGGTGCCGGACGAGGTCGTGCGGCGGTTCCTCTGCGGACAGATGCAGGTGCCGGATTATAAGGCGGAGGTCTGCGTGGCTTTTGCCAGAGGCAATATCGGCAAGGCGAAGGCGCTGGCCTCCAGCGAGGATTTTGAGAAGGTGAAGGCGGAGGCCCTTTCTCTGCTGAAATACATACAGGAGATGGATCTGAACGAGATCATAGCCGCCGTGAAGAAGATCACGGAATACAAGCTGGAAGTAAGCGATTATTTGGATATCTGCGTGATCTGGTATCGGGACGCGCTGCTGTTCAAAGCCACCAGCGACGTAAACCATCTGATCTTCAGGGAAGAGCTGCAGGCGCTTCGGAGGACGGCCCAGAGGAGCAGCTATGAGGGTATCGAGAACATTATTAAGGCGCTGGACACTGCAAAGAGGAGGCTGGATGCCAATGTGAATTTTGAGCTGGTGATGCAGATGCTTTTGATGACCATTCAGGAGAATAGTTGAAATTTTTAACACGATCTGTCCCTTGACATTTTTGGTGTGGTCGTTTAGCCTAAAAGAGGGTTCAGCATAGGGTTCAGCCCATCGGTTTTTGCAGAACCGGTGGCTGGACCTTGTTTTATGTCAGGGCACACTTTGTCGGGATTGAGAGAAGAGAGAACTTTGGGTGAAAGAGGAACGATCATGAAGAAAGAATTCAAGCGTCGAGTCATAAGCCTATTTGGCATTCTGGCGGTTCTATGGAGCGCTGTCGGCTGCGGCAGTGAAGAGACAGCCGGTGACGGAGTCTGGCAGCGGAAGGAGAGGGTGGAGCATGATCTGACATCCGGCGGGTGGAAGGAGCCTGAGGAGACAGCGGACAGCAGTGAGCCTTGGCAGGCCACTGATTATTGGGAATGCCTCAGTCCGGGAACGGCCGCGGAGGGTATGCGGTACGCGGGACGTATGCATACAGCGAATGGGTCGGAGGTTCTTTTGCTGGAAAGATTTGTGGCAGATCGGGCAGGGGCCGGGGCACAGAAGTATTTTTTGACTTGTCTGGACACGCTGACCATGGAGGCAGAGATAAGGGAGCTTTCCTTTTCGGCGGAGGCAGAGGGAGGACAAGAGGCGGATGCAGGGCGGGAAGATCTGCAAATGCTGGCTGCAGAGCTGAATAAGGATCTGAACGAGAGAAGGCTGTTCATTACCGGAATGTCTGGGAATGGCGATGAAATTTGTATATTTGCGCATCAGTGGGATCAGGAAGCCGAGAGTACCGTCCATTATTATGTCCTATGGATGGATAGGCAGGGGCATTTGGCAAGTGCGGTGGATCTGCTGCCGGAGATAAAGCGTTCAGGGATGGAGCAGGGAGATGTTCTGCCTGACGGCATTGTATGTGACAAGGAGGGACGTTTCTATATAGGCGAGGAGAAGATAGGGCTTTTTGACAGCAATGGCAAGTTTCTGAAGCTGATAGAGGCTTCAGACGGCTCGGGAAATCAGGTCTTCTGTACCGGACGGCTTCCTGACGGGAGACTGGTATTTGAACACAATACAGCGGGGGGCGGCGTCGCAATATTCTGTCTGGAGGGACTGGAGGAGAAGGTGCTCTATCAGGGCAGCGGATCAATCTCGGCCCATAGGAATTTCAGCGCCTTCGGAGAAATTCTCTACATGGAGAGTGGAAAGCTGCTGCGGTGGGATGCGGCGGGAGGGGGCAGCGAGGTCCTTTACAGCGACAGCGGACTTGCCGCTCTGGGCATGGATTGCGATGAAATCATAGAGAATTCCGCCGAAGAAGTTGTGCTTTTGTATTTTGACGGCAACACGTCCTTTGCTTTTCGTCTCCGGCTTGGAGCCGACATGCCCGTGACGGATATTACCGTCTTTGCGGTGAGCGGGAGTGGGAAGCTGGAGGCGGCGGCCAAGGAGTACTGCTGGAGGCATCCCGGTGTAAGGATACAAGTGGAGAACAGAAAGGAAGGAGAGGATTTCGAGGCGGCTATGGTTCGGCTGACCGGGCAGCTGTCTCAGGGGAAGGGGCCGGACATGTTTTTGCTGCCAATAGCGCAGCTGGAGTCGTTTTCGGAGCAGGGGATTCTTGCGGACTTGTCCGGAGTCCTGACGGAGGAGATGGAAGCTTGGATATTCCCCAAGGTGCTGCAGGGAGGCATGGTGGGCGGGAAGCTTTATGGCATCGTGGATGCAGTTTCCGTGAATACGGTTATAGTGTCGGAGAAGATATGGCAGGAGGAGACTTGGACTGCGCAGGATGTGATGCGGCTGACTGAGGAAAACGGATATACAAGGGTGTTTGGCAGGCAGTCGCCGGCTGCCCTGCTGTATAGCCTTGTGGCGAAAGATGTGGCAACAGGGAACTCCGATCTGGTAGACCTATCGGGAAGACGGTGCAGCTTTGACTCAGAGGAGTTCATTGAACTGCTGGAATTCTGCAAGAAATATGGGACTTCGCCGGAGGATAGGAGAGATGTTTCCCTTCAGGAGGAGAGGGAGGAGGCAATAAGGGACGTGAAGGAGGGCAGGACGCTGGCCTATTGCAGCAATGGGAGCCTGATGAATCTCAGCAGTGATATGGCGGCTTTCGGAGATGGGTATAGATGTGTGGGCTATCCCACGGACGGGGATTACGGCAGCTACGTGGAATATTATGATTGCTATGGGGTGAATGCGGACTCCCCGAACAAGGAGGCCGCCTACGATTTTCTGCGCTATGTTCTTGGGGAAAGGAACCAGCGGAAGACGGGGATCACTACCATCAGAAAGGATATTCTCTGCAACAATGTTGCGGACGGCGCGCAGCCCGGAGAATCTCCGGTATTCTGGTGCGACCGCCGAACTGTGACACCTCTTGAGGGACGGTCTGACGGAAGCTCTTTTCTGCCGGAATATCTGGAGATACTGGAGAAGGGAGGCTGGACGTCGGCCTGGGCGGACACGCTGGGAATGATCATCAGCGAGGAGGCTGCGTCCTATTTCAGCGGAGACAAGACTGCGGAGGCTGCGGCGGAGGTGATTCAGAGAAGGGCCCAGATTTACCTGAATGAGTGATGGAACGGCGCGGCTTGAGGGCCGCGCCTTTTTACAGCGGAATTTGTGTCCGTACAAGGCTGTCTCCGGGTTTCCCGGTGCAATTGGAAGGGCGCTGCAGGCTGCAGCTCTCTTCGGTTGGTGCTTGCGCATTTTAGGTATGCGTGATAAGATAGATGCATGAAAAGTCGGGAGGATACGCTTTTTCGGAGCCTCCTGCAGGACGGAGGTCTGTAACATGGACGGGATGAACGGGTATACGCAAAATATGGGGCAGCCGGACACAGGAACCGGCGGCTATGGGGGCAATGCCGGTCAGCAGGGCGCAGGGACCGGCGGTTATGGGGGCAATGCCGGTCAGCCGGACACAGGAACCGGCGGCTATGGGGGCAATGCCGGTCAGCAGGGCGCAGGGACCGGCGGCTATGGGGGCAATGCCGGTCAGCAGGGCGCAGGGACCAACTACTATATGGGATACGGGCAGTCTGGCTTCGGCGTGGACGCTTGGGGGCAGCCCATGTATAGAATGCCCACTCCGGAGGAGGAAGTGAAGGCAGCCAGAAAGCATTTTTCAAAGCTGGGGCTGATGTTTCTCTTGGGAACCATAGTGATATTCGTTGTGCAGATTGCCGCATCCCTGATCTATCTGCTGAAGCCGGAATGGGTGTGGAATCCAAACATCACCCTGATGATGTCCATGCTGCCCATGTATCTCATAGGAATGCCGGTACTGATCTTCTTGGTGAAGCAGGTTCCTGCGGAGCGGGTGGAGAAGCATTCCATGAAGGCGGGAAGCTTTGTCGTGGCGGCCATTATGTGCTTCGCCATCGTATATATCTCCAATATAGCGGGCAATATCATGACATGGATCATCGGTATGCTGAAGGGCAGTCTGGTGCAGAATGAGATCGCCAACGTGACTACGTCGGTGAGTATCTGGATGGTGGTGATCTACATGGTGCTCTGTGCGCCGTTCATGGAGGAGTATGTGTTTCGGAAGCTGATTGTGGATAGGACGGTGCGGTACGGGCAGGGGGCCGCAGTGCTCATGTCCGGCCTGATGTTCGGCTTATTTCACGGCAATTTGAACCAGTTCATGTATGCCTTCACGCTGGGGATGTTTTTGGCCTTCCTTTATGTGAAGACGGGAAAGCTGAAGATCACCATCGCTCTCCATATGATGATCAACTTCGTGGGCGGCGTTGTAAGCGTCAAGCTGGTGGATTTGATTGATCTGGACGAATACTTCAGGGTGGTGTCGGAGGGCGGGGAACTGTCGGCCATGATGTCCTATATGATGGATCATATTGGCGGATGGATAGCCTATTTCCTCTTCATACTGTTTGTGTTCGGCATTATGATCGCAGGAGGAGTGCTGCTGATTGTTTTTCTGGTAAAAAAGAGGTTTACCCTGAACAGAGGCACTGTGGTGCTGCCCAAGGGAAAGCGCTTCAGTACAATGCTTCTGAATGTGGGTATGATACTCTACAGTATTTTCTGGATAGGAATGATATTCTGGCAGATGTTCGGCAGCGATATCATGAGTTTTATAAGAGGATGAGGCGGGAACATGTATACCTTTGAAAGCAGAATCAGGTACAGCGAGACTGACAGTGGAGGGAAGCTTACCATGGCTTCCCTTATCAATTATTTTCAGGACAGTTCTACCTTCCAGTCGGAGGATCTGGGACTGGGAGTGGCATATATGAGAGAGCGGCGTCTGGTGTGGGTGCTGTCCGCATGGCAGATCGTGGTGCGCCGCTATCCCGGATTGTGCGAGAAAGTGACGGTGGGGACACAGCCCTACGATATGAAGGGATTTCTGGGGTACCGCAACTTTGCCATGCTGGATGAGACAGGGGAGTATATTGCGAAGGCAAACTCCCTATGGAGTCTGCTGAATGCGGACACCGGAAAGCCCGTGGCCGTGCCGGAGGAGATGCTGGAGGGATATGGGCTGGGGGAAAGGCTGGACATGGAATATGCCCCTCGGAAGATAGCGTTTCCTGAGGGCGGGGAGGCCGGAGACCCTGTGACAGTGAGGAAGCACCATCTGGACACCAACTGCCATGTGAACAATCAACAGTTTATCAGCATTGCCATGGACTGCCTGCCGGAGGATTTTCAGGTGGGACAGGTTCGGGCGGAATATAAACGTCAGGCGTTTCTGGACGATGTGCTGGTGCCCCGGGTGGCGGAGGAGGGGGACAGAACGCTGGTGGCGCTGGAGGATGCGCAGGGAAAGCCCTATGCAGTGACGGAGTTTCTGCGGATGGGGGTTTGCAATAAGAAGGAACATTAGAAGGGACAAAGGGAGGGCAAGGGAATGATTCGTTTGGGCGAGAAGCAGGAGCTTGAGATCGTGAAGAAAGTGGAGTTCGGCGTATATCTGGCGGATCCGTCGGAGGGCTGGGAGGAGAGGATTCTTCTGCCGGCGAAGCAGGTGCCGGAGGGGAGCGCCGTGGGAGATAAGGTTGATGTCTTCGTCTATCGGGATTCCAGAGACCGGATGATAGCTACGGTGCGGGAACCCAAGCTCATGATGGGGCAGGTGGCGGAGCTGACCGTGGCCCAGATGGGCAAGATAGGGGCGTTTCTGGACTGGGGGCTGGAGAAGGATCTGCTCCTTCCCTTCAAGCAGCAGAGAGGCAGGCTCGAAGAGGGGGACAAGGTGCTGGTGGCTCTCTATATCGACAAGAGCGACAGACTCTGCGCCACGATGAATGTGTACGAGAATCTGCGAACGGACAGTCCCTACAAGCCGGATGACAGAGTGGTGGGGAGGGTCTATGAGATCAGCGACAATTTCGGGGCCTTTGTGGCGGTGGACAATTTGTATTCTGCGCTGATCCCCAAGAGGGAGATGTATGGAAGGATAGAACTGGGCACAGACGTCAGCGCCCGCGTGGCTCAGGTGCGGGAGGACGGCAGGCTGTCCCTGAGCGTTCGGGAGAAGGCCTATCTGCAGATGGACAAGGATGCGGAGGAGCTGCTGGCCATCATAGACAGTTATGCAGGCGTACTGCCTTTCAACGACAAAGCTTCCCCGGAGATCATTAAGAGGGAGACCAACATGAGCAAGAACGAGTTCAAGCGCGCGGTGGGAAGGCTGTTGAAGGAGGGGAAGATCGAGATCGGAGAGAAGGTCATCAGGAGGCGGTAGCCGCCAGAGAGGATCCGGGGCACGATTATTAAGAAAAAAGAAAATTCTGTGAACGGATGGAAAAAGGCATAAAACTGTGCTACAATAAGTGAGAGCGGAAGGCTTCTGGCGCAGAGGCGGAATTTATATCAGGAGGTAGGGTTTTAATGGATATTGCAGGATTGTCAACGGCATTGTCGAATGTTTCGCTGCAGTCTCAGGTCAGTGTTGCGGTGCTGAACAAGGCCATGGACACCAGCGAGGCGCTGGGGAACGGAATGGTAGAGATGATGGATGCCGCTATGGAGTTGAGCGTGAATCCCAATTTGGGCGCAAATTTTGACATGCGTGTCTGAGGGGGGAGCGTTTAAGGCGAAAAGCTGCCTGAGGAATGTGCTTCAGGCGGTTTTTTTGTGAAAATTCATAGATGCCTATTGCTTTTTAGCCGAGTTTTCTGTACATTTGTAATGTAGAGTTTCTATTTGCAGTCAGAAGTGACACCAAAAAAGCATTCTTATACAAAATCCAGATTGTCCGGCGAAAAGGGAGAGGTATTCTATGATATCAAATCAGATTCTGCAGAACACAATTGATGGACTCAAGAGTATTACAAGGGTAGAATTCTGCGTCATGGACGTGGACGGTAAAGAGGCTGCCTCTACGACAGATATGTACAGCAATGCGCAGGTGGTGGCGGAATTCGTAGCTTCTCCTGCGGATTCTCAAGTGATACAAAGTTACCAGTTTTTCAAGATCTATGACGAGCAGCAGTTAGAGTACGTTCTGGTGGCAGGGGGAACCGGGGAGGATGTATACGTCATTGGGAAGATGGCGGCATTCCAGATTCAGAACCTGCTGGTGGCGTATAAGGAGCGCTTCGACAAAGACAATTTCATCAAGAATCTGCTGTTGGACAATCTGCTGTTGGTGGATATATATAATAGGTCAAAGAAGCTGCATATTCAGACTGATGTGCCCAGAGTGGTCATGGTGGCAGAGTGTGGCAGAGGAAGGGAGAGCAACATTCTGGAGCTGACCAGAACCTATTTCAATGGAAGCAGCAGGGACTTTGCCACAGAGGTGGACGAAGCCAGCGTGATTGTAGTGAAGGAGCTGGCGGAGGGCGATACTCTGGAGGAGATCGACAGGACGGCCAAACAGCTTTGGGCGTTTCTGAAGAAGGAGGGCATTTTGGACGTCCGCATAGCCTATGGGACGGTGGTTCAGGAGATCAAGGAGGTGAGCCGTTCCTATAAGGAGGCCAAGATGGCTCTGGACGTGGGGAGGATCTTTTTTGATGAGAGAGAGATCATAGCCTACAGCGAACTGGGGATAGGGCGCCTGATCTATCAGCTGCCAATTCCGCTGTGCAGGATGTTCATTCAGGAGATTTTCGGGGGGCGGAGCCCGGATGATTTTGATGAGGAGACATTAACTACGATCCATAAATTTTTTGAGAACAGTCTGAATGTATCAGAGACGTCCAGACAGCTTTTTATCCATAGGAACACCTTGGTGTACCGGCTGGACAAGCTGCAGAAAAGCACAGGTCTGGATCTGAGGATTTTTGAGGATGCCATTACTTTCAAGATCGCTCTGATGGTGGTAAAATATATGAAGTATATGGAGAATTCCAGCTATTGAGTCCGGTGCAGCCAAGGGATTCAATTGCCGGAGTTTCGGTCGTTGTGCTGAGTGGAGGAAGAAAATGACCAACAAGCTGCTGGCCATAAAGAAACGGGAACAGTTTATAGAGGAAAATGGAATCATATATCTGGAGAATGTGAGCAAGGTTTATTCCAAGGGTTCTCCCGCCATCAATGGGATGACTCTCGGAATCGGGAAAGGGGAGTTCGTGTTCATCGTGGGGGACAGCGGATCGGGAAAGTCTACCTTGATCAGGCTCCTGCTGCGGGAGCTGGTGGCTTCCAGCGGCAGCGTCTACGTCATGGGGAGCGATCTTGCGAAGCTGAAGCATAGGCAGGTGCCCAAGTTCCGCCGTAATCTGGGGGTGGTGTTTCAGGACTTCCGCCTGCTGAACGATAGGAATGTGTATGAGAATGTGGCGTTCGCCCAGAGGATCATAGAGGTCCCCTCCAAGGACATCAGAAGGAACGTGCCTTCGATTCTGGCTACTGTGGGGCTTGCAGGAAAATACAAGGCGAAGACGAAGCAGCTGTCAGGAGGGGAGCAGCAGAGGGTGGCGCTGGCCAGAGCGCTGGTGAACAAGCCCTCCATCCTTTTGGCAGACGAGCCTACCGGCAATCTGGACCCCAAGAATTCCTGGGAGATCATGACGCTTTTGGAGGAAATCAACAAGAGCGGAACCACAGTGGTGGTGGTCACCCACAATAGGGAGATCGTCAATGCTATGCATAAGCGTGTAGTCACCATGAAGAAGGGCGTGATCATCAGCGACGAAGAGGGAGGCGAGTACATCGATGAAGATTAGCACATTGCTCTATACCATCAAACAAGGCTTCGCCAATATCTTCCGCAATAAATGGTATTCACTGGCTTCCGTGGCCACCATAGCCGCATGTCTGTTTCTGTTCGGCCTATTCTATGCGGTGGTGATGAACTTCCGCAGCATCGTGATGAAGGCGGAGGAGGGCGTGTCGGTGACAGTGTTCTTCCACAATGAGCATGACTATTTCTGCGAGAGCCATGAGCCGGGGCAGATTGCCACCGAGGCCCGGATAGAGGAGATCGGTCAGATGATAGCCTCCCGCACGGAGGTGCTGGACGTGGTGTTCACCTCCGACGAGGAGACCTGGCAGAATTTCGCCAGAGATCTCTTCGGGGAGGAGTATGAAAAATTCGCCATTGGGTTTCTGGACAATCCCTTGAAGGGCGATAATACTTATGAGATCTTTCTCAAGGATGTGTCCATGCAGAACACGCTGGTCACATGGCTGGAATCCATCCCGGAAGTGCGGAAGGTGAATTATTCCAAGCTGACCGCAGATACTTTGAGCGGAGCGAATCTGCTGATCGCCTATGTGTCTGTGGGAATCATAGTGATTCTGCTGGCAGTGAGCATTTTCCTCATCAGCAATACAGTTGCCATCGGCATTTCCGTCCGATCCGAGGAGATCAACATCATGAAGTATATCGGCGCCACCGATTTCTTCGTCAGGGCGCCCTTCGTGCTGGAGGGTATGCTGATCGGGCTTCTGGGGGCGGCGCTGCCTCTGTGCCTGATATACAATATATATAATTATGCTCTGGCGTATATCATGGAGCAGTTTTCGATTCTGAGCAGATTTCTGGCGTTTCTGCCGGTGGATGAGGTGTTCCGGGTGCTGATTCCGGTGTCCGTAATAGTGGGCGTAGGCATCGGATTTTTGGGAAGCGTCACCACGGTGAGAAAGCATCTGCATGTATAGGCTCTCATGGGCAGGAGCATCAGGCTATGGCAAGGGGAATGTTCCATGAAAGAAAGGCGTTTCGCAGGAAGCGCAGGGGTATCGGTATGAAAAGAAAGACGTTGAATCGGGTAGTATGTTCGATAATGACATTGGGGCTTCTGTGCTTCTGTAATCCGGCTGTGTCCATGGACGCAGCCGCTTCAAGCTTGTCCTCCATCACATCGGACAGCATAAAGGAGAAGGAGAACCAGATCTCTCAGATAAGGGGAGAGAAGGACAACCTGCAGGACAGTCTCAGCAGTCTGAAGGACATTAAGAAGAATCTGGAGATTCAGAAGGCGGGCCTGAAGGAGTACTTAAAGCAGCTGGATGAGAGTCTTGCGCTGATCATGAGCAACATTGCGGAGCTGAAGGAAAAGATCAGCGTCAAGGAGGGGGAGATTCAGGAGACCGAGGAGGAGCTGGAGTCGGCGCTGGCCAGAGAGGAGAGCCAGCGGGAGGCCATGGCCGTCCACATCAGGCTGGTCTACGAGCGGGGAAGCACCAGTATGGTGGAGATGCTTCTGAAGGCCAAGAACTTCGGGGATTTCCTGAATCGGGCAGACCGTGTGGAGAAGCTGGTGGCCTACGATCAGGAAATGTTGGAAGCCTACAAGATGGTCACGGAATATGTGGAACTCTGCAAGGAGGAGCTGGAGCTGGAAAAGGAGATTTTGGATGAGACCAAAGCCACTGTTGAGGCCGAGCAGAAGAATCTGGAGGAGCTTATAGAGCAGAAGACCCAGGACATCCTCCGGTATGAGACGGACATCAGCAGCAAGGAGAAGGCCATAAAGGAGTACGAGGAACAGATCAGGATTCAGGAGGAGGAGATTAAGCTTTTAGAGGCCGCGGTGGCTGAGGAGCGCAAAAAGCTGCTGGCCAGCAACGGTCCGGTCATCTCCTACGACGGAGGAATGTTCAAGTTCCCGCTGGCATCATTGACTGCCGTCAGCGACGAGTATGGCTGGAGAATCAATCCTATTTCCGGCAGGGAGGAGTTCCACAACGGAGTGGATCTGGCGGCGCCGGGGGGAACGGACATCTATGCCGCCTATGACGGGATAGTAGTGGCGGCGGCCTATAACGATTCCATGGGCAATTATGTGATGATAAATCATGGGGACGGATTATATACTATTTATATGCACGCTTCTGCGCTGTACGTGAAGAAGGACGATGTGGTGGCCAGAGGGGAGACCATCGCCGCAGTGGGAACTACCGGCTATTCCACGGGAAATCATCTGCACTTCACCGTGAGGCTAAACGGGAATTATGTATCTCCCTGGGAATATCTGAAGCAGTAGGGGCCGGAGTGGTTTAAAAAGTCCGGAGTCTGGAAGGTACGGACGGTTCGGAAGGCGTCCGGGGAACCGTATCAGAATAGGAGGTAATTTCGATATGGATGAGAACAGGGGCAACGGCGGCGCTACCGCCTATTTTGACAACATCTCAGGAGGGTCGGGGACAGGGGCTGCAAACAACTCTCAGTATTACGGGATGCCGCCCGTTCAGCCGCCCGGAAATTCAGGGGGGGAAAGAGGCAGCGGAAAGGGATTGTTTGTTGGAGGGCTGATCACCGGATTGGCTGCGGCCTTGCTGATAGTGGGAATCTGCTATCTGGGACTGTATGTACAGAATGCCGTCGACGATAGGCAGAACGGGGCCTCAGAGGTGTCCTTGGGGCAGGGCAGCGTCATAGACGAGGATGTGCTGGCAAAGATGCAGGCGCTAGAGAAGACGATCAACCAGTATTTTTATCTGCACGAGGTCACCGACGCGGAGCTGCAAAACGGCATCTATAAAGGGATGCTTCGGGCGTTGGGGGATCCCTATTCCGAGTATTATACCCCGGAGGAGCTTGCATCCTTGATGCAGAGTACGGAAGGTGTGTATTTCGGCATCGGCGCGTATATGGAGCAGGACAAGGCGACAACGCTGCCGAAGATTACTGGAACCATCGCCGGATCGCCGTCGGAAGAAGTGGACATACGGCCCAATGACCTAATATATGAGGTGGACGGGGTACCCACCTATGGGATGAGCCTGACGGATGTGACATCCATGATCAAGGGTCCCGAAAATACGGAGGTGGTTCTCACCCTGATCAGGAAAAACGAGTCAGATTATGTAGAAGTAGTTGTTACCCGCAGGAAGGTTGAGTCCCCCACAGTGACTTATGAGATGAAAGAGAACGGAATGGCTTATATTCAGGTCACCGAGTTCGATGAGGTCACGATCAAGCAGTTCTCCAATGCTCTTTCGGACGCAAGGGAGGACGGCATGAAGGGCATGATTCTGGATCTGCGGGCGAATCCCGGCGGAAGCCTCAATGCGGTGGTGGAAATGCTGCGGATGATTCTCCCTGAGGGAATGATCGTGTATACGGAGGACAAGAACGGAAACCGCTCGGAGTATACCTGCGACGGAAAGAAGGAGCTGGAGGTGCCGCTGGTGGTTTTGGTGGACGGGAATTCAGCCAGCGCGTCTGAGATCATGGCAGGGGCCATCAAGGACTACGGTCTGGGCACTCTGGTGGGAACCACTACCTTCGGAAAGGGTATCGTGCAGCAGATCATCCCCTTCCGGGACGGCTCTGCGGTGAAAGTTACCATCAGTTCTTATTTCACTCCCAAGGGCAATAATATACATGGCATCGGCGTAGAGCCCGATATAGTGTGCGAGTTTGACGGGGAGGCATACTATGGCAGCGAGGACCGTCCCGACAACCAGTTGGAAAAGGCGAAGGAAGTGCTGAAGGGAATGCTGAAGTAAAGACCCGGATAAGGCCGGAGTTAAGGGAGTTGACATGAAAGAGGGCATGGCAGGGCAGAAAGGCAAGAGCAGATTATGGATAGGAATTCTTTTGTTGGCATTGGGTGTTGCTTCTTTTGTATATTGGGGAGGCAAAAAGCAGGTCTGGTTCTGTGATGAGATATACACCTATGAGTCCGCCAACGGGTTTGAGCAGGACTGGCCTGCGACCTATGTGGATCAGTGGATGGGGGGAACCGATGTGGAGGCCTTCTTTGCAGCGGATCAGGATAGGCTGGCCCTGAACGATATAACGGTGCGGCTGTACAATGACCATGTCCCGCTGTATTTTTGGCTGTTCCGTATGGTGAGTTTTTTCTTTTTCAAGGGGAGCGGCACCATTTGGATAGGGCTTGTTATTAATCTTTTCTTCTATCTGATCATTCTGGGGCTGGGCTACGTGGTCCTGCTGCGCCTGACGAGCCACCCTCTGGTTTCCGGCTGTGCTATGTTTGTGATGGGGGTGGCGAACCGACTGATGCTGGAGCAGGCCACCGTGCTGCGGATGTACATGATGCTCTTGTTGGCGGAGGCGCTTCTGCTGGCGGCGGGGCTATTGATCCTGCGCAAGGCCGGAGAGGGCAGATTGTCTCCTTGGGCTCTGGTTTTTCTGTCCGTGGTCAGCGTGGCGGGATTTCTTACACATTACCATTACTGGGTGTTTTACGGAGTCATGGCGGCCTTGTTCTGCACATGGCTTTTGGCGCTTGCGGTGAAGAGCCGGGGAAGGAGATTCTGGACGGCCTGCTCGTTTTGGTATGCGGCGGCTTGGGTGGGAAGCTTTCTTCTTTCCCTTTTTGCGACCATAAAGATATTTCCGTACTGTCAATGGAATCTCAATAGGGGGAAGGGACAGACGGCGTTGAAATCGATCTTCATCTTCTCTACGGACAAGATCAGGCAGATCGGCTGGGGCTATGAGCGTCTGGCGGTCTCCTTGTTCGGTGAAGGGGTTCCGGCGGCGCTGGGGCTTTTGGCGGTTTTCGGCTGTATTCTGGGCGGGATGTTGATCCTATATAAGAAGCGGCAGTGGGGGAGACTGGCAGGTATGGTTCTGACCGTGCTGACGGCGCAGCTGTACCAGATTGTCGTATGCTTTACCATGCCGGACGCATGGGAGGAACGTTATCTATGGGGAGCGTTCACCTTTATGATGTTCTGCATGGTCTGGGGAGGTATCTTGATTGGCTCGGAGTTTTATCGTAGGCTGGGCAATGAGAAGGTTCACGGTTATATAAAGCTGTCGTCAGCCTTGATTCTGTTTATTTCCCTTCTTGCGGGAGAGATCATGGTTATCGACGGCGGAAGGGGCATCGCTTATTTGTTTCATCCGGAGAAGGATGTGGCCCTGCTGAAGGAGCATAGGCAGGAACCGTGGATCGTATACGGTCCTACCGTGGGAGTTTATTCTTATTATGATTGGATCCTGCCGGAGAGGATATGCTTCCTGACAGCGGAGCGTTCATCGGAGGATGAGGCGGCGGTCTTGGCACTGGATAGCGATAATTTTGTCTTGTATGTGTACGAGGATTATTTACCCGATGCATTAGACTTTTTCCGGAAGGTGCTGGAAAGGCCGCTGGAGGCCACGTACTTGACCAAAAGCACGAATCTGACGGTGTATCTGGTGGAATAAACAATCGGAAGAGTGGGAGGTAGCGAATGATTTGGGCTGCCTGAGCCGCTTGGATCGGTAGGAAGGCAGGGGGACAAGATGGGCATTTTTGCGAGAAGGGCAGCCGTGAGACAGCTTGATGAGAAGCTGGAGCGTATTCAGAACAATTTTGAGAACAATTATAAGGATGCGGCCCAGCTGAACTTAAGGGAGTTTGAGGAGCTGTTTCATAGGATGTGTCAGGAGGGCAGCCTTTCGGAGAGGCAGAGGATCTACTATAGCGATAAGCTGGAGGAGCTGGGAGGAAGGATGAAGAACTTCACCCATAAGGATCAGAAGCCTACGTGGACTTGATAAAAAAGGGGCACGGTGAGAAAAAAGACCATGTCCGCTGTGCTGAGGAATACCGGAGCGGACATAAAACTTCCGCTCCGGCTTTTTTAATTATATAGAATTCCAAGATCCAACCGCACTTCTTTGCGTTCCAGATCCCGATTCTGATAACAGCAGGCGTCGAAGCCCATCAGAGTGAAGCCTTCCTGCATATAGAAGGCAATGGCCTCTGTATTGCAGGATTGAGTCTCCAAAATCAAGGCTCTCCGATTCTCCCGCTGAACCTGTTCCTTTGCCAGCCCCATCAGGGCATGGGCGATCCCCTGCCTGCGGTAATCCTCATGTACCCATAGTTCCGTGACCATCAGACGGTTGGACCATTCCTCCGGGCAGGTCTCGATACATGCAATCATTTCACCGTCTTTTACGATGCCCCATGCATAGGCCTTCTCCCAGTGCTCCTGATACAGCTTGTCCGGAAAATCATATTCCTCGGGAACATGGCTCACGGGCTCCGGGAAGGGCTTTTTTTCCAGTGTCACCTGAAACCCCTTGGGGGTCTGCTCTATTGCCACATCGTAATATTCTGTGGCAGTATACCTCATGGGGATAGGGGTGCCCTGCCATTTTTCTTTGGGCAGGGGGATTATGTCATAGGTATTTCTTTCTGTATTGAATTGGCGCATCTCTTTTCCTTTCTGCCGATCTCTTTTATAATCTCTGACATGCTTTTGCTTTTTTATAGAATATGTTAAACACAAACAGCTATAAAGTCAAGGTTTTCAGGGCAGTCTCTAAACTGTGGAACCGCTTTCTCCCTAAGGTACCTGTGATGACAGATATAGGAACAAATTTTCGGAACAAATGTTCTGAAAATTGCTGTTTGCATCTATACAAATAAATTGCTGTATGGTATAATACCGAAACAGAAGGGCGTTGTTTCGGCTTTTGATTCCATGTGCGCCGGGGCGCACTGTTTCGGCTTATTCGAGGTTCTTTCCCCGATGAGATAAGGTGTTTTCAATTGAGTTATGGAGGTGACATTTGTGCAAAATGAACAAAAGGCATTCAAGCTTCATTCCGAATACAAACCCACCGGTGATCAGCCTGCGGCCATAGAAGCTCTTGTGAAAGGTTTCAAGGAAGGCAATCAGTTCCAGACTCTGCTGGGCGTCACGGGTTCGGGCAAAACCTTTACCATGGCAAACGTCATCGCCGCCCTGAACAAGCCCACCTTGGTCATAGCCCACAACAAGACTCTGGCAGGCCAGCTCTACGGTGAGTTCAAGGAATTTTTCCCGGAAAATGCGGTAGAATACTTTGTGTCCTACTACGATTATTATCAGCCGGAGGCTTATGTGCCCTCTTCGGACACTTATATTGCAAAGGACTCCTCCATCAACGATGAGATAGACAAGCTGCGCTTGTCGGCCACTGCATCCTTGACGGAGCGCAGGGACGTGGTGGTGGTGGCCAGCGTGTCTTGTATCTATGGGCTGGGCAGCCCGGATGAATACAAAGACATGATTGTATCTCTGCGCCCGGGTATGGTGAAGGATAGGGATCAGGTGCTGCGGGAGCTGGTGGACATTCAATACACCCGCAACGAGATGGACATGCACAGAGGATGTTTTCGTGTGCATGGGGACGTGATAGAAGTCTATCCGGCTCAAGGGGGAGACTACTTCATCAGGATTGAGTTCTTCGGGGACGAGATCGACCGGATCGCGGAGGTGGAGCCTCTGTCCGGCCGGGTTCATGCGGTGCTGAACCATATTGCCATTTTCCCCGCCTCCCATTATGTGGTCTCTCAGGAGAAGATCAAGAAGGCCTGCAACGATATCGAGAGGGAGATGGAGGAGCGGGTGCGGTTTTTCAAGGGGGAGGACAAGCTTATCGAAGCCCAGCGTATTGCGGAGAGGACGAATTTTGATATCGAGATGCTGCGGGAGACGGGCTTCTGCTCCGGCATCGAGAATTATTCCAGACATTTGAACGGAATGCCTGCGGGAGCTCCGCCTCTGACTTTGATGGACTTTTTCGGAGACGACTTTTTGATAATTATAGATGAGTCCCATATGACCATTCCTCAGATCAGGGGGATGTACGCAGGGGACAGATCCAGAAAGAACACTTTGGTGGACTATGGATTCCGACTGCCCTCAGCCTTGGACAACAGACCTTTGAATTTCGAGGAATTTGAGACCCACATCGACCAGATGATGTTCGTTTCCGCCACGCCTTCCGACTATGAGGCGGAACATGAGCTGTTTCGGACGGAACAGATCATACGACCCACGGGACTGCTGGATCCGGAGGTGGATGTGCGGCCCGTGGAAGGACAGATCGATGATCTGATCGGGGAGATCCGGAAGGAGACGGACAAGCACAACAAGGTGCTGATCACTACCCTGACAAAGAGGATGGCGGAGGATCTCACCGGCTATATGAGGGATGTGGGCATCCGGGTGCGGTATATGCATTCGGACATTGACACGTTGGAGCGTGCGGAGATCATCCGGGACATGCGTCTGGATGTGTTCGACGTGCTGGTGGGAATCAACCTGCTGAGAGAGGGCTTGGATATTCCCGAAATCTCGCTGGTGGCCATACTGGATGCGGACAAGGAGGGCTTTCTGCGAAGCGCAACCTCCCTGATCCAGACCATCGGGCGGGCGGCCAGAAATGCCGAGGGGCACGTGATTATGTATGCGGATACCATCACCGATTCCATGCGTATGGCGTTGGACGAGACCAGCCGGCGGCGGGAGATTCAGCAGAAGTACAATGAGGAGCATGGCATCACACCCCAGACCATCAAGAAGGCTGTCCGGGAGTTGATCTCCATCTCCAAGGCCATCGCCAAGGAGGAGCTGCGGTTTGAAAAGGATCCGGAATCCATGAACCGCAAGGAGCTGGAGAAGCTGATTTCGGAGATTCAGAAGAAGATGCAGAAGGCGGCGGCGGATCTGAACTTTGAGGCGGCGGCGGAGCTGAGGGATAAGATGCTGGAGCTGAAAAAGTCCCTGCAGGAGCTTGAGGCGAAGGAGAAAGATGCCCAATGAGGGCGCTGCAAAGGACAAGATAAGGAAATCGGTAAAAGCGGAGGCTTAGGCTGCCGCCTTTGGGGATAACCGGAGCAGAAGGGGAGTATGAGGTGAAAGCAGGAAAGCAGGTTCTGCGAGTTCTATACATTGTAATGGGCATCGTCTTTTTGCCGGTGGCGTTTTGTGTGATCTTTATTGGCAACCGCATGAACTATAATCAGGGGCTGAAGCTGACGGCGCTGTTTCCCAATTATGTCTTGTTTCTGCTGGCACTGCTTGGGGCAGCGGGGATCTGCCTGCTTGCCCTTTGGGCAAAACGGATACGGCTGACGCCCAAGACAAATCTCATCGTAAACATTGTGCTGGCGGTGTCTTTTCTGATCTTGTTTTTCATAAATGTCCGCATTGCAAAGGAGATTGCCTTCCGGCTCCCCTGGGATGTGGGGGTAGTGGACGTGGAGGCCAGAAAGCTTGCGGAGGGGATTCCTCTGGGCTATAATGTGTATTTTTCCATGTATTCAAACAATGTCCCCATGGTCTATTTCCTGAAGCAGCTCTATGTCGAAGCCAGAGAGCTGGGAACCTATCCCTATGTGTATGAGTTTGTGTGGCTGGAGGTAAATTGCGCCCTGATTTCGCTGGGAGGATTCTTTTGCTGCCTCACGGTGAAGCGGCTGACAAAAGAAATCCTGCCCACTGTTTTAGCCTTTCTGCTGTATCTGGCCTTGGCGGGGATATCGCCCTGGAAGATATCGCCCTACACGGACACCTACGGCATGGCTTTTCCCATTATGTGTATTTATTTCTATCTCTGCTATAGGGATGCTCAAAGGATTGGAGAGAAGTATGTGTTTATGGCGCTTTCCATGATAGGCGGCGCGGCAGGAGGGCTTTTGAAGCCCAGCGGGTATATTGTGGTCATGGCAGTTTTGGGGGTGGAGCTTATCAGCCTTTTGACTGCCCGGGGGAGAGGCTGGAAGTATTTTTTGGCAGAGGTGGGTTTGGCGGCGGCGCTGCTTCTGGCAAGGCAGGCATATGTGGATCACATGATGGAGGATATAGGGCTGGATTTTAACCCGGAGATTGAGGCCAGCTGGCAGAATTACTTCTACATGGGCCTCAATGAGGAAAGCACCGGCAGCTATCATCCCGGCGACGCGGGGATCATCGGAGAATTCCAGACAGACAAAAATGCCAGAAACCAAGCGGCTCTGGAGCGGGCCTTTGCCCGGATGGAGGAGAGAGGACTTTTCGGCAGCATCTACTATTGGCTGAGAAAGATGACCATGGTATTCAATGACGGAACCTTCGGATGGCGGGGGGAGGTCTGGATCAATGAACCATATCCGGAGGGGCTGGCAGGAAACGATGGGCTGACTGTATCTCTCAGGGACTTATTCTGGCCTGAGGGAAACCATGTGGGCAGATATAATACCCTTTCCCAGCTGGCATGGATATTCTGTATATTCGGCATTTCCGGTATCTGTCTTTGTCCCGAAGGGCAGAGGGAGAAATATGCCGTGACTGTGGCAAGCTTTTTGGGAATCTTTTTTTACCAGATGCTTTTTGAGGCCCGGGCCAGATATCTGCTGGTATTCATTCCCCTGCTGGCGGCGCTTTCCGTATGCGGCATGTGGCAGTACGTCCGTCTGACGGCGAAAGGCTTGGAGAGGTGGCGGCTTGCAAGGCAGAAAATACAAACAGTACTGAAATAGGAGGAGATTTATTTTGGAAGAGATCAAGAAGATGCGCCCCAGAGAGTACATCAAGATCCGAGGCGCCAATGAGCATAACCTGAAGAATATCGATTTGGACATTCCCAGAAACGAGATGGTAGTTCTGACAGGCATGTCAGGATCCGGCAAGTCTTCGCTGGCCTTCGACACCATCTATGCGGAGGGCCAGCGTCGGTATATGGAGTCTCTGTCCTCCTACGCCAGAATGTTTTTGGGACAGATGGAGAAACCTAATGTGGAGCGGATCGAGGGGCTTTCCCCTGCCATCTCCATAGATCAGAAATCCACCAATAGGAATCCCCGGTCTACAGTGGGAACCGTCACGGAGATTTATGATTATTTCCGTCTGCTTTATGCCAGAATAGGAATTCCGCACTGTCCCAATTGCGGAAGGGAGATATCCAAGCAGACGGTGGATCAGATGGTGGATCAGATCATGGAGCTGCCGGAGGGTACAAAGCTGCAGCTGCTGGCCCCGGTGGTCAGAGGGCGCAAGGGCGAACACGCCAAGGTGCTGGACAGAGCCAGAAAGAGCGGCTATGTGCGTGTGCGCGTAGACGGCAGTATGTACGAGCTGACGGAAGAGATCTCTTTGGAGAAGAATATTAAGCACAACATTGACATCGTGGTGGATAGGCTGGCGGTGAAGAAGGGAATGGAGCGCCGTCTGGCAGATTCTATAGAAAATGTGCTGAATCTTGCGGACAATCTGCTGGTGGTGGACATCATAGGGGGTGAGCCTATGACCTTCAGCCAGAGCTTTTCCTGCCCGGACTGCGGCATAGGCATCAGTGAGATCGAGCCAAGAAGCTTCTCCTTCAACAATCCTTTCGGAGCCTGCCCCATGTGTTCGGGACTGGGCTATAAGATGGAATTCGACATCGACCTGATGATCCCGGATCAGCGTCTCAGCATCAGCGAGGGGGCTATTTCCGTCATGGGCTGGCAGTCCTGCGGCGAAAAAAACAGCTTTACCAACGCGCTGCTGCAGGCGCTGTGCAAAGAATATCATTTCGATCTGGATACCCCCTTCGGTGAATATCCGGAGGAAGTGAAAAATATTCTGATCCATGGAACGGACGGCAAAGAGGTGGAGGTACATTATCAGGGGCAGAGGGGAAAGGGCGTCTATCCCATGGCCTTCGAGGGTCTGGTGCGGAATGTGGAGAGGAAGTATAGGGAGACTTTTTCCGAGACCATGAAGCAGGAATACGAAAGCTTCATGCGGATCACGCCCTGCAAGGAATGCAAGGGAATGCGCCTGAAGAAGGAAGCGCTGGCGGTGACAGTCTGCGGAAAGAACATCCATGAGATCACTTCGGTGTCCATTCGGGAGCTTCACGGTTTCTTGAAGGACTTGGAACTCACCAGCCAGCAGATGCTCATAGGAGAGCGCATCATCAGGGAAATCCGGGCCAGAGTAGGCTTTCTGGTGGATGTTGGGCTGGAATACCTCTCCCTGTCCAGAGGGACGGGCAGCTTGTCGGGAGGGGAGGCCCAGAGGATCCGCCTTGCCACTCAGATCGGCTCCGGGCTGGTGGGAGTCTGCTACATTCTGGACGAGCCCAGCATCGGACTCCATCAGAGGGACAACGACAAGCTGCTGAACACTCTGCAGAGCCTGAAGAATCTGGGGAATACCCTGATCGTGGTGGAGCATGACGAGGATACCATGCTGGCCGCTGATTACGTGGTGGATATCGGGCCGGGAGCCGGCTCCCACGGCGGGGAGGTGGTGGCCTGCGGCACGGCGGAGGAGATCATGAAGGTGCCGGGATCCGTTACCGGAAAATATCTCAGCGGAGAGCTGAAGATCCCTGTGCCAAAGGAAAGGAGAAAGCCCGGAGGAGCCCTGAAGGTGGTGGGGGCCAGAGAGAACAATTTGAAAAACATTGACGTGGAGATCCCGCTGGGGATCATGACCTGCGTCACGGGGGTGTCGGGCTCCGGGAAGAGCTCTCTGGTCAACGAGATTCTTTATAAGCATCTGGCCAGAGACTTAAACCGCGCCAGATGTATTCCCGGAAGGCATAGAGATATTCTGGGGCTGGAGCAGCTGGACAAGGTCATAGCCATTGACCAGTCTCCTATAGGGCGGACACCTAGATCCAATCCCGCCACCTACACGGGAGTTTTCGATCAGATCAGGGATCTTTTCGCCTCTACGGCGGATGCCAAGACCAAAGGCTACGGTAAGGGGCGTTTCAGCTTCAATGTGAAGGGAGGCCGCTGTGAGGCCTGCAGCGGCGACGGCATCATCAAGATCGAGATGCACTTCCTGCCGGATGTGTATGTCCCCTGCGAGGTCTGCGGCGGCAAGCGCTACAATAGGGAGACCTTGGACGTAAAGTACAAAGGAAAGAATATATTCGACGTACTTGACATGACCGTGGAGGAAGCGCTGCCGTTTTTTGAAAATCTTCCCTCCATCCGGCGCAAGATCGAGACGCTGAACGACGTGGGCCTCTCCTATATCAAGCTGGGGCAGCCCTCCACTACTTTGTCCGGGGGAGAGGCACAGCGCATAAAGCTGGCTACGGAGCTTTCCAAGCGCAGCACGGGCAGGACCATCTACATTCTGGACGAGCCTACCACGGGGCTGCACTTTGCGGACGTACACAAGCTGGTGGACATTCTCCATAGGCTTGCGGACGGAGGCAATACGGTGGTGGTTATAGAGCATAATCTGGATGTGATCAAGGCGGCGGACTATATCATCGACATGGGGCCTGAGGGCGGGGACCGGGGAGGCACTGTCATTGCCAGAGGAACCCCGGAGGAAATCGCTGAAAATCCGGCGTCCTATACGGGGATCTATGTGAAGCGGATGCTGGAACGGGATCGGGACAGGGCCTGAAACAATAGGAGCTCACAAGAATTTTCTGGAAACATGGAGAAAGACCTAAAGAAGCCAAGCTTATATGCCGAAAAAATATAAGAATGCATATAATGGCCCTGCCGTGAAATACCTGCGGCAGGTTTAGGTTTTTTATTAAAATTTTCATAAACCCCTATGAAAATGGATTTGTTTCGGTTATAATACGGAATGTATGACCTTGTTTCGGTATTATGGACAAGGAGAGCTTTGGTGGAATCCATTAGAAGGGGGCATCGTATGCAGTGTACAGATATCGGGATTGATTTGGGTACGGCCAGCATTTTAGTATACATCAGAGGAAAGGGCGTTGTTCTGAAGGAGCCCTCCGTAGTAGCATTCGACAGAGATACCAACAAGATCAAGGCCATCGGGGAGGACGCGAGGCTGATGCTGGGCAGAACCCCCGGCAACATCGTTGCGGTAAGGCCTCTGCGCCAAGGAGTCATCTCCGACTATTCCGTGACGGAGAAGATGATGAAATATTTCATCCAGAAGGCATTGGGCAGGAGAACCTTTAGAAAGCCCCGGATTGCGGTGTGTGTTCCCAGCGGAGTCACCGAGGTGGAGAAGAAGGCTGTGGAGGACGCTACCTATCAGGCAGGCGCAAGGCAGGTGGACATCATTGAAGAGCCCATTGCGGCAGCTATCGGCGCGGGCATCGACATTGCGAAGCCCTGCGGGAACATGATCGTGGACATCGGCGGCGGCACGTCGGATATCGCAGTGATTTCCCTTGGCGGCACGGTGGTAAGCGCTTCCATCAAGGTTGCAGGGGATGATTTCGACGAAGCCATTGTACGGTATATGCGTAAGAAGCACAATCTTCTGATCGGTGAGCGAACAGCAGAGGATCTCAAGATCAAGATCGGTTCGGCCTACAAGAGGCCGGAGATTGACTATATGGACGTCAGAGGCCGGAATCTGGTGACGGGCCTGCCTAAGACGGTGAAGGTATCCTCCGAGGAGACGGAGGAGGCGCTGAGGGAAATCACGGCGCAGGTGGTGGAGACTATCCACAGCGTTCTGGAAAAGACGCCGCCGGAGCTTGCGGCGGACATTGCGGACAGAGGGATCGTTCTCACTGGAGGCGGCAGCCTGCTGAGAGGGCTCGAGGAGCTGATTTCCGCCAAGACGGGCATCAACACCATGACGGCGGAGGATCCCATGACGGCGGTGGCCGTGGGAACCGGCAGATATGTGGAGTTTCTGTCCGGCTATAACGAGAGATAGGGCGGTATGAGAAGGAGGCAGTAAATGCTAAAGGGACTATACACTGCGTACACAGGCATGATCAATGAGCAGCACAGAATGGATACCATGACCAACAATCTTGCCAATGTGTCCACGGTAGGATATAAAAAAGAGGGGGCTACCAGCCAGTCTTTCGACAGCATTCTGACCGTGAAGCTCAAGGATACTTCCATAGGAAAGACCCTTGCGGAGCGCATGGGCAGGAACAATCCGGGTGTGAAGATCGGTGAGAACTATACGGATTTCACTCAGGGTTCTTTCCGGATCACGGACAATACCTATGATCTGGCGCTGGCGGGGGAAGGCTTTTTTGCCATAGAGTTCACTAATAAGGCGGGGGAAACCTCCACCATGTACACCAGAGGGGGGCAGTTTACCCTGAACAAGGAGGGGTATCTGGTGACGGAGGACGGAGATTATGTTCTCGACGTCCAGAACCGGAGGATTCAGGTGGACACCACGCAAGAGGCACGGATCACCAATGACGGGATCATCTCTCAGAACGGCAGAAACGTGGCCAGAATACAGGTGGCCGACTTCGAGGACTATAATTATCTGGAAAAGTACGGCGAGACCTATTATAGACCGGTGGAAGGCGCCAGACTCACCACGGGCACGGCGGCCATTAAGTCGGGCTATCTGGAGATGGCCAATGTTCAGGTGGTGTCCGAGATGGTGAATCTGATCGCCATCACAAGACAGTATGAGAGCAATCAGAAGATTATACAGACCTACGACGGCACTCTGGAGACGGCAGTAACCCAGATCGGCAGAGTGTAATATAGTTAAAATGGACCTAGTATGAAGCCATAGGAAGAATAGATTGAGGCCACACAAAGAAAGGACATGAATTATGGTACGCAGCTTATGGACAGCCGCAACCGGCATGGTTGCGCAGCAGACGAATATCGACACGATAGCAAACAATTTGTCCAACGTAAATACGCAGGGCTATAAGACGCAGGCAAATGAGTTCAAGACTCTGCTGTATCAGACGCTGCAGACAAGGACCACCAGCGCCAACGGAGAGCAGAAGCCTACCAGCGCGCAAGTTGGACTGGGTGTTCGCAATTCCGCCATCTCTACAATCTTCAGGCAGGGGCCTCTTATGGGAACGGACAATACTACGGACTTTGCCATTGACGGCAAGGGTTTCTTTGCGGTGCGCGGAGCTGACGGCAATACATACTATACCCGCAACGGCAACTTCAAGTTCGCTTTGGCTACCAACGGCAATATGCTGGCTACCTCCGACGGTCTGCCTGTTATGAGCAGCGCGGGCCAGCCCATTATATTGGGCAGTAATTATATTCTTTCCAATATCAGCGTGAACAAGGACGGGCAGCTGTGCTATCCCGACGAAAAGAACAATCTGCAGCCCATAGGGATCAATATCGCGCTGTACCAGTTCAACAATCCCAACGGTCTGGACCGGCTGGAGGACAGCTTGTATGCCCAGACGGCTGCCAGCGGCCAGCCCATGAATGAGGCGGTGAACAATGGTCTGGAGAAGAGTCATGTGATTCAGAGCTATCTGGAGGGCTCCAATGTGCAGGTGGTGGACGAGATGGTGAACATGATCGTGGCGCAGAGGGCCTATGAACTGAATTCCAAGGCTATCACGGCATCCGACGAGATGCTGCAGCAGGCCAACAATCTGAGGAGATAAAGGCATAAGGAGAGCATGAGATGATAGATTACAGTGATGTGGCTTCCATGTATGGCAGCACCTATGCCAATGCGGCGAACCAGACGGCGAATAAGCTCCAGAACACATTGGACGGTGTGAAGGGCACGGCCTCCAAGGACGAGCTGATGGACGCCTGCAGGCAGTTCGAGGCGTATTTCGTGGAGCAGATGTTCAAGTCCATGATGAAGACGGTTCCCTCAGAAGGAAATACATCAAACTATACATCCACCATGATGGATTATTATAAGGATCAGATGGTTCAGAGCATGGCGGAGGAGAGCACGGCGCAGGGGGGCTTCGGGCTGGCCCAGATGCTGTACGAGCAGATGAAGCGCAACTACGGCGTATCGGAGATTCCCGAAGGCGTCGAGTAGGCTGAGACTTACTTTTAGATAAACATAGTGGGAAATGGGACAAGGTTGCTTAGGATCAGAGCAGCCTTGTTGTGATTTTGTGCAAAAGCATCCGCTTAGGGGAAATGGAATGGACACGATCAACGGATATGTAGAGCATATTGTCTTTCAGAACAGCGAGAACGGATATACGGTGCTGAATCTGACTACAGAGGAAGGGGAGATCACCTGCGTAGGTGTGTGTCAGGGCCTGACGCAGGGGGAGAGCATCTCTGCACAGGGAGAGTACATGTCCCATCCTGTGTACGGGAGTCAGTTCAAGATCGGCAGCTATCAGGTGGTGATGCCCAAGGACAGCGTGGGCATGGAAAGATATCTGGCATCCGGAGCCATAAAGGGCATCGGAGGGGCGCTGGCGGCCAGAATCGTAAAGCGTTTCGGGGACGATACTTTCCGGATCATCGAAGAGGAGCCGGAGAGGCTGACGGAGGTGAAGGGCATCAGCGAGCGCAAGGCCAAGGAGATCGCCATTCAGATGGAGGAGAAGAAGGATCTTCGGGATGCTTTCGTGTTTCTGCAGCAGTATGGCATTTCCAATGCCATGGCAGTGAAAATTTACAATGCCTATGGGATGAACTTATATGGGATACTTCGGGAAAATCCTTACCGTCTGGCAGAGGACATCAGCGGCATAGGCTTCAAGATGGCGGATGAGCTGGCAGCGAAGATCGGTATTCAGGGGGATTCCGACTACCGCATACGGAGCGGCATTTATTATTGCCTGATGCAGGCAGTGGGGGAGGGCAACTGCTATCTGCCCATGGATATGCTGCTGGAGAGGGCGGAGGCGCTGCTGGGGGTGGATAAGGAGAGCATACGCCCTCAGGCGGACAATCTGATGATGGACAAAAAGCTGGTCATCAAGGGAGAGTGCGTGTTTGCGGCCGCCTATTACTATGCGGAGCTCAACTGTGCCCGGATGCTGCAGGATCTGAATATTTCCTTTGTGCCGGAGGAGGTTCCGCTTCAGGAGAGCATGGACAGGACGGCCCGTAAGCTGGAGAATCTGGCCGCGGGCCTGAAGATGGAGCTGGACGGACTGCAGCTGGAGGCGGTGACGGAGTGCGTTCAGAACGGCTTGTTCATTCTGTCCGGAGGACCCGGAACGGGCAAGACCACCACCATAAATATGATCATACGATATTTTGAGGCCGAAGGGCAGGATATTCTTCTTGGAGCGCCCACGGGCAGGGCGGCAAAGCGCATGACCGAGGCTACCGGGTTCGAGGCCAGAACCATACATAGGATGCTGGAGCTGAACAGCGCGCTGTCGGACGAAGATTCCCGCAAGGTTCGCTTTGAGAGGAACGAGGAAAATCCTCTGGAGGCGGACGTGGTCATCATAGACGAGATGAGCATGGTGGACATCCAGCTGTTTCAGGCTCTGCTGAAGGCCATTGCCCCGGGGACCCGTCTGGTGCTGGTGGGGGATGTGAACCAGCTGCCCAGCGTGGGGCCGGGTCAGGTGCTGAGGGATCTGATTGCCAGTCGGTGCTTTCCTATGGTGGAGCTGAAGAAAATATTCAGGCAGGCGGACGGAAGTGATATTGTAGTGAATGCGCACCGGATCAATGAGGGGAAACAGATTCGGCTCAACAACAAGTCCAGAGATTTTTTTCTGCTGGAGAGAAACGACATAAATGTCATATATAAACATATGATTCAGCTGATTCAAGAGAAGCTTCCGCCCTATGTGCAGGCGTCCCCCCACGATATTCAGGTGCTTACCCCCATGCGGAAGGGAGGATTGGGCTGCGAGACGCTCAACGGCATTCTGCAGAGATATCTGAACCCTCCGGATTCCCGCAAGAAGGAACATGTCAGCGGGGATACCGTGTACCGGGAGGGGGACAAGGTGATGCAGGTGAAGAACAATTATCAGCTGGAATGGGAGATCGTCAGCAAATACGGGATTCCTATAGACAAGGGAGTGGGCGTGTTCAACGGGGACATGGGAAGGATCCTGGAGATCAATGAGGCGGCGTCCTGTCTTACGGTGGAATATGACGAAGCAAGGAGAGTTAATTATCCCTTTTCCCTTTTGGAGGAGCTGGAGCTGTCTTATGCAGTGACTATCCACAAGTCTCAGGGCAGCGAATATCCGGCGGTGATACTGCCTCTGCTGGGCGGTCCCCGGATGCTCTTCAACCGGAATCTGCTGTACACGGCCATCACCAGAGCAAAGAGCTGCGTTACCATTCTGGGCAGCAGCGACACGGTGCGGGAAATGATTGACAATGCCAGCGAGAGCCGCAGGTTTACGGCGCTTGCGGCCAGAGCGCGGGAGCTTTATGCACAATCATGAAGAAAAGAGAGTAGGAATGTAAAGGTAAAGGGGGCATCCCTGCAGGGCTTTGCCCGGAGCGCTGAAGGAGAGGATTTCGTTTGGAGGGTGCGTGGAGAAAAAAATCATGAGGATATTGGCCGGAGGGAAAAAGGCGGCAGCGCGAAGCTATGAGGGGCTGTGCCAGCTCTTGTTTCCCCTGCGGTGCCCCGTCTGTGACGGGATCGTGTGGCCTTGGGGGGAGAAGGCATGTCTGGAATGTCTAGAGCAGCTGAAGATGGCCGTGCCCCCCTGGTGCATGAAGTGCGGGAAGAAGCTTCCGGCTCAGGGAGAGTACTGCCCGGACTGCAGGAAAAAAAGTCATGAGTTCATACGGGGAAGAGGGCTTTATGAGTACGGAAGCGCGGCAATGCCCATATACCGGTTTAAATATGGGGGCCGTCAGGAATATGCGGGGTTTTTCGGGGAGCAGATGGCGGAATATCTGGGAGATTTCATCAGGGGAGTGGGGCCGGACGCTCTGGTTCCCATACCGCTGCACAGAAAGAGGCTGGCTGCAAGGGGCTATAATCAGGCGGAGCTGCTGGCAAAAGTGCTGGGCAGGCAGCTGGGGCTGCCGGTAAGCAGCGGTTTCCTTGTCAGGGAGAAAAATACCAGGCCGCTCAAATATGAAAATGCCGGAGATAGGCAAAATAATTTGAAAAAGGCTTTTAATATAGCCCAAAATGATGTAAAATTAAAGAGGGTAGTTTTGATTGACGATATTTATACCACGGGCAGCACGGTAGACGAGGCGGCGAGGACTCTTAAGGCCGCAGGAGTACAGGAGGTCTACTTTGCCGTACTGGCCTGCGGGGCGGCATTCTATGCAAATTAAAATCACAGAAAAGAGAGGACGCTATGAACGTAAGAAATTGCAGAAGCTGTGGGAATATCTTCAACTATGTGGTTGGACAGGTGATATGCCCTGCATGCCGTGAAAAAATGGAGCAGAAGTTTCAGGAGGTAAAGGAGTACATCCGGAGCCATAAGGGGGTGGGCATCAATGAGGTGGCCGAGGCATGTGACGTTGATGTGGCGCAGATCCGCCAGTGGCTGAAAGATGACCGGCTTGAGGTCACGGAGGACTCTGCAATCTATCTGACCTGCGAGGCCTGCGGGTCCCCTATCCGCAGCGGTAGATTTTGCGAGAAGTGCGCCGGGAACATGAGCCGCGGCTTTCAGGAGCTGCTTAAGGAGAACAAGGCGGCTCAGGCCAAACCGGCCAAGGATGACGGGCAGGGGCCCAAGATGAGATTCCTGAAGTAGGACAGAGCCTCATAAGCTTCACGGCGCGGAGGAGGCCTTGCGAGGATTGGAGGATTTGCTCCCGCCGGAAGACGCGGCATGGGAGCAGGGAGAGATATTATGCTCAATGAAGAACGAGTGATCCTGATGACCAGAATGGTCTCATATGAAAAAAACGAGGGCAAAAAGAACGTGAAGGTGGGAAATTACTTCCGCAGCGATTATATTGCGGTGCAGATCCTGAAGTCGGTGATCTGTGCCACCATCGCATTCTGCATTATATTCGGACTCTACCTTCTGTGCAATTTGGAGGAACTGATGCAGGAGATTTACACTATGGATCTGTTCGCCTATGCAAAAAACATATTGACCTATTATGTGGCGGCTGTGGTTGGCTATGGGGCGGTGACATATGTGGCTTGTTCCTGGAAGTATTCAAGAGCGAAGAGAAGCCTGAAGAACTATTATCATAATTTAAAAAAGCTGAATTCCCTTTATTCTGAGACGAAATAAGGGAGTTCAGGCTGGAGGACAGAATGACGGTTTTACTGGAAATGAAACAGAAATTGAGGCTGATATACAGCAAGTATGAGGTGCTGATCCTGCCTGTGGCCAAGTTTCTATTGGCTTTCGTCACACTGAACGCGCTGAACGGCAAAATGGGCTATATGACCCAGCTGGATGACATGGTGATCGTGCTGATTGTGGCACTGACATGCTCCTTCCTGCCTACGGGGATGCTGGTGGTGTTTGCCACGCTGTTCAGTCTGGCGCATATGTATGCGCTTTCCATGGAAGTGGCGCTGGTGGGGCTCTGCGTATATCTGGTGATGTACCTGCTGTTCTTTCGGTTCAGCCCCAAGGATTCCATCGTGGTGGTTCTCACGCCGCTGCTGTGCGGCATGAAGATCCCCTATGTAGTTCCCATTGCCGTGGGGCTGCTGTGCGGGCCCTCCTCCGTAGTGTCTGTGGGCTGTGGAGTGGCGGTCTACTACTTGCTGGAGGTAGTGGTAGGCGTCTCCCCCAACATCAAGACCATGGGGGAGGATGAAGACGCTATCATGAACAAGATACGCATGGTGGTGGAGGCCCTTGTGGGCAACAAGGCGATGGTGGTGGTGATCGCCGCCTTTGCGGTGACGGTGCTGGTGGTGTATGTGATCCGCAGGCTGTCTATAGACTATGCATGGATCATCGCCATACTGGCGGGGGCCATGACGGACATAGCGGCTCTGCTCATAGGGGATATGCTCTATGATGTGAACATCTCGGTGGGCGGAGCGCTGCTGGGAACGCTTTTGGCCGTTGCCGTAGCGGTAGTGATACAATTTCTGCGGTTCTGCGTGGACTATAAGCGCACGGAGAAAGTGCAGTTCGAGGACGACGAGTATTATTATTACGTGAAGGCCGTTCCGAAGATGTCAGTGACGGTGCCTACGAGAACCGTAAAGAAGATCAATTCCCAGCGGGTTCGCAGCGCGTCGCAGGATTCCCGGAGCGCCGAGAGAAAGCCTGCCGCGAAGAGCGCCGACCGGGGAGCAGGGGCCGGTGGCCGTTCGGTTACCACGGAGAGAACAAGCTACGGCAGGAACGGCTCTCAAAGGGGAAGCTATAGCAGCGCCCGGGAGCGCAGCGGCCAGAAGGGCGGCAGAAACACCGCAGGGAGAAGCGTCACCATAGGGAGCACCGACAATACCAGAGCAGAGGCAGACGACAACAGTACAGACCAGACAAGTGAATGGCTGTAATTCAAAAAGAAGCAGGGCAGAACGAAGATGCAATGGTTAGAGACGGCAGAACAGTATATCAGGGATATTCCCACATATGCGGACACGATTGACATAAGCGATGTATTTGAGATATTCATCATCGCCTTTATGGTGTATTATATTTTGGCATGGATGAAGACCACCAGATCCTGGAAGATGGTCAGAGGACTGCTGTTTATTTTTCTGTTCCTGCTGATTCTGGATCTGATGGACATGACCACGATCGTGTGGATTTTCCAGAACGTGCTGGGCTTCATCGTTACGGCCCTGATCGTGGTGATGCAGCCGGAGCTGCGCCATGCGCTGGAGGAATTGGGCAATAAGAATTTCCTGCCCAGTATCGGATTTTTAGATTCCTCCAGAGGGCAGGACAGTTCTTTCTCCGAGAAGACCGTCAACGAGATCGCCAAGGCGTGCTCGGAGATGGGGAGAGCCAAGACAGGGGCGCTGATCGTGATCGAGAGGAAAGAGGTGCTCAAGGAGTATGAGCGCACGGGTATTGAGGTGGACGGTCTGGTGACCAGCCAGCTGCTGATCAATATTTTTGAACATAACACACCGCTTCATGACGGAGCTGTGATTATCAGAGGGAATCGGGTGACATATGCCACCTGCTACCTGCCGCTGTCCGACAATCCGGGCCTGAGCAAGGAGCTGGGAACCAGACATAGGGCGGGAGTCGGTATCTCGGAAGCCACGGACTCTCTCACGGTGATCGTTTCCGAGGAGACGGGGGGGATCAGCGTGGCCCATGAGGGAGAGCTGGAAAGAAATTTGAGTTTGGATGGCCTGAAGGAAAAAATGCGCGAGATCATGAATATGAATAGTGAGGAAGACACGAAGCGCAGGCATAGGCGTAAAAGAAAGGGACAAGAAGAAGCTGAAAAGTAAGCTTTCAAATTCTGACCGTGATCGGTATGTGCGCTGAAGCGTGCAGAGGAGTATAAGGATGAAGAAGAAGTTGTTGAGAAATCTGGGCCTCAAGCTGCTTTCTGTGATGATCGCCGTGGTTCTGTGGTTTGTGGTGGTCATGACCAACAATCCCAAGGACACCAAGACTTTCTATGATGTTCCGGTGAAGCTGGTCAATGTGGAGCTGCTGGCAAAAGAGGGCAAGGTTTATGAGGTTCTGGATGGCACGGATCTGGTCAGAGTCACTGTGGAGATGCCCAGAAACAGGATGGGCGAGCTGACCAAGGAAGATATCGTGGCGGAAGCCGATGTGAGCAAGCTTACAGAGATCAACACGGTTCCCATCACCTGCTCCGTGATCAACCCCGATCTGAACATAAGCGACATAAAGTGCAGCCGGGACGCGGTGCGCCTCAGTGTGGAGGAAGAGGCCAAAAAGTGGCTGAATGTACAGGCTATTCCGTTAGGCAACGTGGGAGAGGGATACGTGGTGGACAGCATAGACAAGAGTCCTACGAGAATACAGATTGTGGGACCTAAGTCAGCCGTGGACAAGGTGAGCAGCGTGGTGGCGGAAGTGGATGTGACCAACGCCATATCCAATGTGACGGTGAATGTGGAACCGCTGTTCTATGATGCGGAGGGGAATCTGCTGCATCTGCCCAGCGTGACCAAAAACGAAGACAATATACATGTGGAAGTGAAGGTTCTGGCAACGAAGGAGGTTCCTCTGGAGCTGAGCTACATGGGTCAGCCGGCGGAAGGGTATCTGGTTACGGGCCGGATTGATATCGATCCGCCTACGGTATTGGTGGCCGGTACACTGAACTCTCTGGTGGGGGTAAACAAGATCACCATACCTGCGGAGGAGATCGATATCACCGGGGCTACGGAGGACTATACCACCAGTGTGAGCATCAGGAAGTATATTCCCGATAATCTGAAGCTGGTGGAGGTGGAGGGAAGCAACGGCAGGGCCAACGTTACCGTGGGTATTGAGCCCGAGGCGGAAAGGACACTGACCATAGCGGAGAGAAATATCAGCATAGAATCCCTTCCGGAGGGTTTTGAGGCAGACTTCGAGCAGGAGGCCGGGCCCTATCGGCTGACGATCTCCGGCCTGAATAGTGATATTTCCGGAATTGATCAGGGCGAAGTGAGAGGAACAGTGAACGTGGCGGCATGGATGGAGAGCGAGAACATGAGCCAGCTGGCGGCCGGAACCTATCGGCTGCCGGTGAGCTTCGAGTTTCCGGAGGAGATAAGGATGGAGAATGAATTGTTCGTCAGGCTGACGATCGTGGAAGTGGAGGAAGAGTAGCAATGGGCAGATTATTCGGAACGGATGGTGTGAGGGGGATCGCGAACGAGGAGCTTACGCCCCTGCTTGCCATGCAGCTGGGGCAGGCGGGAGCCTATGTACTGACGAAGGAGAAGGCGCATAAGCCCACTATCATGGTAGGGTGCGACACGCGTATATCCGGCGATATGCTGGCGAACGCATTGATGGCGGGAGCTTGTTCCGTAGGCGCTAACTGTGTCTATGTGGGGGTGATTCCCACTCCTGCGGTGGCGTTTCTGACACAGAAGTACAAGGTGGATGCAGGGGTGGTGATTTCCGCCTCCCACAATCCGGTGGAGTTCAATGGAATCAAGTTCTTCGACGGCAATGGCTACAAGCTGCCTGATGAGCTGGAGGACGAGATTGAAGGCTTGATCAGGGACGGTATGACAGGGGTGAATTTCCCCACGGGTCCTGCGGTGGGCAAGGTGAAGTATCGCACGGACGCCAGAGAAGAATACATCAATCATGCCATTCAGGCGGTTCCGGTGGAATTGAACGGCATGAAGATAGTGGTGGACTGTGCCGAGGGAGCGGCCTATTACACTTCAGTGGAGGCGCTGAAGGAGCTGGGGGCAGGCATTGTGGCCATCCACAACAATCCTGACGGCACCAATATCAATGCCAACTGCGGCTCTACCCATATGGAGGAGCTTCAGGCCAGAGTAGTATACGAAAAGGCTCATATAGGTCTGGCATTCGACGGGGATGCGGACAGACTGCTGGCAGTGGACGAGAACGGCAGAATCGTGGACGGAGATCAGATCATGGCTATCGTGGGCAACCATATGAAGAGCCATGGGAAGCTGAAGAAGGATACCATCGTGGCCACGGTCATGAGCAATCTGGGATTTTTCCTGATGGGGAAGGAAAACGGACTGACCATAGAACAGACCAAGGTAGGCGACCGCTATGTGCTGGAGCGCATGAAGGAAATCGGCGCAAGTCTGGGAGGCGAGCAGTCAGGGCATATCATCTTTTTGGATGAGAACACCACGGGGGACGGTCTGCTCAGCGCCCTGCACCTGCTTCAGGTCATGGTGGACACGGGCAAGAGCCTTTCCGAGCTGGCCCAGATTATGGAGGTGCTGCCGCAGGCGCTGGTAAATGCCAAGGTGGCTAACCACAAGAAAGAGAAGTACATGGAATACCCGGTGATCGCGGAAGCCATCCGGAAACTGGAGGCGGAGTTTGCCGGTGAGGGCAGAGTGCTGATCAGGCCTTCCGGTACGGAGCCTCTGGTGCGCGTCATGATAGAGGGCAAGAATCAGCAGGTCATCAGTGAGGAGGCCGAAAAGCTGGCCAACCTGATTCAGGATGTGATGTTCTGAGAAAGAGCATGCCTTTGGTATGCCCACGGAAGTTGTGGGAAGAGGATCGGGTTCATAGGGCCGCAGGGGCGCGGGATAATCCGAGGGCATAGGATAGGTCCAAATAAGAAGGTAAGAGGGTAATGAATGGATTGGAGGAAGGGTAAATGGTAAGCCAGAAGGTTACGATCAAGAATCCTACCGGGCTGCATCTGAGGCCGGCGGGGATATTGTGCAAGGAAGCCATGCAGTTCAAGGCCTTGATCACGTTTTCTTTTAAGGGAAACACCGCAAATGCCAAAAGCGTGCTGAGCGTGCTGGGTGCATGTATTAAGTGCGGTGATGAGATCGAGTTCGTCTGTGAGGGGGAGGACGAGCAGGAAGCTTTGAAGGCATTGGTCGGCGTGGTCGAGAGCGGATTGGGAGAATGAACCGAGAGATTGGGGAAGGAACCCAAAGGATGAGAACCTGATTAGCGAAAGGAATAAAAGGAGCCGGGGATCTATGGTGATGCCCCGGCTCTTTTTTGCTTGAAAAGAGAAGTCAGCGGAAAGTAAAGGAATCGTCTTCCTGTACCACACATATCATGGTCTTGCCCGTGTTGAGCGTTATCTCGTTGCCGTATTCGTCGTAGAACTTTGTGGCACCATAGTCGCTGGTCTTTTCCCAGGTCACGGGAATGCCCTTTCCATTGGTGAAGAACCATCCTGCCTTGGCGGTATCCTGACACTGAAGGGCCAGATATCCTTCCCCCAGATCCTCATAGCTGATGTACTGGACCAAAATATTCTTGAAGGTGAGCTGCTCCCCGGTAGCCTCGTCGATGTGAGGGCCGTCGGTGCCGCCGGATAGGTATTGTGAACGGTAGTAGAGACCATCGTCCTCGTTGTATTCAAAGTAGCACCGGGTCAGAGGATAGCAGCCCGACATATCGATGTAAACGGCGCTTTTGGCGCTGCTGTCATATTGATCCAAGGTATTGGGGTGCAGTTTGCTGGAGAACTGGAAATGAGGAGTGTCAGCCATGTTCCTATAATTCAGAGAATAGCCCTTGTCACCGATGATACGCTTCAGGCCTGCGCCGGTGGCGTAAGCATTGTGGGGAGCGTTGCGGTCCGTGGAGCGGAAAAATGCGGGATCGTCTGTTCCCAGAATGCCGTCGATGTTCTCCGTAGTAGGCTGGGCGATGAGGTCGTCTATAAAGAACGGCCCTCCAAGATGAACCAGAAAGGCATCCCATTCAAAGGCCCAATATGCGTAATAGGTGCGCAGGCTCCGGACATTTCCGATCTTGTCGAGGGACTGCCAATCTTCATAGACTGCCATCATTCTGGTCATGCGGTATTCTACATTGGCCTCATAGAGTATGGAGGCCTCAGAAAGGCTGTAGTGGGGAAGGGCGTTTATTTCGTTGGGAATCACTACTGCGATGGGGCGGGTGGCAGCCACGCCTGCGTCCACCCATTCATTGGTGAGGCGGCTTCTGACCATGCCCTCTCTGGGCGGCTGGGAGTCATCCTCCACGACTATGTTCGGCGGCGGCGTCTCGGAGACGGGCAGCTGGGGCGCGGAAACGGAGGGTTGTGTGGACCCTGCGCTGGACTCCTGCGAAGGGGAATCGGAAGGCCCGTCCTTGGAGCCGCAGGCAGAAAGCGCCGCCAATATGGCTGAAAGCAGGATCAAGAATTTTATTTTGTTCATCATAAGCTCTCCTATGGTAAAAAATGTTACATGACCTTATTCTACCATAAAAAAAGGCATCAGTCATCGTGCGGGCAGAAAATTAAGAAATATTTATTATCATTGCCATTTCAGGCTAAAAATTGTATACTGGAAAAAAGAGATAAAAAGAGGGCACCAAAGAGAAGAGACGGAACCGGATGAGGAGAACATAGTCATGAGTTTGCTGAGCGTGATAGTGCCTTGCTATAATGAAGAGGAAAATATAGCTCTTTTCTATGAGGAGCTTATAAGGAATACGGGTTTTCTTGCGGAGCACCATATGGAGCTGGAGGTAGTCTATGTGGACGACGGCTCCAGGGACGGAACCGTTTCGGAGGTGAAGAAGCTTCGGGAGAAGGACGAAAGAGTGCATCTGGTCTCTTTTTCGAGGAACTTCGGCAAGGAGGCGGCAATGTTTGCCGGGCTGGAAAACTGCGACGGCGAGTACGTGGTGATAATGGATGTGGATCTGCAGGATCCCCCTTCCCTGCTGCCGGAAATGTTTTCATATATGAGGGAAGGCTATGATTCCGTAGCTACCAGACGGGTCACCAGAAAAGGAGAGCCGCCCATCAGAAGCTTTTTTGCCAGAATGTTCTATCGGCTCATGCGGCGGATCTCGAAGACAGAGATCGTGGACGGAGCCAGAGATTACCGCCTGATGACCAGACAGATGGTGGATGCTATCTTGTCCATGCGGGAGTACAACCGATTCACCAAGGGGATATTCGGCTGGGTGGGCTTTCGCACGAAATGGATGGAGTATGAGAACGTGGAGCGGGCCAGAGGGGAGACGAAGTGGAACTTCTGGAAGCTTTTTCTCTATTCGCTGGACGGAATCGCCGCTTTTTCCACGGTGCCTTTGATGTTTGCCTCGGTGGTGGGGGTGTTTTTCTGTGTGGTGGCATTTTTGATGATCCTTTTCATCATTGTGCGGAAACTGATTTTCGGTGATCCTGTTTCGGGATGGCCCTCTCTGGTATGCATTATTCTGATGACCAGCGGTGTGCAGTTTTTCTGCACCGGTATTCTTGGGCAGTATCTGGCCAAGACCTATATGGAGGTGAAAAACCGCCCCATCTATCTGGTAAGGGAGAAGCTGTAGCGAAAGTCTTAACGACTTCTTAGCGGTCGCAGGTCTTTTAAAAATCAGATATATATGGTAAAATTATTGTATTCATAGCGGTAAAGAAGCAGCAGTCAACATAAGAAAGGGGAATTCATATGGAGATTACTGCTATGAGGGATTGCGAGTTGGAGAGGTATATAACTGAGATTATGCTGGATATCGGGGTGCCGGCACATTTGAAGGGATATCAATTCCTGCGGGAGGCGATTCTGCTGTCGGGAAGAGATATGGAAGTAGTCACTAGCGTGACGAAGCTGTTGTACCCCACCATTGCCAGAAGGTTCAAGACGACAGACCAAAAGGTGGAGCGCGCCATACGGAATGCCATCGAAGTTTCGTGGGGCAGGGGAAATGTACAGACCTTTGAGAAGATGTTCGGATATTCCGCATCGTCGGGCAGGACCAGACCTACCAACAGTGAATATATCGCTCGGATCGCGGATAAAGTTCGCCTCGACATTAAAGCAATGTAGTTTTTTGTAGGTGAGAACATAAGAAAACAAGAGATAAATATGCTTCTTACTGCGTGAATGGAGAGCAGCCGTATAAAAATGCGGCTGCTTTTGTGGACGTTGGGAATGAGTTGTGATATAATGTCCGCAAAGAGCAGGACCGGCGCCCTTAAAAGGCAGTCGTCCGACCTTCTGGAACGGTGCGTCTGGAAAGCGCTGCGGCAGGCTCCGCCTGCCGCAGGATTTGGGGACATGACGTGGAAAGATACAGATTTAGCGATTGGCTCATCACATTGGAAATCATCATAATTGGGCTGGCCGAGGCGGCGCATTTGTGCGGCTTGTTTTTTGGCTGGCCTTTTTCCCGGTGCACATTGCTCCTCGGGGGACTGGTGCTGGCGGCAGGGGTTGTGGGCATATGTTTCTGGGCCGTGAGGCAAAAGAGCGGCAGCGTGGGGCGAAAGAGAAAAGCACCTTTGGGGCGGGACAAGCCCATGGGAGCGGAGAGAGCCGTGGGAGGTTTAGAGCTTTTCTTATATGCACTGTTCCTTCTTCTGGTCTTGTCCCAGCTTATTTTCATTCGGATAGGGGATACTGTCTATATGGAGCGGGACATGACCGTGGAGACGGTGGGCAGCTTTCTGGCGGCTGACGGAATCTATCGGGTGAATCCTATGACCGGTCTTCCCTATCAGGTCGGAATGCCGCTGCGTCTCAAGATACTGTGCCTGCCTACGCTCTACGGCAGTCTATGCAGGGCCACGGGCTTTGATCTTGTCACGGTGGTGCGGTTCATCGTGCCGGAGATTACGCTGATCAGCAGCTACGCCGCGTTTTCCGCTCTGGGGCATTGTCTGTTTCCTCAGGACAGAAAGAGGCATGCCTGTTTTCTGGCAGTGGCTGCGCTTCTTATATGGACGGGCATCTATGGTTATGGAACGGAAGGGTTTAACCTGCTGTGCTATGGCTGGCGGGGGGAGGCTATCCGCAACTGCGTGCTCATTCCCTGGCTGGTATCGCTGCTCCTGCGCAGAAAATGGCCGGGCGTCGTTCTGTGCATTCTGGCGGAGGCCTGCATGGTCTGGACATTGTATGGGGGCGGGGTCTGCGCGGCCCTGACGCTGGGCATGGCCGGTGCAGGGCTGTGCTGCAGGGCATATTCCGGGAAGGAGCATGGGAAATGACGGAGCTGATGAGGAAGGCCTGGCTGGGGTGGGAAGAGTATACCGACCACGGAAAGCTGGCGGCATTGTTGCTGGCCTCGCTGCTTTTTTTGTGGTTCGGCAGAAAAAAAGCGGAGCAGAGGACATTGCGGCTCTACGCCACCGTGATGACAGTCTGCTGCATTTTCCCTCCGGGAGCCGCGGTCCTCATGGCTTACCAGACCAAATTCTATGATTACATGTGGATCTGGAGTCTGGTGCCTATGACGGCAGTGACGGCCTGGGGGATCGTGCTGGCATTAGAAGGGCTTTGGCCGGACTTTAGGCCGGGACAGTGGCGCAGAGGGCTGCCCGCAGGAGCGATACTGCTGGGAGCGGTTCTGCTGTGCGGCTCTTTGGGGCGTCCGGTCTGGAGCGACAAGGGACAGGCAGCGGAAAGAAGTCATGCCTACAGCGTGCTGGACGAGCTGGAGGAGGTATGGCAGGAGGAGAGGCTGTGCCTCTGGGCCCCTCAAAGGATCATGGAATATGCCAGAGAGGCGAATCCGGAGATACTTCTGCCTTATGGCAGGAATATGTGGGACACTTCTCTGAACGGTTATGCCTATGATGTGTATGATGAAAATATCGTAGAAATGTACCTATGGATGGAGGGGCTTGAAGGGACAAGCTTAAGGGCATCCGGCAACGAGGCCGGTGCCGAGGATTGGACGGAAGGCCGGATGCCGGAGGATAGGACACCGGAAGGCGGCGAGCCTGAAGACCCCGCACCGGAGGCGGCCGCAGCTTCCGGGGGCAGTGCGGATACAGTTTATGCGCCGAAGGTCTACGGGGGATATGCGGTGGACGCCGGAGTGACATGTATATTGCTCCCTGAGGGAACGGAGCAGGGAATTTTACGGGAGTTGGAGAAAACGTTGCAGGTTGAGGCACGGAAGCTGGAGGGCTATTGGATGCTTTATGGATGGACTGATTAGTGTTATTGTGCCGGTATATAATGTAGAAAAATATATTGTGGAGACCATGGAGTGCGTGGAAGCCCAGACCTATGGGGACTGGGAGCTGCTTCTGGTGGAAGACGGCAGCAGTGACGGGACTGGTGAGAAGATCCTGCGCCACGTGGAGGAAAAGGGAGAGTCCCGAATCCGGCTGATCAGGCAGCCTTCCAACATGGGAGCGGCCATGGCCAGAAACAGGGGACTTGCGGAGGCGAGAGGAAGGTATATTGCCTATCTGGACGCGGACGATCTGTGGGTGCCGGAAAAGCTGGAGAGGGAGCTGAGGTTCCTGCAGGAGAAGGATGCAGCATTCGTCTTTACGGGCTATGAATTCGCGGACCACCAGGGCAGGGGCACGGGAAAAGTGGTTCATGTGCCTGAGACCTTGAGCTATCGGCAGGCATTGAGCAATACCACGATCTTCACCACCACGGTGATGTTCGACACCGAAAAGATTCCTAAAGAAGAGCTGGAGATGCCCAGAGTGAAAAGCGAGGACACTGCATTGTGGTTCAGGGTGCTTAGAAATGGGTATACTGCCTATGGATTGAATGAGAATCTGGTGAAGTACCGCAGATCGGGCAAGTCGCTTTCCTCCAATAAGCTGGAGGCTGTACGCAGGATTTGGAATCTGTACCGAAAATCGGAAGGTTTAGGCTTCTGGGAGAGCGCATACCATTTCTGCTTCTGGGCGGTGAGGGCCGTTAGAAGAAGAATATAGCAGGGGCAGCATCTGCGCTGGGGCGGATAGGGCTTTTGAGGATAAGGGGAGGATTCCGCGTTGAGGACAAGTACAAACGAAAAAAGGATAAGACATCGGGAGGGCTTCAAGAGGCTGATCAATATGGGACTCTCGGCCATATGTCTGGGACTGGAGATCGGGATTTTCGCGCATCACTGGCTGGTGGACTTTCAGTTCAGTCTGGTGGGCGACCTGACTAACGTGTTCTGGTTCAAGGGACATGTGCTGGAGATAGCCATCTACGGCAGTATTCTGCTGCTGCTTTCCGTCATGTACGGGGGCATGCGTCTGGGCTACCTGAAAAATGCGGAGATTATATTTTCGCAGGTCTTTTCCACGCTTATGGCAAACATTTTGATCTATGCGGAGCTGTCGGTGATGGCCTTCCAGCTTTTCGTGCCTCATGTATTCATCACAATGATGATCGAACAGACGCTAGTCATAATCATATACATCAATGTGGCCAATAGGCTTTACCGATTCATTTTTCCGCCCCGGAGACTGCTGCTGATCCATGGAGACCGATCTATTGAAGGTATCTGCAGTAAATTCGAGAGCCGCGCGGACAAATATCTGATCACCAAGACCGTGCATGTGAAGGAGGGCGCCGAAGCCATCTGCAGGATGATTCTGGAGTCCTATGAGAGGGATGAGTGCAATGCCGTGGTGATAGGTGATATTTCCGTGGAGGAGAGGACGCCTCTGATAAAGTTCTGTTACGGGCAGTCCATTCGGGTATACCTGCTGCCTAAGATTTCGGATGTGATATTGATGGGGGCGGAAGAACTGCATGTATTCGACAGTCCCATGCTTTTGACCAGAGAATACAGCCTTTCCATAGAACAGCGCTTTATCAAGAGATTCATGGATATTTGTCTGTCGCTGCTGCTGTTATTGATCGCTTCGCCCATTATGCTGGTCACGGCTATAGTAATCAAGCTGTATGACGGGGGGCCGGTTCTCTATAAGCAGGTTCGCTGCACCAGAAATCAGAGAGAATTCTATATCATGAAATTCCGCAGCATGAAGACGGATGCGGAGAAGGACGGGGTGGCAAGGCTGGCCAGTAAAAATGACAGCCGTGTCACTCCTATAGGGAAGGTGATCCGGAAGTGCAGGATCGATGAGCTGCCCCAGCTGGTGAACATCCTGAGGGGGGACATGTCCTTCATCGGTCCGAGGCCGGAGAGGCCGGAGATTATCGCCCAGTACATGGAGGTGATGCCGGAGTTCGCCTACCGCATGAAGGTGAAGGCGGGATTGGCAGGCTTTGCGCAGGTCTACGGCAAATATAATACTACGCCCTATGACAAGCTGAAGCTGGATCTCACCTATATCGAGAACTATACCGTATGGCTGGATATCAAGCTTATGCTTTTGACGCTGAAGATCCTATTCTGGCCGGACAGCACGGAAGGGATAGACGGCGAGCAGATCACGGCGCTGAGGGAAGAGAAGGAGAGGCAGCGGGCCCTGAATGGCAGAGGGGATGAAGAGTAGCCGCCGGGCGGAGGAGCCTATGAGGGGATATCGGACGTGTCAGGGATGAGGGCAGTATAAGCGACTGTCAGGAGAAAAAGATCTTGTGAGATTTTGGGCGGATAGAATCGGTAGGAATTAAAGAGGGATAATAGGCGGAGGCTCCGCTCTGCGGGGCTTTTGGCGGGATATATATGGAGGAGACGGATATGTGGAAGGGGCATTATGGCAGGGAGCCTTTTGACCTGCGGCTGACCATGCTGCGGATGCTTTATAAGCTGCCGCTGATTCTGGGGCTTACCCTTCTGGGAAGTCTGGTGCTGGGGGGAGGATATTATGCAAAGAATGTTCTGCTCCGTGGGGAGAGCATGTACAGCGCTGCCTCCCGCTACCGCATAGAATATGCGGTGGAGGAGGAGAAGGACGTGGGCACGGTATATATCAACCAGATGAGCTGGAACACTTACCTTCGGTCGGATATGTTTCTGGAAAGTTTGAAAGAAAAACTGACAGATATGTCAAATGATATAGAACTGGGAGAAATAGATGTTTCCCGGTTGGGGGATTCGCTTGAGGCGGTAGTGGAGTCGGACCTGAGGCTGCTGACTGTCGTGGTCTCCACAAAGAGTCCGGAAAGGAGCGTGCAGATTGCCGAGGCTGTGGAGGCGGTCTTGACGGGAGGCTTTGCGGAGGAGATCCGAGAGATCGAAACAATAAAGGTAATAGAGGCAGGAAATAGCGCGAACGAAGTGGTTCCCGACGTGAGGGTGGGGAGGGCGTTTGCCCTGAGCGCGGTGCTGTCCTGCTTTTTTGCGGTGTTGATTCTGCTGCTGAAGGAGACCGGGGACGACGGCGTCTGGCTGCCTTCGACTCTGTGGAAGAGGTACGGCCTGAGGGCAGCGGGCACTTTGGAGAGCAAGGAGCTTCGGGAGAACATGGGGTATTTTTTCTCCCAGAGCAGTGGGGCCGTGGCTGTGTGCGGCTGTCAGGAGGACATAGATACCTCGAAGGTGTTGGAAGGCCTTAAGCTAAAATGCCCTGAGACGGTAAGCGGGGAGTGGTTTGCAGTGCCGGAAGCCCCCTTCGGTGAAGGCGTATGTCATAAGCTTCGGGAGGCGAAGGGTATTTTGCTGGTGGTGCGGGCCGGGAGTCATACGGGCAGGCGGCTGGAGCGAGTGCTGGAGTATCTGGAGCAGCAGGACTGTCAGGTGACGGCGGCGCTGCTCTGGGACGCGGACGAGAGGCTGATTCGCAGATATTATTTTCTCAGGGGCACAGACCGTCCATGAGGACATGAAAAGGCATATCATGGGGCAGGCGGCTTATGATGGAGGGCATCATAGGAAGGCGGATCATGGGAAAGGATAGTCTATGAAGGTTCAGGTGCTGGCTTCGGTGATGAACGAGGAGCCGAAAGCGCTGGCAGGCAGGATGATGCTGGAGTCGGACGCGGTGATCATCAATCAGTGCGATAGGTTGGACTATGAGGAGGTAGAGTGGAAAGGGCATCGTCTCAGGTTCTGCTCCTTTCCGGAGAGAGGAGTGGGCAGGAGCCGCAACGAGGCCATTCTGCGGGCAGATGGGGATATCTGCCTTTTTTCGGATGGGGATATCGTCTACGAGCCGGGGTACAGCGAGGCCATTGCGGCGGAATTTATCCGCAGACCTGATGCAGATATGATACTTTTCAATGTTATGGTGGAAGAAGAGCGCCGCACATATTGGATCACAGAGCGAAAGAGGGTTCATTGGTACAACTGCGGCAGGTATGGGGCGGTGAGCTTCGCAGTGCGCAGGGAGAGCCTGCTTTCCTCCAGAGTAATGTTTTCTCTGCTGTTTGGCGGCGGAGCAAGGTACAGCAACGGGGAGGACAGCCTTTTTCTCAAGGAGTTCATGGACAAGGGGTACAAGGTGTATACAGCGCCTGTGACCATTGCCAGAGAGATCGGGGGGGATTCCACCTGGTTCAAGGGGTATGACGAGAAATTCTTCCGGGACAGAGGAGTGCTGTACCGGCAGCTTTACGGCAGGCTCCATGGCCTGATGGCGCTGCGTTTTTTGCTTGCCCATAGGGAGAAGCTTTGTGGGGAAGTGCCGCTTAAGCAGGCTTACCGATGGATGATGGGAGCTGGGAAGAACTGTCGGTCTGCGCAATAGGGAGATGGCCGGGAGAAAAGGGTATGGCCGATCTGCATGACGGCCGGGAGGCAGTATGGAGTGGAGCGCTTTGGTCTATGTGGTGCTGGCGGCGGCAGTGGTGGCGCTGGGGCTTTGCGTGGAGAATAAGGAATATGTGCAGGCTGCCGTGGAGGGCGGCAGGGCGTTTGGATGCCGGCCTACGGAGAGGCGGCAGGCGAGGAATAGGATAGCGGCCATAGGAATCTACTGCCTTTTGACAGGAGTGTCAGCTTGCAGGATCGCTGTGGGCAATGATTATTGGGTGTACCGGGATAATTTCAAGCTGATCGCACAAGAGCGGCATGTGGCATCGGAATTTGGCTTCAACTATATTGTGAAATGGCTGCAGGAGCTTTTCGGCTATGACAATTATCTGCCGGTTTTCGCCTTTTTTTCCATAATAACAGTGTTTTTTTTCGTGAAGGCTCTGTTGGACCAAGGGAGCCGTTTCGCGTTCTCCCTCTACCTGCTGATGATGGGAGGATATTATTTCAACAGCCTTAACTCGGTGAGATACTATCTCGCTCTTGCCATTGCGCTTTATTCTATGAAATATGTGCTGCGGGGCGAATATGGGAAATTTCTGCTGTGGATCTTGGCGGGGGCCATGTTCCACAAGTCGATTCTATTGGTGGTTCCGGTGTATCTTGCCGCCCGGTTTCTGGCGGCGGTTCGTTTAAAAAAATGGCATTATGGGCTGGGGGGGCTTTTTCTTCTGTCTTTGATATTCGGGCAGCAGCTGTATAGGGAGATTATTTTCTACTTCTACCCGTATTATCGGGATTCCATGTTTGACGACGGACAACTGTCCTATGCCAATATACTGAAATGTGTGGGCGCTCTGGGGCTTTGCGTCCTATGCTGGCGCGGGAGTCTGGCCGGCAAACAGAGGGAGGACGGCTCCGGGAAGACTTTTGGGGGAAGGCTTCTGGCCAGAAGGTTCTATTTTTTTCTGAACCTGTTCGGACTGGTGGTGTACTGCTGCGGGTCCTTTATTCCCGAAGTGTCCAGAGTGGGGTATTATATGATTATCTCCCAGATTTTTTTGCTGTCGGAGCTGCTGGGAGAGATGTCCTGCAGATGGCTGCGCAGGCTCTGCACCGCAGGGGTGGCCGCTGCTTTCGGCGCATATTTTGTTCTGATGCTTCGGGGAATGTACGCGGTGGACGTGAGGCTGCTGCCCTATCTGAACTGGATCTTTAATTAGCATGAGGGCTTTCAAAAGAAAGAAGGTCTGCGGAAGGCCGCAGCCGGGAGGAGAGCATGAAGGTATTGTGGCTGTGCAACATGATGCTGCCGGTGATAGCCGGACATATGGGGCAGGAGGGAACCAACAAGGAGGGCTGGGTCAGCGGCATGGCAGAGGCAGTGCTGGCGGACCAGAGCGGAAACGGCATCGTTCTTTCCGTGGCCTTTCCCATGCAGAGTATGCCGGAGGGAGCGGAGGGCGCCTGCTGTCAGGGAAGAATATCTCAGGAGGGGATGGCGGCCTTTGATTATTATGGCTTCTTGGAGGATGTTAGAAATCCCGAAAAATATGATGAAGGTCTGGAACAAATCCTGAAAAATATCGTCGATAGAGTGAAGCCGGATATCGTGCATTGTTTCGGCACGGAGTATCCTCATACGCTTGCCATGTGCAGAATTTTTCCGCGCAAGGACAGGCTGCTGTTGGGGCTTCAGGGGCTCTGCACTTTGTATGCGGAGGCATATTTTGCAGATCTGCCCAAAAAGGTCGTAGGTTCTGTGACCTTCAGGGACTGGCTGAAAAGAGACAGCATCCGGCAGCAGAAGGAAAAGTTCACCTGCCGGGGGCGCATGGAGAGGGAGGCCGTCGCATTGGCGGGGAATGTCACCGGGCGCACCCAATGGGACAAGGCCGGCGCATATGCCTGGAATCCCGAGGCCAAATATCATTTCATGAACGAAAGCCTTCGGAGGGAATTTTATGGGCCGGTGTGGCAGAAGGAAAAGACAGTTCCCCATTCTATATTTTTGAGTCAGGGGGATTATCCTCTGAAGGGTCTTCACTATATGCTGCTTGCGCTGCCAAAGATCCTGAAGGTATATCCTGACGTAAAGGTGTATGTAGCAGGCAACAGCATCGTGGAGTACGGCACCTGGAAGCAGAAGCTGAAGATATCCGCCTATGGGAAGTATCTGCGCAGGCTGATTTCCCAGAACTGTCTGGAGGGCAAGGTAGTCTTTCTGGGAAAGCTGGATGCGGGACAGATGCGGGACAGATATCTTCAGAGCAGCCTTTTCGTGTGCTGCTCCGCCATGGAGAATTCCCCTAACTCTTTGGGAGAGGCCATGCTTTTAGGTATGCCTTGTGTCAGCGGGGCGGTGGGAGGCATTGCAAGCATCTTCAGAGGCGGAGAGGACGGGATCCTTTATGAGGGGGCTCCGGCGGAGGAGAACGAGAGCCAAGCTGCAGCAGAAGGCTGCGGTCCGGACAGCCCGGAGGAAAGCAGGGGCGCAGGCAGGGGGAAGAATTCTAAGGGCGGCAAGAGGCCGGAGGGAAACGGAGGGCCAAAAGGCAGGCTGGAAGCGGTGGCCGGAAATCTTGCAGCGGCTGTCCTTGGGATGTGGCAGGATCCGCAGAAGGCGGGGGAATACTGCCGCAATGCCAGAAGCCATGCGCTGGAGACCCATGACAGAGAGAAAAATTACCGGAGACTGGTGGAGATATATGAAGAGATCCTTTAACGTAGTGTTTGTGTCCAATTACATCAATCATCATCAGATACCCTTCTGCAACGCCATGTTCCGCCTGCTGGAGGGACGCTTTCTTTTTATACAGACAGAGGCCATGGAGGAGGAACGGGTGCGCATGGGCTGGCATGAGAAGCAGAGGCCGGCCTATGTGAAGTGTTTCTACGAGGAGGAGGAATTCTGCCGGAAGGAGATCTGCGACTGCGATATTTTGCTGTTCGGAGGAACGGATGAGGAGTGTTACGTCAGAGAGAGGCTGGAAGCGGGCAGGCCCATTGTGCGGTATAGCGAGAGGCTATACAAGACTGGGCAGTGGAAGGCCGTGTCCCCCAGAGGGCTGAGGAAAAAATATCAGGATCATACCAGATACCGCAGGGGGCCGGTTTACCTACTCTGCTCGGGAGCGTATGTCGCAGGCGACTTCCGCATTGTGGGGGCCTATCCGGACAAGATGTATTGCTGGGGATATTTCCCGGAGACCAGACGCTATGACTTGGACAAGCTGATGGAGGAGAAGGGATATAAAGGGGCGGAACCGAGCAAAGACAAGTGCGTCGCTTGGGAGCGGACGGGGGACGGTCGTACCGTGCCCGGACAGCAGGAAAGCGGCGGGGAAATAGGGAACGGAAGAACTCCCGCTTTGCTGTGGGCGGCCAGAATGATTCATTGGAAGCATCCGGAGCTGGCGGTGGAGACAGCCAGACATTTAAAGGAGAAGGGGCTTTCCTTTCACATGAACATCATCGGAGATGGGGAGCTGCGCCCGAGGATGGAGGAGCTGGCAGAGCGCTACGGGCTGGGGGAACTGGTGAGCTTTTGCGGCTTTCAGTCTCCGGAGGCGGTGCGGCAGTATATGGAAAAGTCGGATATCTTTCTTTTTACCAGCGACAGGCAGGAGGGCTGGGGGGCGGTGGCCAATGAGGCCATGAACAGCGGCTGCGCTCTTGTGGCAGGACATATGATCGGTGCGGTTCCCTTTCTGGTGAAAAACGGCGAGAACGGTTTTGTCTATGAGGAGGGAAAGCCTGAGCAGCTCTTTGCCCTGACGGAGACATTGGTGAGGGACAAGGATCTGTGCAGGAGAATGGGCAGAAGCGCCTATGAGACCATAGTGGGGGCATGGAACGCGGAATATGCAGCGGAGAGCCTGATAAAGCTGATGGAGAGGATTCTGGAGAGATCCGGGGAGGACGTTAACTTTTGCAGGGCGGAGGACGATCTGGGGCTGTTGCCTTGTGCCCCTGCGCCGGTGCTCTGGGAACAGAGCGCCCGCAGACAGACAAGGCGGGAGTGGAAAGAGAGGAATCGGAAATGAGCACGAATCCATTGATTACGGTCATTGTGCCGGTCTATAACATTCTTGACTATCTGCCCAGATGCGTGTATTCCATCACTGCCCAGACCTACGGCAATCTTGAGATCATCTTGGTAGACGACGGATCTACGGACGGCACGGGAGAGCTGTGCGACAGGCTGGCTCAGGAGGATGGGCGTATCAGCGTATACCATAAGGAAAACGGAGGCTCTTCCTCCGCGCGGAATCTGGCGCTGGAAAAGGCAAGGGGGGAGTATGTGGGGTTCGTGGACAGTGACGACTATGTAGATCCTCATATGTATCAGCGCCTGATGGAGGCCATAGGGACGTTTCAGGTGTCTGCGGCCCAAATCGGAAGGGACGAGACGGATGAAAAGGGGAATCTTCTGCCCGATATCTGTGTGCCGCCCAAGGAAGCGGCAGTCATAGACAGCAGCGATTTTTTGAAGGAGCTGCTGCTCCATAGGGGCGACTGCTCTTTCTGCACCAAGCTGATACGGCGTGAGCTGTTTCCCAAGGATGCATTTCCGGTGGGAAAGCTAAATGAAGACTTTAATCTCCTGATCCGGATGCTGCCCCAAATAGGCAGGCTGGCATCTCTGCCGGAGCAGGATTATCATGTATTTTATAGAATTGGGAGCAATTCCCGGAAGGCGGAAAAATCTAATTTCTCGCCGGTTTTTGGGGACTGTGTGGACAATGCGGACATGGTGGGGGAAATTGTAAAGAGAGACTATCCCCGGCTTGGGGACGTGGCGTTTCGGTTCGGCATTTTTCAGCGGCTGGAGTATTTGCTGCACATTCCCATAGCACAGATGCGGCGGGACAATGCCATGTATCGTAGAATAGTCGCATACATGCGGAAAAACTGGGCCAGATCCATGAGAAATCCGATTTTGACTAAAAAAAACAAAGTATATCATACCTTATTTGCCATAGCGCCCAAAGGCATCAGACAGCTGCACAGTGTACTGCGCCGGTGATAGGCGGGGATGAAAAGCGGGCATACGGTGCAGGCCAAAGCAAGGCCTATAACACCAAAGCAGCAGGGCACAACGGCACAAGAACATGGCGCAGCTTTAGCGCCGGGCGGAAAAGCCGACAGATAAGGCCGGAACAGGGGCAGATATGCGGCCTGCCGATACAGCCAGAATCTACCGGTTTCTTGCGGAATAAATTCATGTTATACTGTGGCATGGCGATGAGGAAGAGTGAGGGCATTAAACAGAGTGGGCTGTATTTTCACAGTTCGTTTCCCCTGAGACGTAATGGGGGAAGCTTGTTGGAAACAAGAGGGTTTGTTAGTAGCAGGCGGAGGAGAGTGTTTATGAAGAAGCGTATGAAGCATATATTGGGAGTGGCGCTGGCGGGTATCCTGCTCTGCGCAGATATCCAGTGGCCTGCGCCCAAGACGGCTGCGGCACAAGAATGGTCTGAGGGAGCCGGTAGAGAGAGCGAGGCGCAGAAGTCGGATTATGGTTTGGACATGCTGCCGTCGGGAGCGGGCACGCAGGAAGGCGGGGCAGTGTCGGGGACGGGCCAGCCGGGAGCCGGAGCGGGCACACAAGAAAGCGGCACAGCATCGGAGACGGGGCAGCCGGAGGCAGGAGCGGGCACACAGGAAAGCGGCACAGCATCAGAGACGGGGCAGCCGGGAGCCGGAGCGGGGACGCAGGAAGGCGGGGCAGTGTCGGAGACGGGCCAGCCGGGAGCCGGAGCGGGCGTGCAGGAAAGCGGTACAGCGCCGGGTATGGGGCAGCCGGGAGCCGGAGCCGACTCTCAGGAGAGCGCTGGGGCAGCAGGAACGGGTCAGCAGGGCGGTGCAGGCGCCGGGAATACATATGGCGCAGGCCGGCGGACTTCGGAGGATGCCGACGAGGAGACGGCCGAATGGATCCGGCTGGCGGGGGAGGCTCTGACAGAACTTGCCGCAGAGAGGGACATTCTGGCTACGGTATATCTCAGCGATGAGTATCCTATTCGTCGGGAGCCTTCCTATGACAGCGAGGCGGCGGTGACTGTTCTCAGCGGTCAGACGGTGAATATTCTGGATATTTATGTGGACGAGGAGCCTCAGGTCTGGGAATACGTGAGACTGGACTTTGAGGGGCGGGAGATATACGGCTATGTTCCCAGAACTTATCTGGCCTGTGCGGATTCCCGGTTTCTGGCATGGGAGGAGCAGTATGGACTGAATCTGGACGCGGAGACCTATGTTGTAGATGAGAACGGGAATAAGGTCTATTCGGATATTCAACAGTTTCCCGAAAGCTACCGACCGGCGCTTCTGGAGCTGAAAAAGAAACATCCCAATTGGATATTTGCCAAGCTGAACACCACGCTTGACTGGGAGACGACGATTCGTAACGAGCTGAAGGACGGGAAGAGTCTGGTGTATTATACCTTTCCGGACTGGGCCAAGGAAGGGCCGTATGACGAAGGCACATGGTACTATGCCTCGGAAGCCGTTCTGAAACAGCAGATGGATCCCCGGAACGGCCTCACGGAGAAGGGAATCTTTCAGTTTGAGCAGCTGACCTTCAATAAAGAGTACCATACGGAGGCGGCGGTGAAGGCGTTCCTGAACAACACCTTTATGCATGACGGGCAGGTGGCGCCGGGGACGGACATGACCTATGCCACGATCTTCTGGGCGATTGCCAAGGAGGAGGGCAGAGAGGTCAGTCCCTTCCATCTGGTGGCCAGAGTGATTCAGGAGCAGGGACATCAGGGGACTTCCCCCATGATCTCCGGCACCTGCAAGGGCTACGAGGGATACTATAATTATTTTAACGTGGGAGCCACGGGAAAAACGCAGGCGGAAGTGCTTAAGACCGGATTGGAGTATGCGAAGAAGCATGGATGGAAGGGGGCATACTATTCCATTCTGGGCGGCGCGGATTTCATTTCCGCCAATTATATCAAGAAGGGTCAGGACACTTTGTACCTGCAGAAGTTCAATGTAAACCCCAACGGCACCTATCCCGTTTACACCCACCAGTATATGCAGAATATATCGGCACCCTCTTCGGAAGGCGCAAATATCAAGAAGCTTTACGAGACCGCAGGCGCGCTGGAAAATTCCTTTGTGTTCAAGATTCCGGTGTATGAAAATATGCCCCCGGAGGCCTGCGGCGAACCCAAGGTGAGCACGAATGTGGTTGTGACCCCGCCCAAGGGCTATGGCGACACTACGCTGTGGCTGGACGGCGTGGCCTATACGGGGGAGCTGCGGAACGGCAACCTGATCGTGACAGCGCCTGACGGGAAGGCAAAGACGGCGGTTCTCTATAAATATGACGGAAGCGGGATTCCTACGGGCATGTATCTCTGGAGCCTGAGCTATAATGGGACGGCATACACCGCCACACCTGAGACGGGGCTGGAGGATTTGCTGACCTATCACGGCTTTTCTATCCGGATTACCGGAAAGAGCGGGCTGAGGTTCAAGACGGGCATTTCCGCATCTTTACGGGCAGCGCTTACTGCAGCCGGAGTAAACGGATATAGGCTGAAGGAATACGGCACTTTGATCATGAACGATGCCAATAGGGCGCAGTATCCAATGATAAAGGGAGGGCAGAAGATTGTGGAAAGTCTGGCCTATGGTCTGGACTCAAGCGGCAGACTGCAGGATGTGATCTTTGAGACCGTAGCCGGGAGGCATCGGTATACCTCCGTTTTGGTGGGGATACCTGCCAGCCAGTACAAGACCCAGTATGCCTTCAGAGGCTATGCGGTGCTGGAGAAGAACGGCACGCAGGTGATTGTATATGGCCCTGTTGTGGTTAGGAATATCTATGGTCTGGCGAAGCAGCTGATCGAAAAGGGAAGCTATGAGCCAGGAACAGACGCATATGCCTTTTTGCAGAAGCTGATCAGTGACGCGGATGCCTTCGATAAGCCTACCGTGAGCAGCGGGAATGCGGCCAGATAAGCATCGTAGGAAAGCTTTAGGCGAAAGATTCGACATAAAGGGAAACTGTGAGGGCAGAAGGAAACAGAACGGTTTTTCGTTTTTTGGACGAATGGGAGGAATTATGAAAAAGATCAAGTTATTGTATATAGTATTATGCATGGGGGCCGCGGTGGCTCTTGCAGGCTGCGGGGACGGGACCGATGAGCTGGGGAATTCCGGGGAGAGCGGATTTACCATGGTGGAGCCTACCGACTTGTCGGGGATGGTTTCCGGCACAATGGAGGAGTCTCAGGGAAAGGCCCCGGAGGCCGATGGGGCTGCTCAGGGCATAGGGATATCTTATATTACCGGTCAGCTCACGGAGGAAGAGGAGACTGCGGTGCTGGAGGCTATGAAAACGCTGCACCAGAATCTGGAGATAGAAGATTATATTGGAGAAGGCATCCATCTGGTCAGCAGCGAGGTGTGGTTCGAGAGTATGGCCGCCCGGCTTTTTGAGGGATGCCGCAGCTATACGCTGGAGGAGGACGGCAAGGTCTTGCTCTCCGTGCAGGTGGGCTATGATATCGCCGGAAACCCCTATGCCAATATATGTTATCAGGGAGAGGACGGAAAGCTCCTGCTTCTGAAGCAGGCTGCCGGGGTGACGTGGCTGATGGAAACCACGGTGGCGGACGGAAGGTATGAGGGGGCATTCAATATATGGCAGTTTGACACGGTGCAGGGAAAAATAGAAAGACAGCAGGGAACCTATGCGCAGGGCATACTGGTAGGGGAATATACCAAATCAGTGTATGACAAGGCGCAAGGGGGGGCTTTCGAGCTGTGGAACAATCGTGAAAACTTCGCCTATGAGACGAATACGATGGTGTATGATGAGCAGGGAGAGATTATCCCCACACCCTCGCCTGAGCCTACGCCGCAGCCTACCAAGAGGCCTGCAGTCACGTCCACGCCGACGCCCACACAAGCGCCTACGCCGGCGCCTACACCTGAGCCGCCTGCAAAGGAGCCGGATCCGCAACCGGAGCCGGAACCTGAACCTCAGCCTACGCCGGCACCTACACAAGCGCCTACGCAAGGGGACAATGATGCGGAATGGTCAGAGGATTTGATGTAAAGAGCTTTTTCGCTTGCGGATTCCCCAAGGATGTTATATACTGAGTGCAATGCTTGTTTGCAAGGGGAGGACGGCCTTGATGAAAAAGGAGAGAAGTTTCCTGAGGATACCTATGAACCGTATTATCGCGCTGGTGCTGATGGACATAATGGCGACACTGATATCTTCGTTCGCTGCTTTATATCTGCGCTTTGAATTCAGCTTCAGGGAGATTCCCAAGGAGTATCTGAACCGGTATGAGAGGATCATTCCATATACGGTGGGCTTCACGCTGCTTTTCTTCTTGATCTGGAGGCTGTACAAAAGCGTGTGGCGGTATGCCAGCGCTACGGAATTGCTCAATATTTCTTTTGCTACCAGCAGCACGGCTCTGGCTCAGGTGATCCTATGTCATTTCACCGGATGGAATATGCCCAGAAGCTATTATGTGCTTTTTTGGATTTTTTTGTTCGGCATGACCTGCGTGATTAGGTTCAGTTACCGTATTCTGCGGATCCTGAATTCCAAGAGGCAGAACATTTTGGGTGGGAAGCCCGGAGTGCATGTGATGATCATCGGGGCGGGCGCGGCGGCCAACATGATCTTGAAGGAGATAGAGGTCAGCCAGTACATCAATCTGAAGGTTAGATGCATCATCGATGATCAGCCGGGCTGTCACGGCAAGCTTCTGCGGGGGATTCCTATCGTAGGGGGCAGGGACAAGATCGTGGACGCGGCGGCGCAGTATAGAATTGATGAGATCATCTTCGCAATTCCTTCCGCCAGCAGGCAGACCCGGAAGGAGATACTGGATATCTGCAAGGAGACGGGATGTAAGCTTCGGACCATACCGGGAACCTACCAGCTGATCAATGGGGAGGTCTCGGTGTCTGCCTTGAAGGAAGTGGAGATAGAAGATCTGCTGGGCCGGGAGCCAATCAGGACGAATATAGACGAGATCATAGATTATGTAAGCAATTCCGTGGTTATGGTTACGGGAGGCGGAGGCTCTATCGGCAGTGAGCTTTGCCGGCAGATCGCCGGACATCATCCGAAGCGATTGGTTATCGTGGACATCTATGAGAATAATGCCTATGATATTCAGCAGGAGCTGCGCAGGAAATATCCGGGGCTGGATCTGGTGGTGCTGATCGCTTCGGTTCGCAATACCAACCGCATGGAGCAGATATTTGAGACCTACCGCCCGGAGATTGTCTACCATGCGGCGGCCCATAAGCATGTTCCGCTGATGGAGGACAGTCCCAATGAGGCGGTGAAAAACAATGTGCTTGGAACCTGGAAGGTAGTGCAGGCGGCGGACAAATGGAAGGTTCGGCGGTTCGTGCTGATCTCCACGGACAAGGCGGTGAACCCCACCAATATCATGGGGGCTACTAAGCGTATCTGTGAGATGATCATACAGACATACAACAACCACTCCGAAACGGAGTTTGTAGCGGTGCGCTTCGGCAATGTGCTGGGCAGCAACGGCAGCGTGATTCCGCTGTTCAAGCGTCAGATTGCTGAGGGAGGTCCCGTGACGGTAACGGACGCCAATATGGTGCGGTATTTTATGACCATCCCGGAGGCGGTCTCTCTGGTGCTGCAGGCGGGAGCCTATGCCAAGGGCGGCGAGATCTTCGTGCTGGACATGGGTGAGCCGGTGAAAATCATGGAGCTGGCCCAGAACCTGATCAAGCTGTCAGGCTTTAGGGTGGGCGAGGACATTGAAATCAAGATCACGGGACTGCGCCCAGGGGAGAAGCTGTACGAGGAGATGCTGATGGCGGAAGAGGGCATGAAGGACACCGCCAACAAGATGATCCATATCGGCCAGCCCATCCAGATCGACGAGGAGAAATTCATGAAGCAGCTGGAGGAGCTGAAGGAATATGTGGTGAGAGAGCCGGAGGACATCCGGGAATATGTGAGAAAGATCGCGCCTACATATGTGCCGAAGGAGTAGGCGGAAACGGGATTAGTTGAGCCTGCGGTTTATTGGCGAGAAGAGGGATGGAGCCACCATGGATGAGCGCGGTATATGCGCAGGGCCAAGGTGGCTCACGCTATATAGGCAAAAAATGCTTGCGTTCGACAGAGCGTTTGTGATATACTTTTTAATATAGAATCACATTTAGGGCGGAGAGAAGGTCTTTTTTTACAAATGATGAAGCTGCCCTGAATGTGGTTCTTCATAATTAAAGAAGAATATGAAGTCTGGAGGCGTCAGATGAGGATGGAAGGTTGCCGGGAAACTCACAAGCAAGAAACCGACCATTGGCGCTGATTGCCGGAGCTATATATTGTCCAAAGAAGAGGAATAATGGTAAGGGGACAATATGTGATGAGGGAAGAGCAGCTGATGAAAAAGGAGACACTGTTAGGAGCATTTCGGTCAAAAAGGGGTTTATATGTACTGTGTTTCATGGCACTGAATTTTATTGAGTTTCTGCGTGCCAGTCAAACGGGCGACATTTGGCAAGTGGCCGTAAACTGCACGGGATTTGTGGTCATGGTAATGATCGCCAGTGCGTATCCGCTGAAGGAGTTTTGTACGATTCCCAACGGTATTTACACGGTGGCGTGTATGGCAGCTATGGCAGCCGTATATTTTCATTGGCAGCAGCATGTGGGTGAATATCTTCTATGGCAAGTCGAGACAGCCATTGTCAACATCTGGTGGATCGGTATCATAGTGAAACATTTGTTCAAAAAGATAGTGGTGGACAAGACGATGGGTTTTCGGCCGGGTGTGCTGGGATGGCTGTGGATTGCCATGAGCATGTTGATGATCGCATCGGTCAGCCAGCGGCTGTGGCCGTTGTGGTATCTGCTGATGTTCGGCGCTTTCTATCTTACGAAATACGGAGCGGAGGACCAGAAGGCACTGTGGGACGGAATGATCAATGGCACGCTGATTTCTTTTTTCTGTATCCAGATCTATGCGTATGGGTTTCGGCCTTATGATGAGGTGCGGTATCAGGGAGCCTATGCGAACTGCAATACCATGGCGCTGTACTATTTGATTGTCTATATGATGTGTCTGTACAAGCTCCATATTCTGAAGCTGCGGAAGGCTCATTGGGGCCGCAAGTTCTTTTATCTGGTTGGAGCAGGCGGAATGCTGTCTTTCCTGATATTTACCATGGGAAGGACTGCGTGGGTGGCAGCAGCTACTGTTACTTTTCTGTATGGAATTTTGGTGACAAGGAAGCTCTGGGAAAAGAAATGGCGACAAGTGCTGTATATGGGGCTGGGGCTGGTGGCGGCATTAGCAGTAACTTTTCTGCCCGTATTTTATTCGATACGATGGCTGCCTACAATATTGCATCATCCGATCTGGTATGACGGTGAGTATTCCATAGCGAAGGTTCATTCCTTTGATCCGGCTGATTCCGAAAAGTATATTGAGCTTGAGGAGTTTCTGGAAGTGTTGTTAGGAAGGATTGCCGGCACGCTGAAGATTTTTGGGAAACTGGATCCGCTTATGCTCAAGGCTTACGCTGCCGATGATGAAATGCGGGTGATCGAGCCCATAGATGTTCCATGGACAGACGATCAGGGGATTGAAATAAGGTTGGGAATCTATAAGGCATACCTTGAGGATATGACTTGGTATGGAAATACGCCGGACAAGGGATTTTACAAGCTGGGAAATTCGGGTTATCAATCTTGGCACGCTCAGAATGTCTGGATCCAGATTGGGTATTATTTTGGGATACCAGCGGGCATACTATTGGTGGTTTTGACAATTGTGATGCTGTGGCATCACGGGAAGGGCCTGAAAAAAGGAAAAGAGAATCCCTATGCCATTATTCCGTTTTTTATCTGTGTTCTGTTTACAGTGTATGGTGTAACGGAGGTGGTGTGGTATCCGGGGCAGCTGATCATGCTTTTGATCTTCTTTGTGCAGCATCCTCAGCTGGGAGATGGAGATGAGGCGGAAATGCTTGCGGATCAAGGAGGGGCTGCGGCAACCACAGAGTAGGAAGGTGTAGAAGCATATGTGGACATGAGGGAATGTGGAGTGATATGCATGAGAAAAATGTCGTATATGCTAGACAAAGGGAATAATGCGGAGCAGGAAAGGATTTCTGCAGAGGTTGGACAAAAAAGGGGTTGCATCTTCGGAAGATAAATGCTAGAATAAGTTGAATTACTTGGAAACTATTTGTTTGTTTTTGACTTTTTGCAACTTTCGGGCGGCGAAAGTGGGAAGGCGGAGGTATTTCAAATCAGGCTACAAATATACAATAAGTTCTCCGACTCACTTCCTCCGCCTTCTGGTCGCAGATGGACTTGACGGAAGGAATGAATTATGAGGAACATACCATTTTCCCCGCCGGACATCACCGAGGCGGAGGTCTCGGCGGTGGCGGACGCCATGCGCAGCGGCTGGATCACCACGGGCGCAAGAACGAAGGAGCTGGAGGGGCGGGTGGCCTCCGCCTGCGGCTGCGCCGGGGCCGTGTGCCTGAACTCGGCCACCGCATGCCTGGAGATGGCCCTGCGGGTGCTGGGCATCGGGGAGGGCGACGAGGTCATCACCAGCGCCTACACATACACGGCCTCCGCGAGCCCCGCGGTCCATGTGGGCGCGAGGCTGGTGCTGGCGGACACCGCCCCGGGCTCCTACGAGATGGACTACGGGCAGCTGGAAGCCCTTATCACGGA
>ERZ808051.277-NODE-277-length-63680-cov-5.636872_pt1 | contig 63680 bp, 51 predicted proteins | sample MGYA00380199_ERZ808051 | MGnify/ENA primary metagenome ERZ808051 (study PRJEB31490, sample SAMN06133391) | mouse gut metagenome | isolation source: J11 | host: mice | place: China: Chengdu | collected 2015-05 ... | reverse complement strand
TCAGAGTAAAAAACGTTTATGAAAACAAGTTTTCAACACGTTTTTTGCTCTGAATCTTCGCACGGCTGAACTGCTACTTATTATAGCGGATATGTTTGGGAAATTCTACAACTTTCTGAAAAAATGTGGTATAATTGGTAACAGTTTGCGGGGAGTGGAAAACCGGCCCCCAAATAGATGTCAAATTTGCCTGTAAGGCGATTTTCATCCTTGTAAGGCGAAAAGGGTTCGGCAAACGTGTGGCAGACGGGCTGATGTCTGAAAAAAATTCGTAAGGAATATTAATTAATTCTCTATATCAACAAGGACAGGCTTTCGATTATAATTGAAGTAATAGTTCCGCCATATGCTTCTTGTTCGCGGTACGGAGCAGAAAGATGCGGGGCTGAAGGATTACTAATGGAAAAAGCGGCGAACGGGTATACGGCTCATCGCGAAGCGATTTGAATGGCTGTGTTGTGACAGAGGAACAGGCTTAAGGAGAGATAAGGAGTGGAAGTAAAGGATACGCAGGGGCCGGCGATTCAGGTGAAGGAACTCTATAAGGTATACCGCATGGGCGATACGAAGGTCTATGCGTTAAACGGTGTGGACTTTACAATCCGCCGCGGAGAATTCTGTGCCATTACAGGGCCCTCCGGCTCCGGAAAATCCACCCTTTTAAATATGTTGGCCGGTCTGGAACACCCCAGCAAGGGAGAAATTGTCATAGCAGGGAAGCACATTGAAAAGCTCAATGAAAAACAGCTTGTGACCTTCCGAAGGGAGCGGGTGGGCTTTATTTTCCAGTCCTATAACCTGATTTCCACCATGGATGCAGTGGAAAACGTGGCGCTTCCCTTATCTTTCCGGGGAATGGGAAAGGCTGCCAGGACAAAGAGGGCCAGGCAATATTTGAAGTTAGTGGGGCTTGAAAAATTCATGACCCATATGCCAAACCAGATGTCCGGCGGGCAGCAGCAGCGTGTGGGAATCGCCAGGGCCCTGGCGGTGAATCCACAGATTATTTTTGCCGATGAGCCTACGGGAAACCTGGATTCCAAGACCACAATGGAAGTTTTAAGACTCATGCAGAAAATCGTAAGGGAGCAGAACCAGACGTTAGTGATGGTGACCCATGACAACAATCTGGCCACCTATGCAGACCGGATTTTTAAAATTATAGATGGAAAAATCGTCAGCATCGAAGAGAACCATAAAGAGGCGGATCTGATGGCAGCGGAGAATGCAGAAGAGAAGTCTGACGGGAAAGGCGTGGAAGAAGTATGAAAAAGAAACTGAGACAGATTTTTTTGATGTGGCTGGCAGCCATAATGCTTTTGGGGACAGTACCCTTTACGGCTTTGGCCGATGAAGAGGATGAGGAAGTGCCAAAGGTGTTTCATAAGGATGATGACAATGATCCTGTTCGGCTTGTGATTGGAAAAACGCCAAGTGTCACCATCGGAAAGTCTTCCACAATTTCCGTTACCATAAAGAATACCAGTGATGTGGACTGGGTGGAAAGCGAGATCTGGATTGCGCCGGAGAGCGATTACAGGGAGTATTATGACGAGGTGGAGGATGAGGATGGCGAACTGATTAAGACTATGAAGGCCACCTATCCTTTTGAAGTTACTGATTCCTTAAATCAGCATTACAAGGCAGGCCATATTAAGGCAGGAGCCAAAAAAACCATAAATCTTAAGGTCAATGTGAAAAAAAACCTGGAGCAGGGATATTATCCTGTTCTCCTTTACATATCAAAACGCGGCAGAGAAGAGGGCGCCTTATCCGGTGAGTTCCAGAAAACCGTGATTGTATGGGCCGAAACCAAGGAGTCTTCTACCACCAAGGAGACGGACGAGGGAAGCACTGAGCCGGTGGCTTTTGCCCTCGGGGAAGGGCAGCCTACCCCCCAGGGAGTTTTCAATGAAGTGATGAATTTCTCCATTAATGTGCGGAATACGGGATATAAAAAGGCTTATGATGTGCGGATGGAAATGGAACTTTCTGAGGATACCACCAAGTTTCCTTTTGAGATCAACGACGGAAATTATGACCGGTGGCTTCAGGACATTAATCCGGATCAGACCGTAGAGGTTACATACAGTATGGCCATACGGGAAAAGGCAAAGACAGGGTATTATCCTATTAAATATAAATTGCGGTACAGGGAAGAGGAGAACGGAGCCTTTGCCGCTCCCATTGAGGATATTTTTTATGTCCGCATCATAGGAAAGGATGAAGAGGACGAGCTTTCCGACGACGCGGGAGAAAACGAGAGAACCAAGGCCCGTATCATTGTGGACAGCTTTGAGACGGAGCCGGCAAGGATTCTGGCCGGACAGGATTTTACTTTAAAGGTAAAGATGAAGAATGCGTCCAGTCAGATTTCCGCCAGCAATATTTTATTTACCTTTGACCCGGAAACAGTGGAAAACAGCCCGGTGTTCACGACCGCCAACGGCTCCAACTCCGTAGTGGTCAACAGCCTGGCTCCGGGAGCCTCCGAGGTGCTGACCATGCATTTTACCTCCAGCCCCAGCGCCGAACAGCGTTCCTACACCATCACCATCAACGAACAGTATGACAGTCCGGAATTTAAAAATGCCAAGGAGAGTGTGAAAATTGCAGTGGCCATCCGTCAGGAGGCCAGACTGAACACCGGAACCATTGAGGTGATGCCGGATTCCATTGAAGTGGGCGGCGAGACCAACATCATGTTCCCCATTAACAATACCGGAAAGGTTACCCTGTATAACGTGACGGCAATTTTTGAGGCGGATTCCATCCAGCGGACCGAGAGCTATGTGGGAAACATAAAACCGGGAGAGAGCGGCAACGTGGATGCTATGGTTTTGGGCGCTGCTCCTACCATGGATGAGGGAAAAATCACCCTGACCATTACTTACGAAGATGAAAACGGTATTGTGACTCCTGTGGAAAAGGAGATACAGCTTTTTGTAACAGAACCAGTTGTGGACGATATGTCTTTTGTGGATGCGGGCAATACGGATTTTGTTGAGCCGGAGCCGTCAAAGCTTGATATTGTGAAAAAATATGCGGTTCCCCTGGGGGCGGCGGCCGCGGTTCTGGTCATTTTAATTGTGGTTCTCGTAAGGCGGAAGAGGAAGAAAGCGAGAATGGACGATGAGATTCTTTGATTTGCTCAGAATGAGTATCAATAACCTGCGCCGGCGGAAGTTAAGGACCGGGCTTACGGTCCTGGGCGTGGTAATTGGAACAGCTTCGATTGTAGTGATGGTGTCTTTAGGCATCGGCCTTAAGGAAAATACCATGGAACAATATGCGTCCTATGGGAGCCTTACAAAGATTGAAGTTCACAGCAACTACGGCTGGGGAGGCTCTGACAATGACGAAGACAGTTTTATCACCGATAAGACCATGGACTGGTTTGCGGCGCTGCCTCATGTGAGGGCAGTTTCTCCCTGTCTCAGTACCTATGTTAATTTAAAGCAGGGCGCCTATGAGGGGTCCACAAGACTCATGGGTTTAAGCCAGGATGCTCTGGCAGAGATTGAACTTGGGGAGGGAAGCCTTCCTGATCCCAGGTCAGGGACCGTGGAGTTAGTAATCGGTAACATGGTTTCCAGAGATTTTTATAATTCCAAAACAGGAAAAGGCTTTTGGGAGACCGGAGAAATGCCGGACGTGGACCTCTATAACAAACCGTTTTTTGTGGTGATTCAGGATTGGAGCAGTGAGAATCCTTCTCAGAAAAAGTATGTTTTTCCTGCCTGCGGTATGGTGAAGGAAGAAACGGATGAAGACGGCAATCCACTGTACGGGGAATACAGCTATGGAGTTTATACAGATATTGAACTTTTGAAAGCCCAGCTGAAGCGGATTTACAAAAAGAAAGCGATTCCCGGACAGCCCACCAATAAAAAGGGAAAGCCATATAATTATTTTGTGTATGAAAATGCCTATATATATGTGGATGATATGGATAATGTGATGGAGGTGCAGAACGCCATCACCGATATGGGGTATCAGGCATACAGCAATATGCAGTGGCTGGAGCAGGCCCAGGAGCAGATGGATATGATTCAGGCGGTCCTTGGAGGAATCGGTGCGGTGTCCTTATTTGTGGCGGCCATCGGAATCGCCAATACCATGATGATGTCCATTTATGAGCGCACCAAGGAAATCGGTGTATTAAAGGTTTTAGGCTGTGCCCTGGGAGACATCCGCAGCATGTTTTTAATGGAGGCGGGTTTCATCGGCTTCATGGGGGGCGCCGCAGGCCTTGGATTAAGCTATGGGGTTTCAAAGCTTGTGAACCGGTTTTTAGGCTCTTCCCTCATGGGAATGGGAAGCGGAGATATTTCCAGGATCCCTTTGTGGCTTTCTGCGGCAGCCGTGGTTTTTGCGATTTTTATCGGTATGCTGGCAGGCCTGTTTCCGGCTTTAAGGGCCATGAAGTTAAGTCCTCTGGCGGCCATCCGGAACGAATAACAGGTTGCGGTTGTTTCTAACCCCCATGTATTCAGGCTGAACTGTTACCGCAATTTTTCTTCTTGGCAGGAAAGACCTTGTCACGCGAAAGCGTGAAAGCCTTTTCCTGTAAGACAAAACGCTCCTCGGGGATCGCACTGCGGCGGAGAGGAGAATGCAGCTCCCCACGGTGTGAGTCCCTGCATCAAAGAAGATAAACAGATGCCGGGCGGACCGGGGTACACAGCTTTTCGGGAGAGAGGAGAGCATATGGAGAATTTTATTTATTCTGTTCCAACAACGATTTATTTTGGAAAAGGCCAGATTGTGCATGTGGGACATGCTGTGGCAGAGTACGGGAAAAAGGTGCTGATCGTATATGGCGGAGGAAGTATCAAAAAGAACGGCATTTTTCAGAAGGTCACAGAAATCCTTGAAGGCGAGGGAATTACCTGGGAGGAGCTTGGGGGAGTAGAGCCTAACCCCAGGATTGAGACCGTGAGAAAGGGCGTTTCTATTTGTAAGGAAAAGGGAATAGAAGCAGTACTTCCCATCGGCGGCGGTTCCACCATCGACTGTGCCAAGGTCATTGCCGCCGGGGCCTGCTATGAAGGGGATGCCTGGGATCTGGTGCTAAACAGTAAGCTTATCAGACGGGCGCTCCCCATTGTGACGGTGCTGACCCTTGCGGCTACCGGCTCGGAGATGGACCCCACCGCGGTGATTTCCGATATGTCCGCCAACAATAAGCTGGGGACAAAAAATGAATGGATGCGTCCCAGGGCTTCGATTATGGACCCGGTTTATACAGAGACCGTCAATGCCTGGCATACGGCGGCGGGGACTGCCGATATCATGTCTCATATTCTGGAGTCTTACTTTTCCAACTGCGAAGGGTACATGCAGGACCGTATGGCGGAGGGACTTTTGAAAACCTGTATTGAATTCGGCGTGCGGGCAGTGAAGAATCCGGAGGATTATGAGGCCAGAGCCAACTTAATGTGGGCCGGAAGCTGGGCCATCAACGACTTTTTAAAGCTTGGGAAGCCTGTGCCCTGGTCTGTTCATCCTATGGAGCATGAGCTTTCCGCATATTACGATATTACCCATGGTGTGGGGCTTGCAATCCTCACACCCCACTGGATGCGTCATGTGTTAAGCGACCGGACTGTGGAAAAGTTTAGAACCTACGGCATTAATGTGTGGGAAATTTCCAGGGACCTTCCCTCCTATGAAGCAGCGAATCTGGCCATTTTAAAAACAGAGGAATATTTTAAGGCCATGGGCCTTCCCTCCAGGCTTTCTGAGGTGGGAATTGATGAAAAATATCTGGATATTATGGCGGAAAAATCTTCGTCCCGCTTAAAGGGAACCTATGAGGAACTTTCCAAAGAAGAGGTAAAGCAGATTTTCATGGAAGCTATGTAACAGGATGCTCCTCTGCACCCATCTTTGCGGCTGATTTTCCGCCGGAAGCCCCCAAATTTAATCAACGTATGTTCCACGTTGGCCTCATAAATTGTAACAGTTCAACCCTGCATCTTCTTGTCCGCGTACCGCGGACAAGAAGCGCCGGGCGCGAACTGTTACCACAAATTTGTACACTTTTGACAAAAAATCATCTCGCAAATCCGGGCACAAAGAGTTTCCGAGAATATTCATAAAAGGAGGAAAGAGAAAATGAATGTTTTGAATCACGAGAAGCTGCATCAGAAATATTTTGAGGAAATTTCCAGAATTCCCCGGGCATCCAAAAAGGAAAAGGCCTGCGCCGATTATCTGGAGGAATTTGCAAAAACCCATGGCCTTTCCTATAAAAGGGATAAGCTTGACAATGTGGTGATCTATAAACCGGCCAGCGCCGGCTATGAGGACCACGGTGCAGTGATACTCCAGGCCCATACGGATATGGTCTGCGAGAAAAACGCTGACTGCGCCCATGATTTTGATAAAGATCCCATTGACCTTTATATTGAGGACGGAATCCTGAAGGCAAGAGGAACGACTCTGGGAGCCGATGATGGAATGGGCTGCGCTTATATGATGGCCCTTCTGGCTGAGGATCTTCCCCATCCGGCCCTGGAATGTGCCTTCACCGTACAGGAGGAGATCGGCCTGTACGGGGCCTTTGCTCTGAAGCCGGAATATTTTACCGGAAAGCGGTATGTGAATCTGGATTTCGGCGGCCATGGAAAGGGCACCTGTACCACCAGCGCGGGAGGTGAGATGATCAGTCTTAAGAAGCCGGTGGAATTTGAACCCTGTGTAAGCCAGGCATACCGGATTTTTGTTACTGGTTTAAAGGGCGGCCATTCCGGCGGCTGCATCATCATGGAATTAGGCAACGCCTTAAAGATCTGCGCCAGAATTTTAAAGGAGATTTCCGGAAGCTGCGATATGCGGATTGTGAGCTTAAACGGGGGGCTTAAGAATAACGCCATTCCAAGGGAGTGCGAAGCTGTGTTTGCCAGTGATGCAAAAGAGGAGGACATCCGCGGCGCCTTTGATAAAATGAAAGCGCAGATTTGCAATGAAATTAATTTCCAGGAGCCGGATTTTGCTGTGACCCTGGAAAAAACAGCCGGAGAGTCTGCTATCTGTGAGGAAGTGAGCGCGGATCTTATTGATCTTATGTATCTGCTTCCCACCGGAGTCCGTCACAGAAGTCTCCAGATTGAAAATCTTCCGGTGGCTTCCGAAAACTTTGCGGCCGTGCGCTGTGGGGAGGACTATGTGAATTTCCAGTATTCTCTGCGGGCGGAGAAGAGTTCATACAGGGACCAGATGGAGAAAGAACTCTGTATTCTGGCAGGGATATATGATATGACCATGGATGTATCCGGTAAGTATCCGGCATGGGAATTCAACCCGGATTCTTCCTTAAGAAATACCTTATGTCGTGTTTATAAGGAGAAGAAGGGGGAGGATATGGAGCTTCTGGCCACTCACGGAGGCCTGGAGTGCGGCGTTTTCTGTGAAATGATTCCGGGACTTGACGTGGTGACCTTAGGCGCGGAGACCGACGGCGCCCATACGCCTAAGGAACAGATGAACCTAAAGTCCTTTGATGAGACTTTTGAGATTCTGAAGGCATTTCTGAAAGAATTGTAACTGTTCAGCAGGTCTGTGCAGAGTCTGCCCCGGCGAAGCGAGGGCATAAAAAAGCGGCTGTTTGCAGGAAAACGGCCGCTTCTTTTTTTATCGGAGAGACTATGCCAGGTGAAAGCGTGAAAGCCCCTCATGAGTGAAGGGACAGGAAACTGAATTGGGCTCGCCTGCTTTATTCTGAACGGGGAAAGAAAAGCCGCAAAGAATCTGCAAAGTATTGGGAATTATAATAGGAAATCAGGAGCCTATTGAAAATATCAATTGGAAAGGATACATACTGTATTTTATAATGAAGGAACAGAATATGTCGAATCGGGGGAGAGTATGCTGGAGGTAAGAAATCTGTCAAAGAATTTTGACGGAAATTATGTGCTCAGGGGGATTCATTTAAAAATAGACGACGGGAAGGTATATGGCCTCATAGGGGCCAACGGCTCGGGAAAAAGTACCTTCATGAATATATTAAACGGAAACGATGTGATTGTCAGAAGCGGAGGATATGAAGGAAGTGTCTTCATTGACGGAGAAGAAATACAGATTGGAAGTCACAGTCAGTCCGCAGCCCATGGAATCGCCATGGTCCACCAGGAACTGGCTTTATTTTATGGAATGACGGTGACGGAAAATATAAAAATCAACCATGAGAATGTGAGGTTCACAGGATCCTTTACGGAGTTTGCCTGTGTGGACAGAAGGAAAAACCGTGAAGATGCAGTGGCAGCTCTGGAGCGGATTGGCTCCGGGCTGGATCCGGACCAGTATGTGGACCGACTGTCCTTAAACCAGAAGCAGTTTGTGGAGCTGGCCAGGGAGCTGGATAACCGGAATATACGGCTTCTGATGCTGGATGAGCCCACCAGTTCTCTTAATATCACAGAAACCAGAGGTCTTTTAAAATGCATCCGGGAAATTGCGGACTCCGGAATTTCGGTATTGTTTATTTCTCACCGCCTGGAGGAGATTATGGAGGTGTGTGATACCGTTTCCGTCCTCCGGGACGGGGAGCTGATTTCCACCTATGAAAAGAGTGAGTTTGATGTCAGACAGTTTGCCGATGATATAGTGGGACGGGAGATTGTGAAGGCCCGGAAAGAAAAGCGGCATGAGGATGGACCTCCTTTGTTCCGGTATAAAAATATCTGGAACGAAGCCGGGGACCTTTACATAAAAAAGGGAGAAATCTTTGGTATCACAGGCCTTGCGGGGCAGGGACAGGATAAGCTTCTGGATGGTCTTTTCGGTTTAAAGGATGGCGGATGCCAGGCCTTTTATAAGGACCGGGAGCTAAAAAAAGGAGATAACCAGGCCTTAATTAAAAACGGAATCTATTATCTTTCCGAGGACCGGGCGGGGACAAGCCTGTTTCTGGAGAGCCCCATATGGAAAAACATGATTTTCGGTACGGAGGAGCGTCACCCTGAATTTCTGTGCCTGAAGTCCTGTCCGGCCCTTTCCTTCCTTAATAAAAAGGTCATCTCTGCCCATGTGGAGGAGATGATCGAAACATTAAACATTGTATGCCAGGGGCCGGACCAGAAAGTGAGGGAACTTTCCGGCGGAAACCAGCAGAAAGTCTGTGTGGGGAGGGCGCTGACCTTCCGGCCGGAGATGCTGTTTATTTCCGAACCCACCAGAGGAATTGATGTATATTCCAAGGAGCTGATCCTGAAATGGATTCTTAAGATGAATCAGGAATACGGAACCACGATTGTGGTGGCATCCGGTGAGCTGGAGGAACTTTTAAGAATCTGTGACCGGATTGGCGTCATGTACCAGGGACAGGTATTTAAGATTTTTGAGGGAAATTCAGAGCTTGAGGAGCTGACTCTGGCCCTTTACGGGAGGGAAGTTTCATGAAAAATAAGTATTTAAACCCTCCGCAGATGATCATGTTTCTTTATATGGGAGTCCTCCTCATTGCGGCGGCGGCTGTGGATATGAATCTGGTGGGACTGGTCAATGATGCACTTATTAAATGGGCCATGAACGGAGTCATTGTGCTTTCCCTGATTCCCATGATCAATGTGGGAGCAGGACGGAATTTTGGCATGTCCATCGGCCTTTCCGCGGGTCTGGTGGGAATGATTTTTGCAGTCAACGCAAGATATACTTCCTGGCAGGGTTTTTTTACTTCGGTATTTCTGGGGATGGCCGTTGCCGTGGTATTCGGTTTTGTGTATGCAAAAATTTTAAATCAGTTAAAGCTCAACGAAGAAATTGTGGGAACCTTTGCGGGATATTCCTTCATCCCCATTATGAATCTGTTTTACACCTTTGCTCCCGTAAGCAACCGACAGATGCTGTATCCCATCGGCGGCCAGGGGTTACGTCCCAAGGTGAATCTGGACAATTATTTCGGCCAGGTGCTGGACAATCTGTGGCAGATTCAGATCGGACAGCTTGTGATTCCTCTGGGACTTCTTTTGTTTTTCTTTGGAATTGGCGGCATTTTATGGCTGTTTTCCAAAACCAGAACAGGAATGATTTTTTCAGCAATTGCAGAGAATGACCGGTTTGTAAAGCTTTCCGGTATCCGGGCGGACCGATACCGTACCATCGGAATTATCATGTCCACGGTGCTGGCCGCTGTGGGTGTTGTGGTATATACCCAGAGCTATGGAATTCTGCATCTGTATGACGGCCCCTTTATGATGAGTTTTCCGGCAGTTTCTGCCATTGTGATCGGCGGCGCCAGCCCTAAAAAGGCCACGGTGGCCAATGCTCTCATCGGAACCTTTCTCTACCAGACCACTTACCTGTTATCGATTCCGGTGGCCAATGCTCTTCTGATTCCGGAAATGGCAGAGATTTTAAGAACCATTGTCACGAGCGGCATTATTCTTTATGCATTTATATTTGAGAGAAAGGATACGAGAAATGAAGCACATCAAAAATAATATGGTCCCTGTTTCAATCCTTGTGCTGGGTATCCTGTCCTTTAAACTGTCAGGCGTCAGCGGAAGCTACCTGGCCGCAGAGGTATACACGCGGTTTATCCGGAATATTTTATTCACCCTGGCATTGATTCTTCCGATCACCTGCGGCATGGGGATTAATTTTGCCATTGTGGTGGGAGCCATATCTGCCCAGATGGCCATGGTACTGTCGGTGGATTTCATGCTGGAGGGGATTCCTGCCCTTTTGTTTGTAACCGGAGCCAGTGTGGTTTTTTCTGTGATTTTCGGCTCCATGGTGGCGGCCCTTTTAAACCGGGCCAGGGGAAAGGAAATGATCGTTTCCATTATGATCGGCCAGCTGAGTTCTGTCATCTACCAGTTTGTTTTTATGGTGGCTTATGGAATGCTTTTTGAACCGAAAAACAAGGAGATTCTTTTAGAACGCGGCATCGGTGTCAGAAGTATGGTGGACGCCAAAAATATCAGCGGTGTATTTAGAAGTATTCTTCCTTTTCAGTTTGACGGGAAGACTTATACACTGTTTCCGTTAATACTGATTGCACTGTTTACCCTTTTTTTGTTTTATATTCAGAAGACGAAGTTTGGAGTCCTTGCAAGGGCAGTGGGGACAGACATGAATGTGGCCGGAAAGCTTGGCATTGAAAGTAACCGGGTCCGCAGCATTTGTATCATTCTGTCTACGGTATTTGCGGCCATGAGCCAGATTCTGTTTGTGGCTGATTTTGGCACTATAAATGTCTATACAGGGCATCTCGGCCTGGATACCTTTGCGGCTGCGGCAATTTTAGTGGGCGGCGCGTCCATCAGAAAGGTAAAAATGCGGAACTGCTTTGTGGGCGTGATTTTGTTCCATGCCCTGTTTATCACCTCCCCCATGGCGGGACAGAATCTGTTCAACAATCCGTCGGTGGGAGAGTATTTCCGTTCATTCCTGGCCTATGGAGTGATTGTCATCGCAATTATCATGAACCTGAAAACGGAGCAGGCGAAGGAAGTATAGAACTGGTTTTAGGGCGAAAGCTTTAAAATATTGTTACTGTTCAGGGAAGAATCTTCCCGTCCGCCTTAAGACGGACAAGAAGCATCGGGCATCCGCCCGATGCGGAAAACCGAACGAAAATTGCCTTATAAGCGAGCTTAACGTCTATTTTCGCCCGTTTTTTTCCGCCCCGCGGACTGTAACAAAAAATATTATTTTTTGGAGGAACGTATGAGAAAGAAAATCATCAGTACCATTCTGGCAGCATCTATGGCGGCATCTATGCTGACCGCATGCCAGAGCAGCAAACCTGCCACGGAGACGGCAGCCACGGAGACGGCGGCCACAACGGCCACAGAGGCGGCCAGGGAGACAGAAGCTAAGACAGAGGCAGCCGGGACTACAACAGCAGCCGAAACAGAAGCAGCCGGGGAAGAGACTTACAAAATCGGTATTGTTACCCCTACCCTGACAGTCAGCGAGGACGAGTTCCGTGCAGCGGCCGAAATGGTGCAGAAGTATCCGGACCTTGTTGTACATAAGACGCTGCCGGAAAATTTTGCCACAGACAAGGAGGGCTGTATTTCCGTTGTTACAAGCCTGGCAGATGACCCGGAGATGAAGTATATTATTTTTGACAATGGTATGGAGGGGATTATCCCGGCGTTCCAGACCATCCGTGAAAAAAGACCGGACATTGTGACCATGGTATCCTGTAATGATGATCCGAAACTCTTAAATGAGTATGTGGACATTGCTATCAGCACCGACTGGAACAGAAGGGGAGAAACGATCCCCACAAAGGCGCACAATATGGGGGCAAAGACTTTCATCCACTATTCCTTCCCAACCCATATGGCTTCCGAGAGTAAGTCTGTGAGAAGGGATATCATGAAGGCAACCTGCGAAAAGCTTGGGATGGAATTTGTTGAGATCACCACACCGGATCCCCAGACAGGAAACGGCCCCGCTGCCATGCTTCAGTTCTTACAGGAGGATATTCCGAGACAGATTGAAAAATATGGCCCCGACACCAATATTTTTGGAACCAACTGTCCCATGTACGATGTGATTCTGGATGAGGCTTTTGACAAGAAGTTCATTGTGGCAGAACAGTGCTGCCCCACTCCCACACAGGCGTATCCCACAGTGTTAAATCTGGAAATTACAGAGGACGATCTGGGAGACTATGATAAGATTAACAGCATGATCACCGAAAAGGCCGCAGAGGCCGGAATGACGGGAAGGCTGTCCGGATGGGCAATGCCGTCTTCTGTTTATATTCCCAAATTTAAGATCGAGCTTGCAAAATATATGCATGAAAACAACTTAAAGCCTGAGGATGTGTTAAGCAAGGAATTCCTCGACAACTTCAGTAAGGAATATATGCCCACTGCCGCTGATTTCGCAATTGCAGGAGAGGGACTGGCTCACTATTACATGCTGATCTTAGAGGATGTTTATTATTAAATCAGGAAGAGAGGCGGCCGGACTCTGATGCCGGCCGTCTTTTGCCGCTAAGATTATAAAAAGTCCATAAGAGCCTGAAATTCGGACCGACAGCTTTGGAGAATCCGTGTTACTGTTCATGGAAAAACCGGGCCAAAATCGGCTTGAGGGTGAATTTGACATCTGTTTTCCTCCCGTTTTCCCCGCCCCGTGAACAGTTACAGAATTAAAAATCTTGTAAAAGCACTTGAAAAGCCGCCTTAGCATAAGATATAGTAACGAATGCTTAAGGTGGCTTTCTTTGAAGACTTTTCTACAACCATTATCTGCACGGGAAGAAAGAGAGTACCTGGAACGATACAAAGAGGGTGACCAGGAAGCAAGGGCCATACTGATCAACAGGAACATGCGTCTTGTGGCACATGTCATTAAAAAATATCAGGGTTCCGACTATGAGATGGAAGATCTGCTTTCTGTGGGAACCATCGGTCTCATAAAAGCAGTTAATACCTTCGATATGGATAAAGGCTCAAGACTGGCCACATATGCAGCCAAATGTGTAGAAAATGAAATCCTGATGCTGTTTCGGGCCAGCAAAAAATACTCAAAAGAGGTTTCCATTTATGACCCCATCGGAACCGACAAGGATGGTGAGACGGTCAGCCTCATGGATGTTCTGGAGGTGGAGGGAAAGGAGGCCATAGAACAGGTCATTTTAAAGCAGGATGTGAAAAGGCTCTATGAAGCCTATGAACAGGATTTAAAAGACACTGAAAAGACCGTTATCCGCATGAGATACGGCCTTTTCGGTTCTAAGGAGTATACACAGAGAGAGATTGCGGGAATTCTTGGAATTTCCCGGTCTTATGTGAGCCGGATCGAAAAAAAGGCCATAGAAAAACTAAGAAAAAATTTTGTCTGATGAGACGTCTGCCGCCATCCTGGACTCTGGGACCGGCAGGCGTTTTTTGCTGGTTACAGTTTGCGGGGCGGGGAAAACCGAACGAAAACAGGCGTCAGGCTTGCTTGTAAGGCAGTTTTCGTCCGGTTTTCCACATCGGGCGGACGCCCGGTGCTTCTTGTCTGGCTTAAGGCTGACAAGAAGATGCCCCCGCGAATAGTAAGTTTTGCTGAATAAAAAACGAACAAATGTTCTGAAACTTATTGCATTTCTGCCGCAGGCATGTTATAATATCCCCAGAAACAGAACGTATGTTCTAAATATAAAGGAGAGACAAATGCTGCTGCAGGAAAAAATGGGCCTGGAGGAGAAATTGAAAATTCTGGCCGATGCCGCGAAGTATGATGTGGCCTGCACCTCCAGCGGAGTTGACAGACAAGGGAAGAAGGGATATACCGGAAATACCATAAACGGCGGAATCTGCCACAGTTTCGGGGCAGATGGGCGGTGTATTTCGCTTCTGAAAATACTGATGACCAACTGGTGTATTTATGACTGCAAATACTGTGTAAACCGATGTTCCAATGATGTGATACGGACGGCCTTTACTCCGGATGAAATTTGCGAACTTACCATGGAGTTTTACAAAAGGAATTATATTGAGGGACTGTTTTTAAGTTCTGGTGTAGTGGAGAGCGCTGATAAAACCATGGAGCTTCTCTATGAAGCTATATGGAAACTCAGAAATACCCATAAATTCCGCGGATATATTCATGTGAAAGCAATTCCGGGCGCGGACCGGCAGCTTATTGAGCGTGTGGGATTTCTGGCTGACCGCATGAGCATCAATCTGGAATTGCCTACGGCTGACAGCCTTAAAAAATTGTGTCCGGGAAAGACAAGAGAGAAGATTCTCCTCCCAATGCGTCAGATTCAGGCAGGAATCACGGAAAACAGAAATGAGCTGGCAATTTACCGAAGTGCTCCAAGGTTTGTTCCGGCAGGACAGAGTACGCAGATGATTGTGGGAGCTACACCGGAAAATGACTACCAGATGGTATCGGTGGCTGAGGCACTGTACCAGAAATACAACTTAAAGAGGGTATTTTATTCTGCCTTTGTGCCCGTAGTACCGGATAAGAGCCTTCCGGCATTATCAGGAGGCCCTCCGCTTCTGCGGGAACACAGATTGTATCAGGCAGACTGGCTGTTACGGTTTTATGGGTTCCGGGCGAATGAGCTGCTGTCGGAGGAAAGACCGAATTTCAATGCATTTCTGGATCCCAAGTGCGACTGGGCAGTACGACATTTAGAAGAGTTTCCGGTGGAGGTCATGACGGCGGACTATGGGAAGCTTTTAAGAGTCCCCGGTCTGGGTGTCCGCTCCGCCAAACGTATTGTCATGGCCCGGCGAACAGGAAAATTATCCTATGAGGATCTGAAAAAATTTGGAGTGGTTTTAAAGCGGGCTGTGTTTTTTCTTACCTGCTGTGGAAAAATGATGATCCCGGTGCGGATGGAAGAAAATTTTATCACCAGTCAGTTAATGGGAGAGGAGCGAAAAAAGGTCTGGGACTTGGAAAATGAGAACTGCTTCCGACAGTTATCATTATTTGAAGACTGGAGGCCGGATGCAGTGCCGGAAACGGCTGATGGGAAAAAGGCACTGTTCGGTGAGATGTAAGGAGGTGCCGGATTGACAGTATTCTTATGTAAAAATGGTTTTGACGGAATTCTTTGCGGTGTATACGATATATATGCCAGCCGTCTCCCCCTTTCCGATTGCAGTCTGGAACTGGAGAGAGAATATGAACCGATTTTATTTGCCCAATACCGGGAAGTGCCTTTAGAGGCCTGGAAAGCAAAGAGAGTGGCAGAAAAAATAAAAAACTTCATGTCAGAAGAGTCCTATGTTTATCTGTACCGGGCCTCCCTTCACAAAAGCCCGGAACGTGGAAACTGGATCTTTAAGTTTATTGCCCTTGGACTTACGGCCGGAAGAAAGGTGCTTGGGATGCTTCAGAATCCGGCAGTGTACGAGGTTTTCCAAATGAACCGGTATGTGGGAAACGAAGCCCATTTTCTGGTGGAATTTCTCCGGTTTGAGCGGCTTGAATCCGGGATTTATTATGGAAAAGTAGGGCCGGAAAACCAGGTTCTGGAGCTTGTGGCTGTTCATTTTGCCGACCGTTTTCCGGATATGGACTGGATGATTTATGACGAAAAGCATAGAGCGGCCGCTTTCCATGCCAGCACCGGACACTGGGTTATCCGGGAAAACGTGGAAAAGGAAACGGTAGAAAAATGGAAGGGCGAAGGAAACAGCGATGCTTACGTGAATATGTGGAAGACTTTCTTCCATACTATTGCCATCGAAGAAAGGACAAACCCCAGATGCCAGAGAACCATGCTTCCGCTTCGCTATCGAAAATATATGACGGAATTTCAATGATTCCGGGTTATGGTTCATGGGGTGAGGAAAGTCAGATGAAAGTAGACGTCAGGCTCGCCTGTAATGCGATTTTCGTCCGGTTTTCCACATTCAGGTGGATGCCCGATGCTCCCGAGAAATATTGCGATAAATATGGTGTGTATGTCGGAGACATGATATAATGTCATCAGACATTATATCGGCGCATCTGGTTTCTGCGTTCACCGCAGAAATCCAGGCGCCAGTTAGGAGGGCATTATCATGAAGACACGAGAGTTTTACCTTCCGTCCAGTGACGGAAATTTCAGATTGAGATGTATGGAGTGGATTCCCGATGGAGAAATTCGGGGAATCCTTCAGATTGCACATGGAATGATTGAGCATGTGGAGAGGTACGGCGAGTTCGCTTCCCGGCTGGCGGAGCATGGAATCCTTGTTTATGGCCATGATCACCTGGGTCACGGGAAAACTGCAAAAGACGAGAAAGATTTCGGCTATTTTGGAACCAGCGGGGGCTCTTTATGCGTAATCAAGGATATTCGGCGGCTGACTCTGTATGGAAAGAAAAGGCACCCTGGTGTAAAGCATATTCTTTTGGGACACAGTATGGGATCCTTCTTTGTGAGAAGGTATCTTTCAGTTTATGAAGACGGCCCCGATGCGGTGATTCTGCTGGGAACCGGGGCGCCCTGCGGCGGAGCTATATTTGCCGGGTATCTTCTGGCTGCACTCACCTGTCAGATAAAAGGAGAGCGTTACAGGAGCCGGATGCTCCATCAGCTGTCCATCGGCAACTATAACAGAAAATTCAGACCCACCGAAACCTCCCATGACTGGCTGACCCGTGATGTGGAGTATGCCAGACGATATGGAACGGATCCATACTGTCAGTTTATTTTTTCGGCAGGTGCTTATCGCGACTTTTTCCGCATTATGCTTTTGGGAGCACGTGCAGAAAAGGCCGGAAAAATTCGTACAGATATGCCTCTTTTAATTTTGTCCGGCGACAGGGATCCGGTAGGTGAAAATTCAAAGGGAGTGCGGCGCGTATATAACAGGTTTGATGCTGCCGGGGCCCTTGATATCACTCTGGGCTTTTACGAAGGAGCCCGCCATGAAATTTTGAATGAAACCAACCGGGAAGAAGTATATGGGGATATTCTCCAATGGCTGGAACAGCAAATTGGACAATAAACAGATTTGTTTACAGGTGGTCTGGTCAGTTAGTCAAAAAGCAAAGGACTGGTTAACATCATCATCTTGTCCGCGGTACGCGGGCAAGAAGATGCATGGCTGAACTGTTACATAGGAACAAAAAGAATGACCAAAGACATATATTTTGCACTTGTTTTTTGGAAATAAATCCTGTATAGTGAAAGTATCTTAAAACATTCTAAATATCTTTTTTCTATAAGCGGTTCTTTTTTCTCGAAACGAATTCCAGAATGTGATTTGAGATGGAAAAAACAATAAGGAGGTTTTCTTTGTTCGGAAAGGTAAATTGTATTTATTTACAGGGAATGGAGGGCACCAGGATCCTTGTGGAAGCGGATGTCAGTGATGGTCTGCCCTCCTGTGCTTTTGTGGGTTATCTGGCTTCTGAGGTAAAGGAGTCCCAGGACAGAGTGCGGACAGCCATTAAAAATTTAAATCTGTCCCTTCCCCCAAAAAAAATAACCATAAATCTGTCACCGGCTGATTTCAGGAAAGAGGGGACAGGATTTGATCTGGCCATTGCCATGGCCATTCTTGAGGCATACGGATATCTTCCTTCGGAACCTTTTGAAAACTCTGTTTTTATTGGCGAACTGGGTCTGGATGGAAAAATAAAAGGTATCCCGGGAGTGTTAGCCATCACAGCCTGGGCCAAAAATCAGGGTTTTTCAAGAATTTTTCTTCCTGAGGAAAATGTATGTGAGGCGGAGTCCATCGGAGGTATTGGCCTTGTAGGAGTTTCTGATCTTCAGACACTCACCTTTATGATGCGCGGGAGACTTCCAATGAAAGAGAAACAAAGAAAAAGTGCCGGGAAATCACAGCCCGGATTTAACCAGTATGATGTGGATTTTTCAGAGGTGCAGGGCCAGCCGCTTCTGCGGAGGGCTGCGGAGGTGGCAGTGGCAGGTATGCATAATCTCTTGATGATCGGGCCGGCGGGATCGGGGAAGACCATGGTGGCCCGGCGAATGCCGACAATACTGCCGGGAATGGATTTGGAGGAATGCATTGAAATTTCAAAAATATACAGTGTCTGCCATCTTTTAAATGAAAAACAGCCCTTGGTTTTAAAACGGCCTTTCCGTGCCCCTCATCATACCATAACGGCACAGGCACTGGCAGGGGGCGGAAGCAGGCCGAGGCCGGGAGAAATATCGTTAGCTACGGGGGGAATTCTTTTTCTGGATGAGCTGCCGGAAATGGGAAGGGCCGCCATGGAGATTTTGCGCCAGCCTCTGGAAGAACGCTGCATAACCATTTCGAGGGTGTACGGGTCCTTTTGCTATCCTGCTAATTTTCAGCTTGTTGCTGCCATGAATCCCTGCAAATGTGGTTATTATCCCGATCCGGCTAAATGCACCTGCACCCAGGGAGAAATAAAAAAATACCTGGGACGTATCTCAAGACCCCTGCTTGAGCGCATAGATATCTGTGTGGAGGCCGCCCCTGTGACATATAAGGAAATGTCTGATTCCGGAAAAAATGAAGATTCTGCCGCCATAAGGGCCAGAGTTGAGGCTGCCAGAGAAATTCAAAAAGAAAGATTTTTGGGTACATCCATCCGATGCAATGGGGAAATGAACAGAAAGCAAATCCGTAAATTCTGTCAGCTTGGAAAGGAAGAAAGTCATTTTATGGAAGAAATATTTAGTGACTTGGAGCTTTCGGCCAGAATGCACGATAAAATTTTAAGAGTGGCAAGAACTGCTGCCGATCTGGAAGGAAAGGAGCAAATTTCCCATGTGCATTTGTGCGAGGCGGTATCCTTTGCCAGATTTCGTGAGAAGTATTGGAAAAACTGGTAGCAGCCTGGGGGGCATATGAATTATTATAAAAAATTGAGGAGGGAGAATCATGACAGAAAAAGAATACCTTTATTTTCTTATTCATGTAACCGGAATGGGACCTGTTTCCATCTTTAAGCTTTATGAATATTTTGAGAGTTTTCGGGAAATCTGGATGGCAGATGAAAAGGAACTGCAGAAAACAGGTATTCTTACAAAAACGCGGATACAGGCCCTTTGCTCCGCCAGAATCAGGGAGGAAGAATGGAAACAGGAGTATGACGGACTTTCACGCAGAAATATCCGGTTTGTTTCCTTTTTTGAAAATGAATATCCGCCCAGGCTTTTGCCATATGGAGACAAGCCTGCTGCCCTGTTCGTAAAGGGACGGCTTCCGCAGGCGGATAAGCCTGCCATTGCCCTGGTGGGGGCGAGAAACTGTACCGAGTATGGAAGAAATATGTCCAGATGGTTTGCTTCCTCCCTTGCCGGGGAGGGGGTTCAGGTGATCAGCGGCCTTGCCGTGGGGGTGGACAGAGCGGCTCACGAAGGAGCTCTGGAATATGGAAACACTTTTGCAGTTCTGGGATGCGGAATCAATATTTGTTATCCCAGAGAAAATTACAGTCTGTTTTCTGATATGGAAGCTCAGGGCGGCATTTTGACGGAATTTCCTCCGGGGACATGGCCGGCATCCATGAATTTTCCAAGGAGAAATCGAATTATCAGCGGGTTAGCCGATGCGGTTGTTATAATAGAAGCCAGAGAAAAAAGCGGATCCCTGATTACGGCTGATCTGGCCCTGGAACAGGGAAAGGAAGTTTTTGCCGTACCGGGACGCATCTCAGATCCTCTGAGCGCCGGATGCAATCGGCTTTTACAGAGCGGAGCAGCGCCTTGTCTTAATCCCGGGGATATTTTGGAATACCTGGGAATAAAATATGATAAAAAATTAATAGTTCATAAAAATTCAGAAAAGAGACTTGCCAAGAAAGAAAATTTGGTGTATAGTTGCTTAGATTCGCGCCCCAGACATCTGGAGGAAATCATGAATGCAAGCCGGCTGTCTGTTACAGAGACGATGGAAGGACTGGTAAATTTGGAGCTTAAAGGGCTTATTCAGGGAATTGGGAATCAATATTATTGCAGAAAGTTGTGAGGTTATTATGGCGAACAGTCTTGTGATTGTGGAGTCTCCCGCAAAGGTGAAGACAATTAAAAAGTTTTTAGGCAGCAATTATGAAGTGGACGCGTCCGGCGGACATGTTCGCGACCTGCCGAAAAGCCAGTTGGGCATTGATGTGGACCATGATTATGAACCCAAATATATTACGATTCGCGGAAAGGGAGATGTTCTGGCCAAGCTGAGAAAAGAAGTGAAAAAAGCGGATAAAATATATCTTGCAACTGACCCGGATCGTGAGGGGGAAGCCATATCCTGGCATTTGATGAAGGCTCTGAAGCTGGATGATGTGAAGGATAAAAAGGTGTTCCGTATCAGTTTCAATGAAATCACAAAAAATGCCGTGAAGACGTCCTTAAAAACGCCGCGTTCCATCGATATGAACCTTGTGGATGCACAGCAGGCCAGACGTGTTCTGGACCGTATGGTGGGATACAGTATCAGTCCGATTTTATGGGAAAAAGTAAAGAGGGGCCTCAGTGCCGGACGCGTTCAGTCGGTGGCGCTCAGAATGATCTGTGACAGAGAAGAAGAGATTGCGGCTTTTATTCCGGAAGAATACTGGTCTTTGGAGGCGCTTTTAAAAGTGCCTGGTTCCAGGAAGCCAGTGGCGGCCAGATTTCACAGGGACCGCAATGGAAGCAGTGAGATTGAAAACAAAGAAAAACTGGACGAAATCGTAAAAAATCTGGAAAACAGGAAATTCGTGGTTTCTGAAATTAAGGACGGAGAGCGTATAAAGAAGCCGCCGGTTCCCTTCACTACGAGTACCCTGCAGCAGGAGGCGTCAAAGGTCCTTAATTTTTCTACTCAGAAAACCATGCGTCTTGCACAGCAGTTATATGAAGGCGTGGATGTGAAAGGACACGGGACCATCGGTCTTATCACATACCTGCGTACAGACTCTATCCGTGTGGCAGAAGAAGCGGATATGACCGCAAGAAAATTTATTGAAGAGCAGTATGGAAAGCAATACACGGCTCTTTCCGGTGCTGTAAAAAAGACTAATGGTAAAATTCAGGATGCCCATGAGGCAATTCGGCCTACGAATATTGAGCTTACTCCAGTGCAGGTGAAGGATTCTCTGCCCAGAGATCAGTTTCGTCTTTATCAGCTGATCTGGAAACGGTTCGCCGCCAGCCGTATGGCCAATGCTGTTTACGAGACTACATCCGTAAAAATAGACGCGGGCGGGACCATCTTCTCCATGTCTGCCTCAAGAATAAAATTTGATGGTTTTATGTCGGTATACATGGAAGCCGAAGAGAAGGAAGAAAAAGATCAGATTCCGGCAAAGCTGGAAACAGGAATGGAGCTGGAGCTTCATGAACTGGTGAGCGCCCAGCATTTTACCCAGCCGCCGGCTCATTATACAGAGGCTGCGCTTGTTAAAGCCCTGGAAGAGCAGGGAATCGGCCGGCCAAGTACCTATGCTCCGACGATTACCACCATTCTGGCACGGCGCTACATTGTAAAGGAAAATAAGAATCTATACGTTACGGAACTGGGCGAAGTGGTGAACCGGATTATGAAGCAGAGCTTTCCAAGTATCGTGGATATCACATTTACTGCGAATCTGGAATACCTTCTGGACAGCGTTGGAGAGGGACAGACTGACTGGAAAACTGTGGTCAGGAATTTTTACCCCGATCTGATGGATGCGGTGGAAGAGGCCAAGCAGAGCCTTGAGACTGTCCATATTGCCGATGAAGAATCTGATGAGGTATGTGAACTTTGCGGAAGACGGATGGTGATTAAGTATGGTCCTCACGGAAAGTTTCTGGCATGCCCTGGTTTCCCGGAGTGTAAGAATACGAAACCTTACCTGGAAAAGACGGGTATTCCCTGTCCCAAGTGCGGCAAAGAGGTCATTTTAAAGAAAACAAAAAAAGGCCGGAAGTATTATGGCTGTGAGGCAAATCCGGATTGTGATTTCATGTCCTGGCAGAAACCATCGGCAGAAAAGTGTCCGGAATGCGGAAGTTATATGGTAGAAAAAGGGAATAAGCTGGTATGTGCCAGTGAGCAGTGCGGTTTTGTAAAAAATAAGTAGAAAATTGGAAATACCCGGCGTAATCGTATTTATGCCGGGTGTTTTTGTGCAATAAGAAGATGCGTCCGGGTGCACAAAAATTTTCATAAGGCAGACGCCGCGTGTTTCTTTTCCACGGTACGCGGGCAAGAAGATGCAAGGCGGAACTGTTATAAATATTCCGCAGGAATGAACGGTTATTATTATTCTGCCAGGCAGCGGCGGCGGGCGAACTGTTTTTTCAGACCGGATGGAATTTAAGGAAATCGGTCAGGAGCTGTTGGCAATATACGAAATATTCGGAAAGATAAACGATTGTAAAAAAGATATAAATTTGTTGCAATAAACCAGAAAAGTCTTGATATTCGGAAAATGTCGTGTTACAATTTAGGTGATAAAAGATTTTTATTATACGATACTGAGAAGAAAAGGAGGTTTTCGGATAATGAGTGTGGAATTATTGGATAAGACTCGAAAAATAAACAAATTGCTTCATAACAACAATTCGCACAAAGTTGTATTTAATGACATCTGTGAAGTACTGAGTGAGATTCTATTGTCCAATATACTGGTCATCAGTAAGAAAGGAAAAGTTCTTGGTGTAAGTATCTGCCCCGGAGTGGAAGAAATCCATGAGTTAATTGAGGACAAGGTTGGTGGTTATATTGATAAGATGCTCAATGAGCGTCTCCTGAGCGTACTTTCCACAAAAGAGAATGTGAACCTTGCCACACTGGGTTTTGCAGAAGAAAATGTAAAAAAGTATCAGGCCATTATTACCCCGATTGATATTGCGGGAGAGCGTCTTGGAACTTTATTCATTTACAAATCGGATGAACAGTACGACATTGATGATATTATCTTAAGTGAATATGGCACCACAGTTGTGGGACTGGAAATGATGCGGTCTGTCAATGAGGAGAATGCTGAAGAGACAAGAAAAGTACAAATTGTAAAATCTGCCATCAGTACCCTTTCTTTCTCAGAACTGGAAGCGATTACTCATATTTTTGATGAGCTTGATGGGAACGAAGGGATTCTTGTGGCCAGTAAAATTGCAGACCGGGTAGGAATCACGCGTTCCGTGATTGTCAATGCGCTCCGGAAATTTGAGAGTGCAGGGGTAATCGAATCCAGATCTTCCGGCATGAAGGGGACTTATATTAAAGTGTTAAATGATGTGATTTTTGATGAGCTGAAATCGCTGAAGGCGGCTAACTCTGCACGTGTGTAAAAAGGCGAAATGTACAGGAAAAATGGCACAAAATGTGAGAGTAAAAGAGTATGCCGCAATGAATATAATGCAAATGAATTAAGGATACCAGAAGTGGCTGCTTTACGAAATTTTGAATGGCTGAAAACAGTGTGATCTGTTTTCAGCCATTTTGGAGCAGGGATTTTGCAATGCAGCTTTGCATTCTGAAATATGTGCAGGGGGATTTTCTCATACCGGCTGCAAGTATGGGAGCGGGGAAGCACAAAGAGTATGAGGCAATCTGCTTTAAAGCATGATGATGCCTGCATCAGCAGACATTTCTGTTTGGGGAGAAGCATATGAGAGAGTACATGTATATTTCTTTAAGGGAAAGGCCACAGTTAAGGGACAGTGCTGCCGAATGGTTTCACAGCAAATGGGGAGTTCCGCAGGAAGCGTATCTTGAATGCATGGAAGCATATCTTAAACATAAAACGGAATACGGCTGGTATCTTTGTCTGGATGAGGAAAGAATCATTGGGGGGCTTGGGGTAATCGAAAACGATTTCCACAACAGGAAGGACCTTACGCCTAATGTTTGTGCTGTTTACACAGAGAAGGAATATCGGTGCAGGGGAATTGCGGGGGCCTTGCTTAATATGGTTGTAGATGATTTGAGATCAAAAGCGATAACACCAGTCTACCTGCTTACGGATCATACAGGTTTTTATGAAAAATATGGATGGGAATTTCTGTGCATGGTTCAGGGGGATCATGAATCCTTTTTGTCAAGGATGTATATACACCGGTAGCAGTTCAGAGGAATTTTCTGAATAGTTACCATAAAATGGAGATTTTTGGTAACAGCTCAGCCTGGGACTTTGCACTTGCTGCAAAGTCCGTAAGAATACGTGGAGGTTGGAGAGAATCCAGCCCTTCGCCGCAGGTGAACATTAAATGGGCTGGATACCGTAACAGTTTAGTTGGAAGGCTGAACTGTTACCGATTTTTGGTGAATTCAACAGAAAATGCTTGCGTTTGCCGGGCTCTTGTGGTATAGTTGAAAAGCTGATATTATGCACGTCTGCGGATTCTGAGAGTGGTGCTTTCAGGCGGTGCCTGAAGGTCTTTAGGGAAGTAGGATGCAGGCGGAAGAGAAAACCAAATGGAGGAAAAGAAAATGAGCGTTATTTCAATGAAGCAGCTTCTGGAAGCCGGTGTACATTTCGGACACCAGACAAGAAGATGGAACCCTAAAATGGCTCCATATATCTACACAGAGAGAAATGGTATTTATATTATTGATCTTCAGAAATCTGTGGGAAAAGTTGACGAGGCTTACAAGGCAATCGCTGATATCGCTGCCGAGGGCGGTACGATTCTTTTCGTAGGAACCAAGAAGCAGGCTCAGGATGCCATCAAAACTGAGGCAGAGCGCTGCGGTATGTACTATGTAAATGAGAGATGGCTGGGCGGTATGCTCACAAACTTTAAGACTATTCAGTCCAGAGTTGCAAGATTAAAAGCAATTGAGAAAATGTCCGAGGACGGAACTTTCGATGTTCTTCCGAAGAAAGAAGTCATCGCTCTTAAGAAAGAGTGGGAGAAGCTGGAGAAGAACCTTGGCGGTATTAAGGAAATGAAGAAGATTCCGGATGCTATCTTCGTTGTAGATCCCAAGAAGGAGAGAATCTGCGTACAGGAAGCCCATACGCTTGGCATTCCGTTAATCGGTATTGCTGATACAAACTGTGATCCGGAAGAGCTGGATTATGTTATTCCGGGTAATGATGATGCAATCAGAGCCGTTAAACTGATCGTTTCCAAGATGGCTGATGCAGTGATTGAGGCAAATCAGGGTGAAGCAGAAGCAGTTGAAGAAATGATTCCGGAAGAGGCTGTTGAAGCTTAGGATCCTGTAACTTATATGTAGATTTGATTTTCATAAATCGGAGGAAACAAACATGGCAGCAGTAACAGCCGCAATGGTAAAAGAATTAAGAGAAATGACCGGCGCCGGAATGATGGACTGCAAGAAGGCTCTTGCAGCTACGGAAGGCGATATGGATAAGGCAGTTGAGTTCTTACGTGAAAAAGGACTTGCAGGCGCAGCCAAAAAGGCTGGCCGTATTGCAGCAGAGGGCATTGTTGTAACTGCTCTGACAGAAGACGAAAAGAAGGCAGTCGTTGTAGAGGTTAATGCCGAGACTGATTTCGTTGCGAAAAATGAGAAATTCCAGAACTATGCAGCAGACGTGGCTGCTCAGGCTCTTGCAACAGAGGCTGCTGATATGGATGCATTTATGGCTGAGACGTGGGCTAAGGACACCACTATGACAGTAAAAGATGCCCTGTCTTCTCAGATTTCCATTATCGGTGAGAACATGAACATTCGCCGTTTTGAGCAGGTGAAGGAGGAGAACGGTTTCGTTGCTTCTTATATCCATGCTGGCGGCAGAATTGGTGTTCTTGTTGATGTAGAGACAGACGTTATCAACGATGCAGTAAAAGAGATGGCCAAGAACGTAGCTATGCAGTGTGCAGCATTAAAGCCGCAGTACACCTGCCGTGATGAAGTAAATGCCGAGTTCATTGAGCATGAAAAAGGCATCCTGATGGCTCAGATCAAGAACGATCCGAAGGAAGCTTCCAAGCCGGAGAAGGTAATTCAGGGCATGATCCAGGGACGTATCAATAAAGAGATGAAAGAGATCTGCCTGCTCGATCAGGTTTATGTAAAGGCCGAAGACGGCAAGCAGTCCGTATCCCAGTATGTTGCCGAGGTTGCTAAGGCAAACGGCGCAAAGATTGCAATTAAGAAGTTCGTTCGCTTTGAGACAGGCGAAGGAATGGAAAAGAAGAATGAGAATTTTGCCGAGGAAGTTGCGAAACAGATGGGAATGTAAGCCCAAAACCTGAAAATTTAACATGATAGGAAAAAGGCCCCAAAAGCCTTGTAAATCCCCGATTTGAGGGAGGATACAAGGTATTTTGGGGCTTTTTATGTGTCTTTGAAAAAGCCGTAAAATACCGCAAAAAACCGTCTGAAATCACTTCAACTTGAGTATTACTCAAACTGTTTGTTGAGTAAAATGAGTATCTCAAATCTTTAGCGAAGTTTACTCAAATTATTAAAAACCACCCCATTACCTTCAAAAAGAAAAGGATGACAAAGAAGATGAATGAAGAGAAAATGATTTATTCAAGCATGGAGCATAAGGAGTTTTTTGTCCAGGCATTGAGACGGTGCAGATATCAGGATGTTTACCATGCAGCATTGGTATACTGTCTGGGAATAGACAGGGATACAAGGGATCATGTAAATAAGATTTATGATTTTAAGACAGGTTTGGTGAAAACAGAGTGCCTGCATGACGGGTGGCAGACTTCCGGGAGTAAGAAGATTGTTCGTATGGCTTATAACTTATATAACAATGGAACTCCAAGTGTGTTTGATTATGAAGATTCTGAGGAACAGCTGATGGAGTGTGGGCGGTATACAGTGGAAGAACTGTTTTGCTGCCGGTATGCGCCTTATTTCTGGCAGGCGGTGAAGATTCGTTATCCGGAATATTGTGGGGTAGCTTAGAAAGAGGACAGAGAAACGGAGGAAAAAAATGGCAAAGGTCATAACCATAGCTTCGCAGAAAGGCGGAGTGGGAAAAAGTACAACTTGTGTGAATTTGGGAATTGGACTGGCCAGGGAAGGGAAAAGGGTCTTTTTGATCGATACGGATGCCCAGGGAAGTATGACAGCGTGTTTGGGAATTGCGGAACCGGATGATCTGGATGTTACATTGATAAATTTGATGGAAAAGGTGGTTAATGACGAACCCTGGGAGCCGGACGAAGGGATTCTGCACCATGAGGAAGGCGTGGATTTTCTTCCTGCCAATATTGAACTGGCAGGTATGGAGACAACCCTGGTGAATATGATAAGCCGGGAGACGATTCTGCGGCAGTATATTGAGAGGATTCGGGATCAGTATGATTTTATTTTGCTGGATACCATGCCTTCCCTGGGTATGATAACGATTAATGCCTTGGTGGCAGCGGACAGTGTACTGATACCTGTAGAGTCGGCCTATTTGTCGGTGAAAGGGCTTCAGCAGCTGATTAAAACCATTGGACGGGTGAAGCGGCAGTTAAATAGGAACCTGGAGATAGAAGGGATTTTGCTTACAAAGGTGGACCGCAGAACGAACTACGCAAAGGATATCTCGGACCGGCTTCGGGAAGCTTATGGGGACAGGATACATATATTTGAGAATTGTATCCCGTTATCCATTAAGGCGGCAGAGACCAGTGCGGAAGGGAAGAGCATTTTTATCCATGCTCCCAGAGGAATTGTGGCAGAAGGGTATGGGGCGCTGACAAAGGAGGTGCTTGCCCGTGGGGAATCGTAGTGCGGATAAGATTAAGTTTCATTCCTTTGATGATTTGTTTGGGGAGCAGGAGACGAAAGGGGCAGAAAAAGAAATAACAGAGGATCAGGTGCTCAGAATGCCGCTGGCAGAACTTCATCCATTTAAGGGACATCCATTTCGTGTTATGGAAGACGAAGAAATGATGGAAATGGTGGAGAGTGTGAAACAGTTCGGTGTTCTGGTGCCTGTGATTGTCCGGCAGGATAAGAAAGGGGGATATGAGATTATTGCGGGGCATAGGAGGAAGCGGGCCAGTGAGTTGGCCGGGTGCGTGGATATACCAGTGATTGTTCGGGAATTGACGGATGATGAGTCGGTCATCGCTATGGTGGATTCCAATATTCAGAGGCTGAATATTCTTCCTTCGGAGAAAGCAAGGGCTTACCGGATGAAAATGGAGGCTATGGAACATCAGGGAGTGAAGGAAGAACAGCATACAGCAGCGGTATTGGGTGAGGTCTCTGGGGAGAGTGCCAGGACGGTTCATAGGTATATCCGGCTTACCTATCTGATGCCGGAACTGCTGGAACTGGTAGATCAGAAACGGATTCCTATTGTTGTGGGGGAGAGTCTTTCTTTTTTGAAGGAAAGAGAGCAGGAGTTAGTGAGGGATTATGTGGCGCAAAGGCAAGTATTTCCGTCAAAGGGCGAAGCGGAACTGCTGCGGGCAGAAAGTAGTAAAGGGGAGTTGAGTGCAAAAAAGGTTCAGGAGATTTTGTGCAGGAATGTGAAAGTGACAGGAATCACGATTTCGGCAAAGAGAATTCGGGATTATTTTCCGGAGAGTTATACGAAGGAGGAGATAAAAAAGATCGTGTATAGCCTTCTGGACTCCTGGAGGGCAAATGGGAGTGGGTAGAAAAATAGCGGTTTCTTTGTGCCATGGTGGCATAAAGTGAATATGGAAACCTTGTGCCACGGTGGCAGAAATCATGGATGGGAATCCTTGTGCCATGGTGGCACAAAGTATATTTAGGAGCCTTGTGCCATGGTGGCATAAAGTAAGGCTGGGAACCTTTGTGCCACGGTGGCATAAAGTAAGTGGAGGAACCTTATGCCATGATGGCAGAAAGATGGATGGTGGTCTTATGCCGCCATATCAGAAAATTGGGATATGTTTTCTATCAGAACAAGAGCATAATAATGGAAAACAGAACAGCAATAACAAAGAGAGTTTATGGCATTTCCATGTATTTATAGGTAGCAGACAGTTTATTCTCCAAAGCAGATTTTTAAACTTCACAAAGCGATTTGTTGGATATTTTAATTTGATTTGGAGGACTATTATGGGCAAGAGTGGAGTTATTACAGAGAAAAGCAAAGAGAATAAGGCGTATCATAATGTAATCGTGCTGTTTAAAATTTACCGTTCCGTTTCTTGGCGTATGCAGGTGCAGATCGGACAGGTGAAGCATCGTTTCCGGAAAGAGTATGGGACGGATGTGGACAGTTTTCTGGAATCTATTTATCAGGCGGGAATGGACTTGAATGATGATGAAGCGAATATTAAACCGCGGGTGGAAGCGATCAGCAGCTCCAATAAGTTTCTGAAACTGATTGATGAATCGGTGGAATTGATGAGATTGTATCATCCCCAGGGAGAGAGGTATTATTGGGTTTTGTATTATACATATATGACGCCGCACCAGCTAAGTAATATTTCGGAGATTATGGAGAAACTGGAGCCCCATTTGTCCCAGGGGGTAGGGATTAACCGAAGTACTTATTTCCGATGGAGGGATAATGCCCTGAAGGCAGTAGAAGGGATTCTGTGGGGGTATGAGGAGGAAAGCCGGAGGCTGTTGGAACATTATCGGGATACTTGGAGGGAAGATGTGTAGGGGGTTTAACGATATGAAATAACACTATATACAGTATATTATTATTGACATATACTATATATAGTGTTATTATATAAAAGTATTGATTTATATGTCTTTCAAGTGAAAGATATAATAAAAATTTGTTCCTGTATGCACAAGCAGGAAGCTGAACGGTGAATATCTTACCGGGTTGCTTTTGTTTATTTATGAATCAAAGAATGACGCTCATTTTGTAATGGAAATGCGGCGTCTTTTTTTTGTGCAAAAAAGGGACAGCAATATGGAAGGAGGGCAGAAGCAGGATTTTATCAAAGGGTAGCAAGCGAAGGAGGGGCGAATGAAACGGGACAAATTCAAAAAAATGAAGCTTCAGCTGGAGACGTTGAAGCCTGCGAAAGCGGACGACTGTGCGCTGCTTTTGCAGGGGCTGACCATGGAGACATCGGAGACGTCAAATTTTTCGATGGAGTCTGTGGAGCAGAAAAAGAGGGAGTTGAAAAATGGCATTCTGACAGTGGAAATGGAGGCCAGGGGAATCCGGACGGATGATAAACGTATGGCTCATTTAAAGACAGGAAAACAGGCGGAAATTTTGGATTATAATTATTTTAAATCCAGAATGCCGGAAATGGTGATTACGGATATTCAGGCGGAGGTATTTGATTTCCGTAAAAACAGGGTGGTTCCGTTTGCGGTAAAGAGACTGGAGTTTTCTTTCGGCAATGGGAAAAAGGTTGACATGACAGACAGGGTGAGTGTGTTGTCGCTTAATCGTCTGGCAGGCTGAGGAAAGGGGAAATTTTATGATGAAGGATGTAAAATTGCAGGCAAAGAGAAGTGTTCATGTGACGGGACAAGTCCAGTTTCCGGTGAAGATCGGGGAGAAAGCCTGTTATCTGTATGGGGACAGCGTATGGTGGACAGATCGGGTGAAAAGAATTCTTGAGATCGCAGCAGATTATATCCGCATTGAGACTACACATTATTATTATACGATTGTGTGGAATGACAGGGAGCAGGGACAGATACGTGCCGCTGCATAATAGGCAAGGAGTGTGTGGAGGGAGCAGCCATTTGGGTGGCTGCTTTTTCCTTTATTTGTGGTATAATGGGAGTGATAATGAGCAAAAGAGAGGTATTTATGATGAATGGAAAGTATCATTTTCAAAAGCTTACACCGATTTTTGATGCTGACATAAGTGTATATGAAGAGGCCATTAATTTTGCCCTCAGTAATTCAGATATAAAAAATATAGCTATATCTGGTGCATATAGTGCTGGTAAGAGTAGTGTTCTTGAATCTTATAAGAAAAAACATGAAAATTACCGTTTTGTACATATATCGCTTGCACACTTTCGTACCCCGGAACAAGAAAATGGTGAGTCTGAGGAAATTGTCAAGGAGTCGGTTCTTGAGGGGAAGATATTAAACCAGTTGATACACCAAATACCAGCAGAAAATATACCACAAACAAATTTCAGAGTAAAAAAGGGTATTAGTAGAAAACAACTCATTTGGTTAACTGCATTTTCAAGCTTGTTTATTGGTGTTATTGCTTTTTTGCTTACATTATCGAGGCTAGCATTATTTACTTCTTTATTGCCAGATGGAGTGATAAAGAATTTATTATTAATATTGGTTGATCCTTATACAGCTATTTTTGTTGCCTTTATTGGTATTGTTTGTTCGATTATATTTATATTTTCGATAATTAAGAAGCAAAAAAATAAAAATATCTTTCGTAAAATAAGCCTGCAAGGCAATGAGATAGAAATTTTTGAAGAGCAGGATGAATCTTATTTTGATAAATATCTCAATGAGGTTTTATATTTGTTTGAAAATGTGAATGCGGATGTGATTGTTTTTGAGGACATGGATAGGTTTAATGCTTGTCGGATTTTTGAACGTCTCAGGGAAGTTAATACACTTGTAAATATTCAGCGGAGGAAGGAACATGGTATAAATTATCAACCATTGAGGTTCTTTTATTTGTTGCGTGATGATATTTTTATTTCAAAAGATAGAACTAAATTTTTTGATTATATTATTCCAATAGTTCCTGTTGTGGACAGTTCCAATTCGTATGAACAGTTTTTAAAACATCTAAAGCAAGGGGATTTGCTGGACAAATTTGAACGAGGATTTTTACAAAGTATATCATTGTATGTTGATGATATGCGTATTTTGAAAAATATTTATAATGAATTTGTAGTCTATATTCATCGTTTGAATACAACGGATCTGGATTGGAATAAAATGATGGCTATGATTGTCTACAAAAATTTATTTCCCCGTGACTTTAGCGACTTGCAATTGGCAAAGGGGTTTGTATTTGAATTGTTTAAGAAAAAGTCACTGTTAATTGAGGAAACATTGAATTCAGCAAAAGAACAAATACAGAAATTACAGGATAGGATAGCTCAGGCTAAATCCGAAACTTTAATTTCTGAACAAGAGTTAAAAGATGTATATGCTGCAAAGACAGAACGTTTGGAAAAGGATTATTGGGGACGTTTGACGGAAGAAAGCCAAAAAATAAAAAGACAGAATGATTCTGAATTAGCCAAAAGAAAGCAAGCAATTCAAGATAATCTTAATGCTAATATAGAAAATCTTGAATTTGAGCTTTCCAAAATAAGGAAAAAAATTTCATTGGTAGAAACAAAAGCGTTAAAGGATCTCCTTTGCAGAGAAAATATTGACCATGTTTTTTCTGTTGTACATACCAATGAGATTGGAGAAACTAATGAGTTTAATGAAATAAAGAGTAGCAATTATTTTGATCTTCTTAAATTTTTGATTCGCAATGGGTATATTGATGAGACTTATTCTGACTATATGACCTATTTTTACGAAGATAGTATGAGCGTTAATGACAAAACATTTTTACGGCGGATAACTGATCAGAGGGGTGCAGCATATACATATGTACTTAAAGAACCAAAAAAAGTAATAGATTCACCGGTTCTTAGGGAAGTGGAATTTGAACAGGAAGAAACTTTGAATTTTGATTTATTTGAATGCCTGCTTCTGAATGATTCTGTATCTCAGTATGCATTATACTTGAAAGCGCTTATTAGACAAATTAGGGAAACAAAGAATTTTGATTTTGTATCAAAATTCTATAATACAGGAAAAGCGCGCAAGGAGTTAGTGGTTAGAATGAACCAGCAATGGCCGGAATTTTTTAACTTTGTGGTGCAGGAGAATGGATTGACTTTAGAACAAATTCGGAGATACTCTTTAGATACTTTATATTTTTCTGAGGAAGAGGTAATTATTAGGGTAAATATTGATAATTGCATGGCAGATTATATATCTAAATGTCAGGATTATTTAGATGTTGAATCTACGGAAACAGAAAAGCTGATTTCAGGATTTTCTACTTTAAATGTTTTATTTCATTCAATTGATTACGAGAGATCAAACAAGGAAATATTTGATAAAGTTTATAAACATAATTTGTATGAAATTTCTTTTGAAAATATTTCTTTGATGTTGAAGGTACAATATGGAATTGAGAGTGGCTATGATATTATGCACAAAAACTATACATTAATTAAGGGACAAGAGCATTCCCCATTAGCTGATTATATTTCAGAAAATATGCCAGAATATATAGAAATCATTCTTAATAACTGCGGTGGTAAGATAGAGGATGATGAATGTATAGTCATTAACTTATTAAATAATGATGAGGTAGAGATTGAAATAAAGAAACGATATATCGGAATGCTTTCCACAATTGTTACTAATATCGAACAGGTTAACGAATCAAACCTTTGGACTGAACTTATGGATAGAGAAATAGTTATATTTTCTGTGCCTAATTTCGTTAATTATTTTCAGAGTAAGGGTCTGGATACAATGCTTGTAAGATATTTAAACAATGCACCAGTAGGGTTTGACTTTACTCAGATAGAAAATGATTTTGGAGAAGAGATGGCGAAGAAATTATTTGATGCTACTGTGATTTGCAATGATATTGAAACACAGAGATATAGAAAAGTTTTGGTCGATTTGAGATACTATTTTGATAATTTTGACGCTGACAATATTGATAATGAAAAATTTGAGATGTTAGTTGATGAAAAAATTCTAAAAATGGATTTATCAGGCTTGAAGTTTGTTCGTGATAAGTATAAGAGACATATTTATAGATTTATTAGACGTAATTTAGATGTTTATCTTGAATTGCAAAGTGCAGAATTATTTAGTTTGGAAGAAACTTTGCAAATTATTACCTGGGATATAGACGTTGAGCAAAAGATAAAATTACTTTCATTGACAAAAGATAAAATTTCTATTGTAGAGAAATCATATTCAGATGAGGTTAATGCGTATATTATCAGTCACAATTTTAAAGAAGAGGATAGCTCCTATGTATATAGGAATTATGTGCAATATGGTGAGCAGACACGGAGTGTTATAGCAGAAATGGCAAGACAACATGTGGACAAAATAATTGCTAACAAATTAGAATTGCACGATAGCTTGTTATCCATTATGCTTCGTGATGATGAAATAACTCGTAATCAAAAGGTTTCACTATTTATATTAGCGATACCGATACTTAATGAAGAAAGTTGTAAAAATCATTTTGATGAATTGGGACTTTCAGAGTTAAAAGGTATATTTTCTAAGAGAGGTGGACGTAAAAATTATGAAAAGAATGATGATATTACTACAATATTTGAAGCACTCAAATCATATGGTTGGATATATGAATATTATGATGATGAAAGAAATAGCGACAAATATATTGTTATAAAGAATAAACCTAGAAGCAAGAATCTTGATTTTGTGGATTGATTTTATATAAAGGACATATTTACATGGTGCTATAAATGGATTTACAAGGCGGAAAAATTGTGGTGAAGTGAGTCAGAGTGATCATGGTATAAAAGAGTGATGTAGGGCCAAGAGATATTGTACAGCAAGAAGAAAACTTTCTGCCACGGTGGCACAAGGTGGAATTGGGACTGAAAAGAGACTACATTGGGACGGCTGGTCTATTGACTTGCGATTTTTAATCTTTTATAATGGTATCATCAATTTTTATGCATGGTTAATACATGGAGAGCCATAGGAATTGAAACCGAATATTGCAAGAATTGGGAAGCAATCATCAGATTTGGTGGTTGCTTTTTTTGCGCCCAAAAGGGCGGAAAGGAGGTTGGTGGTATTGGTCCGGAAGTTGAAAAACGGCCTGGAGGCTGTGGGCAGAAGGGTGGAGAATCAGATTCCCCGGATGGCGGGTGGAGCTTATGCTGTGGGAATAATGGCGGCTCTGATGTGTCAGACAGCATATGCAACGGATATTTTTGGGGTAGCGAAAGGCGCTATGCAGCAGGTATATACGGATGTGGCTGGTCTGGCGACCGTGGGGGCTGTGGTGTGCGCGGCTGTGTGTTTGTTCCTGATGAATTTCTCCAAGTCAGGAAAGACCGTGGATGAGTCCAGGGCGTGGCTGAAGCGGATTATTATCTGCTGGGCGGCGCTGATGACGCTGGGAGCCATTGTGACCTATATGGAGAAGATCATTCCGCAGAGTTCATTTACACCATAAACAGGGGAGCCGGACAGGGAAACTTGTCTGGCATTTGTTTTATGGGGTGGTGAAGGTTCCGGATAGCTTTCAGGCGGGTTGACGGGCAGCATTTGTGGATGGACGGGATAGAAGTGTCTGGAATCATCTGAATTCATCTGGGAGCAGGACAAGGATAAGATACTGCTGATTTTGAAAGAAAAGAAAAAGGCCGGCGCTCTCCCGGCAGGAAGGAGGTGGAAGGCCCTCTGAAGGAGGAAAATAGAATAGGGTGTGTTTTTGGAACTTCCAGCGGTCTGGCAGATGGCGGGAAGGGAGGAATGCGTGCCTGGAAAATAGGAGGAATGAATGGGCTGGTTATTGGAATTGCTGTTTGAGTCTGTGAGTGAAATGTGTTCCAAGTTTATTGTGGACATGATGGATGTTGCCAGTGGGATGTTTACGGAGATTTTGTCCTGTGATCTGGATTTGTTTGAGGAACTGTTTGGGGTGGCAGGGGATTTATACCGAAACGCCATTGTCCCTATGGGGGTGGCCTTGCTCTTGATGATTCTGGTATGGCAGCTGTTTAAGTCTATGTTTGGGAAGCTGGGGGCTGCTTCGGAGGATCCGGTGGAGCTGGTGTTCCGGTCTTGTTTTTGTCTGTTTATGATTCTGTTTGCCAAGGATATTGTGAATTATATTCTGGAGGTTGCGGGGACGCCTTATGACTGGGTGGTGGGGACTGTGATTACGGTGGATTCATTCAGTGAGTATGTGACGGCGGCGGAAGGGGTGATGTCGGCTCTGGGCATAGACGTGATGACGATTTCCATGCTGAAGCTGCTGTTACAGCTGGTGGTGGCCTGGAATTATTTTAAGATGTTGTTTATCCTGGCGGAGCGGTATGTGCTGCTTGGGATTTTTTCTTATACATCGCCGCTGGCATTTGCGGCGGGAGGCTCTAAGGCGACCAACAACGTGCTGGGCTCCTGGACGAAGATGTTTGGAGGACAGGTGTTAGTGGTGATTCTGGATGCCTGGTGTGTGAAGATGTTTTTGTCGGCTTATGGGAATATGATGGCAAGCTCTTATGGGTTTACGAAGTTTTTTGCGGCCAATATGTGTCTCATCGGGTTCTGTAAGATTACGGCGAAGCTGGATTCTTATATGGGGTCTCTGGGGGTGAACCTGGGACGGATCGGCGGCGGTATGAGCGGGCTGGGAGCGCTGCTTATGGCCGGAAGACTTATGAACTTTGGCGGCGGCAGGAAAGGGACTGCACAAGGGGAGCATGGCGGCCACATGAACTTTGGCTCTGGGAAGACGATTCCTTTGGGGAATGGAAGTCCGGGATTTGCAGGAGGCGGAATGACTGGGGGAGCCGGACAGCCGGGCGGTGGTATTGGCGGAATGGGTGCGGATGGCTTTGAAGGCCAGGCACCGGAGTTTATGGGAAGCGGAGAGAAACCGGGAGAAGGCACGGGATTTGGAGAGTTCGGCGGAGATATGGAGCCTGGGGAGAGGCAGAACCTTCCTTTTGGCGTGCCGGAAGAGGACCCGGCTGTGTCTATGGGAACGGAAGACGGAGAGATGGATTTTGGAAGCAGTGGGGTGGAAGACGGGCCTTTTGGCTCGGTTATGGATACGGGAGAGGACATGCCGGGAGGTATGGAAGCTTTTGGAACGGAAATGGGACATGGAGGCGTGGAGCCTTTTGGAACGGAAATGGGGGCGGAAGGTATGGCGCCTTTTGGAATGGAAGATGGGGGTGCGGAGTTTATGTGCCAGGGTATGGGTTCAGGGAATATGGAACCGGAGGGCAACGGAATCCCTATGGAGGATATGAGCGGCTTGGAAGAGTATGCGGGAATGTCTGGTGAGGATACGGATTCAGATGGAATGTTTGAGGCAGAGGCAGACATGGAAGGCGGAATTTCCGGCATGTCGGGAGAGGATTTTGAACCGGCGGATATGGGCAGCTTTGGAGGCTCCTTCGCTGAGCGTATGGATGGCTTTTCGGGCGTGCCTGGAGACTTTGGCCATGAAGAGGCTGGATATGGTGAAACGGCTATGGATACCGGTGATATGGGATACGGAGCCGGAGGGATTTCTGGAATGGAAGAAATGGCAGAAGGCGGAGTATCGGCCGGGGGGATTGGTATGGCCGGAGGCATAGGCGGAGATATAGGTGCTGGAAATGCAGGTACTGGAAACGCAGTTATTGAAAGTGGAGATGTTGGAAATGTAGGCGCAGGTATTGGGACTGGAAACGGATATTCGGCTGGGAGTGGTTCCGGACAGGATGTTGGCAATGCTTCGGGAATGGCTTTCGGAACGAAAGTTGGCATGGCGGGCAGTACTGCCTCTGGTGCAGGAAATATGGATGGCGCGGCACATGGAATGCCGGGTACGGGAGATTATGGCATTGGAATGCCTGGGGCGTACAGAGCAGAACGGGACGGCGAAGGGTATATGCGTTATGATGCTTCCCGGTTTGAGAGGCCCCGGGGAGAGTATCAGACAATCCATGAGAACGGAAAGACCTTTTATGAGCTTCCGGAAACGGCAAAGGCACCGGGAATTCTTCCGGAAACCAGGGTGTCTCTGGAAAAGGACGGGACTCTTAAGCTGGAGAAGATTTACAGGGAGCAGAGAGCCGTGCCGGGGAGACAAGGGGAACAGGCGGAAACCGGGAGCAGGATGGAGACGCCGGAGGTTCAAAATAGAATGAGGAAAGCCGGGGCTGGAGCCGGACATGAGAGATCAGAGGACGGATTTGGTGAGAGAAGGCCGGGAACGAAGGGGAAGCCTGGGGGAAAGCCGGGAACGAAGGAGAAGTCTGTGGGAAAGCCGGGCGTGAAGCAGAGAGGGAACGGTCGGGGGGCTGTCCGGAGATGAGGGGCAGTCAGGAAGAAGCTGTACTCAGAGAAATGGGAGTGGCAGGAAATAAATATTGCGGATTCCCTTATAAGGAGAGTTTATGTCAGAGAATTGGAGGGACAATGGGCCGCTTGACAAAGCGGCAGAAATGGCTGCCCGGGGAGCCCGGGCAGCGGGGCAGGCAGAACGGATAGCCCAGGCGGTACAGTCGGCTCATGGAACCATGGCAGCAGCCGGTGCAGGTGGAGCGGCAGGGGGCATGGCCGTGGGAAGTGCCATGGCGGGGCCTTTGGGGGCGGCTGTGGGAGCGTTGGTCACAAGCAAGACGTTTTGGAAGGTGGTTCTTTCCCTTCTTTTGTCTGTTCTTTTGTTAGTTTTTGTGATTGTCAACGGGGTAGGGATCCTTTTGGCTTATCTGGGGTTTGGGGATGCGGATGGGTATGTGACCCGGGCCAGGGAGGCGGAATACCGGAACATTAAAAATCAGATTGATATCCTTTTAGCGGAGGATTCCCAGCTGGCGGAGGAGATTTATGGGCTGATTGAGGCGGAGAGGGATTTGATGTATGAAAGAATTGGGGAGGATTTTGACGGGAACTGGGAGGATTATGACGGGTATGAGGTAGAGAAGGATGAGTATGAAACAGTGCTGAAGCCGAATTTGAGCCGTTATCTGGCGGTGCTGATTGAGGAGGAGTGGAGCGGAAACCGGATTGTGGCGTTTAACGGGCATGGTTCTTATGGCGGGGTGGATGGAAATCTGACCAGTGCATATGATGAGTATTTTGCTCTGGCAGCTGCTACATACCAGGTGCCGGAGGCGCTTTTGAAGGCGATGGCAAAGGTGGAGTCGGATTTTAACCCCAACGCGGTTTCGGGAGCCGGGGCTGTGGGGATTATGCAGCTTATGCCGGCTACGGCAAGGAATCTGGGTGTGACCAATCCTTACGATCCGAAGCAGAACATTATGGGAGGGGCAAAGTACATAGGGGAGATGTTACGGACGTTTTCTGCCTATCCGGGTGGGCTGGATCTGGCGCTGGCGGCTTACAATGCGGGGCCGGGGGCGGTGAAACGGGCCGGATACCGGATTCCCCAGAACGGGGAGACGCCTGCTTATGTGGAGAAGGTGAAGGGGTATCTGGTTTTTACGGATATGGCCCAGAGGAATGGGGGCTTAGAAGACTGGGATTCTGGAGAGTCGGAAATGAAAAGCGGGAGTTTCGGCGATACAGGAGAAGCTGGAGAAGGGCTGCGGGAAGCAGGGGCGGCAGAGAATGAGACCGGAAAAGAGAATGGGATAAGTGAATTTGGAAATGTGGATGGAAGCTTGGAGGTGTCAGGTGTGATGTTAAAGTCCTTGGTGGAGGAACGGGCATCGGAGTTTCTGGGCTGGACACAGACGGGGACTCACACAGAGACGGAAGGGTCCGGGGATGATGAGGTGGAAAGGGAGATTGTGGATTATGCCATTGTGGTGTTGTTAGAGCCGGAGCTTTCGGAAGTGAAGACGGGGTATCAGTACCGGAGGGTCACGGACCAGACATCATTTAATTATGTGCTGACCTTATTTCAGCTGGCCAGTCAGGGGGCAGAGGGTGTTCAGGATTTGGTGCTGCAGGCGGCAAGCTGGAAAAATTATGTGCTGGGGGAAGGGGCCTCGGAAGATATTTATACCGGGACCATTTCCACGGAGGGAGACCGAATTGTCTATGATACGGTGGCTGGCTGTGTGGGGGAGGCAGTTTATTACAACCAGGGGGAGGAACCGTGGGCTTCTCTGCCTTATGGGGGGAGCAGTATCCGGTCGTCCGGGTGTGGGCCTACGGCACTGGCGATTGTGATTTCTACTTTGACTGGGGAGGCGGTTACACCGGAGATGACGGGGAAGTTTGCCATTTCCGGAGGGCATTATGTCAAGGGAAAGGGGACAAGCCATGCATTTCCGGCTGCTGCGGCAGCTCACTGGGGACTTTCTGTAGTCAGGATGAAGCGGGAGCGGATGAATGAGGTGGTGAAGGGGCTTAAGGATGGAAAAATGGCAGTGGTGATCTGTGCGGAGAATACGATTTCGGGAAGCAGCGGGCATTATATTGTGCTGACCGGGGTGACGGAGAATGGATATCTGACCATTGCCGACCCTGGGAGCCGGACCAGGACGGGGAATTTATACAGTCCGGCTACCATTCAGTCTTATGCCAGGGATTTGGCGGATGGGAGTATCTGGTTGATTGGAGAGTCGAAATGATAATGAGGATGTGGCAGGCAGATAGGGCATGACAGATCAATATTTTGTGAGGAAGAAGGGGAATGCGGCAGAAAATGACAGGAAAGCGAAGTTTGCTACAACTATGGAAGTTAGGAGCGGCAGGGCTGGCGGTTGGATTGTGTGTGGTTTTTATGAGCCCGGCGGATTGTTTCGCCAAGGGGGCTCTGGGTGTGGATTGGGAGGAGGAATTTACAGACACGGACACAAGGAGAGGAATCCTGGCTGTGCGGAGTGAGGTTTTTCAGGGATTTGGAGGTGGGGTACGGATTGTGGTGAAGGAAGTGGAAGGCGGCAGAGAGACGGTTATTTCGCTGACCGGGGAAAGTGGTTATATGGCGAATCAAAAGCTGCGGCCGGGGAAATATCAGGTGATGGATGTGGAGGCGGATTCGGGCGGGAGAAAGTTTGACTGTCATGTGGAACCGGAGGAAATGGTTGTGGATACGGATGGGGTAACATTGTGCCGGGTTTTTGTTCGTCCTGGGAGTGTGTATCAGGTGACTTATGAAACAGCGGAGGAAATACAGGTAAGTGAGAGTGAAGATCGGGAGACGGAGCAGACTCCGGAAGCAGTGGATGAAAATGAGAACATAGAATCGGGTGTTGTGAAAGGAGATTCCCGTGTGGAAGGACAAGGTGGAGTGCCGGTTGTTTTGGTAATTGCTGTTTTCGGGATAGCAGCCAGTTTGTATGGTGTCCGGTGGGTAATCAGGAGATAACCTGCTTTGAGGAAAGAAGGTGAGCGTTATGGAGCAGGAAGACCGGATTGATATTTATACGATTCCTCCTAATTTTGCCGAGGAGGGGACACTGCTGTCCGGGCGGATTAAGACGCGGAATGCGGTGGAGACAGGAGTGCTTCTTCTGGTTCTTGTACCGATTCTGCTGTCGCTTAATACAACAGTAAGGATAAAGATGTACATTGGCATGATCGTCCTGGTTCCGGTGGTGATCTTGAGCGTGATCGGGGTTCAGGGGGAGAGCTTGTTTGCGTTTGTTGGGAGTTTTTTTCAGTATGTGAATCGGAGAAGGTATCTGGCGCCTCCGGATGAACGTTACCGGATGGAGCAGAACCGGAGAAAAAAGAGGCTTTTGAAAGAGAAAACTCAGAAAGAAAAATTCCGGAAGGAGGAGGGGCAAAGACAAAAAAGGAAGAACAGGCAAGGAAAGCAGGAGACGAAAGAAGGGGAAAAGAGAGATGGTCATGAGGAAAAGGACAGAGGGAGCAGACAGGGAATGGAGAAGCTCGGAGGACAAAAGACGGCTTACAGAGCAGAAACGGAAGTGGAAACGGGAACTAAGACGGGCGAAGAAGGATTTAAGGAGAGAAAGGAAAAACCAAGCAGGCCGCAAGGCGGAAAAAGGGGAGAGAAGGGGACAAAAGAGCAGAAAAGGTGTGGTGGTTCAAAGAAAAAAAGAAAGAGAAATACTGTATGATCTGCCTTTTACCAGGGCCGGCAGGGAGATTCACATTAAGGCCATTAAGGAGGGAATCATTTACACGGAGGACGGCAGGTATGTGAAGATTCTGGAGGTGCTGCCGATCAATTTCCTTCACCGGAGTGCGGGGGAGCAGAGGAACATTATCTATTCGTTTATGGGATATTTGAAGATTGCGCCGCCTCAGCTGCAGATGAAGTCTGTTTCCAAGAAGGCAGATATCTCCGGGTATCTGGAGGATCTGCGGGAGGATATGAGGACGGAGACGGATGAGCGGTGCCGGATGCTGCAGCGGGATTATGGGGAGCTTTTGTGTACGGTTGGGTATAAGGAGGCGGTGACCAGGCGGTTTTTCCTGATCTTTCAGGTGGAGGCAAGGAAGGGGGAGAAGGAGGCTGTGGGGCTTTTGAATTCTTATGCCCAGACAGCGAAAAAATATCTGTACCAGTGTGGAAATGAGGTGGTTCTTTCGGAGAATCCTACGGTGGAGACGGCGGAGCTTCTCTATACCTTGCTGAACCGGAAATCCAGCCAGACCATGGGATTTGGGGAGAGGCTGAACCAGGTGGCGGATTGGTATTTCCGGGAGAATGGGGAGGAGAGTGTGGGACGGATTCCCATTGGGGAGTGTGTGGCTCCGAAGGAGATGGATTTCCGGCATGGGAGTTATGTGGTGCTGGACGGGGTGTACCATGCCTATCTGTTTATTCCTTCGGGGCGGTACCGGCTTCGGGTTCCGGCGGGGTGGATGTCGCTGCTGATTAATGCCGGGGAGGGGATTGACGTGGATTTATTTTTATACCGGCAGGACAAGGGGAAGACTATGGAGAGGATTGGGCGGAGGATACGGCTGAACCGGTCTAAGATTAAGGATACTTCGGACACCAATTCGGATTTTGATGACCTGGCGGAGTCCATTCAGGCAGGGTACTACCTGAAAAACGGGCTGGCTTCCAATGAGGAGTTTTATTATCTGTGTGTGCTGGTGACGGTGACTGGTTACAGTGCCAGGGAGGTGGAGTGGCGAGCAAAGGAGATGAAAAAGCTTTTGAATGCCCAGGATATGGATGTGGTGTCCTGTATTTTCAAGGAGGAGCAGGCGTTTCGGTCGGCTTTGCCTCTGTTGAACCTGGATAAGAGTATTTATGAGAGATCGAAGAGAAACGTGCTGACTTCGGGGGCGGCAAGCTGTTATCCTTTTACCTCTTTTGAAATGTCGGACAGGAACGGGATTCTCATGGGGGTGAATACGGCTAACAGTTCCCTGGTGATTGTGGATATTTTTAATTCCGCGGTGTATAAGAACGCCAATATTTCCATTATGGGGACGACAGGGGCGGGGAAAACATTTCTTTTGCAGCTGATGGCATTGCGCATGCGGAGAAAGAAGATTCAGGTGTTTATTATTGCGCCGGACAAGGGCCATGAGTTTGCCAGAGCCTGCACCAATATCGGAGGGGAGTTTATCAAGATTTCTTCGGCTTCGGCTAATTGTATCAATGTGATGGAGATACGGAAAAAAGATAAAGAGGCCAGTGATTTGCTGGATGGGGCGGTGACGGAGAGGTCGGAGTTGGCGGCGAAGATTCAGGATTTACATATTTTCTTTTCCCTTTTGGTGCCGGATATGGACCATGAGGAGAAGCAGCTTTTGGATGAGGCACTGGTGACGGCCTATTACCGGAAGGGGATTACCCATGACAACGGGAGTCTGGCGGAACTTAGGAATGAGGGAGGATATAAGGAAATGCCGGTTTTGGGGGATGTGTATGACATTCTGTGTGAGAAGCCGGAGACCAGGAGAATGGCCAATATTGTGAACCGGCTGGTCCACGGGTCGGCTTCCAGCTTTAACCAGCAGACTAATGTGGATCTGGAGAACAAGTATGTGGTGTTGGATATCTCGGAGTTGAGCGGGGATCTGCTGCCGGTGGGGATGTTTGTGGCTTTGGATTATGTGTGGTCTAAGGTGAAGGAGGACCGGACGGTGGAGAAGGCGGTGTTTCTGGATGAGGTGTGGCAGCTCATTGGGGCGTCTTCCAATGAGTTGGCGGCGGAGTATGTATTGGAGATTTTTAAGATTATCCGGGGGTATGGAGGCTCGGCGGTGTGTGCTACTCAGGACTTGTCGGACTTTATGGCATTGAAGGACGGGAAGTATGGGAGGGGGATTATCAACGCCTGCAAAACGAAGGTGGTTCTGAACCTGGAAAATGATGAGGCCAAGAAGGTGCAGGAGCTTCTTCATCTGTCGGAGGCGGAGCGGATGGAGATCGTGCATTTTGAGCGGGGGAAGGGGATGATTTCCACAAACAGCAACAATCTGACCCTGGAGTTTAAGGCAAGCCAGCTGGAGAAGGATTTGATTACCACAGATCGAAAGGATTTGAAGGAGTTAAAGGAAAGACTGGCCAGGTTTGGGAGCGGGGCTTATGGAAAGAGGTGAGGAAATTTATGGGTTCTTACCAAAACCCGGAGGAAATGTCGGGGAAGGTTCTGGATTTGCTCCGGAAGTATAACGTCATGGAGCAGAGGCAGGTGGAGGCGTTTTTTCCTGGGGAGAGAAATGGAGTCATCAGGGCGATGAAGCGACTGGAAAAGAACCGGCAGATATTCCGCAACCCCTATACGGGGCTGTTTTCTTCCAGTGAGTTTGCCTATTCCTTGAAGGATGAGGGGACAATCCGGGCTTTGTGGGTACTTGCGGATATGGTGGGGAAACGGCAGGTGGAAGGGCATTTCCTGGCGCAAAAGGAGGATTTTCCGGTTCGTATCGTATTTTTCAGCGGACAGGAGATTTACGACATCTTGTATGTGGGGGCCGGGGATGTGAAGCTGGTGAATGGGATTTATGGGAAAATGAGACGGCCGGAGGGAAGGCATATGGTGGCTGTCGAGGATAAGAAATTGATGGGACAGATTCAGATACCGGATGTGGTGGGATTCTGTCTGGTGAGAGAAAACGGGGAGGTGGAATATTATCGTAAGAGAGAGAAGAACGGAGTTGGAAGGGCCGGCCGGGGATCGGCTGAAGGAGGCCCAGAAGCTGGCCGGGGTCATGCAGGAACATCTGGCGGAGGCAGGAGGGATTAAAGCGGCCTATAAACGGTTTGCCTCGGATTTTCAGTATGGAAGGTATGGGGAGGAAATTGAGAAGGCTTCCCTCTGTGCTGAGAGGCTGACGGAGAAGCTCCGGCGTCTGACAATGGAGAGTATCATGGAGCCGGGACGGCAGAGGGAGTACCAGGAGAGGTTAATTCAGAGCCATTGGATTACGGTCGGGTATGGGAATGGGATTTTGAAGGCGGAGCTGCCTTTTTTGCTGCCGCACAGGAAAAGTAAGTATACGGATTACATTTATCAGCCGCTGTTTCTGGCTATGGAAAAGTGGTGCGGGGAAAGAGGGAAGGAAAGGCTGGAGGTTCCGGCTTTTAGAGAAGCGGTGGTCTGTTTCTGCCATGTTTATGATAGGGGGAAGCCGGAGATTCGGGTCAGGGATCATGACAATATTGAGGAGAAGCAGGTGGTGGACGCTTTGGGAACCTTTTTCCTGGAGTCGGATGGTGGGTTGTATCTGGATACTTACCACACTACGGTTATGGGAGACGGGGACTGGACGAAGGTGTTTTTGATGGAAAAGGAACGGTTTGGTGACTGGATAAAGGCGTTCTATGAGGGGAATGAGGTATCGAAAAATAGGGGGTTTGGGAGAGGGGAAAAATCGACAGGGTAAGAGTTGTCAAAAAATGCCGTGTTTCCTGTAAAACCTGGGGGTTGACAATAGGAAAATGTTACCCAGGGATAGAGCCAACAGGGTAGGAAATCGAACATTACGGAAAGAAATGAGGGGTGGCTGTGAGGAAAAAGGAGAAACGGGATGAGCTGCTTTTATTGACGGCGGTAAGCGGGGAAATACCGGCGGACTGGATTGGGGAGGCGGCCGGTTCCAAGGACTATGGGGCGGCACTTCTTACCAGATTAAAAAAGGAAGGGGAGATTAAGCTCAGGAGTAAGGACGGGATACGGGGCTATCTGCTCCGGGCGAAAGGGAAACGGTATCTGCTGGAGATGTATGGGGAGGATGTGGAGCGGTTTCTTTCCGGTTCCGGGGCAACGAACCATGTAAAGAGTGAGCCGGAAAAAAGGCTCCGGCTCCACCGTATGAGTATGGTATGGGTTTATTTTTACCGGATGGGGATTGCGGTTTTTGCCAGTGATAAGCCTGTACTGTTCCCTGGTTTCTATCCCTCTCCGTGTAAGGGGACAGGAAATCATAAAGGGACGCTGAGTAGAAAGGGTAACGGAGAGGATGGATTAGAAAGGAATGGTGTGGACGGGGGTGAGAGGGAACTTGAAGACAGGGGCGGGACGGTTCCGGTGAGAGTTAATAAAGTCAGTAACAGAGATGAGCCAGGCGGGAACGGCAGGCCAGGGATAGGAGCCTATTATGGGACTGTGGAGTGGAAACTGGAGACGGATAAGGAAATATCCGGTTCCCGTGCTTGTGGGATCTTGGTGGGGAATCAGGCTTTTATGGTTTACAACACCATGGACAGTCTGATGAAGTGGACGCCAAAGATAGAGAGAAATCTAAAAAGCCGGATGGAAATACGGTTTCGGAGATTTGGGGAGACGAAAGTTTGTGGGGCGGTGATGATGGGAACCCACATGGATATGTTGAAGAGGATTCTTGACAGTGACGGGGGATTAAAAGGGAATCTTTACCAGGTGGATGAAATCTATGAACATATTTATTATGTGCCTTTAGTAAAGGAGGCAACGGTTCAGGTGCGTATTTTGTGCAGTACAGAGGGGAGGGAAAGGCTAAGAACATTTTTATGTGGAGTCCTTTCCCGGATTCGGGAAAATCCCTTTGGGCTGGAGGCAGGAATAGATCAGAACGGGAGAAAAGTGTATTTTTGCTATCTGCTGGACTTATGGCAGTTAAAGCGGATTCGAGGACAGTGTGCGTCCCAGGGTGGCAGGGTGTTCTGTTTTACTTATCAGGCCAAGACAGTGTGTGAGATTCTGGGAGAAAGGTTTGAGGTGGAGGCGATCCGGCCGGAAAAGGTGTATCAGTATTTGGGGTGGAAAAAATCCTAAATGGGGCTTAGACGTTTCGAGGAACAGATAAAGGGAAAAGAGAGGAGAAATTTATGGAGTCAATTTACAAGACAGGGAATGAAACTGTGGACCAGATTAGTCAGATGCGGATAACCGGAAATGTGATTCCGTCCGCCTGGTATCAGACAATCCGCAAGGAAAGCGGGAAGCCGTACTTAAATGCCATTGTAATTCTTTCGGATATTGTGTATTGGTACCGCGCTGCAGAGGTACGGAGTGAGGGGAGCGGGGAACTTCTGGGATATAAAAAGAGATTCAAGGCGGATCTTCTGCAGCGGAGTTATCAGCAGATTGCGGATCAGTTTGGAATCAGCAAGCGGGACGCTTCTAATGCAATCGTGGAGTTAGAGAAGATGGGAGTAGTGAAACGGGTTTTCCGGAAATTGAATATGGGTGGGATTGTCATTCCTAATGTCTTGTTTCTGGCTCTGGATGTGGAAGGGCTAAAGCGCCTGACCTTTCCGGAAAATGGGGAACCGGATGGGGATAAAGGCAGCATGGACAGGCGGGAAGAAACCAGTTTGGAAAGCGTGGAAGAGGAGGCAGGAAAGGCAAAGAAGGCAGAGACAGCAGACGGTTGCAGGGGAATGGGAATCGATACAACAGACAGTCATAAGAGGGAAGAGGGAGGCAGGAAAGACGAGCAAATAACAGAGGGAGAAAGAAATAGTGAGGAAAAACAGGAAGATAGGGGAGAGGTCTCACTGAAAGAGGGGCATACCACTGAAATCGGTGAGACCCATTTCCAAAAGTCAGGAAAATGTGTTACAGGTTTTAGGGAGACAAATACAGAGATTACATACAAAGATTACAACAGAGAATCTCTAATCTTATCTTCCTGTCAGGGGATCAGGGAGAAATTTAAGAGACAGATTGAGTATGACATTTTAAAGCATGACCTGGGGGATACAGGGGAACTGGATGAACTGGTGGAGATTGCCTCGGAGGTACTGACCTCTACGGCAAAGACAATCCGGGTCAACCGGGAGGAACGGGGGACAGCGGAGGTGAAGGAGCGGTATAAAAGCCTGACCATGTTCCATGTCCAGTATGTCCTTCGGTGTATGTCGGAGACAGCGGTGAAGATCCGGAATGTCCGGGCGGTGATGATTACGGCTCTTTACAATGCGTCCAGCACGATCAGCTCCTACTACGGGAATCTGTACCGGTATCATGCGGTGGGGGCTGCGTAGTGGGGCGTGCTGATACTTTGGAGAGAGGAGTGCTTGTGAGACGTAAGGTTCACAACTGGAATGCGTTCTGATGATTTGCCAGGTGACGCATAGCGGCGCATGCCGATACTTTGAAGACCGGAACGCTTGTGGGACTATGAGTTTCACAACTGGAAGGTATTCTGACAAAGTGACAAATGGCGAGAAATTATGTGAGCCAAAACCAATTACACGAAGGGAAGTGAGATATGGGAGAACATGAGAGCCAGAAAAATGGGAGATTTCCGGAGAGAAAAAGACTGGCTGTTGGGCTTGGAGGCTTGTTTCTGCTGGCACTGTATACAGGCGGAATCTTTAAGCAGATTTTGACGGACGCCGGAAATGTGAGCCTGAATCCGTTTCAGTGTCTGCTTGGGGCATTGTTTTCTTTGACGGGGTGGAAATGTACGTTTTTGGCTTTGGTTCTGCTTCTTGTTTTTGCGGGGGTCATTCTTTTTCGGAGCGATAAAGGGAGTCTTGCGGGGACAGATGAGGAACGGAATTTCAGCTATTCCAGTCTTGGAACCTATGGGACGGCAGGGTACATGAAGGATTCGGAACGGAAGACGGTGCTTCATGAGGATCGGGATGTGAAACAAGTGGATGGGATTATTTTGGGGATGGATCTGAAAACAGGACATGTCTTAAGCCTTCCCAGGGATTCCAGGCTGAACCGGAATATCGCTGTATGCGGATCCCAGGGTTCCATGAAGTCCAGGGCTTTTGCCAGGAATATGATTCTTCAGTGCGTGAGACGGGGGGAGAGCATGTTTGTGACTGACCCCAAATCGGAACTGTATGAGGACACAGCAGCATATTTGAAAGCGCAGGGGTATACGGTGCGGCAGTGGAATTTGATCAATCTGGACAATTCGGACGCATGGGATTGTCTGGGGGAGATTGACGGTGGCGGGCTGATTGACACCTTTGTAGATGTGGTGATCCGCAATACCACGGACAAGTTTGACCATTTTTATGACAACACGGAGATGGATCTGTTAAAGGCTCTTTGTCTGTATGTGTATCATGAGTATGAGGAGAAGGACAGGACTTTTGCGGAAGCGTACAAGCTGCTGATCAATCAGAGCCTGGAGGCGTTGGACGGGATTTTTGATAATCTGCCTACCAGTCATCCGGCCAAGGGGCCGTACCGGTTATTTTCTAAGGCGGATAAGGTGAAGGGAAATGCGGTGCTTGGTTTGGGCACCCGCCTGCAGATCATGCAGAATGAAAAGGTGCAGAAGATTACCAGTTACCGGGAATTTGATTTGACTCTTCCGGGAAAGGAGAAGTGTGCCTACTTCTGCATTACTTCGGACCAGGATTCTACCTATGATGTGCTGGCAACGTTGTTTGTGTCTTTTTTATGTATCAAGCTGGTGCGGTTTGCGGATCGGCAGGAAAGCCGGAAACTGCCGGTTCCGGTTCATTTTATTCTTGATGAGTTCCCAAACATCGGGGTGGTGCCGGACTTTAAGAAAAAGCTGGCCACAGCCAGGAGCCGGGATCTGGGAATGAGCATTATGTACCAGAATATCCCCCAGTTACAGAACCGGTATCCGGACGGACAGTGGGAGGAGATTCTGGGTGGGTGTGATACTTCGCTGTTTTTAGGATGCAATGACATGACTACGGCCACGTATTTCAGCAATCGTTCCGGAGAGGTAACAGTGGGAGTGGCTTCCATACGGAAAAACTTAAGTTCCATGCGGATGAGCGACTATGTGCCGGATTATTCGGAGACCAGTTCCGTGGGGAAGCGTATGCTGCTTTTACCGGATGAGGTGCTGCGTTTCCCTCTGGACCAGGCGCTGGTGATTATTCGGGGGCAGAAGGTGCTGAAAGTAAGAAAGTTTGATTATTCCAGGCACCCGGAGGCGAAGAAACTGGTGCTGGAGAAGACAGAGAACCATGTGCCAGAGTGGAGGAGAAAGGAGATGGGGGCCTTTGAAGAAGATACAGAGCATAGAGTGCTGGAGGCGGAACGAAAGACGGGAGAAGCGGAACAGGAGATGGTCAATGAAAAAGAACCATTGGTACTCTGGGCAGAAAACACGAAAAGAAGCCTTAGCGAAACGGAAACGAGTTTCGGAAAGGAGGAGGGAGGGGACATCAAACGGGTGGAGGATCTGTTTACCGATGAGTGGTAAAAAACTTCCTTGGACTTCCGGGGAACTGCAAAAGATACTGGATAAGGAGTTTCTGGAAAAAACGGCAGTATGGGGGAAGAAGGAGGCTGAGCGGGCAGCCCGGGCGCTGAAAGTCTATAAAGATGTGAAATGTTTTTTAGAGGAAACCGGATGGGGAAAGGATAATCCGGAAGCGGCATCGGAGGAATACCTGATAGGGCATCGGATATGCCGGTGGGTAGATGGGAGGTTTTTGTATTTTTCCAGACTGGTTTGGGAAGCAGAGGAACACAGATGGATATAACGGGAATGGAAAAGAAGGGTTCGTTTTGAGTGAGGGCTGGCTTATGAGATGGGGAGAAAAGTTGATTGCGGCAGGACTTATCCTGGCTGTGGTGAGTTATTCTTTTTGGTTAGGGAAAAGTTTGTGGATTCAATATGAGGAGCAGAAAAAATTTGAAATTTTGCGGGCAGAGGTTAGAAAAAACAGAGAGAAAAGCCCGGATCAGAAACTGGGGTATGGACAGGGCGCGGAGCTAAAAGACGAGAAAAATGGGGAGCAGCAGGGAGAAGAAAATCTTTCGCAAAAGGAGACGGATATCTTGTCAGAATATAAGGACTTGGCGGAACGGAATCCAGACTTTGCTGGCTGGATTTCCATTGAGGGGACGAGAGTGGATTACCCAGTGGTAGAATCCACAAAAGAGAGGGAGTATTATCTGCACCGGGATTTTTATGGGAACGATTCCTATTCGGGGACACCGTTTGTTGGTTCCGGTAGCTTGAAGGAAAAATCGGGCGCCGTGTTTTTATATGGACACCATATGCGGAATGGAACCATGTTTGCAGATCTGCTGAACTATCGGGAGAAGTCTTTTTGGGAGCAGCATTCTGTGATTTCTTTCGATACGCTTTATGAACATCGCCAGTACCAGATTTTTACTGTTTTTTATGCAAGGGAGAGCGACTGGATTCAGGAAGATGGGCTGCTTTTTGCAGCTGTAAATTCTGGCAGGATTTTAGGGGAAAAGGATAGGAAGGTGCTGGCAGATGCAGGTCTTTATGATACAGGAATCGTGCCGGAAACAGGGGCATCGCTTTTGTTTCTTGTGACCTGCAGCTATCAGGAAGCTGATGGGCGATTTGTGGTGATTGGCAGCCGAGTATTATAGGGGGAGGATTTTGGATATGTGGAGGATCTGAAATGTGGAAGAATACGGAAACGGTAGGGCAAGATAGAGATTGAAGACTGTCGGGAGGTGAGCTGCCGGGTAGAGATTATTTCCCTCAGGACAGGCTCGTTTTTTTGCCGCGGTCTCAATGCTATTTTGAAAACAACTATTAGAAACGCATCATCCATGCTTGGGAAGCTCGGCGGATGCGTTTCTAATAGTTCCTATTTTGTTTCTTCCTGAATAGGGATCAGATTACTTACATAGGGAATCTTTCCAGAAAGAACATCGTTATAAAATCCCTGTTTCCAGTCCACATAGTCTACGCAGTCCTTTAATTCTGCGATGGAACTTAGCAAGTCTTCCCTTTTTTGGGCAAGCATTTCTTTTCTCTGTGGGATGGTAGGCTCACCCTGAAGGCAGAGTTCCAGATAGACCTTCATTTCCTGAATACTCATGCCGCATTTTTTCAGGCAGACCAGATCCTTGACCCATTTTAAGTCCCGTTCATCAAAAATCCGATGGTTATTACCGTCACGTTTCACATTTGGAACCAAACCTTCGTTGCAGTAAAATTTTAAAGTTTGATAGGTCATGTTGGCTTCCTCACAGACCTGTTTCATAGTATACATCATGGAAAATCCTCTTATTTTTATTCAGAACGAAGCATCGAAGGTTCTCTCCGTTCCGCTTCGAACAGTTAAAATAATTTCAAAATAATTTCAAAAAACTCTTGACCGATTGTAACAATCGGAGAATATAATCGTCAGTATCAACCGAAAGAAACAATCGAATTATAACACGAGAATGAAAGCAATGCAAGAAGAATCAGGAGGATAAGCATGATATTTTATTTTACTGGAACCGGCAACAGTCTTTATGTGGCAAAGCAGCTTGAGGAAACTCCAGTCAGCATTCCTCAGGTCGTGAGACAGGCGAACGAATCGCGGGACGTTCGGACAAAGCTGGAATTTACGGCGGAGCGCATTGGCATTGCGGCTCCGGTGTACGGGCATGAGGTTCCGCCAATGGTAAAGGAATTTTTGAAGCGGTCTGTGTTTCATACAGAATACTTTTACATGATCCTGACCTATGGAAACCGGCACGGAGGCGCGGCGGAACTGGCAAAAACGTTATGTGATGAGTACGGCATTTCTGTCAACTATATCAATGTGGTTTGGATGGTGGATAACTGGCTGCCCAGCTTCGATATGGAGGAGCAGAAAGTGCTGGATAAGAAGGTGGGAGAGCAGTTAGAGGTGATTCAGGCAGATCTGAACGCCCGCAAAAACTGGATTTCCCCGGTGACGGACACGGACCGGGCAGCGCATCGGCAGTTTCTGGAAGGCATGAGCCGGATGCCGGAGGATGCATGGCAGCATCTGGTTCAGGTAAAGGATGGCTGCGTTGGATGTGGAATCTGCGAACGGGTATGCCCCTCCGAATCCATCCGTGTGGAAAATGGAAGAGCGGTGTATATTCCGGGAAATTGCCAGACTTGTCTGGCATGTGTTCATGCCTGCCCGCAGAAGGCGATCGGGCTTGCGGTGCCGGAGAAAAATCCGGATGCCCGTTACCGGAACGAACAGATTTCGCTGAAAGAAATAATGGATGCCAATGGCAGGAAAGAAAATCATTAAAAGGAGGATTTTAATTATGAATAACTTCACGTATGTTTGCCCCACAAAGGTATATTTCGGGGAAAAGAGCGCGGAACAGGCGTTTGAGGCAGAGTTTGGGAAAACTGGCGGGACGGTTATGCTGGCTTACGGCGGTGGCTCCGTAAAAAAGAACGGGATTTACGATGAGATCCGGGAGCTGCTTTCCAGGGCAGGAAAACGAGTGGTGGATTTTTCCGGGATCATGCCAAATCCCACTTATGCAAAGGCTCAGGCAGGAGCGGCCCTTGTCAGGCAGGAGTGTGTAGATTTCATCATTGCTTTGGGCGGCGGCTCTGTGATCGACTGCTGTAAAGTGATCTCCGCCCAGGCAATGCTGGACGAGGACATCTGGGACATGGAATACCAGAAGGGAAAATTCCCATCGGCGGGGATTCCCCTGGGAGCGGTGGTCACGGCGTCCGGAACTGGAGCGGAGATGAACGCCGGAGCGGTCATTACTTACGAAGAAAAGCTGTGGAAAGGGCCGGTTTTCGGAACAGCAGCTTCTTTTGCAGTTCTTGATCCGGCTTATACAAAGTCGGTGCCGCCCATGCAGGTGCTTTCCGGCGCATTTGATACCCTGAGCCACGCCATGGAGACGTATCTGGGAAATTCTGATCAGGACAATGTATCAGATGATGTGGCGTTGGCAGTGATGAGAAACACAGTGGTGAACATGCGGCGGCTTTTGAAGAACATGAATGATATGCAGGCTAGAAGCAACCTGATGTGGGATTCTGCCATGGCGGAGAATGGGATTTTAAAGTGCGGACGTGTCACCGACTTCCAGGCGCACCAGATTGAGCACCAGCTTGGGGCTTACACCGACTGCAACCACGGACAGGGGCTGGCGGTGATCCATCCTGTTTATTACCGGCATATCGTGAAGGACGCAGGGGAGAAATTCGGGTGGTTTGCGAAAACAGTGTTTGGAGCCGGGACGGCAGAGGAAGGAATCGAGGCGCTGGCAGCGCTTATTAAGGAATGCGGGCTTCCCACAAGGCTTTCAGAGCTGAAAAGCCGGGTGGAGATTACTCCGGAGGTGCTTCGGAAGGTGGCGGACACATGCAATATAATCAAATGCGGCCCCAGAGAGCTTGATCGGGATGAGATTTATGAAATCCTGATGGAATGCAGGTAAGCGACATGAAGTAAATATGGAAGACAGTGGGGCGTGTGTTTGCGGGAGATCTGCTGGATTATGATATTTATGAAGCCGCTTCTGGTTACAGCAGGGATGTCCTCCTGCTACATGGAGATGCGGATGATATTGTGCCCTTATCCTACTCGGAAAAGGCGGTGGGAGTGTATCCTTCTGCAAAACTTCGTGTACTGCCGGGTGCAGGGCATGGCTTCTATGGAAAGGATTTTGAGCAGGCGTTAAATGATATCCTGGAATATTTGAATACACATATAACAAAAACAGAACAAGTATAAGGAGAGAAAAAATGAAAAAGAAATTTGTGATTCCAATGGCAATGGCAATGGCGTTAGCAATGTCGGCAACGGCAATGGCAGGAACCTGGCGAAACGGGCAGACTCCCAATGAGAACCGCTGGTGGTTTGATGACGGGGACGGCACCTATGCGGTAAGCGAGTGGAGATGGCTGGACGGGAATGGAGACGGCGTTGCGGAATGCTATGCCTTTGACAGCGAAGGCTGGATGTATGCGGACACGACCACCCCGGATGGCTATCAGGTAAATAGGGACGGCGCCTGGGTGGTAAACGGGGCGGTACAGACCCGCAGCATGGGAGTGAATTTAAGCCGGGAGCATGAAGTGGAAACGAGGGAGCTGCATGTGGACAATAACGGCGCGGATATTTATGGCGTTGTGCATATCCCGTCAGATGTATCGGGAACCATGCCGCTGGTGATCATGTCCCATGGGCTGGGCGGAACGGCAGACAGCATGACGGAATACGCGGATGCACTTTCCAAAATGGGAGTAGCGGTTTACCGCTATGATTTCCGGGGAGGTGGAGAGAACAGCCGGAGTGAGGGTGCAACTACGGAAATGTCCCCGCTGACGGAAGTGACCGATTTGGAGGCGGTGATTGCGGCAGCGAAGACCTGGGATTTTGTAGACTGGGATAATGTTTTTCTGATGGGAAACAGCCAGGGCGGTCTGGTGTCAGCCCTTACTGCTCCAAAATACCAGGAGGATATCAAGGCGGAAATCCTGTTTTATCCAGCGTTCGTTGCCCATGATAATGCCCACAATATGTATGCTTCCCTTGACGAGGTGCCGGAAAGCGGGTGGTTCAACTGGCTGACTCTGGGAAAGAAGTATTATGAGGATGTGTGGAATCTGGATGCCTATGCACAGGCAAATTCATTTACCGGCGATGTCCTGCTGGTGCATGGGGATGCGGATGTAGTAGTGCCGATTTCCTACTCAGAACGTCTGGCTGGGGAGCTGGCAAATGTGGAGTATCATGTGATTCCGGGCGCCGGCCACGGCTTCCATGGGGAGGATTTCGATACGGCGGTGTCCTATATTAAGAGTTTTTTGGAGAGAGAAATTCGGTAGAAGGAAAGGCAGGAAAGGACATGAAAAAGAATTGGTCGGTGCTGCTGGCAACGGCAATGGCGTTTCAACTGACAGCCTGCTCTCCTGAAGCCAATTCTGCAGGGACTGTTGCTGAATCTGTGTCAGAAACAGTCTCTGTGGATGCAGGCGGAAACGTTTCACTTTTTCAGGCAGGAAGCTATGAGGGAGCTGGTAAAGGAAGAAATGGAGAGATCCAGGTTCTGGTGGCCGTATCCGATGAAGCCATAGAATCTGTTGAGGTGATCGGGCACCAGGAAACGCCAGGGATTTCTGACTCGGCACTGGAACAGATTCCAGAGGCGATTGTAGAGTTCCAGTCCCTGGGGGTGGATGCAGTATCGGGAGCCACTATAACCTCGGAAGGAATCCTGGAAGCGGCTGCGGATGCTCTTGGACGTGCGGGGGCGGATGTGGAGCTGCTTCGCAGTGTGCCGGTACAGAGGGTAGCTGCTGCGGCTGAGGATAGGACGACCCAGGTGGTGGTTGCCGGTGGCGGTATGAGCGGAATCATGGCGGCGCTGACGGCTGCGGATCACGGAGCAGATGTGATCCTTGTGGAAAAGCTGGGAGTTCTGGGCGGAAGCGCAGTCACCTCCGCCGGAGGTCTGGTAACGGTAGATTCTGTTCAGGTTCCCGATGGGACAGATGACAGCCTGGAGCGGGTGATGGAGCGGACCAGGCAGATGAATGAGACTTCGGTGCGTCAGCCGGATTATGATTTTCTGGCGTCGATTCTGGCACAGACCGGGGAAACCATCGACTATATTGCGGAAGAATTCGGACTTGTCCCGGAAATTGAGGACAGGGGAGACTATATACGGAGCCAGTACGGAAGCGGCAGGAACCTGATTACAGGACTCGCGGAACAGTTGGAAGAAAACGGAGCGGAAGTCCTCTTAAATACCAGAGCGGAGGCAATTCTCATGGATGGAGATTCTGCCGTGGGACTGAGGGTTGCCGGAGAGGGCGGAGAGTATATGATCCATGCGGATAAGGTCATCATTGCCACTGGCGGTGCATCTTGGGATATGGAGCGGATGCTTGCGGCGAATCCAGAGCTGGAGACTATGGATCTCTGGGAAATGGCAAGCGTTGGAAACACCGGGGACGGATTCCGGATGCTGGAGGAAATCGGGGCAAAAATGGGAGAGGGTCCCTTTGTCAAATCCTCCATGGTGGGGCTGGCAGTACGCTCAGGGCTGGACATCCGAAATGTCATGCTGGTTGATGCAAAGGGAGAACGATTCTGTAATGAGGCCCCCCTGTTTACAACCATGACCAATACCTTCCTGCTACGTCAGGGAAGCCCTGCTTACTATGCCCTATTTGGTACAGTGCAGATTGGGGAGGAAACCCAGAGCATTTTGGAGGAGGCTGCAAAGGCAGAGAATGCCAAAAATGTGGTGTATGGTGAAAGCATAGAGGAGCTGGAAGAAAAGCTCCAGATACCAGAAGGAGCGTTACAGGCAAGCTATGAGCGGTATCAGGAACTGTGTCGTAGTGGTGATGACACAGATTTTGGCAAAGCGGCAGAGTTTTTGAAAGCCTATGATGACAACGGCGGATTTTTCGCGGTTTATGCACGTCCCGGTTCCTGGGGCACCTTTGGAGGGGCAATCACAGATGAGCAATTCCATGTACTGAGCGAGGAAGGAAGCGTTATTGAAAATGTGTTTGCGGTAGGAGAATGTGCTACCTCGGAATTTTTCGGAGATTATTACCAGGGAGCCTTTTCACTGGGGCTTTATTCAACGGCCGGAAGAATTGCGGCAGAGACGGCAGTGGATGAAATAAATGGAGATGAAAGTTAAAATGCCAGGCGGTCAGACAAGACCGCCTTATGGCATTTTCGAGAGGAACGGCATATCTTTCAGGGGAACTGAGGGCCTGATGAAAACATGCCTGATTTGGGTCGGGCATGAAATATAACTGGATTACATAAATTTGGGGGAATGTATGATTCGAGTTGGATTGGTGGATGATGACAGGGATCATCTTAAATTAATGAAAACCTTTATCAGACAATATGAAACAGAACAGGGCGTTAGATTTCAGGTGGCGGAATACCAAAACGGCCTGAATTTTGTGGAGGATTACGATGGGACTCTGGATGTGGTATTCCTGGACATCGAGATGCCCCATATGGACGGGATGACTGCGGCCAGGCGGATTCGGGAAAAGGATGGGGCTCTTGGTATTGTCTTTGTCACCAACATGGCCCAGTATGCCATCCGGGGCTACGAGGTCAACGCCATTGATTTTATTGTGAAGCCGGTTAGCTACTATGTGTTTGCAGACAAGCTGGGAAAGGCGATTCGGTTTGCAAAGCGGCATATGGAAAAGGATTTTGTCATCCAGACAGAGGATTCCATCTTTAAGCTGCCCTGCTCCCAGATTGTGTATATAGAGAAGGATAAAAACTATCTGGTTTTCCACACGAAGCGGGGGGATCACCGGGTCCGGGGGACCATGGCATCCATGGAGGCGAGCTTACAAGGCGAAGGGTTTTCCAAGTGCATCAGCGGTTGCCTGATTAACTTAAGGTATGTGACCGGGGTGGATAAGGACACCGTTTGGGTGGAGGAGACCCCGCTTCCCCTAAGCAGACAGAGGAAGAAGGAGTTTAAGGAGGATTTTATGCGGTATCTGGGAGGTGGTTTCTGATGGCAGGCATGCATTTTATTTCCTGTATCCGGTTTTCCATGCAGCTTTTTATCGGGGAAGGTGTGTTTACAGCGGGCTTAAGACGGAGGGAGCGGTTTGCCGGGCGGTTTTTCCTTGCAGTTTCCGTATATTTCCTTTTTGCGTGGCTGGTGTTTTTCCTATGCTCTGCGCTTCCGGGAAGCCTCCCGGTCTATCAGATTTTGTATTACGGCTGCCTGTTCGGATTAAGCCTCCTTGGGATGTGGTTCTGCTTTGACGTGAAGAGAGAAGAACTGCTGTTCGCAGGGGTTTGCGGTTATGCCACCGAGCATATTGCATTTGACGCCGCCTCTGTGTTTTTGGAGCTTTCAGGGGTGTCCTTTCCGCCGGTTTGGGATTTCCTGCTGATCCGCTTTCTGCCTTATGTGGCAGTGTCGGGAATCATTTATCTGTGGGTCATCCGCAGGAACAGGGGGAAAGGGGAAATCAGACAGCGGGATTTGCACATGATTCTTCTTGCCCTGGCGATATTATTTACGGTCATAATCATCAGCGTGCTGGTGGACAGCCAGGCGTTCCGGGAAAACAGCGGACTTCTGCAAAATGTGTTCTGTAAGATTTACGGTGCGCTGTGCAGCATGCTGGCCATATTCATGGCCTTTTACATGTCCAGGCAGAACCGGATTCTCCATGAGAATGAGATGATGGAGACTATGCTTCACAATATGCGGGAGCAGCAGCGGCTTTCCAGGGAAAGTATCAATATTATCAATATTAAGTGTCACGACCTAAAATACCGGATTTCCAGGATTTCCCGCATTGAGGATGCCGAGGACCAGAAAGAATACATTGAAAGTGTCCGGAATGCCCTTGCCATCTATGATAACATTTTTCAGACCGGAAACGATGCTCTGGACCTGGTGCTGACAGAAAAGAGCCTCTTGTGCAATGAGCATCTGATCAAGCTCAGCAGCATGGTGGACGGGAGTGCTCTGGATTTTATCAATACTACGGATGTGTATGCACTTTTCGGCAACCTTATGGACAATGCCATGGAGAGCGTAATGAAGGAGGGGGATACCGAAAAGCGGATCATCAGCCTGATGGTCCGCAGACGGAACAGCGGGGTCTACATCCATATGGAAAATTACTGCGGAGAGCTTGTGGAATTTGAGGATGATCTGCCGGTTACCACAAAGGAAGACAAGGCATACCATGGTTTTGGTGTCCGCAGTGTCAAATATATCGTGGAAAAATACGGGGGAACCCTTATGATGCGGGCAGAGAAAGAACGCTTCCTGGTGGATATTCTGTTTTTTTCGGGAAACCGGAAACAATGAAATAAATACCGGTCCAGGTATACCAATTTTACCTCCACAGCAGCCAGAAAAACCAGCTTTCGCTTTTCCGGCTGTTTTTGTGTTATGGTTGACACATCAAAAAAGAGAGCGTCCGGGAAAAGGGACGGCAAAAAACTAAGAGGAGGTAAAACGATGGGGAATGTTGAGGTTGCCTACGAGGATGTGGTAAGCGTGGTTCAGATGATGCAGACCCACCTGATTGTCATCGGGGCGGCGTTTGTCTGCATGCTGGCAGTTTTGATTGGAGTAAGAGGGCTTAAAAAGCCTCTGCGGGGATTCATCCGGTGGCAGTCCGTGTTTGCGTTTGTTTTGATTGGAGTGCTGGCAATCAACCTGGCAGTAACCGGGCCGGTCTACAATACGCTGAGTGTGGTGCTGTCTGATAAAGGGGAGTTAAGTCCGGAACATGAGGAAGCTTCCAGGCGCGTGGTGGAGGAAGTTACGAATGAGGGCGTAATCCTGACGAAGAATACCGATGGTTTCCTTCCCCTTACACCGCAGAAGATCAATGTGTTCGGCTGGGCGTCCACCAATCCGATTTACGGAGGAACCGGTTCCGGCACCGTGGATACTACCACGGCGGTAGGAATCCTTCAGGGTCTGGAAAACGCAGGCTTTGAGACGAATGAGGAGCTGTCTCAGATGTATGTGGACTACCGGGCGGACCGTCCGGTTATCAGCATCAACAACGGGCAGGACTGGACCCTTCCGGAAATTCCGGCGGCGGATTATCCGGCGGAGGTGATGGAGCGGGCAAAGGAATTTTCTGATACGGCGGTGATCGTGATTTCCCGTACCGGCGGCGAGGGCGCAGACCTTCCCTATGATATGGGCCCGGTGATGGATGGTTCTACCATGGACATCGGAACGAAATATATGAAGGGAAGCTACACCAACAATTCTACGGCATATGCAGATTTTGAGGCCGGCCAGTCCTATCTGGAGCTGAGCCGGACGGAGCGGGATCTGGTAGAGCTGGTGTGCAGCCGGTTTGATGATGTGATTGTGGTCTACAATGGGGCAAATACCCTGGAGCTCGGCTGGACGGAAGAGTATGAGCAGATCAAGGGTGTCCTGCTTTGTGCAGGCGCAGGTGCGACCGGTTTTAACGCCCTGGGAAATATTATTTCCGGCCAGGTGAACCCTTCCGGAAAGACAGCGGATACATGGGTGAGGGATTTACATAACGCACCGTATTTCAACAACATCGGACATTTTGCCTATACCAATACCGGGGACGTATCAGCAGCAGCCAAGGCAGCCTGGGAGCGGGCGGACGGCATTGTTTCCTTCGTGAATTATGTGGAAGGCATCTATGTAGGCTACCGGTTCTATGAGACGGCGGCAGAGGAAGGTTTTTTAGACTACAATGAAACAGTCATGTATCCCTTCGGATATGGCTTAAGTTATACGGATTTCACCCAGGAGATGGGCGAGCTGCAGGTGGAAGGAGACACAATCACCGTTGATGTGACTGTGACCAATACCGGAGATACAGCAGGAAAGGATGTGGCGGAGCTTTACTACACTCCACCGTATACCAACGGAGGCATTGAGAAGGCAAGCGTAAATCTGGCAGCCTTTGCAAAGACAAAGCTTTTGGAGCCGGGCCAGTCCCAGACATTAACGCTGAGCTTTGATATCGGGGACATGGCATCCTATGACACCTACGGAACCGGATATTATCTGCTGGAGCAGGGGGATTATATTATCAGCCTGCGGACAGACAGCCACACGGTGGTGGACAGCAGGACGTACCATGCGGCTGAGAACGTGGTCTACGATGAGACCAACACCCACAACGGAGATATCGCTGTGGCAGAAAACCGGTTCGGTTTTGCGGAGGGAGAGCTTACTTATCTTTCCAGAAAGGACGGATTCGCCAACTTTGCGGAGGCGACGGCAAGGCCGGAAAGCTATGAGCTGGCCGGAACGGTACAGGGAAACGGAACCTATGACCCAACGGTATTCAATAATTCCCAGGATGAGATGCCGGTGACGGGCGCGAAAAATGGCCTGGAGCTGTTTGATTTAAGAGGGGCAGAGTACGATGATCCCAGATGGGAGACGTTACTTGACCAGGTAACGGTAGACGAGATGGTAAATCTGATTGCTTTCGGCGGCCACCAGAACGCGGAGGTGGATTCTGTGGGCAAGATCCGGATTCTGGACACGGACGGCCCGGCGGGTGTCAATTCCAGCACCCTTGGGGCATTCGGAACCGGCTTCTGTTCCGAGGTGGTTCTGGCGCAGACCTGGAATGTGGAGCTGGCAAAGGAATATTCCGTGGCAATGGCACAGGAGTTTGCGGATTTCCATATTACCGGATGGTATGCGCCGTCTATGAACATGCACCGCAGCGCCTTTGGCGGACGTGATTTCGAGTATTATTCCGAGGACGGATGTTTAAGTGCAAGGATGGCCGTTGCCGAGGCGGACGGCGCCGTGGAGATGGGAATGTATCCCTTTATCAAGCATTTTGTATTGAACGAACAGGAGATCAACCGGAACGCCCTGCTCTGCACCTGGACCACGGAGCAGGCCATGCGTGAGATTTATTTAAAGCCTTTTGAAGAGACGATCAAGAGCAGCCCGGATGGGAAGCTGGCTGTGATGTCCTCCTACAACTTCATCGGAACCCAGTGGGCCGGTGGCTGTGCGCCTTTGTTAAAAGAGGTGCTGAGGGGCGAATGGGGTTTTCAGGGCATGGTGATTTCCGATTACTTTGGAAATTACGGCTACATGGATGCGGACCGGGCAGTGCGCGGCGGTACGGACATGATGCTGGGAACAGCAGGCAACGAGGCCATTATGACGGATCTGAGCGCCACCTCCGTGAAGGCCATGCGTCAGGCAGCGAAGAACATTTTCTACACCACAGTGAACAGCTCTGCCTATGAGAACTATGTGCCGGGAAGCATTCCTGGATGGCTCCAGACCGTGTATATCGTGGACTGCGTGCTGGCGGTAGTGCTGATTGCGGCAGAGTTCCTGGCAGTGCACAGCTATCTGAAAAAGAAAAAAGCGCAGGCAGCAAATCAGTAAGCAGAACAGTGAACAGGAAAGGAGGGTGTCAGGGTGAAACATCAGGAATTGTTAAACAAGCTTACCTTAGAAGAGAAGGCAGCACTGCTCAGCGGCAAAACCGTCTGGGAGACCAGGGATATCCCCCGTCTGGGGATTTCCTCCCTGTTCCTGTCCGACGGTCCTCACGGAATCCGCAAGCAGGCAGGGGCGGGAGACCATCTGGGGCTGAATGAGTCCTTAAGGGCCACCTGCTTCCCTACGGCGGCAACAGTTGCCAACAGCTGGGATGAGAAGCTGGGAGAAGAGATCGGGATGGCGCTGGGCGGGGAGGCAGCCGCCCAGGGGGTCCACGTACTGCTGGGGCCGGGGCTTAACATAAAGCGGAGCCCCTTATGCGGCCGGAATTTTGAGTATTTCTCAGAAGACCCGTACCTGGCAGGAAAGATGGCGGCCGCGTATATAAGAGGAATCCAGAGCCAGGGCATCTATGCCTGCCCCAAGCATCTGGCAGTCAATAACCAGGAGCTGCGCCGCATGGCGTCTAATTCGGTGGTGGATGAACGGACCCTCCGGGAAATTTATCTGACCGGCTTTGAGATTGCGGTGAAGGAGGGAAATGCAAAGGCGGTCATGAGTGCCTATAACCAGATCAATGGCGTATACGCCAATGAGGATAAGAAGCTGCTGGTTGATATTTTAAGGGACGAATGGGGATTTGACGGCATTGTGGTGACAGACTGGGGCGGTTCCAACGACCATGTGAAGGGTGTAGAGTGCCGTTCCAACCTG